>Ga0209343_10000648_pt1 | contig 48138 bp, 52 predicted proteins | sample RifCSPlowO2_02_FD_184026 | JGI IMG/M metagenome (GOLD analysis project Ga0209343, IMG submission 184026) | Groundwater microbial communities from Rifle, Colorado - Rifle CSP2_plank lowO2_0.2 (SPAdes) (version 2) | ecosystem: Environmental > Aquatic > Deep subsurface > Groundwater | place...
TCAGGAATGCTCTTGCCTGTTCTCTTGTGAATAATCTTGTCATCCACCCCACCTCCTTTCTATTCTTTTATTGTGGAGTTTCAGCAAAATACTTTACGCACCCTTGTATAAGGATTTCTGCCCAATTTTTTCTTATATATTTCTACCAAGTCTATATCATTTTTGTAAAATGTTCTTAACTGTTTCATTATAGCCTTGTATATTAAATCTGAAGTTCTTTTTCCATTTCTTATCTTCTGATAATCTTTATTATTCAAGAAGTCATCAAAAAACCATTCTATCCTTTCAATTAATTTTTCCACAACTTCTAAATTTATCTTTTTACTCTTTAAAATGCGAATATTTATGCCTGTAACTTTGGTCAATTCGTCCAATTCCTTATTTGAATAGAATTCAATTGGAAATTTATCCGATTTCAAACTATTACATCTGTTACACAAGCAAGTGGCAGTTTCATCCAATGGCCAAAAAGATGCTAATGGCATAGTATGATCTAAATCCATTTCTCTTTCATTTTTAAGTTTTTTATTACATTTGAAACATTTCTTTCCAAATTTCTCCCATATGTGTTTATCAAATTCTTTCCTTTTTTCTAATCTAAATTTATGATAAATCCATTCTCTATTAAGTAATGTATCAACTAAAACCTCAATAGCTCTCCTTCTTAATGAATCTTCTCTATGTTGTGTTGAATTTCTTAAAGGATTCAATGGTGCATTAACAAAAAATTTCTTACATGATTTACATTCAAGCTGAAACCCATAGTACATTTGTATCTTTCCGTCATTATTCAATTTGGTTAATAGTGGGGGAATTTTACTATAATCAGATTCTACTATAGAATATGAACTAAATGCGATATGAGAACAAGGTACTCTTTTAACACAGTGATTACTGAAAGACAATGTATTTCTTTCATTTAATGCGTCAATGGCTAAAAATCTCGAACACCTATTACAACTCTTGATTACTAAAGGTTGTCCCTCATCAAAATTTTTGATGGTTTGGGGTATAAGACCTAAATCATCCTGCTTGAAGTAGAATATCTCTGGGAGATAAATACCTAATTTTTCATTAAATATGATCTCAATGTCGTTCTCTAAAAAATACTTATATTCAATTGCTCCGATCTCAAAACCAAACATATCAAATTTTCCAATAGATGCTTCTGATGAAATAAAATTAATCGTTGCTTCTACATTGTCTATTTTTTGAGCCTTTGAGATACTCAATAAATGTAGAATACCAAATTTATTCCAATTTCCTTTTACTGCATCTATTTTAGATGTTTCTGTCTCTTCTACTCCTTCAATCATTGTCTTTAAAGTTACTACCATCGACAAATCTTTTTCTGGGTTGATGTACCCACCAAATGCTAAAAATCCTTGGTTTTTAAGAAAAATGGGTTTTACAATAATATTATCCCTTGTGAATTTAATTTTATAATCCTTTTTAGAAATATTCATACGGGCACTTTTTTTGATTTTACATTCGCTACCAGTCGTCTCACCACCTACAGTAAACCCAGACCTTTGTCTTGTGAGTCTACGAACAGGAGTTCTAAACCTTAATCTTTTTTCAATACTTATTTTACCATTTTCCTCGTTCTCGGTATTTGCCATAATAAAGGTATTTTAATGATGTTTAAATAGGTGACGCTAACTTTACAGCTCAGTATATCATGGAATGTGGGACAAAACTAGGCGCTAGTTATCCATGATTATAACATATACCCGCTTTCCCATGTACTTTTTTGGTGCATCTATTTTTGCTCCATTTCCATATGCAGTGATTCTTTTTTCATATACCATTGAAATCTCACCGTCTTTTAAAAATAGTTTTCCGCCAGTTATGCCTTTTTGATTTATGAAGCGTCTCTTGCTATGAGAATCAAAGAAGCATCGAGCATGCAGATGGAAAGTGTGGCAGAAGAAAGATGAAAGAATTGATACTGCATTGTTATGCAAAGGTGTTTGGCATAATATCATGTTATTGAATTAGAATTTTAGAGGTTTTGTCCCACAGCCAAATTGAAAGAAACCTATAAAAGTGGCGAAGTTAAGTTTCTAATGAAATGTTCCAAATGCTATAATATGCGAACGGGAAGGGATAATAAAATGGATAAATTTGTTTGCACCAAATGTGAGAGAGAATTTGGTTCAAAGGAAGCATTATATCAGCATACACAAGCAAAACACACCGAAGAAGTAAAAAAGCTTAGATTTCAATTGAATGAGAGACAGAAAAGAAAAATAAGAAATTGGTCGATTTTCATTGTTATCACAGTTCTTTTTGCTGGTAGTGTCTATTTCCTCACTTCCAGCACCAAAACTTTACCACCCACAGACATACAGGGACACATTGAAGCAAACCCCTCATCGCATATACTCAAAGAACCAATGCCAATAGAGATACAGAAACATATGCTTGAACATGCAGATGGATATGGTCCTCCCGGAGTTGTCATAAATTATAATTGTGAAGATTATAACTGTGAAGATGGTTTAATTGAAAATCTGGAAGCATTTGCTGAAAAATATACTTTTGTTTATATTGCACCATTTCCAAATATGAATGCAAAGATTGTTTTGACAAGACATGGGAAAATAGAAATATTGGATAGTTATGATAAAGAAAGAATCGAAAATTTTATTTCAGATATAAGTGTAAAATAAAATTAAAGGGTGAAAAATAAATAGTGTTTTTCATAGACCTGCGACATGCTGATGGTACAATGACATTATAACCATATATGAAAAATTGATGATAAAAATGCTAAAATTATATGGATAGACACAGTAATAATAGTTGACCAAACGAAATATTTATGTAAGCCAAATAATTTTCTTCTTTTTTCATCAGAACATATGCCATTCATACAACCTAAATTAAATGAGCAAGTAAACATTAGAAAAATAAAAAATACTCCGGCTAAAATGCCACTCCAGAAAATAAGTGTTTGCCCTAGAATAAAAGTTGTCATTTTGATCACTCCGGAATGTGAACTGAACAGTGTTCTTTTTTCTCGCTGTCGGATATTTTACTGCAAACAGTTTTATTGCCTGTTTCGTGTGCAAAAGTATGATAACAATCATTCCTGGTATTTTGGTCGCTGATCGGGTCACAGTCTTTATTTTGATTATTTGATAAGAGTGCAATAAATATCAGAGTAATCACAAAAAATATAACTACAAGAAGTATTAGGTATTTTTTATTCATTGTTTATAAATATTGTAAAGCATATATAAAAGGTCAAAAAACTCTATCTACATTCTCTTATTGAAATTTCTTTAACAGTTTAATAAAAAATATGTTTGCAGAATTCCTGCGAAAATTTTGAATATAAAATAATTTCACATTCAGTAGAATGAATATAAAATAAAAGGATTAAAAAAAAGAATAATTTCTGCTCAAATCAATCCCTTCCTGAAATCGGTCCCTTCCTGATTTAGTGCTGGGTCCTTTTTTATATCATTTCCTTTCTAATCAAATCGTTTCCAGCCTGATTCGCATCAGGAATGTTTTAAACCTTTTTGATTGTCTTGGAAATAAATTCTATAACATCGCTGTCTACAGGAACAGTGAACGACTTTTTGTATCTCTTTTCGCCTTTTGGTGTTATAAAACCACGGCTCAGGGATATAAAGGTATTTTCACCGTCTTCTGTTCTTGCCTTTTTTCTGGCAACTTCGATGAAATTGTTGTTTCCGAATTTTATTTCTTCAGCTTTTAGCGTTTCAAATTCAACATCAGCCATTTTATCAACGCCTCCATTTTTATTTATGGTTCTATTAACCCAGTTAAGCTTTTAAACCAATGTTTTCGTCAACATTTAACCACATAATGGGTAAATATTTAAGTGTTTGTGTACATGATTATAAGAATTTATATTTTCTGAATAGACTTTCTACAAAAAATACGGGTCTGAACTTTACTTTCCCAGTATCTTTCCATAATTTTTCAGAAAGCACATAACCGGTTTTTGGTTTGTAGTGACCAACAAAACTGTGGAAAGATTTTGTTATTTTAGGTTCGGACAAAATAGATTTAATTTCCAACGGAGCTATTTCTCCACTTTTCTCAACTACAAAATCAACTTCTGCCTTTGATTTGGAACGCCAATATCTGACATCAAAACCTGCCTTTACAAGTTCAGTGGCCACAAAATTTTCATACAGGAATCCTTTATCCTGCCTGTTTTCCAGAGGTTGAAAGTTTTTTACTACAATATTTCTGAAACCATTATCCAAGAAAAATATTTTTGGAGCTTTCACAAGTTCTGTTCTTTTGTTTGTATAATTTAAAAGCCTACTCAACATATAGTCATCTGGAAGATTCAAAATTTCTTTTATTTCTTTAAGAAAATATGTGTTATATATATTTTTTAAAACAATTTCCTTTTCTTTTTTATCTTCTGTTATTATTACCCTTGGATAGCCGCCAAACAGACAAAACTCATAATAGCAGAGGACTTATTTAAAGCTTTTTATCAGCGAAAAACCTTTCAGCTGCTTTCGCCAGTTCATCAGAATTTGCAACAACTTGAATATTCATTCCGGATGGAAACAGCTTTCTGTATGTTGACCAGTGAAATCTTTTATCCATGAAAACGCATATTCCTCTGTCTGTCTCTGAGCGAATGCAACGACCAGCTGTCTGCAAAGCCTTGAGAACCGCCGGATAAACATAAGCATAATCCCAGCCTTTTCCAAATTTCTGGTTATAATAATCAATCAAAGCCTGAGTGTGAAGTGTTGGTTTTTCCAGTGCAACTCCAACAACAATTACAGCACTTAATGCATCTCCGTAATAATCAACTCCTTCTGACATGCTCCCAGCCTGAACACCCAGCAGCAAAGCACCTTCTCTATGGCTTTCAATAAAATCTTTGTAAAGCAGTGTTTTCTCTTGTTTTGTAGTTTCAGGCTCTTCAAGAAACACTGCTTTGTCAGTTTCTATGAACTGGGAAACATTATTTCTGATATCATAACTCGGAAAGAACACAGCAGTATTGCCGGAAATTTTTGCACAAAATTTATTTATATAATCAGATATTTTCCTGTACTGTAAATCATTTCGCTCAGTATATTTTGTAGTTACTTCAGGCACAGAAATGTTTATTCTATTTTCTGGTGGAAAATCTGATTGATAAGATTTATACATTGAGTTCCTTGAATTCAGGCCAAGAAGATTAATGTACATATCAACAGGTCTTAGCGTACCTGACATCAAAACAGCAGAATGAACACCGTTGAAAACGGGATTCGCAGGAATAGAGCAGTCCAGACAGTTATAATTCAGGCTGATTGAATTTTTTCCTCGTGAAAATTCCTTTTCAATTATTCTAGAAAAACCATTATTTTCACCCGACCATGCTGTCATAAAAACAGCCAATGTTCCTATGCTTGAACGTTTTTTATAATCACGAACAACTTCAGCAGAATTCATAAACAGTGTAATCATATCTGAGAAATCATATTCCTGCTGAACTACCCTCATAAATTGTTCCTTTGTTACAAAGCTGTCTTGTTTATACATTTTCTTGAGGATATTGTCAACATAATCAATGCATTTTATAATTTCGTCATCGAGCTCTTCCTGATATTCCACAGCTTCTTTTGTAGCGTAATGCGTAGTAGTAGTTGATATTTTATAGGACAATAAATCTCTCAGCCGTGACGGAAGATTATGCGCTTCATCCACAATGAGAATGATGTCTTTAAGATCTCTTTTTATTCTAGCAAGCATCTGATCCCTGACCAGAGAAAAAAAATGGTAATAATCTCCGATAATTACGTTACTGTCTTTGGCAAGCATTAATGCTACTTCATAGGGACATGTATTTTTGCATATGTTTTTTATTTCTTCCGCATGATGCGGGATTTTTTTTAAATTATTTAAACAGGCATAGGCAGTCTTTGTATATTTCTGATCGTGAATAGTATTGCTGTAAAATGCGCATTTGCCTTGCTCTTTAATTCTCCTGCAATATTCAAAAAAATCCGACGATGGCAAAACATCAACTGCTTCCTGATTGCACAGCCATTTTTTTCCTATAATGTCTGCAACTATTATTTGCCTGATATTTTCAGGCTGTTCGTTGATTTTTTTAATTGTTTCAACAACTATAGCGTGTTGTGAATGTCTTGGAGTGAGAAAAAATATTACTTTATTGTTTTCAACTGCATATTCTAAGGTTGGTGCGAGTACAGCAGCTGTTTTTCCAATACCCGTTGAAGCATCAGCAAGCAGAATCGAGCCGGAATCAATTGTTTTTTTTACATCGTCCATAAATTCTTTTTGTCCCGACCTGATTTTTTCAAATGGAAAGAATGACATGATTTGTATTTGGATTAAAAAGATTAATAGCAATAACAACATTTAAATAATTCAGATAAATAATTATTACTAGGTGTTTGTATGCCGATAACAATAATAGATAATGGAAAAGGTGCTGACAAAATATCTGGTATACTTACATGTCCTAAAAAAATTATAAAACCCGAAGAGATTGGAAAAGAAAATTTATCTGCAGTGATTATTTCAGACGGCGCTCCGCAGAAAAATAATCAGAAATGCATAGAGCTTATACAGAATTTTAACAGGCCTATGCTTGGCATTGGCCTCGGCTGTCTGTATATGGTAGCTGCATTTGGCGGTACAATTCGAGAAGGAAAAAATGAAAAAAACATTTTAGTGAGCGTGAACCAGATAAATCCGCTTACAAATGAAATGAAAAAGAAATTTAAAGCTGTGCGGGAAAATAATTTTTTCATAGACAGTCTGCCCGAATGCTATGATGTAGTTGCAACAGCTGGCCGTGAAATTGCAATAATAAATGATATTGAGAATCCGTGCTTTGGAATTCAGTTCAACCCGGAAATTGATGCTGAAACAATAGCAATAATCAGAAACTTTCGGAATTTCGCAGAAGTCTGGGAAAAATATCACAAGTAAGAATTTAAGAAGAAAGACCATTTTGGATTTTTAAAAATTAGAGAAATGCCGAGAAGTGTCAAACCTGGGTTGAAAAAATGTTAGGAAATGTCAGATTGGGGTTTAAATTTACTAATCTGTTTTCGTGTCAGTTACCAGACTCAGGATTTCAGGATACCATTCAGGATTTCCTGCAATAATTGTTTTTGATTCTAAACTATGAGGTCTGCCATAATAATCAGTAACTTTTGCTCCAGCTTCTTCCATAATAATATAACCAGCACTATGGAATGGTTCAGCAAGCGGGGTTATGCATGCATCAAAACTTCCTTTTGCAAGATAGCAATAATCTAAACTACCGGTTCTAAAAACCCTGAATGTCGCAGCCTGATCAATAATTTTTGCTAAAACTCTTTTTGATGATTCTATTATTTCAGGAGGATGGTTGCTCCTGTTCCATCCAACCACTGATCTTCCAAGTTCTGAAATATCAGAAACATGAATTCTTTCGCCATTAATCCCTTTTATGTAATTTGTAGTCGCATCAATTGGATCAATTACAAACAAATATCTTCCGCTTCCTTGCCTTCCGGTTTCTTCTCCATAAAATTCAGCATCAGGAAATCTTTCCGTTATTCCTCTTATAATTCTTCTTTCTGCCTTTTCATCAATTTCAGTAACAAAATCTCTGGAAGACTTATCTCTGATTTCTCCATAATTTCCAATACAGTTTAATGCATAACTTCCAGTTTCTCTTACAGCTTCTGTTACAGTATCTCTTAATTCTGCTATAATATCTTTCGACATATTTAAAACCTTGTTATTTTTTGTTGTTTCTTCTGTTCCAATACTTCATTTATAATCATAATATTTTTTATCTTTTGTAGTGTAGAATAATTACTCAGGAGACGCCACCTCTAATGACTTTGTGAAAAAATCGATTTCTTGCTCCTTTGTCCACAATTTTTTATCTGGCATTTTTCTTACATTCCTTTTTGATTTCTTCAATCATAAAGTTCTCGGCATCATTGCACTAAAAATCATTTCATCCCATGTAATCCAGATCATCATTCATTTCCTGCTTCTTCTTTTTCGCCACAATGCCACGATATGCATCATTTAATTCTTTTGAAACTGACGGCTTTACAGTTCTCAGTGCCTCTTCAAAGTGCTTCATGAAAATCTTTTCAACTTTACTACCTTCTCTTATAACACTCATCGCAGCCTCGCGTATCAGCGCTTCAATGTCAGCTCCTGTATAGTTTTCAGTGCGCTCTGCTAACTTCTCGAGATTGACATCAGATGCCAGTGGCGTATTTCTTGTATGAACTTTGAAAATTTTTAATCTGGTATCCTTGTCAGGACTTGAAACTAAAATCTGGCGATCAAAACGGCCCGGCCTTAATAAAGCAGGATCTAAAATATCCGGCCTGTTCGTAGCAGCTACAATAACTACATCTTTCAGGTCCTGAAGACCAGACATTTCTGTCAAAATTTGCGCTACAACTCTTTCAGTCACGCCTGAATCGCGGCTTTGTGAACGTCGCGGAGCCAGTGCATCAACTTCATCAAAGAAAATTATGCTTGGTGCAACCTGCTTTGCACGATGGAAAATCTCACGAACATGCTTTTCAGAATCACCAACCCATTTGGAAAGCAATTGGCCAGCATTTATCAGAATAAAGTTTGCATCGGTTTCATTTGCAACAGCCCGTGCTATTAATGTTTTCCCGGTGCCCGGCGGCCCGTAAAGTAAAATTCCTTTTGGTGGTTTAATACCGAGCTTTTCAAACATTTCCGGCTTTTTCAGCGGCCATTCAACAGCTTCTTTAACAGACTGCTTAATATCATCCAGCCCTCCAATATCAGTCCATTTTATTTTCGGTTTTTCTATTAAAACCTCACGCATAGCAGAAGGCTCAACCATTCGCATTGCATTTGAAAAATCTTCCTCAGTTACAATGAGTTTTTTTAAAATTTCATCTGATAATGGCTCGTCTTTTTTAATTTCACTGAAGTCAGGCAATGCACGCCGCAGTGCATACATTGCAGCTTCTTTTGAGAGTGCTGAAATATCAGCACCAACATAGCCATAAGTTATTTCAGCTATTTTATCAATATCAACATTTTTATCAAGCGGCATTCCTCTTGTATGAATTTGTAGAATTTCTTTTCTGCCTTTTTTATCCGGAACTCCGATTTCGATCTCGCGGTCAAAACGGCCCGGCCTTCGCAGAGCAGGATCCAAAGCATTTATCCTGTTTGTAGCTGCTATAACAATAACATCACCCCGGGCAGCCATTCCATCCATCAATGTCAATAATTGTGAAACCATTCTCTTTTCAACTTCACCATAAACCTCATCTCTTTTTGGAGCTAGTGAATCAATTTCATCTATGAAAACAATTGCAGGTGCATTTTTAGTTGCATTTTCAAAAACTGATCTTAGATTGCTTTCAGATTCACCATAGAATTTGGATAATAATTCTGGACCATTTATTACAGTGAAATGCGCTCCTGATTCATTGGCAACAGCTTTTGCAAGCAGTGTTTTTCCGGTGCCTGGAGGTCCATGCAAAATAACACCTTTGGGCGGATCAATTCCGATTCTCTGAAATATTTCAGGATGCCTCATTGGAAGCTCTATCATTTCACGTATTTTTAGAACAGCATCTCCTAAACCACCAAGATCTTCATAAGTAACTGTAGGAACTTTACTTTCCTCCATGGGCTTTGCAGCTTCTGGTAAAAGTTCAACTTCAGTTGCTTCTGTAATCTGAACATAACCTTTTGGATTTGTTGAAACAACCTGAAATTTTTCTTCGCCAAATGGTGCAAAAAAAACATCATCCATGTTAAAGAACTGATCAAAAAATGTATTGCCTGTAGTCATTCGTCTTCTGACAAGAGGGTTTGGAATAATAACATCACCAGTTGCCACAGGCCGCATTATAAGATTTCTTTTCAGAAGATTGTCACCCATATGAATAATAATTCCTTTTCTCGCAGGCGCAATAGTAACGTGTTTTGCTTCTTTTATATCGGCCTGCCTGACTATAACAATCTCACCTATACCAGTACTTGCATTTTTTCGCTCTAGTCCATCCATTCGAATAATTTCAACACCAGCATCAGACGGATAGGAACGCACAGCAACAGCAACTGTTGACCGCTTGCCAATTATCTCGATAATAGAACCTTCTTTGATATCTAACTTGTTCATGCTTCTGGCGCTCAGTCTCGCAATTCCGCGGCCAAAGTCTCCCCGTTCACTCAGTTCACCTACTTTTAATTTCACTTCTGGTACAGTACTTGCTTTCATGTTCATCAAACCTCCATTCAAAAAGCTCTCGCTTTTTGAAAATACTCACACCTTAATAGGATTTCAACTATATGTTCTGTTATATCCGTATTATTCTTTAGATAAGTTTTCGCACACTACTCTATTTCCACATGATGCCCCTTTTTTCTCATTTCAGTTATCTTCATATGATCCAGTGTTATTCGCATCATCTCACAATGAACCTTATCAGCCCATTCTTCAAAATAATCCATCATCTTTTGCATATTTCGCAGTTCAACTATAAAAGCTGAATCCGCAACCTTGATATGTGGAATATCATTCAACAAACCTTTCCTGTCATAGCAATAATTTCCTTTTTCAGCCGGAATTATCTGCTTCCAGCCATGTAGTCCGCGGTAAAATTTATTTCGCTCATAATCGGATTTAAATTTATTTTTGTCCGTATCAAAGGTGATAAGTACAGCTTTATTTTTTTTTATTATCATCATAGTATATCACCCTCGTGTATAGGTACCTTTTCTTTTCCATAAATATCAAAGGAAAAGAAAAAGGATCATTTAGTGTTTACATATACACTAAAAGTATTTAAAGATTAATTTGTATTTCTCTGTCGTAACAGTGGGTGATTTAGATGAAAAATGAAAATTTGTCGAATGCGGGTGGCATATGGATTTTTTATACTTTATTTACACTATTATTTTATGAAAATATTGAAATCATGGAAGATAAAACAACAATAGACATATATTTTAATTCTTGAAAAAGGTGTCTGATAAAAATAATATTTTTCGTGCACGTTTTTCATAGACATATATTTTAATTCTTGAAAAAGATGCAATGGACTGGACGAGATTTTCATAGCCTTTCATTTTATATGCAAAGCCAGATGTCTTTCTTTGGTGACCTTAAGCTTTCTTTAACGACTTGACGCATCGAAGATGCGTCTTTCGTTTGAAAAGAAAGGTTAGCTTGAACTCGCAGCCTCTTCCATTCTGGATTTTTAATATACAAATCAAAGGATTGCAACTGTTCTTTTTTCCATACATGCTTTTTTCTTCATCTATAATATTTTTCGTCAACGTTTTTGATAGATGCAGATTTCAATTCTTCAAAAAGGTTGTGCCATGGAAGCGATCTTCCAGTTGATCTACCAGCCCATTGGTTTATTTTATCTAATAGAACTTTAAAAATCAATTAACTCTTTTCCATACGCCTGCACATTTTCCTGATGCATATACAATATTTGGATTTTTCGGGTCAGCTGTCATGTGTTCTATGTCACCTGACCACTCACCAGTTATTTGTGTCCATGTCCCGGAATTTCCATTCAGTCTTGACATCCATATGCCATTGCCATTAAAAGATGCACTATAAACAAAATCACCTCCACCGTTAACAATTGTCATACCTTTTTCCGGTAGAACAAGAAACCATTCATTTATCTTTTCGTTTGTAACTTCTGATTTATAAACACCATCATCAGTTGCCACAAATATATTGCTTTTCGGACTAAAAACAGAATAAATTCTTACAGATGCATCAAATTTATAAGCCAGCAACCACGTTGACCCGTCATTTGAACTCATATAGACTTCCTTTCCTCCGGCAGCAAACAAAAGTTTATTATTCATAAATGAAATGGATTTTATATTTTTTGCATCCGGTATTTCAATAGCTTTCCATGTGTCACCTCCATTTTCAGTTTTAAGCAATCCTTTGTTGGATACAGCAAAAGCAATATCTTTTTTTCTCGGATGCGGCAGAACATCAAGCATTTCCATGTTATCCTGATTTCTTAATTCCCATGTTGACCCTGCATCATTGCTTATCCACATATTTTTTTCAGGCTGCCATGAAACCATATATACTTTGTTTGGGTCTGCGATTGAAAAGCGTATAAAATTAGCATCTGAAGCCTTGTCTGCAACCCTGAAAAAATTTTTGCCACCATCAACGCTTTTGAAAATTCCATGGTCACCGTATCCTAATAGAATGATACCTGTATTATCAGGATGAACAGCTATTGCACCTTTATAGCTTTCCATGCCTTTATTGGAATAAGTATTTTTTCCCTGAACAACACCTGTTTTTTTCGTATGCAGAGGAACCCATGTTTTTCCACCATCTATTGTTTTAAACCCATTGGATTCCCCACCTGATGTGAAAACCATTTCCAGTGGATTATACTCGTTAATACTTAGATCTATGCCGAAAAACTGTTTGTTGTCAGCCCATCCCTCTGCCATATTTTCTTCTGTTGTCAGGCTTTCCCAGCTGGAACCGTTGTTCCTGGAAACCCAGATTCCTCCGCCTTTAATATACAGAGAAGTAATGAAAATCGTATTATTATCAGTTGGGTGCTGTTCAAAATCTTTATACTGAATAACATTGTAAACTTCCTTTCCGGGTCTAATAATTCTGGGACTGATAAGATTTGAAGTAATATCTCGCCAGGTCTCTCCCTCATCAATGCTTTTCCATACTCCTCCTTTATTTTGAGGATTTGTAAGCAGAACAACGTAAATTGTTTTTGGATCAAATCTGTCTAATTTTACAGTCACTGGACGATCATGAGGAAGGCCAGAAAGTTTTTGCCATGATTTTCCATTATCCAGACTTTTCCATAATCCTGTGTTTGTAGCAGCATAAATTTTATTTTCCGGAGATATCGCCAAAGAATATATATTTGCATTTTCTATTTTTCCCGCTTCGATCCATGTTAAACCTTTATCATCGCTTCGCCAAATAATTCCTTCGGATTTTGCCACATTATTATATGGTTCATTAGCATCAAGTCTGCCGGTAGCAGCGTAAATAATATTATTATTTAAGGGGTTGAAAGCTATGTCACCAATTTTTGCTTCTTCTCCGGATAAAACACGTGACCATGTTAAAGCATTATCCGTACTTCTATATACACCTGTTTTTCCTCCGGCAAAAACAAGATCTTTGATTTTCGGATGTGGTTCTATAACCTGCATATCATCTGCATCTGAACCGAATTTCTGATAATCAAATCCTTTGTTTGCAAATTGCCATGTTTCACCCGAATCCCTGCTTACTCTTGCCCCGCCACAATTAATTACTAAATATATATTATTTCCTGACTGAACAATACTCGGACTAAGACCAGAACTTCCCGGACCTATCAATACCCATTGATCAAAAGAAGGAACTATCGTTGTTGTAGTTATTGTTGTCGTACTCGTGGTTGTCGTACTCGTAGTTGTCGTTATCGAACTTATAGTTGTGGATGTACTCGTTGTTGTACTTGTTGTAGTGCTGGTTGAAGTTGTAGTAGTTGAAGAAAAATTTCCACTTGGAAAAAACAGCAAATCCCTGTAAAAAACAAAAAATACAGTTAATAAAATAAACAATAAAACGACAAATATCATAGATTTTGTACTACCCACGACTCTTGACATAAATAACTTATTACATATATAATATTTAAACATTCGTCTTACAATTTATTTATGAAGATATTAATTGTTGCCAAGACTGATGAAGGCATAGATAAGATGGCTGAAAAGTTGGCTGAGAAACTTCATGCAGAAGTAATTTTTGATACATATACCGGCCAGAAGCTTTCTGCTGATACTGAAAAAGTTCCTGAATTTGACGGCGATTTAATCATTACATTGGGCGGTGATGGCACTTTTTTATGGGTCGCTTCCAAAACAGAAAAGCCAATTCTTCCTGTCAGAACCGGAGGGACTGGATTCCTGACAGTAATAGATTATGAACACCTGCTTAAAAAAATGAATGACATAAACAAGCAGAACTACATCATTGAAAAGTGGAACAGAATAAAAGCATGCGGCATTGATGACTGCCTGCCTGCTTTGAATGAAATAGTAATATCCAGAAAATTCCCTTCAAAAATCATGAACATTGATATAAGCATTGATGATGTAAATTTTGAATTTCGCGGCGATGGAGTATTGATATCAACTGTGAGAGGTTCAACAGCTTACAATTCGTCAGCTGGAGGTTCGGTCATAGATCCTTCATTGGATGCAATTTCAATTGTCCCGCTAAACAGTTTTTACACTACACTAAAGCCGATGATAATTCCTGCGGATAAAAAAATAGACATTAAACAAAACAACAGTGGCATAATTGTCGTTGACGGATATTATGAAAGCACCACAAAAAAAGGCCAGGAATTTACAATCGAAAGAAGCGAGCCTGCTAGAATTATCAGGCTTTCTAAGGATAATTTTTATCAGAAACTGAAGCAACTGATGAAACAATAATCAGAATTATTTTCCCACCACAAGCTTATAAAATTTTGCATTGGAATTCTATTATATGGCACGAAGAAGAGAATTTTCAGGAAATGAAGTCATGAGGCGTTTATTGGAAGTTGAAACAGATTATTTTATAGATGAAGACGCTATTAAAAATGAAAAACTTTCTCCTGCAAAATTATATGGACTATTAGATGAACTAGGACGTGATCTGGAAGGCATTTACATAATATATCTACAGCCGGACAAACTTGCTGTGATAAATGAAAACACAAGAGAGCAAATCAGCCAGGCATACAAAAGACTGGCAATAAGAATTGGAAATGATCGCCGGGGTCGTCTGGGTCTTCCGTTATATATCAGATGGCCTGAATATTCACGAAATTGATCCTAATCAGTCTCAAATTTCCAAAATTTCATATTCACATCGTTTCAATTGTTCTTTCTCTAAATTTTCCCCTTCTTTACTGTAAATAGCAAAATCATTTCCCAGCATCATCGTTTCACAGCATATCAATTCCCAAGTCATTATCACCACTGCTTTTGGAACTACCACTGCCTTTAGAACTATCGCTACTTCTGAAACCATCACTATCCTTAGTACTATGCTTCATTGCAGATGCCTTTTTGTCTTCTGCACCAGTTGGCCCAAGAATATAGGCACTTTTTACACCTGTGATAATAGAGATAACCTGAATGCCGTCAAATTTTGGTATTATTCTCGCACCCCATATAGTTTGTGCGTTTTTATTCAGATGACTACTGACAGCTTCTCCGATTGTATTGACTTCATCCAGTGTCATATCTTCACTGCCTATAATTTGTATCAAAGCTCCGCTTGCACCAGCATAATTTACATCCAATAATGGATGATTCAGAGCTTTCATAACAGCTTGCTGTGCTCTATTTGTTGTATCATTGGATCTGCCAGTTCCTATTGAAGCTACCCCACCTGACTTCATGACAGCTTTGACATCAGCATAATCAAGATTAACCAATGAAGGTTCACTGATAGTTTCTGTTATTCCTTTTATCATAGTTGCGATCAGGTCATCTGCAACGCCAAACGCTTTTTTCAAAGGCATATTGCCTGCAAATGCCAGAAGTTTCTGGTTTTCAATAACTATAACAGTATCACAGTTTTCCCGCAGAACAGCCAAGCCTTCTTCAGCTTTATCAACCCGCGAACCTTCTAATTTAAATGGCAATGTAACAGCTGCAATAACAATTGCACCTCTGTCCTTTGCTAATCTGGCAACAACCGGCAAAGAGCCTGTACCAGTGCCACCGCCTAAGCCGCAAGTTGCAAAAACAAGATCTACGCCATCTAAAATATCTATAATTTCATTTTTAGCTTCTATGGCAGCATCTTTACCAACTTCCGGATAACCTCCAGCACCAAGACCTTTGGTGATATTTTTTCCAAGTAGAATTCGCTTATCAGCTTTTGTTATTGAAAGATGTTTTGCATCTGTATTAAGTGCAACTACTTTAGCGCCAGTAATCCCCATTTCATATAATCTGGTAACTGTATTGCACCCGCCTCCGCCAGATCCAACTATCAGAATTTTTGCTTTTTGTGCTTCAAATAAATCATCATCGCTCATTAAAAACCCCCCAGTTTCTTGATATATTATGTATTTAACAGAATTTAAGTTTTTATTTTACATTCAAAAATACCATATGCTTTAGCATATGGATGGATATAAGCTTTTGAATGTGATGTTCAGAAAGCGAGGCTTTCTGACATGCCAAAGAACCTTTGGTTCTTTGAGCAAATACATACCCTGTGCTTTAGCACAGGGTATTTGATTTTTTCAAATTCATGATAAACATATGAAATTGTATTTTGCAACCACCAACGCTGGAAAGTTCAGAACATTTCAACAGATGCATCTTCTGCTAAAAAATTTTCAGGATGGCTTCTGGAAAAGCATCAAAAATAATAGGTATAAATTACGCAATTCACAATAAGTTATTAATGAAAGCAACCATATTTCTAATTGCACTGTGCATCATAGGATTTGTATATGTATTATTCTTCGTACCTGATCCCAACAGCTTCATAGATTATTACGGATTCAGTACAAAGAATTTTTTTGAAAGGCCGTGGATTTCATTAAGTTCAATATTTCTACACGGAAGCGTTGAGCACCTAATATCAAATGTCTTGGTTCTGTTGTTTTTCGGTCTGGCTGTTGAAAAAGGAATTGGACCTTTTAAATTTTTAGCATTATTTTTCATGGGTGCATTTGCCGGAGATCTGATGTCAATGGTGTTCTATTCGCCGGGCGTTGTTTCTATCGGAGCAAGTGCAGGCATTTTTACCATAGTAGGAATAGGCATGATAACCCATCCCATTGACCTGTCGTCTTATCCTTTGTTTGTGCCATTGCCTTTGATAATAATAGGCTCACTTTATATAGTTTACAATATCATCGGCTTTATGACAGCTGAAGGTAATATATCTTATGTAGCACATTTTGGCGGCTTGATCGTAGGATTAATACATGGATTTAAATCAAAAGGTCTGAAAAGAGGCATTATACTAATAGCTGTTGGCACCATGATAGTACTGGCTGTACCGTATATTATTAAATTAATGTTTGGCTAAAGCTTTAAGAACAGGCTGAATAAATTATTGATAAATAGAATTATAGGTGACAACATGAATAAGGGAATAACGCCGGTTTTGGCTGTAATACTTTTGTTGCTGATTACCGTTGTTATTGTTGGGTTTGCCTTCGGATTCTTCCAGAAAATAATGACAGCTACAACACAAAAAGCATCTGAACAGGTAGAAACCGGCACAGAACAAATGACAGGTGTTGTGCGCATTGAAAATGTAAACAGCATATCTGTTACTGTCAGAAACACTGGTGTAACAAGCATTAACACGGCAACACTGGTTGTTTATGTAGATAATGAATCTAAGACATGCACGTGGGATAAAGCAACAATAGACTCAAGTGCATTTGCTTCATGTACAGTAGCATCAGGAACATTATGCACAACAACTCAGACTGTGAAAGTTTCTTCTACAGCAACAGAAGACACATCGGTTTGTCCGTAAAGGATTGATATTTCTTCGAAACCGCATGATGCCGCGAAGCGCAATGAATTTTCATTTTCCGGTTTCAGAATTTTTTATATTTTATTTAGATATATTTTTCCCCGGGGTTTTTGGTAGATGCAAAGTCATAGAGTTCAACAACACTATTCTCCAAAAAGGCTGTTGGTAGCTTTAAATTTTAATTCTCCAAAAAGGGTTACTAAAGAAAATAATATTTTTTCCATTAACGCTTTTGGTAGTTTTAAATTTTAATTCTCCAAGAAGGGTTATTATGGAGGAAAAAATTAATCAAAAGCAGGTTTGGGGTTCTATTGCTATGTCCTGGAACCAGCACAGGCAAAAGCCACTTGAAGAAGTCAAAAAATTCATAGAGCAGGCTGAAGGAAGTATTTTGGATATAGCATGCGGCAGTGGCAGACATTTGATAAAATCCAATATAACTGGCTGCGATTTCTCATATGAAATGTTAAAGCTGGCAAAGAAAAAATCTGAAAAAATTTCAGTATCAGATATTTCATACCTTCCATTTAAAACAAATTCTTTCGACAATATCATATTTGCAGCTGCACTTCACTGTGTTGAAAATCAGGAGAAGCCAGTAGCAGAAGCATTTCGCGTGCTTAAGCCAGAGGGAAAAATAATTATTACTGTCTGGAATAAATTTCAGCCCGGACTATTCAGGGAAAATAATATTACACATCGGCCGTGGAAAGTCGGGGATAAAATTCACATGCGGTATTATAAATTTGTCAGTGCTGGAAAATTAAAAGCTTTGTTAAATAAAGCAGGGTTCAATGAAATTAAAATCAGTTATAGCCGCGATAAAAATCTGCTGTTTTCAAAGAATATTATTGGACACGCAGTAAAATTATATTAATTACTTGACATTTTTTTCTTCGTTAAGCTTTATATACCACACCCAAACAAATTATACTCATGGCAAAGCGAAGAAGAGTTCAAAAAAGAAGACACCCGTTGAGTATAGACAATATCCACGACGAACACAAGCTTCTGTTATTCGTTACAGGACTTGCATTCGGTGTTGGCTTGTCAACATCAATATACAACCTGTGGTTTCCTTCTGTTGTTGCAATGGCTGTAGTCATAATTCTCTGGATGATTGATAAAAGAGAAGGACTGACAAAGTAATAGCGGGTTCAGGGTAAAACTTAATATTATATGAATCCACCATAACTGCAAGGAATCTGTTTTTAATATCAGTTAAGTTTTTTCAATCCCCCACCTGATAGGGGAATTGAAAAAAGATGTGTGAAGTTCAAATGACCTACAAAGTGTCAATATGGCACTTTTAGTTTCAGTTCTTTTATTTTTTTAAAATGTTTTGTATTTCTGGAACAAAGCATTGAATTAGAAACAATAGCAGAAGCAGCTATCAATGCATCCAGCATGGGAACATCGTAAATTCTTCGGAAATCAGCTGCTTTTCGCGATATAAAGGAATTCACTGTTATCCTCTCTGTAACAGCGAGAAGTTCTTCAACTGCTATTCTTTTTTCAACATCATTACATTCCTTGCCGGAAAAAAGTTCAGCTTCTGTTATCACTGATGAAAATCCGGTAACTTTTTCATCTACCACACCCTGAAAAATTTTTTTACTGGCTTCGATATTCTTCAAAAAATCAATATGAATATCAGTATCTATCAAAACTCTTATCATAGTTTTAGCCCTCTTTCCCTTGATTCAGCTTCATCTCTTATTTTTCTTGCATAACCAACACCGGATAAACCGCCTTTCCACGCCCCGAAACTTCGTTCAAGTAACTTTCCTTTTATCTTTTTCATAATGATTTCATTGTTTTCTACAGTAATAACGAATTTATCACCTATACAGACTTTTTTCATTTCTCTCACATCCCTCGGCAGTGTCACCTGATAATTTCGCGTTACTCTGGTAATTCCCATAGTAATTTCTCCTATGATTATATAGTAATTTAGAGAAAATATATTTAAAGCTTCATAAATCTGTTTTATGCTCTTTATGCCTTTCATTACTAGATTGTTTTCGGGCTCGCACCTGCATGCCATGATTGTTTTGGGCGAACACGAATTCTGTAAATCCTCTCTGAATTGTCATCTAGTACTAATGCAACGCCCTTCCATTTTGGAAGCTCTGTCATATATTTCTGAATATCATAAAGCATATATGTTTGCATAATTGAACGCAATGCATTGATATCTTCTTTTGACGTAAGCTTGTGCGATATAACAATATCTGCCTGAGACAAAACATCAGAATGGAGTTTATTTGGTTGCTGTGTTGCCATTACCATCGATAAGCCTGGCTGGCGCCCTTCTTTTACAATTTTAAGAATAACTGGCAATGATGAAGACTCTCCGGAATCAGGTGCAAAATTATGAGCCTCGTCTATGAAGATCCACGGAAATGGCACAGGCTCTCCGAGATATTTCTCAGTTTCCTCTTTTCTTCTTGCTTTTATCCGTTCTATTAAAAGATGGCGCAAAGCAATCGAAGCTATTAGTGTTCTTACATTTTGCGGTGTAAGTGAAACATCCAAAATTGTAATTTTTCCAGGAGAAATAATTTTTGGCATTGGAGCAGTACCAAAAATTCCCCACGAATTAGCAACATATAAATGATTCATCATGGACTCTATATCTTTTTTTTCACCTTGCTCTTTGCTGACATGGTCTATAATATCATCCAGACCGTAATCCTCTTTTAACTTTTGTAATGCGCGCTGAAATATCAACGCCTTGGAATCATTTATACTGATATCAAAAAGAGTCAGCCAGTCATCGGGTGTCAGCTGAGAAGGTTTTATTGAAAATACGCTGTCAAAATCAACATCAGCTTCAGAAAAATTTTTTACCTGACCTTCTGGAACACTCACTTCAATATCAAAACCACATGCAGGAAGATTCCATTGTGCCAGTAAAGAATAGTCTTTTTCATTTGGAATTTTCATTGTCCAGAAAATTCCCTGCGTATCTATCATCAGCCCGCACAAACGTTGTCTTGTATACGAATCCAGTTTTAAAATTTCTTCAAGCATTACGCCCATTGTAAACGACTTACCACAGCCTCTCTTGCCAGTTATTAAAACAACATGCGGCCTTAAAACATCCATAATGACCGGCGTTGTCATATGTGCATCCTCGCCGGTACCGACAACATTTTTTCCAAGATAAAGTGTTGCTTTTTTTCCATACTTTTCAAAATCTTCAGGCTCGCGGCCAATTATAATCTCATTCATAACAATAATCCACTCTTTTTGTAAAATTTGGATTGGATTTATTTAAAGTATTGTTTTGGATTCTGTATATATGAGAAAAAAACGTTAGACAGAATTATATTCTGCAAGAGTCATAACTCTTGGATTTAAATCCAAACCAGATTCATCTATTATTGAGTTGACTTCTCTTTGTTCTTCTTCAGGAGATTTTCTTAATGTTTGCATATCTTTTCTGTTTTTATAGTACACAACATATTGGTTAATTTCAAAATCTGCATGATTTTTTCAGTCTCCATTTTTAGATGGAGAGCCTGAAAAAATCTTTATATGATTTTACGTTTCAAACCATAACAAATTTTCTTTGCCTCCGATGAAATCTGGGCAAAGAAAATCTTCATCATACACAAAACGAAATCAACCCAGCATATCTATAAAGCTTTCATTAGTTTATTACCCATAAGTTACTATGATATTAAATACTTATGGCGACTCTATAAACAAGTGCATCGGTAGATAAGATTTTTTATACTGGTCATAGAATTCAATTAAGTTGAAACCTGCAACAATGTCCTTGAACTCTTCACGTATACTCATTACAACCTCCCGTACCCTGTTCTTATCCAGTGATTCGATATAAATTTCCATGTCCCAGTCGCCTACAGTTTTATTGAGCTGGATTATTTCCTTTGTCTGAAAAATATATTTCATTAATCGTAGCTCCTTCTTCAGGTTCAGGTTATGGAGCCTTAAGAATAGAACCCATTTGTTTATTCCGATTTTCTCTGTGTTCAGTGTGTACTTGAAACCCTTAATTATGTTTTTCTGTCGGAATTTTTTTAGAATTGATTTGACTGTTTTCATATTCAGCTGGGATTTTTTTGCTAATTCTGTCATGCGCATTCTAGGATTCAGAAGCAGATTTTTTATTACTGCCTTATCTTTTTTATTAAATGCTTCTTTTTCCCGGTCGCCGCCAACTACTCTTTCTGCATAAAAAGTGTGAAAGGATTCTTTTTTCGTAAGATAATATCTCGGATACGTGTGTGTTACAATGTTCAAAATAATTTTATAATTATCCAGTGTCGGAATAGCTGATATTATTTTTTTAAATTCTTTGTTAAACTTTGACGGGTTGGGCGCGGCAAATTCAGCTGACAAGTCGAATTCACCCGTAAGTTCATAAACAGATATTATATACGGATTAGTAGAAAGTTTTTTGATTATTTTTGTCTTTTCTTTTTCATTGGAATAGCTGCCACGAAAATAAACACGAAATAATATCAGGCTAAAATATGAATAATCAAATATGCAGTATGGATTTTTGATGAAGCCTTCACGTTCTAGGATAGAAATGGAATATTTCAGACGCTGCGGCGTTTTCTTAAGATATTGCGACATATTTTTCAGGCTCATTCGTGCATTCTCAGACTGCAGATAAAGAAGATTATAATCAATCTTTGTCATAAACTTATTTATTTTTTATTTATTAATACTTTTTTTACCCCAAATATAAAAAAATAAAAAAAGTTCCTGATAAAACTTAAGTATAAGAAATGAAGAGTATAGTGTTTAGAAACAAAACAGAATACTATAAATTTAATGAGGTAATGAATATGAATTGGAGAGATGTTTTGAATGAACTGAAATTCCCGGTTTTAGTCACAACTACTGTTGCAGCATTAGCATACAATAAAGTTTCTAATGACAATGAAAGGCATCGAAAAATTTCTGATGAATATGGTGCTCCGACGGCGGATGTCGAAAGATATAGTGGTTTTGATAGTGATAGTGATTTTAGATTAATGGCTTATCGTCCTGAAGACAGGCCCGAGAGGGTATACAAAAGATAATATATTATTTTATAATTAATTCGTCTCAGTGGTATTTTGGAGTTACCGTCTAGCTGAAAATATGCATTCTCTGTGATGAACGCATATTTTTGATTCCAGATTAAAGCATGAGGTTATTTTTTCGCCTTTTTTTGTCAGCTCATATTCAACATGAGGCGGAATTTCAGGAAATATCATTTTTCTGATTATTTTATTTTTTTCAAGCTCTCTGAGCCTATCTGAAAGGGTTTTTGGACTTATGCCAGAAAGCGAACGCGTCATTTCATTGAACCGCATCTTTTTGTTCACTTTTAGGATTTTCATTATATGAAATGTCCATTTCTTCCCCATAATTTTGAAAATTTCTTGTATCATGCAATAGGATGCTTTAGTAATTTAAATCAACTCCACGTTTCTGAAGCAGTTTTAGTTTTTGATACTATAGGTTTTATATTGCTTCATAATATGAAGTAGTATACAATTTAAACTATTAAAAGGTGGAGGTTGAGAAAAATGAGATATGAAGATTTTAACAGGATAGTTGATGGTAGTCAACTACATGATAAAGAAGGTGTTCTTCATTTACAAAAACCTGGAATGTGTGAACCAGAATATAAACCAGGACATGAACTCCCATATATAAAAAGCTCTGAAATATCTGGAAACGATGAAGAAGATAACATAGAAATGTGTCATGAGGAATATACTCCTGGAGAACCCAGAAGAATGTGCGGAATGACACTGCATCCTACGGGATATGATATAGGAAGAGGAATGAATGATACTGTTGTCGCTGTTGGCGACACTGTATGGATTGCAGAATATCATGATGAAACTGTATGAAATTTTTTTGTTTTCTATTTTTCCGGAATCTCTGACAATATTTCGAAAATCTTGCAAAAAGGTTGCTGAGAAAAATAATATATTTTCGTCAACGTTTTTGCATAGATTAGTTCATAAGTCTTGCAAAAAGGTTGCTTTAAATAGTTTAAGTTACTAATAAGTGTTTCATGGATCTTGAAAGTTTTCTCAGAAAATTCGTGGATGGAAATGCCACCAAACGGTCAAAAATTAGAACGCATCTTGAGATGTTGGAAGAAGATTTATATGAAAACGTTCTTAGATATTCCGGAGGTCATAATCTTCTTGATGTAGTTTATAATAATAGACGTTATAATGGCCATGTGAATGGTAGTGCAATAATTGGTTGTTTTGATGAAATTTGTGAAAAATATCCTGTCTTTGTACTCCAGATTAATCCATATAGTACAGAAATATTTGTAGGTCATAAACCTGCTCCTTTCATATTTCCTTATGAAACAGATCATGTAACCTTTGGGACGTATTCTGATTTTTTAGATGAAGTTGAGCGTATACATTCATCTGATGAAGATAGACAGAAAGAATACTTGGATTATGTTATACAATCACTGGAAGATTTATATCAAATACTTTTGAATGGAAAAGTGATTGATCAGAAAAAAGATTAATTGCTATACAGACCTGCCCTTAATTACAAATGTCTTCTTTCTCCTTTTGATTTTTTCCATGCTCTTTTTGTAAACATGCAGCCTGCGCAAGGACTCGCCGACTTCTAAAATCCCTATAAAAACCAGTACCACACCAAGTAGTGTAATAGAAGAATTATGAAAAACATTGATTATAATAAGCCCCACACCTATGAACGCCAGACCGACCTGCATAAACGAAAGTATGGTACGTTCACGGGACAAAATAGTCTGCTCTTCAGCAAACAAAAGTTGTTTCTGAAATAAAGATGGCTTGAAACGTTTTCTCATATTCATACTCAGAGACATTTATATATATAATTGCTATTTAAATAATGTTTATGGAAAATGAAGAGCTTCCAAGAGCTATTACTGTGAAAAAAATGGAAAATTTCAGTAAATGGTATGATCAGGCAATAGCTGCAGCTGGCTTAATAGACAAACGATATAATGTAAAGGGAATGTTTGTCTGGCTAAATTATGGACTAGAAACAATGAAAATTATAAAAGATACATGGGATGGGTTGTTTAAAAAATCCAACATAAAGGAAATGTATTTTCCATTGATAATTCCAATGAAATATGCACAGCAAAACAGTTCATGGTTCGAAGGCTTTAAGAGCGAAGCTTTCTGGGTCAAAACAATGGATGAAAACAATGCAAGTCATATTCTCAGGCCAACAGGGGAACCTGCAATGTATCCGATGTTTGCATTGTGGATAAGAACCTATCGGGATCTGCCGTTGAGAATATATGAAACTGTTTCCAGCTTCAGGTATGAAACAAAAATGACCAGACCCATAATAAGGGACAGGGAAATAACATTCTGGTATGAAATTCACACAGCACACCAGACAAAAGAAGAGGCTGATAAGGAAATAGAAGAAGCTGTCAGAATTAATAATATAATATGGAACAAATTGTCAATACCCGTACTAAAAGTTGAGAAGCCAAAATGGGAGTGTTTTCCAGGTGCAGTTGGAGCTATAGAATATTACAGCATAATGCCTGATGGCCGTGTTCTGGAAAACGGTTCTTGTAATCATTTAGGACAGGCTTATGCAAAAAAATTTAATATAAAGTTCAGGGACAAAGATAATAAAGAAAAATTTGTTTGGCAGACATGCACCGGAAATGGTGCAAGATATTTAGTAGCTGTGATTTCAGTTCATGGAGATGACAAAGGACTTGTGCTTCCGCCTGAAATTGCACCTGTACAGGCTGTTATAACAACAATAAATGTCAAAGGCGAAAAAAATAAGGTGATGAAAAAGGCTGAAGAGATATCAGAACAATTAGAGAAGTCCGGTATTCGCGTATATGTAGATGCAGATGAAAAAACTCCAGGTGAAAAATTCTTTGAATGGGAAATAAAAGGCGTTCCATTACGAATCGAAGTTGGACCAAAAGATATTGAAAGCAAAAATTATTTTGTTTTTAGGCGGGATGAAAATATAAAGATATCCATGAGTGAAAAAAACATAGTTCCTGAATGCATTCGTTTATTAACAGAAATACAAAAAAACCTTCTGAAAAAAGCAGAGAAATTTTATGATGAAAAAATTACTGAAGCTGCGGACAGAAAACAACTCAAAAATATAATTGAGCAAAAGAAAATAGCCAAAGTACCATGGTGCGAAAGCGAAGAGTGCTGGAATAAAATAAAGGAATTTGAAGAAGGAATAGAGCTTTTTGGTGCAGACCTGAAAAAACATTCTGGAAAATGCATTGCCTGCGGAAAACCTTCGGCAAAAAAAGGCTATGTTGCGAAGACATACTGAATTGGGATATGAATGGGATAGCACTGAAATTCAGATGCTGTGTTGCCTCCTCTGTTATACATGATTAACTCGAAGTTCTTTAGAAATTATTTCCGCTTCTGTATAATCAGATGATTCAGGTCTACGTCTCACAAAACCTTTAAATTCTCTGATATATTCAAAGGCATCATATCTTATATCTCAGTATCGCACCAATACCTCCAAGTTCCAGAAACTGCTGGCCTTCTGGTGTATCTCCAGATACGATTTCCACATTTGTAGAGTAATTTTTTGCAAGCTCTGTTACAGACTCAATTAAATCTTTTTCACCTATTATACGCACGTTTTCGCCGCATACCCTGCATACGCGTTTGTCATTTCTCAGGAAATCTTTTTTAAAACCGCACTTGCATTTATATTCAACTTCTGAAAACAGTGCTACTTCAGAAACAATCAGCGTCTGGACAGCTCCCATCTCAACAGCCTTAATAACTTCTCTCAATCCATACGCAACAAGATCCCCTTTTTTCAGGTTTGAAAAAAAATCCTGCAGGATTTTCTTTTCTTTTACAATGTGAGCTTCTTTTATTAAATGTTCACCTCTGTTCAATGCTTCGTGTATGCCTGGTTCTCCGGTACTTCCAGTATCAACAGTGCCTATGATTTTCTTACTAACATTATTATCCAAATAATTCTCGTTTATAAAATATTCTTTAATAGGTCCGGGACCTGCAATCATTATTCCTCGAATTTCATCCTTTCCAAGAAATGCCTTGTTCGTGGCATCACCAACTTCTTTCAGAAAGTCATTCAACAATCCTTCACGCACCCGTGCAAAACGAGCACTGCTCTGGCCTCCGGCACGTGACTTTCCAGGAACAATTGAATCAAAATGTGCAATATTTTCAATTTTTTTTCCCTTTATTAATGCAACATTAGCCTCACTTTTATCCAACACAACAATGCCATAAATATCTTTTTCAGCAATCATCTGCATCAATGGCCCAACATCAAATTTTTGATCACACCAATACATTTTCACTTTAACAGGCTCCGGAGGTTCAATAGCCCATAATTCAATGTCACTTTCACCTTCTTTTTCAGAAACATTACCGCAGAAAACAGCAAGCCCGTGTTCTGGCGTTTGTTTATAAAGCTGGAAATGGCGCATTATTTTTTCAAGTGCAGAAACAACATTTTTCCTGACAGGCTTGGATTTTATATTTTCAGCTGTTCCCTGCTCCTGCCGCAGCTGATTCGTGATTTCATACAGGCTGTACCCGACAGGAACATAAACAGTAACCAGTTCAGTATGTCTGCCTTTCTTGGCTTCCAAAAGCTTAATAAGTTTTTTCAATTTGTATTGTGTCTCATCGATGTTTATCACCTGGCTGTCAAATGCTTTCATTTATAATTCAATTGACCATCTACCAACGAAATATGTTATTAAATATCATCATGCATACTTCAGATTGCGATTCCAGTTTATACCATAATCTCGATATTTTCTCCGAATTCCAGTTTCTCAATTCCATGTGTCTGAATCAGATCATTTTTAATCGGTTCAAGTCTTTTGGTAATTATAGCTTTTTTGATTTTATCTTTCAAAGAAAGCCCCTTTTCTTTTTTAGCTTTCCATATAATGCTGTTCAGTTTTTCAATTTCTTCGGTTTTGATTTTTGTTTTCATTTTAACAGGTTTTGGAAATTCAATACTGTCAATTGCTTTTCCCCATATATCTTCATAAAGCTTATAGGTAAACATAGGAATTATCGGCGACAGCAATTCCAGTATTTTTTCTAGGCAATGGTAAAGAGTGCCAATAGCAGCTTCCTGTTCTTTTTTGCTGAAATTTTTTTCATCATTATACGCCCTGTTTTTTACCAGCTCTATATAATGTGATGCAAATGTTTCCCAGATAAAGTGCCTGATTTCAACAGCAGGAACATGAAAATCATAATTTTCATAACTTCCCTTCGAAGTCTCTATTAACCTGTCAACTTCTGTAATAATCCATTTGTCCAGTTCTTCTGGTTCAAATTTATCAGGTTTTTTAAATCCTGAAACAAATCTTGCAATGTTCCACAATTTTGTCAGGGTTTTTCCAGCACCTTCAATTCTTTCGAAAGAACATTTCAGGTCTGTTTGTGTTATATTGCCTTCTAAACTAACCCATAGCCTAAAGGGCTCAGCACCATATTTATCCAGTATAACATGAGGATCAATAATATTCCCAATAGACTTGCTCATTTTATATCCTTTGTCATCAACAATATGGTGATGAATCCATACGTCTTTGAAAATAGTTTTCCCTGTCATAAGAAAATTTTTCAGCAGGGTATAATGCAGCCAAGTGCGTATTATTTCCTTGCCCTGCGGTCTTAAAGAACATGGCTGATGTTTTCTGAAAAAAATATTATGCCTCTCATACCCAAGAATATACAGCGGCGATATTGAAGAATCAAACCACGTATCAAAGACCCGTTCTTCACCGATAAATTCTGTGCTGCTGCATTCAGGACATTCTTTAACAGGCGGCTTCTCTTTCCATGGCTTGTAATATTTTCCTTTTTCGGGAATATAGACATATCTGCATTTTTTACAGTACCATAAAGGTATTTCTGTAGCGTAATATCTTCTTCTGGATATAGGCCAGTCAGCTGATATTGTGTTTATCCAGTCAAGATATAACTGCCTGCTCTCGGGAGAAAAAAAATTCAGTTCATCAGCTATTTTTTCCATGTCTTTTTTGAATTCATCCTGCTTCAGATAGAATTCAGGCATTGATATGAATTCTATCAGATCCTTGCTTCTTTCACATATAGGTGTTCTGTGCTTAATGTGGCGCTCTTTGATTATCAGATTTTTTTCTTTTAGAACTTCCACGATTTTATTTCTTGCATCTTCTACTTCAAGTCCTTCAAGCACACCAGCATGTCTGTTCATTTTTCCATCGCTGTTAATTGCAATGACTGGTTCCAGTTTCATTTCCCTAAAAAATCTTATATCACTGATATCACCAGCTGAACACATCATAACAAGCCCTGTTCCTTTCCCCATATCAGCTTGAGAATGGGATTTAATAGGAACAACTTTGCCAAAAACAGGTGTTATTGCTGTTTTACCTTCCAGGTGCTTCCATCTTTCGTCGTCAGGATTAAAAATAATCATTCCGCATGTACAAATTAATTCCGGCCTTGTCGTACCTATGATGATATCTTCGTTGGTTTCCTTTACCATGAAAACCACATCGTAGAATTTTGAATCCAGTTCTTTATAATCTATTTCAGCATCAGCTATTGTTGTTTTGCATCCCGGGCAATAATTATTTATTCTTTCGTCCTCGTAAATAAGCCCCCTTCTCCAAAGCTCGATAAAACTAGACTGAGTTTGTATTCTATACTCATCAGAATCAGTAAAATACGCATCTCCGATTCTGCTGCCAACTTTCCACGAATTAAAGCTTATTCCTAATTTCTTAAACGAATCCATAGAATATGTACTGGATTCTTCCAGAACTTTTTTGCACAGCTTGACGAATTCTTCTCTGCTCATTTTTGACATGTTTACTTTGAATTTCTTTTCAGCAGCCACTTCAATCGGCAGGCCATTTCTGTCAAGACCAAGAGGAAAAAGAACACTAAAACCGTTCATTCTTTTATATCGTGCAATCATGTCCATTATAGAATAAGTAGCAGCATGACCTATGTGTATAGGCGTATTAACATACGGCGGCGGTGTATCTATGGAATACACTTTTCCATTGTCATTGAAATCATAATTCCATTTTTTCTGAACACCAGATTCCATCTCTTTTTTCCACATTTTCTCAATAGCCATAATTCATAATTTTAAAGCAAGGTATTTAAAAATATTTTTTGTTGTTTTTGATTTCTTCTTTCATCATTTTTCCTGGTTCGAGTTTCTCATTCACACCAAACTCGTTTATTGTGAAACCGTGTGTTACATATTTTTAATTTTACTGTAACCACAAATACAAATAATAGTATCAAAGACCAGAATCTTTTCATGTCTTATCTCCTAAATCACAATTCCATAAACCTGAAATAAAATATGCAAAATAATGTGAATTATTACAAGCGCTATAAGAATTACTCTTGTATATTTGTGGTATTTTGTTAGCTTGTTTCTATATTTCTTAAGAGGTCCCCAATTTAGACTATTATACCACCAGCATGTTAACAGATCTATAAAGAACACTATTGTTAAAGCAGCAGCAGCCCAAAACATTATATCCAAACCCAGTATCAGCGTTACCATTTATTTCTCACCCCTGATTAGCTTTATTCTGAATCATATATAAAGTACGAGTATAATAATCGCCATTTTTATATTTTGGTTGTACATAATATACTCATATGTTAATGTTGTATAATACCTTATCACGTAAGAAAGAAAAATTCACAGCTTTAAACAGCAGAAAAGTCAAAATGTATACCTGTGGACTAACTGTTTATGATTATGCACATATTGGGAACTGGCGTGCATTCATATCAGCTGACATTCTTAGGCGATATCTTCTTTATTCGGGTTATAATGTTGAACATGTTATGAATATAACTGACATTGATGACAAAACAATAAAAGGCGCTGCCAAAAAATCCATGAATTTGAAAGAATACACAACCTTTTATGAAAGAGCATTTATGAATGATATGGAAATGCTTAATGTTCTCAAGCCTACTATAATGCCACGTGCAACTGAAACTATTGCTGACATTATAAAGCTGGTTGAAGTTCTGATAAAAAAAGGCTATGCATATGAAAGCAACGGTTCTGTTTATTATAAAATAAGCAGGTTCCGGGGATATGGAAAACTTTCAGGCATTGATGTAATGCAACACAAGACAAAATCGCGTGTGGACTCTGACGAATATAAAAAAGAAGATGCCCGGGATTTTGTACTATGGAAAAGCTCGCAGAAACAGGATGAAAAAGTTGGTGCTGTATGGAAAATATTTTTCGGCAGAGGTCGACCTGGATGGCACATTGAATGCTCTGCAATGGCAATGAAATATCTAGGTGAGCAGATTGATGTTCACACCGGAGGTATAGATTTGATATTTCCACATCATGAAAATGAAATAGCGCAATCAGAAGCAGTTACAGGAAAGCAGTTTGTCAGATACTGGGTTCATTGTAGCCATCTTTTTGTTAACAGCCGGAAAATGTCCAAAAGTCTTGGAAATTTCCTGACATTAAAGGATGTAATCAAAACATACTCTCCTCGTGATGTAAGGTTTTTTTTGATATTTACGCACTACAGGTCGGATATTAATTATACTGATGAAAACATGCGATCAGCTCATGAAGCACTTACGCGCATAGATGATTTCATGCTTAGGTTAGGAAGATCAGATGGAAGGCAGTATAATGTTTCATCATTAATCAAGAATGCAAAATATGAATTTGAAATTGCAATGAACGATGACATTAATGTGCCGAATGCACTTAAATCAATTTTCACATTTATCCGTGAAGTTAATGTATTAATTGACAGCGGAAAAATTTCAAAAAAAAATAGCGGTGAAATAACTGAATTCATGAATGAAATTGATCATGTTCTCGGCATACTGTCTTATGAAAAAATAGAAATTGATGATAATATAAAAAAGCTTATAGACGAACGTGAAGAGGCAAGAAAAAACAAGGATTTTAAAAAAGCTGATGAAATACGGGAAAAATTGAAAAAACTTGGCATTGCACTGGAAGACAGCGAAACTGGTGTTGTGTGGAAGCGGGTTGCAGGATAGAAATATGGTAATAATATTATATTTCAGGAAAGTTGGTGATGAAACTGCAACATGGAAGGAAAAGGATATGAATTATGGGATCAGTATGAAAAATAAAAAAAGCATAGTGAATGTCGTTGTTGTATGCGGCCAGACAGGCGCGGGCTCGTCAACCATAGCCAAGCTTTTGGCAAAGAAATTGCGCTACAGGCACTTTTCAGCTGGTGACTACTTTAAAAAATTTGGCTCTGGAAAAAATCAGACTGAAAAAGCCCTGAAATTTCATCAGATGAAAGAAAGTCAGGATCCTAAGTTTCACCGCATTCTGGATAAGATTCAGGTAAAAGAAGCTAAAAAAGGCAGTGTTGTAATTGATTCAAAGCTTGGGATTTATTTTCTGAAAAGCATGTCTGGTATTTTCAAGGTCTGGATAAAAGCTGACCGCACTGTGCGCATAAAGAGGTTTGCTGAGCGTGATAATTCAACAATAGAAGCTTCCAGAAAACGGTTGAATGAAAAAGAACGGGATGAACACGAACTCTACAAAAAAATATATGGCTTTGATATTTACTCGCAGAAAAAAGACGCTGATCTGGTAATTGACACGTCTGTGAAAATGCCGGATGAACTAACAGATGAGATTATAAGGATTTTCAGAGGATGTAAAAAACCATAAGCTCTGCTATTGAAACAGTTAGGATGTAGAATTTGATATGGAACGTATTGTGTTTTTGCTCACAGTAAATCGATTGAACAATCCATCAAGTGATCTGTGTGCATATGAGTGGATGAAAAACGATGCTTACACCGGAAGCGTTAATTTGGACAAACTTAAGAAACACAAACTTCATATTGAGAAAGGTCTTCTGAAGTCCCTGAAAAAGAATCTTGACTTAAAAGTTGACGTGTTCTTGGTCTTGTTCTTGCAGACGGTATCCCGATAACACATCGTATATGGCCAGGAAATACTACAGATAAGACAACCCTTAAAGAAGCTGTAAAAAATCTCAAAAAAGATTTCAATATCAGGAACACTGTATTCGTTGCTGAGTTTGTCTTTCTGGATGCATCATTCGGTTTCGAAAGCTTTGGACCCTCGCTGGTCGTGTGACCAACCTGGTCATAAGCCAGGCGCATTTAGCCGAAACGACCCGACGCATTCTGACAAATTTAACCAGATGCGTCATTGCCGTTCGTCATTCCAGCTTCGCTATAGAAAAACTTTAAATGTTTATAGTTCTTATTATTATTTAATCGTGTGATCAATCCGGATGTGCCAGAAACATTAAGCTGGCTTTGTTTGGACCAGCGTTTTTCTTTATTTTCATTACGAACTTGATGCCCCATCTTTTAAGATTATATAAAAGGAGATATATTTGATTATGAAAAAGAAAGTACTTGATCATTACCGAGAGTTTTCTGTTTATACAAATCCGGGCTTATATGAAAATATTTTGAAAAATGATTTACCAGATGACATTACAAAGATCGGAAATCTTGTAAGGAAACAGATAATACACAGGACAACTTTGGCTGCTGGAAATACTGGAACCAATGCAGACAAAAAGTTCGGTGACATGAAAAAAATTCCATGGTATAGGCAGCCGGAAGATGACTTCTTGCCCATTGCTTCTGCAATTCTTGCTGAATTATACAGGCGGGACAAAAGAGGCTTTGTTAATGATAGAAAGGTTGAAAATAAGCTGATCCTTACCTGTAGGTTTGTTGCTGTTCTCATGGCTTCTATATTAAAATCAAAGAATGTGCCGTGCAGAGTAAGATCAGGAAATGCACCCTACTTTAACATGGGTAAATTAGGAAAACTTAGTGCTGATCACTGGATAAATCAGTACTGGAACTCTGAACAAAAGAGGTGGGTTACAATAGATGTTGATGGAAGCTGGAGTTTGAATGAAAATTTTAATCCTTACGATATTCCTGAAGGCAGATTTGATTTTCCTGCTGATGCATGGCTGAACATAAGAAACGGAAAAGATGACCCAAACAGATTTTGTAATGCCAAACCTGAGAGAGGAATGATAGTTGTCTTATGGTCACTTTTCTACGATTTTCATTGCCTGATGAACAGTGAAATAATTTATGTCCATACTCCAGAACCAGGCACATACAAGAAATTTAACAAACTGTCAAAAAATGAATTAAAAGAAATAGACAATCTTGCACTGCTGATGCAAAGACCTGATGATAACTTTTTTAAACTGCAGAAAATCTATAATACAAACAGAAAATTCAGGTTATTAAAAGGCGGGCTTTTGTGAAAGGACCAATACTCTGAATAATTTTTAGCGCCGGGAGAGGGATTTTCCCTTCCATCGAGACTAATATATTTTTCGTGGAGATAAATCTACAGTCTCAAAAAAAGGTTGTTTTGAACCCCCGTATCTTGGATAGATACATAGTCTTAAACTATGCGCGTTGGTCCAGCCTTGGATTCTTTTTATTTTTATTTTACAAGATCAACTATATTTGAGGGCTTTGAAAAACTCCTTTTGGATATTTCCCATGTTTTCTATGTGCAGGTTTTTTTCTCTTTCCACCTAATACCGAAGGGAAAGTAGAAAAAATTATGACAGCAAAAATTTTTCAGATGTCAAAGAAACAAAATTCAGAGGTTAATCAAAGTTCTCATTTGTGAACTAATAATTCAAACATTAGTGCGCATTTAAGCACTGATAATCAAATATCCAAGGCCACCTTTCAATCATTTCATCTCTCTTACGGTGTTTCATAGTATCTGTCCTTCCATATCTCTAGTCAATATACCATTCATATGACACCGGGCTTCCATTCTGCCGAGCTATTCTATACAACATTTCAGCTTTCTGCATTGTTAATACCATGACAAAAATATATCATGAAAACTTAAAAAAGAAAAAAAGAATGCAATGGGCGAGATGAGAAATTCCCAACACCTTTTTCATTTCATTTCTCCAAAAAGGGTTGCAATCAGGAAAATAATATACTTTCCGTCAACGCTTTTTGGTAGGCATAAATTTCATTTCTCCAAAAAGGGTTGCAATCAGGAAAATAATATACTTTCCGTCAACGCTTTTTGGTAGGCATAAATTTCATTTCTCCAAAAAGGGTTGTTTTGAACTCACGGCCTCCACGTATCACACAGCCAGGCGAAAATGGAGTAATATTTTTTCCGAATCCTCATGACGCTGCTTTGCAGCGTCTTTCGCACTCGCTTTTTCGTAGTCAGAGATTTTAATTCTCGAAAAAGGGCTGTTATCAGCGTGGCGCTCCCTCTGGCATCTTTTCTTTCTATTTATAGCAGCAAAAAGCTGTTATGCAGTTTTTCTTTTCGTACACGTTTTCTTTTTTTAAAAAAGAAAAGGTGTAACCAGACTAAGCTACCCGCCCATGCATTTACTTGTAGATTGAAGATATAAATTTTTAAAACTGCGTGATTTTCATCAATTCTACGGAAAAGATATAGTTTAACTCTTGATCCTAATCTGTTATATGCCGCAATGACATTATTTCTTGTTTCAGGGTCAATTATTTTGAGGTTATCTTCTTGAAGCTCGTGTAACTCAAGTTCTTCCCACCTATTGTTTCCTTTTAAAAGAAAAAAACTTAGTAATTTTATGCTGTCGGTTATTATTCAGGCTTTCTGGGTCATTGCCAGTGCCTATGCAGCCAATGCTTTTCCTCCTTTGATCAGAGGAAAGATTCCTGTTGATGGAAATGTAAAATTCAAAAGCCAGCCACTCTTAGGCAGGGGCAAGACAATTGAAGGCACCATAGCAGGAATTTTATTTGGAATTTTTATAGGCTCATTACAACTTTATTTTCAGAACGATGTTGCAAAATATGTTGACATTATTCCTTTGTCTTTTACAGCTATTGTGCTGCTGTCAGCAGGTGCTGTTTTTGGCGACATGATAGGCTCATTTATTAAAAGAAGAATAGGATTTGAACGAGGCAAGCCAGCTATCTTACTGGATCAGCTGGACTTTCTTATATTTGCATTAATCTCAGTTTCATTTGCATTGCACCTGACACTGCCCATAATAATTTTCCTTATTGTGATTACACCGGTTATTCATTATATATCCAATTTAATTGCATATATTCTTGACATCAAGCAAACACCGTGGTGATAAAATGCCTGAAGAATTAAACAGTATTTTAGTTGAGCTGCACTCTCATTCCAATTATTCAGACGGATCTGCATCCCCGGAAAAATTGTTTATGCAGGCAAATAAAATAGGTTTGGAAGCATTGGCTATTACGGATCATAATATATTTGCATGCGGTAAAATGAAGGAACTGGAAAAAAAATATAATATAATAAACATACCCGGAGTTGAAATCAACTCAGATGCAGGACATATTTTGTGTTTGGGTATAAATTCAATGCCCCGGTCAAAAACACTACCTGAACTTCATGATGAAATTCATTCTGACTCAGGTATTCTTATTGCTGCTCATCCTTATGGCGGTGCTCTGCGTGAAGGCATTGTCCAGAAACCCGAATATGTAAAATATGTGGATGCAATTGAAGTTCTAAATGGAAAAACATTTGCTTCGATGAACAAAAAGGCAATGGAACTCGCAGTTCACTGCAAAAAGCCCATGGTTTCAGGTTCAGACTCGCATATTCTGTCGGAACTGGGGAAATATGCCTGCAAAATAGATGGCAGCAGCGTAGAAGAAATCTTAAAAGCAATAAAAAAAGGCCACGTGATTTTACCGGATAAGAAAACTTCATTTACAGGAATTCTGTGGAAAACATTTAAAGGAAAGGTCAGAAAACAATTCAGGTAAGCTTTTAGGCTTTCGTAACCACCATTATATATTATGGAAATAAAAGATTTTAGCAACAGCAGGAGCATAAAGGTGAATTGTGATTTCTGTAGCAATAAGATAGAGTGCCCTGAAGATATGCTTGAAAAGTCAAAAAAGCATATGTGCTTTGAGTGCTTTATAACAAAAAAATCTTCTCGTGAAGAAATAGAAAATGTTCATGTCGATATTTCAATAGATAAGATTTCAGATATTATTGCTTCAGAAATGGCGGACGCTATGACAGAAAAGATTTTTCCTGAAATTTGGACCAAAAGGAAAAATGAATTAAAGGGATTGTCAAAAAAGGATCTGGCTGAAGAAATGCTTGGTGCTGGTACTTATCTGGGCATTAAGTCATTTATAGAAATAGAAAGTATAAGGAAGATAAAAGAAGATGACACATCCGACAAAAAATCATAGTTGTTAACCGATAATCCGCATCAAATATCATAAATAATAAAGAACAGCCGCAGCCTAAAAAGGCATCGGTTTTTTTCGAAATCTCTGACAAGATTTCGGAAATTGGAAACTGCGTAACGAAAGACGAGAAAACCGTGACGCAAACGCACATTAAACTTACTTTAAAAACATCAACCGAAAGCATGCTATGTAAATTTGGTTCTATGATGAGGTTTTCCACACTATCCAAGATATCCAATGACTGCTGAAATCCCGTAATACCCGGCATAAGCTAAAACCAGATACTTCAGTATTTTACCGACAAGCATTATAATGAAAAACTTTTTTTTGTCATATTTTATTGCTCCGCAAAATAAGCCCACGAGGTCAAACGGCAGGAGCGGCGCTGCAGCAAATATGAAGATCACCACTTCGGGCTTATATTTTTTAAACCATTTTTCAATCTGCTCTCTTCCTTTCTCGATTTTTTTCATTATGGGTTTTTTCAGCTTCTCAGTTCCTAATATTGCACCATAACCTATGCCATATCCGATCATTTCACCTATAGCTGCACCCAGTCCTCCTACAACACCTACGAAAAATGGGTTAAGAGTTTTTCCCAAAAGAAAAATCACAATGAATGTTGGGGAAGGAAGAAATAAAGTGAATGTAGAAAAGAAACCAGATAGAAATACAGCCAAGTAACCCCATGTTTGGGCCAGATGGATAAAAAAATCAATGCCTATCATAATACCAGTCTCGTTAATCAAATATGCAATTATCAATATTTAAGGGATATGCAATTATTATAATTATGAATATTGCCAATGTTTTGACATGTTTCAGGCTGGCTGCTGTGCCATTTATTGTGGCATTAGCTGTTTTCAACTATCCAATATACGCAGTGCTATTGTTTATCATAGCTGCTGCTACAGATATAATCGACGGGCCGATCGCAAGAAAACAGAAGAAAGTATCACTTTTCGGATCTTTTCTCGACCCGATAACAGATAAAATACTGATAAACTGCCTGTTCATCACACTGCTTTATCTGGGTGTGCTTCCATTATGGACTGTTTTATTGATGATATCCAGGGAATTTGCAGTTCAGGTTATTCGCGATGCTGCAAAGGCAAAAGATATAATACTCAAATCCGAAACAAGTGGAAAAATAAAAGCCGATGCTCAGGGAATTACAATATTAATAGGGCTTCTGACACTGGCAAACTTGGTCCCTATTGTTTATACTCATATTGCAATGTATATAACTCTTGCAATTTCCTATTATGCTTTAGTCGAGTTTTTATTAAAAAATAAAGAGTGGAAAAAATGACTACAATTGTTCTCCCGGCATCTAACGAAGCTAAAAACATCCCGGAATTGCTGGAATCTATCCCAAAAAAATACAAAGTTGTTGTCGTAGATGATGGTTCAACAGATGACACATCTGAATTGGTAAAAAGACTCGGTTATAAATGCGTATCACTAGGTAAAAATTACGGCAAAGGATATGCATGCAGGATCGGTGCAAAACATTCTGATGACATTATAATTTTCATGGATTCTGACCAACAGATGGATGCATCAGACATAATAAAATTTGAAAAGGCAATTAAAAAATACGATATTGTTGCGGGTGTCCGGAATTTTTCTGACATACCACTGCAGCGCCGCATTGCAAACATATTTGCCCGTTATATGGTTAATAAAATAACTATCCAGAACTTCCCTGATGTACTTTGCGGCTTCAGGGCCGTTAAAAAAGATGTTTTTATGAAATTAAATCTTCAGAAGGATGAATATGAATTTGAATCAGAAATGCTTATAAAAGCAGTAGAGCATAATTTAAAAATAGGTTTTATTAATGTATCTATAGATTACACCAGAGGCTCCCGCATGAAATCCGGTAAAAGCCTGAAATTGGCTTGGTATTTGCTGAAGTATCGGTTTAAAAATTGAGTTCGAAATCTGCACGATTATGTGTGTTGTAAGTATATGGATATAAAATATATATACTAAATATATGATACGGGGATTCACAAATGGCAGACTGGATAACTAATGTTGTTTTTTTATTGTCTTCTATGGTTCCCGCATTCGAAGCAAGAGGGGCTTCCCTGTTTTTCATATGCACGAAACAGATAGAATTTGTTGTCATTTCCATAATTTTAAATTTCATAGGCGTTATAATTTTCCTGAAGATTATGGATGCAACAATGCTTCCTGAAAAGCTTAATTCCTATATTCAGTCTAAAAATTCAAAAATAATGAAACGAATTGAGCCGTGGTTTGAAAAGCATGGAAATTTTGCATTGTTTTTGCTTCTGGCACTACCGGGAACAGGAATTGGATCATATACAGCTGGTTTTATCGGCAAATTTTTTAGAACCAATACAACATTGTTTTACGTGCTGCTGTTCTCAGCCATAATTATTTCGGTCCTGCCATCATTCTTCGTGATTTACGGAGTGCATATTCTGGGGTTGGGGTGTTGAATTTAAATATTTATTCTTGAAAAGGGTTTTAATATATTCCGTAAACGCTTTTCATTAGATATAAATATTTATTCTTGAAAAGGGTTTATTATGACCCTTATTACAAAAGATGATGTCAATGCCTGTGTAAATGTCCTGAAGCAGGGCGGCATTGTTGTCCACCCGTCAAAGTCAAGTTATGGAATTGGCGTTGATGCATCCAGCCCGGAAGCTGTACGTAAAGTGAATGATTTAAAACAGCGGGATACATCCAAGCACTACATATGCCTTGTATCTGATTTGAAAATGGCTCAGGAATACGCTGAACTGTCAGAAAAAGAAATTAAAGTTATAAAGAATTTAATGCCCGGACCTATAACAATTGTCTCCAGAAAAAAGCAGGGCTCGCCTGAATTATTGGATAAAGATTATTTCAGATTCAGGATAGCGTGTGTTGATATTGTAAGAAACATTGTGGAAAAACTTGGGAAGCCCATAATCTCAACATCAGCTAATATTAGTAGCCAGAAACCGCTGTATAAAATCAAGGATGTTATTGACATGTTTGATAACAGGGTAGATATTATAATTGATGCAGGCGATCTGAAAGAAAAGCCCTGCTCTACTGTCGTGCGTATAGAGCCATTTGCCATATTCAGGCACGGACCAATATCCCAGATTCAGATAGAAATTGCAATGCGAAAGTGAAGATGTATCTGGAATGATATAGCAATCTTATGGTTTTATATACAGATATATATTTAAAATTTTCTATTGATGATATTTCTATGCAAGAACTAAAAATTGCATTTGTTAGCGCACCTTATAGGTGCTTCGATAAAAATCGTAGAGGTGGAAAACATCCTACTAATGGTATAATGATTTTAGGTGGAGATATTTTAGATAAAGGATTAGTTGATGATGTCAAAATATTTGATGGAGCCTTTTTCAATTCATTAGACGAACTGACTTCAGCTGTAAGAGATTATAATCCGGATATTATAGGAATTCCGGGATATACTGATAGTATGCCTGAAACAAAAACACTCTTTGAGAATATGAATAATATTCCTATTAAAATAACAGGTGGTCCTTATTCTTCAGCTAGAATAGAAGAACTTCTCGAGTATACTGACGTTGTATTCATTGGTGAAGCTGAAAATAGCTTAAGATCATTTATGACTTTAATTCATCAGGATATGCAACCAAGTGAAATGCAACTAAAAGAAATAAAAGGCATAGCTTTCAAAACAAAAGAAGGTGAAATAATAAAAACAGAACGGAGCCCTGTTGTACACGATCTAGATTCTATTTCATTTAGAGGGAGAGAATTAACTGTTGACTATTTTCCTTATTATAGGATTGCAAACTACCGTCATTTAAGTGATAATTTTACAAGTATTATGGGTTCTCGGGGTTGTAATTCTAGTTGCATTTATTGTTGTTCAAATTTAATGCATGGAAAAGGTTACAGGTTTAGAAGTGTCGAGAATCTGGAAGAAGAAATAGATTTTATTAATAGATTAAGAAAATATCAGGGACTACCCTCTTTAGAAAGTATAAAATTTGATGACGATGATTTTTTTGCTAGAGAAGATAATGAGTTTTTCAAACTATGTGAAATGTTAGCTAGTGTGGGTGTTACTTTTACTGCTTTTGCATCTGTAAATGCATCAAATGAAAATAAGATTAGAATAGCATCAGAATGTGGCATGAGATCTGTATTTTTAGGTGTGGAATCTCATGAAGGTCAGAGAAGTTATATCGGAAGAGGTAGCAAAGGAGATTTCACTGATGAAGAAATCACACAAATGCTTGAACTTTGTCGTGAACATGGAATAAAAACAAGTGCGGGATATATAATAGGATTTCCACAAGAAACTATTGGAGATATTAATATGACCATTGATGCCATGATACACATTCCTGTAGATTATCCAACGATGAATATTTTAACAATACATCCTGGTACATACTTATGGAAATGGCAACAGAATCATTCTGAATTATATCCAGACATTAAAGATAATCCGTTTACACATGTAGATAGAAAAAAATGGCCGGGTGACCCCGATGGTTTGTGTTCTCCTCACCCAGAATTAACCAAAGAAGATTTATCTAGACTGAAAACTAAAGCGTATCAAAAAGCTTATACTGACCCAGAAAGAATATACAGATTAATGAAAACAGCAAGAACCCCACAGGAAGCTATGAAAACATTTTTCGCGTTTAATGATTATTATTCTCTTGCTGTTAAGGAGAGATAAGATGAATTATAAATTTGCACAAAGTGTTATAATTGCAGGAGGGAAAGGTACACGACTAGGAAAATTTTCGGATTATCAACCGAAACATATACTACCAGTATTAAATTCACCTTTAATTGATTATCATATAGAATCTCTTATTGAAAGATATGCACCTATAAGGTTTTCATATAGTACATCAAATAAAGATTTTTTCGATAATTATTTTTTAAAATTTAAAGAACTGTTTGAACAGAATCTACTTCAACCCAAAACCGACACAGTAATGAAAGGACCTATTTATCCATTAATTGAATTATTATACGACTTAGAAACGAATGATGATTTTGAAGACTGTATTATTGGAATCACTGGAGATATGTTTGGTGATATTGATATAGAAGAAGTGAGAGAATTTCATGAGAAGCAAGGTAGACATATTACTCTTGTAGCTACTAGAACATATCCTACTTCTAAGGCATGTGTCTTTGATGTTAATGATGATAATAGCTTACGGGGTTTTCGAAGATTGGATAGTATATCAACAGAGAACGATTTGATAAATCTCGGACTGTATGTCGCAGGTCCCGGACTACTAAAAATTATAGGTACTGATCTAGAAAGTTATAAGGAAGATTTTATATTTGATATACTTGCACAAGAGGGAGCATTGACTGTGTATGTTAATGATGAAAAAGCAGTGAATATCAACACTCCTTATAATTTACTTTGCGCAAATATGGGAGCATTGAAACGATTATGTAAAAAACATTTTCAAGAAGCCTGTATAGATAAAGAAAACGTTGTTTTATATGGAACAGGAACACAAACAGATCAAGATGCTATTATTAGAAACAGTGTTCTGGGAAATTATGTAATAATAAATAAAAGAGTTAAAATGAAAAATGTTGTTGTGATGGATGGTTGTGAAATAGGAAGGGAGAGCGAATTAAATAATGTTATTTTGGGAAAAAATTCAACTGTGCAACCAGAATCAAAATTAGAAAACTGTGTTGTTCATTCAGATGGAAGTATAAAATCAATGGAAATTTATTATGAATTCGAGTGATAAATATGATACGTGAATATAGGAAAAACAAAAAGTGGAAGCAAATAAATTACAGATCTGTTATCAGTGCTTTGGGTACAGAATTTCTTTTTGATCTATATAATAGATATTATCCTGATGTAAATTCGCTCAGATTTAGAAATACTATAACTTGTTGTAAAGGAACAGAAATAACAACATATGCTCCACAAGAAGAATGGAATTTTATCGCTAGATGGTTTGGTGAAAAGTTCATAAGAGGAGATGAAGATATATGGAATGAACTTGATAGATATATTGAAGATCCAAAGGAAAGATTGTTTAGAATGATTAATAAAATAAATAAAACAAATATCCAAGAACTTGATGATATTGGATTAGGATTGTTATTGATAGATTTTCATTATACTGTTTTGACCGTTATATATAAAATTAATCTTGTCCAGATAGAGCATGCACTATCCTATGCAATAGACAGTATGTGTAAGAAATACTTTTCAAATGAACAAGAAAGATGCATAGCTATTGCATCACTTCTATATTCAGAAGAATCAACAATAGGCGTTAGTGAAGAAAAAGACTTTTTAGAATTAATTTTAAATTGTATGAAAAATAATTCCAACTCTGTATATGATGTCATAAAAAAGCATCATGATAAATACAAATATGTCCACAGCGCTTATGGTGCTAATGCATATACACATAATTATTATATTAAAAGATATAATAGACTTTCGGAAAAAGGGTGTGAAGAAATTGAAAAGAAATTAACAGAACTTAATGAGAAAACAAATTCTATGATTATAGAAAAGAATACGTATCTGGAAAAAATACAAGATAATAAAATACTATTAAAAAATATTGAATTTAGTAGACGTGTGGGTGTATTGAGAGATAAAAATAAAGCACTTTTAGGAAAAACCACAGAAATACGGGAAAATATATTAAAAGAAATTTCAAATAGAAAAAATATTCCGATGAAAATACTGAATTATTATTTCCTATCAGAACTTTGCGATTTATTATCAGATAATAAAGTACTTAAAAAAAGCATCATCGGTGAAAGAAAAAGGGGGTTGGTATTATACAGAAAAGAATTTTTTACTACTAAAACTGATGAAGCTTATAAAGAATTGATCTACGACCGGAAAATGAAGTCAGATAACATAAGCGGTGTCTGTGCTTCTTCTGGTAGGGTTTTTGGAGTTGTGAAAATTATAAAATCTAGTAAAGATATTAATAAAATAAATCGTGGAGAAATAATGGTAGCACATGGAACGGATTTTGATTTAATAAACGCCATGCAAATTGCAGGAGGCATAATTACAGAAGAAGGGGGTATTTTAAGTCATGCTGCTGTCATCAGTCGAGAACTGAGAATTCCGTGTCTTATTGGTGTTGAAAATATAACAAAATTACTAAAAGATGGAATGCATGTAGAATTGAATGCTGACAGAGGTACTATAAAAATCAAAAATAATAAAAATGGAAAAATAATATTCCTCAGACATTTTAAACCCAATATTGATAAAAATAAGCCTGTTGCTGAATGGGAATTAGACGAAGAAGGTCAAAGAGCTATGGATAATATGATCAAAAGCAATAAGCTAAAAAGTATTGATAAGATCTTCACAAGCCCCGAACCAAAAGCAAGAATAACAGCAGACATTATAGGAAAGAAATATAATATACCTGTAGTAGACTGTCATGAAATTTCCGAAGTTGACAGAAGCAAAGCTGGCTTTATAGAAGAAGATTATATTGAAATAGTTAAATCATATTTAACAAATTCACCCGAATTCAGATATGAATGGGAAAATATCGATAATGTTAAAAGGCGTATAAGAAAATTTATTAAAAGAATAAATGCAGAAAAAAACACAATATTCGTCATTTCTCATGGAATGTTTTTATCCATATTACTTCATAGATATTTTAGTGAAAATATAATAAACTTTTGGAAAGACTTAAAGTTTGGTCAAATTTTAGAAGTTGATAAAAACAGATTGATAGAGATGTGGAAAAATGATAGAATTTATTAATAATTTGAATTCTGATGATACCAAAAAGTTTGGGAAAAAAGCATGCCATCTCGCTAAGCTTTGTCAGAATGATATTAGGATTCCGAAAGGTTTTGTAATATCAACCGATATAAACGAGAAGAATTTCCTATATTTTCAGGATGAAATTTTAGATTTTTTTGAAAGACTCAACTCTAATTATGTATCTGTTAGAAGTAGTATGACTATGGAAGATTGTAAAGAACATAGTTTTGCCGGTTTGTTTGATTCTTATATCAAGGTAACAAGAAATCGTTTATTTAAGAATATTATTAATTGTTGGAAAAGTATAAAATCCGAAAGAGTTAAAACCTACTGTAATTTCAAAAGGATTGATTACGATTCTTTGAGAATGGCAGTAATAGTTCAATATATGATAGAAGCTGAAAAATCTTCTATAGTTTTTACACAAAACCCCGTGAATAAAAAAAATGAAATTGTCATAGAAGCTTTCAAAGGACCGTGTAAATTTATTGTTTCTGGAAAAATAGGACCATGTAGATATTATATAAATAAATCAGATTTCCATCTGGAGACTATAGAATCCAAAAAAGAAATTTCTACTTTGGATGAATCTGATATAAATGAAATTAAAAAAATATCTTTATATATTGAAAATATATTTAATTTTCCACAGGACATTGAATTGGTTAAAGAAAGGAATGGAAAATGGTGGGTTCTACAATCAAGACCTATTACATGTTTATAATCTATTGGATAGGATGTAATCAATGCAGGTGATCTGAAAGAAAAGCCCTGCTCTACTGTCGTGCGTATAGAGCCATTTGCCATATTCAGGCACGGACCAATATCCCAGATTCAGATAGAAATTGCAATGCGAAAGTGATTATAATATCAACAAGTATTTAAAGGCTCTGATATTTCAATATCAATATAAAATCTGGGATTTGTATTAATATTCAAATAATGAAAATTATACATATGTCAAACTATCTTGGAATTGAAAGTACATCGCACACATATGGCATTGGCATTATTGAACAATTACCTGCCGGTGTAAAAATTCTGGCAAATGAAACTGATATGTACAAGCCTGAAAAAGGCGGCATTCATCCGATTGAAGCCAGGAATCATCATATGAAAGTCAGGGATACTGTTCTGGATAATGCCCTGAAAAAATCCGGATTGAGTCTGGATCAACTGGATTTTGTTTGTTTTTCGCAGGGCCCTGGATTGCCACCATGTTTAAAAGTTGGTTTGGAACATGCAAAAGAATTAAGCAGAAAATTAAAAAAGCCATTGATAGGTGTCAACCATGCAGTTGCACACATAGAAATAGGTAAGTTTATCACGAAATGCAAAGACCCTGTTATCGTATACATATCCGGCGGCAATACCCAGATAATAATTGAAACTAAAAACAAATATAAAATATGCGGCGAAACTCTTGACATTTCATTGGGAAACGCAGGCGATGTGGTTGCAAGAGAATTGGGTTATTCTTATCCAGGAAGTTATTATATGGAAAAAGAGCATGGAAATTATATTGAATTGCCATACGTAGTCAAAGGCATGGATGTATCATTCTCAGGAATTGCAACAGAAGCTGTTAAAAAATATAAATCAGGAACAAAAAAACAGGATATAGCATACAGCTTTTTTGAAAATGTTTTCTGCATGATAACTGAAGTTACTGAACGCGCCTTGTCACACACAGGAAAAAAACAGGTTTTATTAATCGGTGGTGTTGCAAGCTCGCCAATACTCCAGAAAAAAATGAAGATTATGTGCAGCGATCGTGAAGCTGAGTGTTTTACAATACCAAGGGAATATGCTAGCGATAATGGTGCAATGATAGCTGTAGCAGGTATAAAATACAAGAACATATTAAACCCGGATGAAGCTGATTTTATGCAGAAATGTCGGGTTGATGACTTATCTCAGGTTTGACAACTGAGAACTTTGCAAATAATTCATTGTAATTCCAAAGGAATTACATGTGTCGGAAACATTATTGTTATGACACCTTCTTGATACTCATCCCATCTTATAGGTATAACTTTTGAGTCTGTCATTTATCTCACCGGTTCGAATACCATCTGGCGAAACTCTCATACGCATCTTTCCAGAATTCCCATCTTTTCGAATCGTCAAATTCTGCTAATACTTGCTCATATCCTCCCGGAATAAAAATAAAATCAAAGAAATAGCCATTTGTACCTTGTTTTTTATGTTGTATTTCAGTTATATGAAGTTTAACCGGATGCACTACTATACCTCAAGTTTGACAGTTGCATAGTCACCTGAAAAGAGCATGGTATAACGCATTTTAAGGGCTGTTAGAAGGCTGTTTTTTTGAGAACGAAATTATTATACTACATTTTTCTATTTCCCCCATCAAGTGAGGGAAATAAAAAAACTCAACAGAAAATAATTTTCAACGGCTCTTTGATTCATAGTTTTCGGATGTCGTTCTGACAGTAGTTTTCATTCCCTACACTTCCAATAATATTCCGCGCTTGCCTGTGCAGATAACTCGTGTATTTCCTATTTTATCTTCAAAGCCTTCGGTTTCGTGTATATGGCCGCAGATATGAATATCAGGCTTAAATATTTCAATAGCCTGTCGCACAGCTGAACTGCCTTGGAAAAAATTTCGCTCCATTACAGTATTTTTTGGATGCATATGAGTTATCATGATTTTTTTCTTTGCTTTTTTTATTTTTTCATAGCCTTTGGCAAGATATTCAAACATATCTTTCTCGGAAATCAGGTTAGGACCTATGGTTGTTCCGCCGCCGCATCCAAAAAATCCGACATCTTCGTATATAACCGGATAATTCTGGATATTCTTTATTGCATATTTTTCTTCAAAAGACCGCGCTGCGACAAAATCATGATTTCCCGGAACAAACAGAACTTGTTTTTTTCTGTTTACAAACGGTTTTATAACATAATATACTTCGCGGTCAAATGTAGTGATATCTCCAGCTATGACCACTGTATTTTCAGACTTCTCTGCCAGAGCCAAAGCAGCTTTGCTGTCACCATGCAGGTCGGAAATTGCTGTAAACTTCATAAAAACACCACATGACCTCTTATAATTAAATGCTTAAATACATCTCAAATATCACCCCGCTCTTAAAAACGAAGCCATCATTAATAATGCTGCTGCAGTTCCAATTGCAAGTGATATTGTAATTGCATGGTCTGATATAAATTGAACAGGCAACTCTATCTTTTGCTGTCCTTCTTCTGGACCGCCATACCTGATAACATGCAGCTCTGATTCAGCAACAAGCCTTGCAGTATCAACATTGTTTACTACTTTGAAGCCTAGAGTGTATGCACCGATTCTTCCTGTAAAATTCAGTACAGCCCGTAAAGTTCCTTCTTCATTCGGCCCGAGATCCAGCTCATTGGTATCAGGCCAGATGAATTTCACCATCTCTTTTCCATAAATTTCAACAGCATGGAATCTTCTTGGCACTTCATTGTTG
>Ga0209343_10000650_pt1 | contig 48070 bp, 40 predicted proteins | sample RifCSPlowO2_02_FD_184026 | JGI IMG/M metagenome (GOLD analysis project Ga0209343, IMG submission 184026) | Groundwater microbial communities from Rifle, Colorado - Rifle CSP2_plank lowO2_0.2 (SPAdes) (version 2) | ecosystem: Environmental > Aquatic > Deep subsurface > Groundwater | place...
ACCCGCCCATCAGCGTCTACCAGGCCATGTTGGACAAGCTCAATCAACCCAATTCCTCCATTCAATAAATCGGTGTTGCACTTGGTGCTTGACTCCGCCGGGTGAACGTGCACACCGACTTTATCGCCCACCCTCAGCCCCTCCACGAATTGATAGAAACGATACTCCCGAGTTATTTCATTCACCTGAACTCGCACGACAAAGAAGCTTTTACCCTTATGGTCCACCCTCCCCGCATCATCCCAGTCCACTGTTGACGGACCGACACCGAAGCCAATCACATCTCCACGGAAAATTGGCCATCGCACGTAAAACGATTGCTCATAGATTTGCACACAAAGAAAGATGATGGCGACCATCATCACTATCACCGCAACAGTGCTGATCACACCAACCCCCTCAACCAATGAGAGCCAATCGGATTCCGAGCATAAACTTTGCCGGAGAGGTCGGTGGCGGCCATTGGTTTGCTCCGCCCACATCCCATCGCCCGATGTGCAGGCGCACCCAGCCAAGGCACAGCCACTTTGGGGTGGCTGTGCGCTGGTTGGCGGGGAATGGGTCTGCGGGAGTTCACGGTTGACACATTGAAAATGACGGGGAATTTACCAGTCGATCATTCGGAATTGAAAAGCAGAAATATCCACTTGCCAGAAACACCACTCAAGAGCAACGAACAATCACAACAAGCAACTACTTCGGATATATGGCATCAGCCATTCTTCGAACTCTTTCACCCGGCTTGGACCAGTTTTGCAAAATTGGGTTTGCAGCCTGCTCGACCGTTAACCACCAACTCGATTCGATTTTCACAAAAGTCAAAACCTGCATCAACTCATATTTTGACTGCCCAACATCCTGATAAAATGGGATAAATACATACCTATCCCCATAATTGATACGCTCCTTGACCACAAATGTTTTGCCCGCATAAAATCGAGACCAATCCCTCAAATAACCATCCTTTTTCCGCCCTCTTTTTTTATCTCGCTCGAAGATGTCATTTCGCGACACTTCATCCAGCGCACTGAAAGCCCTATCGTAATTCCCAGATTGCATGGCGGATATATGATAGGCCAAGACACGTTCAGGACTGGAACGATCCAAAGACTCCAACTTTGGCACACGCCACAGCTTCTCGTAGTCATGAACGGTAAATGGATGAACAATCTCCTCTATTATTTGAGTAGATTTTCCAAACTGAAGATATTGCGGAATACTTGCAGGATCTACTTGCGCGAACGCACTGCACGCACAAATAGAAACAACAGTTGAAATAAATACATTTTTCATCAATCCACCTCCTCACCATTACCAATTAATGCAAAACGACCATCCCGAAATATACAAGCGTGTCCGGGGTTATTAACGCTGACCCAGGCAGAAAATCTCGCCCCACTATTAAGCAGCGTCACATATTCCAAATTTTTCACCCTGGATTGATACGTAGGCCGAGAACTAATTATCAAATATTGCCCATACCACTTGCACTCAAAAATTCTGGAGGTGTACCGAACACCTCCGAATTCATATTCATATTTAACATCTACATCTTCATAATTAGTTGAATATCTCCACTCTATACTCCCTCTGTCAATTCGCGCATGCTTTATATCTATTGGCACCAACTCATATTCTCGAAAATCAAGCCAAATTTTGATGCATGCAGCACCTAGAGCCATTGCCAAAAACAGCACCACTCCAAGCAGCCATTTATACGCAAATTTCACTTTTAGTCCCAAGAATAGGGAATGTTGATTTTTCCATCCGGCTGCCAAACCGGCTTGTCAATATTAAACAATTCATAGACCACACCACCAAATCTAACCTCCGACTTCATAAAGAAGGACGCAGCTCCTCGCCAAGCACCAGTAACACGCCCTTCAGTTATATTGTCAAAGGCCGTCTGAAAAATCGCTTTCACACCCCCACTTAGGGGCGTAAGCTGCCGCTCTCTCAACTCCCCCGTTGGGCCCTTATCCACAACGATCAATGTTGGGGCATTTCCAATAGCGAGAACAGCTTGCGCGCCAAACTCTCCGTTGCCAGTAACATTTCCTTCTGATTTACAAGCATCATAGTTTCCAGAACCAACTGCTTTTCCAAAAAAACTTGCCGTGAGGTTTGGAGCAATTCCATCGATTAATCCAGTCGCATCCAGACCGGCAAACTTTTTTAATGCAGGAATCAATGGAATCGAGATGTCGAAAGACCCGCCTCCGCTAAACCATAGAGTGGGTTTTGGTTGTGACCGACCTTTTCTTGCACAGCACAAATGCTCTCCAGTCACTTTTCCCTCACCAACCACATTGAGATCTATATCCACACCAAGCCCGATCCCAAGTTTTTTCACCCAACCACCCAACTCCTTTTGGAATGCAACCCCCCCGGTTATGGAACCAACAACCACAGAATCCTTCTCCGGATCAGGCGCACATGATCCATTCAAGCAACTCTTGCAAACATCCCCATCGCACTTGGCTCCATCCTTCGCATAGTCCGGATAACAATAAGGACAACTATCCCGTCCGGTGTCCAACGACTGGCAGTCATTGCATTTGGGCGGCGCATTTTGTCCGCACTTGTCCTTGTCATAAACACAAAGCGCCCCCCACCCGGCCTTGGTCAACCCGGACCCACTGTCGGTCACCAACACCGCCCCGTCCTCACTCACCGTCGCTCTCCCCATCGGCACGTACTGCGACAGGTCGTGGTCCCACTGCACCACCGGCTGGTTGTCGCCCGCTCGGTAGGCCCGGTTGTTGGGCATGGTCACTTCAATCGGGGGGTCAAAGCGTGTGCCCGCTGGTTGCACCGTCCAGGCCGGCAGGCCGAAGCTGCCCCCGCCTGGGGGCGCCATGGGCAGTTTGTCGGCCGTCACGGGGCTGACGATCAAGAGGCCTGTCCTTGATCCGTCGGGGAAGGTCACGCTGTTGGCTTTGACCTTCATCTGGAAGCCTTCGAGCCCGGGGATGGTCAGGATGACGTCTTGATCGCCGCCCACGATCTTGGCGCTCTCGGGGTTGACGGCCAGCGGGGGCAGGTAGATGGGTTGGGTGAGCTGGTTGTTCTGCCCTTTGACCGCGTATGCCTCGAAATGCAGGCTCGGGTATTGCGCCCGGCTGGGGTCGTTGGTGGGGTTGTAGGTGCGCCCGTCGATGAAGAGGTCGATCCGCCCCGGCGGCACGTTGCCCAGTTCGAATTTGCCTAATGCGTCGGTGGTGGAGACCAGGCTGGTGCGGCCGATGCTGACTTTGATGCCGGTCAGGGGCTGGCTCTTGTCGTCGAAGATCTGGCCGCTGAAGAGGGCCGGGCCGTCCTGCGCTTGCTTGACCTGGATGAGGAAGGCGGCGTCGCCGATGAGGTCGGCGGGGTTGTCGATGCTGCCGATGTTGGCGTCACCGCTCTTGAGCGCCTGGGCGCGGATGCGCACGGTGCCCGGGGTGTGGCCCAGCAGGGGCCGCACGGCGGTGATGCCGTTCTTGTCGGTGGCCATCACGATGCGCTGGGCGGCTTTGCCGGGGTTGGGGCCTGCGGGGTAGCTACTGGCCGGGGCGCCGCTGACGTCGGGGAAGACGGCGTCGCCCTCTTCGATGGTGAACACCACCGGCACGTTGGGCAGGGGGTTGTCCAGCGCGTCGCGCACCACCAGGCTCAGGAGCTCCAGGGGCTGGGCGTTGGTCTCGGCGATCTGGTTCTTGCCGTGGTCGGCGTTGACGCGTTGGGGCTCTCCGCGTTGTGTGTTGGCGCTGAAGGTGACGGCTTCGCCCAGCGCGGGGTGGCTGGCGCGCACTTCGTTGGCCCCGGGGCCGCTTTGTTTGCCCACGGTGAACCAGACCTGGGCGCGACCGAAGTCGTCGGTGGCCACCGTGAGGTTTCTGGCCAGGCTCAGGCCGTCGGCCTTGGTGGCGGTGTCTGCGGTCAGGCTGATGGTGCCGGTGCCGCGCATGACGTCGAATTGCACCGGCAGGCCGCGCAGGGGTTCACCCGCCGGGTTCAAGGCCACCACCACCAGGGGCTGGGGCAGTTGGGTGTTGGCCGCGGCGGTCTGGCGGTTGCCCGAGAGTGGGGTCAGGCGGTCGGAGCCGACGGCGATGCGGGTGACCTGCAGTTCTTGCGAGCGGGCGTTGCCGACGTGGTCGGTGGCGGTGATGCGCAGGGTGTTCTGGCCCAGTTGCAGCGGCACGTCGGGGATGACGAAGAAGCGGTCGGCCACCTGGGCCGCCCTGTTTGATGCGCTCTGGCCGTTGACGAGCACGCTGACCGTGGGCTCGGCCGCGCCGATCAGGCCTTCGACCGCGTCGTTGACCATGCCTCGGATGTCGATGCGGTTGTTGCTGGTGATGGCCTGGTCCAGTGGCGCTTCCAGGCGCAGGATGGGCGCGGTCTGGTCCACGCTGACGGTGATGGCCGTGCTGACCACGCGCCCCAGCGCGTCGGTGGCCACGGCGGTGATCATGTTGGTGCCTTCGCGCAGGAAGAACCGGGGGAAGCTGAAGCTCAGCCCACCCTCGCCCAGGGTGGCTTGCTGCTGGTTGATGCTGACGCTGACCACCGGTTTGCTCAGCTGGCCGGTGATGGTGACCGGGCGCTCGACCTTGCCGGTGAGGTCGGTGGCGCCGCCGGGGGTGTTGGCCCCGGGGTCGATGGGGCCGAGCACGGCTTTGTCGGCCGGGCTCAGCAGGGTGATGCGCGCCGGGGCGTCGTAGGCCACTTCAACGCTGGCGTTGCGGGTCTGGCCGTCGGCGAAGCTGGCGACCACCTGCAGGGTGTTGGTGCCGTCGATCAGCTCGACCTGGCCGCTGTAGCGCACGGTGCCATCCGGATCGGTACCCACGACCTGCATCTCTTGGCCGCCCAGCGTCAGGCCGGTGGGGTGGCTGCGGTTGGCGCTGGCCGTGGCGGTGACGGTCACCGTGGGGCTGGTGACGGTTTGCGCGCCCGCTGGCGAGGTGATGGCGACGCTGTAGGTCTTGGCGGCATCGACCTCGAAGCCCCAGACGGCGCTGGTGGCGGCGTTGGTGGTGTTGGCCACTTCGAGGTAGACGGTGTAGGGGCCTTCGGCCAGGGGCTGGGCGGGGGTGTAGCTTACGCCGCTGGCGCCGATCTGGGCCTGGGCGGTCACGTCGTCGCTGTTGACGAAGAGGCGCACGCGGCTGGTGTCGATGCCGTTGCGGCTGTCCTGGTAGCTGGCGCTGATGGTGGGGCGGCTGCCGGCGGGCAAGACCGTGTCTTTGGGCAGGGTGTCGCTGATCTCGGGCGGCTGGGCGGTGCCGAACTGCCACTCGCTGCTGCTGCGGTTGCCCGCCTTGTCTGCCACCTCAAGCCGCACCGCGTGGGTGCCGTCGGGCAGGGCCTGCGGCACCACGTAGCGGATGCTGTCGGACAGGACTTCGGCCTGGGCTGTGACGTCGACGCCCCGGAAGCTGAGCTTGACCTGGGTCGGGTCGATGCCGGCGCCGACGTCGCTGTAGGTGGCGAAGACCACCGGCTGCGAGCTGCCGGGCAGGAACACGTCTTTGGGCGTCTGGTTCTCGATGACCGGGACCGATTCGGTCTTGAAATCGACGCTCTGGGTGGTGACGACCCCAGCGGTGTTGGCCACCGTGACCACCAGGGTGTGCGCCCCCTCTGGCAGGGCTTGCGCCAGGGTGTGGCTGAAGCCGTTGGCCGTGGCACCGAGCAGGGCCGTCACGTCCTGGCCGTCCAGTGTGACCCGCAGGGTGGCGAGGTCGATGCTGCGCAGGGACACGACCGGGGGCCTGCGCAAGGACGGTGTGAGGTCGGTGGGGGAGCCGCCGCCGGGGCCGGACGGGGCGCCGAACGCCGGTTTGCGCAAGCCCGGTGGAGGGCCTGGGTTGGGTTTGTCGATGCCGACCGAAGACCTGAACGCCACTTTGAGCAAAGGCAAGGCGTCGGCGGACAGCACTTGCGACGGCGCGGGGCTGGCGATGCTCACGGTGACGGCGGGCAGTTGCCTGGGTGGGTCGGGCTGGGCTGGGGCCGCCACGTCTGCGCCACCCTGGGTTGTCGCGTCGGCGCTGTTCAACGTCTGGCTGCGCTCGCCTGGCTCGGCGCCGCTCGGGCCGTTGAGATTGGCTCTGGTGTCTTGATCGGTGGCGCTGTGGGTGGCTGGCCCTTCGCCCAGCGCCTGGGCGGCGGGGGCCTGGGTGCCCTGGGCGAACGGCAGCGGCTGCGCTGGAACAGCGAACCCTTGGGGCGTCTCGTCGGCCATCGTCGCAACGGCGGCGTCTGTGTCGACCCGTATGTCCCAGCCGAAGACCTGGTTGTTGAAGGTCCGGTTCTGCACCGCATTCAGGGCATGGCGCTGCGAGGCGGCAGCGGGCTCCAGCGAACCATCGGGTTGGGGATCGAGCCGCCGGTCAAACGCGGCAGGGGCCCGGACGGCGAAGGTGTCTTCGCTGGTCTCTGAATCCCCGGCAGCGATGGCGCCCAGCGCCACGTCCGCATCGACCACCACCACATCGCTCAGGCGGCTCGTGACGCGCCCGATGACGGGGTCCGCTGCGGCACCACGATTGCGAACCACCACCCGATAGGTGTATTCAAACGGGGCATCCCCGCTGGGGGCCACCCGCACTTTGCTGACCGGAACGTAGTCCGTGATGGCAAAGCCCGTGGTTTGGGCCCAAACCGGCAACGGGGCCAATGCAAAGACCGCCGAAATCAAAAGCAGCAGGACGGCAAGACCGGAAAGCCACTGGAGGCGGGGCACCTGCTTCGGTTCAGAAACAGACGCACAGACAGATCCACCGGCCTTCGACATGGCTACCCTCTCCCTTGAAAAAACAGGAAGAGCAACCCCGAGCCCCCTCCCGCAAACGCTGAAATTTCTTGACCGTCACGCGCCTGAATACAAACCTTTGCGCAACGCTTTGTAACAGATCATATCCAAACCGGAATGTCCGCTTTGACGCGACTGTGGCGCAACAGAAACAGACATCCGCGCTTGGCATGGAACGCATGGGCAATGGCCCGAGCGCTGCCAGCGGGCAGCGCTCAGCCTCAGGCCCAGGCCCAGGCCGGGCGCCCGATCAAAAGTGGGGGATGGAAGGGCGTGGCCGCGAGTCCATCAACGGACCGGGTAGGTCGAGAGCGCTTTTCGGGCAACGTTTCGCCCCATCTCCAGCCCGGATTCATTGTCGTGCCGAAAATGGATCCCCCCATACAGCCGGGAATCTGCCGCCTGCTGCGCCATGGCCCGGAATTGCCTGGCTTTGTTTGGGAAAAATTCAGCAAGGATTTCACCAGCAGCTCCAGATGTGCAGGCATGGCCCGACACAAATGAGGGAAACGGAGGCGTCAGTATGGCGGGTGTGAACGATATTCCCAGCAGTTCGGGCGCGGCGGTCACCGGGCGCGTCGTCCAATAATGGTATTTGGTATCCCACGCCGCAATGAACGAATCCGCCAGCGCCAGGTTCAAAATCATGCCCAGCCGCACGGCAGACCGATCGTTCATCCGAGATTGCAGAACAGCATCCATCGCAATTTGATTCCAATGCCCGGTTGGGGTCACACTGCCGTGCCCATCAACCCAGAAATGGGCGATGCGGCGTTGCTCATCCGTCAGGCTGGCGCCCACCTCGACCACCTCCCTCAGTTCGTCAAGATAGGCTTTGGAGCCGTATTCGAGCGGCACGGCGCGGAATTCGCTGGCGGACGACAACACCCAGGGCCGCCACTGCGGTGCAAAGGGCTCGTCGGGCGGGTAATAAAAATAGGGCGGCGTGGGCTCCCAGGTGCCCGGCCCGTAGTAGCGGTGTTGTCCATAGTATTCGAGCCGCAAGGCATTCCAGCCGCGCTGGGCACCATCCTTGTCGGCGTAGTCCACGACCGCATCTCCGACGTGGCGTCCCAATAACACCGACTGAGTCAATTGCGCCTGAAAGGCTGGACCGGATTCACGAATCGCCTTGACCATCAGTTGATCTGCCATTCGATCAAAAGCGCCTTCTTCATTGGGAAACAAATACCCAAAAACTCTGGATGCTGCCGCCGCAACGGTCAGTCTCTGGTCGAGCTTCTGGCCTGCGGCCAATTCAAATGCATCATGCATGGCCACGTGAACCAACGCACTGCCACGGGCACCGCGCGAAGGAGCCATTTTGTGTTTGACGAACATGTCCAGCATGAGACGCGTCAATGGCACCGGGACCGGCTCCACTTTCCAGGCATTTCGCACGCGTTCGGCCCGGGCCACGTCTTGCTCAGGCGCGTGAAATGCCGACATCTTCGGCAACAACGCATTGCCACCGCTTTCGGCCGCGGGGAGCTGGGGGTAGGAGAGCACGTTCTGGCCCCATGTGGGCAGGCAGAAAGACAGCAGCCCCGCACAAATCACATTCAACAAAACGCGCATCATTTTTTCCCGGCTTGGATGGTTTCGGTCAGCTTTTGCACAATGTCCTGGCGCTGGGCCATTCGAGCGGCATCCAGCGCGGAAAGGCCAAACGCGTCCGTCTGCCCAGGATCGGCCCCGGCGAGAAGCAAGGTATTGACCACCCGAGTTTTTCCTTTCCAGGCCGCAATCACCAAAGCCGTGCTGGCGCCCGACGGTCGGATATCGGGTTGAGCGCCCGCCGCCAACAAGAGTTGTACCGACTCATGGTGCCCGGCCGATGCCGCGGCAATCAAGGCGGTCACCCCTCGGCGGTCCTGTGCATTCACCGGAGCACCCGTCTTCAGCAGCATCTTGATCAGATGGCTGTGTCCCTGCGATGCCGCCGCAATCAAAGCCGTCTGTTGGTGGCTGGGTTCTGCGGCCCCGGGAGCCACACCCGCCTCCAGCAAGGTGCGAACCATGCTCGCGTCTCCCAGCGCGGCATGCCGGACGAGTTCCGAGGCTTTCATCCCGGCGTTCATCTGGTTGAGTTCCGTGGCGAAGTTGGGTGACATCTCAAGGGCCGCAGCCTGTTGGCTGAAGATCACCCCAACCCCCATGACGAGGATCACCCGCCGAAGGTGCGAGAAGGCCCGGGTGGCAAAAGACCCGGGAAATGGCCGAATTTTCATGAAGATAGACCTCCGATATTGATTTTTTCCCCGGCGCATGGCGGGGTCTGGCTGGCAACGATTTCGCCGTTCAATGGCGGTTCAGCCTTTGGGGCGCCTGCCAGGCGTCGCCGAGGATACATGTAAAAAAAGGTTACCATCGGCGCCGATCTTCCACCCGCCCCCTTCCCGCGCCAATGTCGTTCGCCCATTGATTCGATCGATGGGTTTGAGAAATAACCGCAAGTCATGAACATTGGAGTGGCCCAATGACCCGCTTTCGCCCGGGTCTTTCTTTGGCTCGGTGGCCACTTTTGTTGATGGGAATGATCCTGTCTGGTTGCGCCGCCCAGATGGCCTACCGCGACGGTGAGAACCTCAGGAAAGAAGGCCAGGCGGTCGAGGCACTGAAGCGGTACGAGGACGCCTCGCGGCAGGAGCCGGACTCCGCGCGCTACCGCCTTGCGGTGGTGAACGCCAGGGCTGCGGTGAATGGCCCAGGGGCTGCGGCAGGCACAAGCCAGCCCACGAACTCGGCCACGGGAGGCGCGACGCCCCAGACCAAGCCAAACGACGAAGCCACACGCCACCAAACCTCGGTGGCTGCCGCGCAGGATGCGCTGGCCGCCGCATTTCAGAAGCCCATCAACCTCGAGTTCAAGGACGCCCCGCTCAAATCGGTGTTTGAGGTGCTCTCGCGTTCAGCGGGGATCAATTTCATCTTTGACCGGGAGGTCAAACTCGACCAGAAGGTCACGGTCTTTCTGCGCAACACCAACATCGAGTCGGCCGTCAAACTGATCTTGAACATCCATCAGCTTGGGCACAGGATTCTGGATGGCAACACGGTCTTTGTGTACCCCAACACACCGGCCAAGGTCCGCGAATACCAGCCATTGACGGTGAGGGTGTTCTACCTCGCCAACGCCGAAGCCAAAACGGTGGCCGCCTCGCTGAAGACGATTCTGAAGACACGAGACCTTGTCACTGACGACAAGCTCAACATGCTGATCATGCGTGACACGCCCGAAGCCATTCGGCTGGCCGAGAAGCTGATCGAGGCACACGACGTTGCCGAACCCGAGGTGATGCTCGAGGTCGAGGTGCTGGAGGTCAATCGCAAGCGAGTGCAGGAACTGGGCATTCGCTGGCCCGAACAACTCAGCCTCACACCCATCGGAGCCCAATCGGACAACCTCACCCTGGCCGATCTTTGGAGCGTGGCCCGAGACCGCACGGGCAGGACCGTTGGAGCGGCGGTGGGGTCGATGAATATCAACGCCCGGGTCGTTGACTCCGATGGCGAGATCCTCGCCAATCCGCGCATTCGCGTGCGCAACCGCCAAAAAGCCAAGATTCTGATTGGCGACCGGGTGCCCAACATCACCAGCACATCCACCTCCACTGGCTTCGTGGCCGAATCCATCAGCTATGTGGACGTGGGCCTCAAACTGGACGTGGAGCCCGTCGTGTACGTGGACGGAGATGTGGCCATCAACGTCGCGCTGGAAGTCAGCAGCATCGTTGACCAGTTGAAAACGCAGGCCGGATCGGTTGCGTACCGCATCGGCACCCGCTCCGCGCAGACCGTGCTCAGGCTCAAGGATGGCGAAACCCAGGTGCTCGCGGGGCTGTTGAGCAACGAAGAACGGACGTCTGGAAACCGGGTCCCTGGGCTGGGCGAACTGCCCGTGACCAACCGGCTCTTCGGTAGCCAACTGGACGACGCCAACAAGACCGAGATCGTGCTGTCCATCACGCCACGCATCTTGCGCAACCTTCGCAAGCCCGGTGCGCACACCCTCGAATTCGAATCCGGAACCGAAAGTGCCATTGGGGGTGCCGGTCTGTCCACCGCCGCCACGCCCGGCGCGCAGCCCTCCGTCGACCCAGGACGCCTCTCCGCCCCGGCGACAGGTACCCGCCGCAGCACGCCAGCGGGAACCGGCAGCAACACCCCGGCACGCGACGACGCCGAGCCGCGATCTCCGTCTGCGCAAACCGATAGCCCTGTGCCCGCTGGCCTCCCAGGCTCCGCCGACATGCGCCTGCAAGGACCGAACGAAGCGCGCAAGGGGGACACCCTGACGGTTCAACTGCTGATGCAGTCTGGAGACCCGGTAGTCAGTCTGCCCATGTCGATCGGCTTCGACCCCAAGGCCATTCAGGTTCTCTCGGTCACCGAAGGCGACTTTCTCCAAGGCAGCGGACAGAGCAGTTTCGCCCACCGGATCGACCCCACCGGGCAAGTCCTCATGACGGTGACCTCTCCGACAGGCGCCACCGGGCCTGGCGTCGTCGCCACCATGACCCTTCGCCTGCTCGACACCTCACCGCCGCAAACCACTGTGCGCGTCACCGCAGCCGCCCCCGTCGGTTTGCAAGGCAAAGGCATTGACCTGGCGTCACCAGGGCCCTTGGTCATCAAGGTTGGCCCTTGAACGCTCGACCACTTTGCCGCGGACATTCGCCGCCTTCGACACGGCGCCTTCCCATCCTCCTCCCCCCTACCGCCCCCGCCACTGCGCCGGCGTCTTCCCCGTCCAGCGTTTGAAGGCGCGCCAGAAGGTGCTGGGTTCGGCGAAGCCGAGGCTGTGGCCGATGTCGGCCAGTGCGCGCTGGGTGTGGGCCACGGCGTGCAGGGCGGCGTCGCGGCGGGCTTGGTCCAGCAAGGTGGAAAAGTCCAGGCCTTGGGCCTGCATGCGCCGCGCCAGGGTGCGCGGGCCCAGGCCCAGCATCTGGGCGGCGCGTTCGCGGCTGGGCACCGGGTTGGCCTGGCCGGTGGGGCCTTGCAGTTGAGTGTCGAGCCAGCGGCGCAGCTCTTGCGCCAGGGTGTCGCTCTCGGGTGGCGTCAGCGCCGCCAGCCTGGCGGCGGCGTATTCGTGGTGCAGGTGGGCCAGTTGAGCGTCGGCCTGGGGCAGCGGCGTGTCCAGCACGGCGTTGTCCAGCAGCACGCCGCTGAAGGCCTGGTCAAACGCCACCGGGCACTGAAACACCTCGCGGTAGCCGCCCAGCGGGCCCAGCGCCGCCTGGCTGAACTGCACTTTCAGTGGCCGCACGGCGCGGCCGGTGACCCAGCGCGAAAACGCCACCACGGCGGCGAGCACCGCCTCGATCTGGTGCGGGCTGAAGGCCAGCTCGCCCTGACGCGGGTGGTACACCACCCAGCTGGCCTGCGGGCCCGCGATCACCTGGAACCGCCCACCGTCGCTGATGAGGCGCTGGTATTTCTGCACCACCGCGATCGACTCGCGCAGCGTGGGCGACGACTGCAGCAGGTAGCTGACCACGTTGAAGCTGGCCGGCCCCACCACCGCGCCGGCCTTGAGGCCAAAGCCCGGGTCCTGCGTGCACCGCACCGCCGCGCGCCACAGGCGGGTGATGTGGTCGATGGGCCAGCGCTCGGCCTGCAGCTCGGCCGGGGCGATGCCGGCGGCGGCCAGCACCGCCTCGCGCGACACGCCCTGGCGCTGCGCTGCGTCCAGCACCGTGTTCACCCAGCTCATGGAGACCGTGGCCTGCAAAGTCAATCGCGCTGTCCTGCAAAGTCAATCGCTGGCGATGATAGACGGCTAACGTGTGCTCCAGAAACCGGCCATCCCAAAGGGCCGGCAAACAGCGCAAGGAGACAAGACATGGCAGAACATTGGCAGTCCGATGTGGTGGTGGCCGGGGGCGGGCTGGCCGGTATCGTCACGGCGCTGGAGGCGCTGCGCGCGGGCCAGAGCGTGACGCTGGTGGACCGCGACACGCCCGAGCGCTTCGGCGGCCTGGCCCTGTGGGCCTTTGGCGGCATGGCGCTGGTGGGCACGCCGCTGCAGGCGCGCATGAAGATCCCCGACACGCCCGAGCGGGCGCTGCGCGACTGGCTGCGCTTTGGCGAACTGGACCCCGACGACGAACACCCCCTGCAGTGGGCACGCCACTACGTGGAGCACTCGCGCCCGCTGGTGCACGACTGGCTGCTGGGCGAAGGCGTGAAGTTCATGCCCGCGGTGAACTGGGTGGAGCGCGGCCTGCACGGCGACGGCAACAGCCTGCCGCGTTACCACATCGTCTGGGGCACCGCGCGCGAACTCACCCGCCGCCTGGTGGACGCGCTGCGCCAGGCCGGCCAGGGCGGGCGCCTGACCGTGCTGCACGGCCACTGCGTCACCGCGCTGGAGCAGCAGGCCGGCCATGTGGCCGGGGCGGTGGCGGTGCACGAAGCCAGCGGGGCCGAGCTGCGCCTGTGGGCGCCGGTGGTGGTGCTGGCCATGGGCGGCCTCAACGGCGGCCACGCGCAGACCCGCGCCAACTGGCCGAAAGACCGCCCCATGCCCGCGGCCATGCTCAACGGCGCCCACCCGTTCGCCGACGGCCAGCTGCACCACTGGGTGGCTGACCACCTGGGCGGGCACATCGCCCACGCCGGCGAGATGTGGAACTACGCCGCCGGCTTCCCCCACCCCTTCCCGCATTTCGAGGGGCATGGCCTGTCCGGCATCCCCTGCAAATCGGCCCTGTGGCTCAACCACCGGGGCGAGCGCATCGGCCCCGAGCCGCTGGTGACCGGCTTCGACACCCACTGGCTGTGCCAGCGCGTGGCCGCGCAGGAAAAGCCCTGGACCTGGCACCTGCTGAACTGGCGCATCGCGGCCAAGGAGTTCGCCATCTCGGGTGCCGAACACAACCAGCGCATCCGCGACCGGCAGATGCCGCAGTTCCTGAAAGAGACGCTGCTGGGCAACCACCGCCTGGTGCGCCAGATGCAGCGCGAGAGCCGCCACTTTCTGGTGGACGACACGCTGGGCGGGCTGGCCGCGAAGATGAACGCGCTGACCTGCTCGCACGACGTCGACCCCGCCACCCTGCAGGCCACCGCCGACAGCTTCGACGCCAACTTCGCCCACGGCAACCGCCTGCACAACGACGACCAGATCCGCCGCATCCAGCACGCCCGCCAGTGGGGCCCCGACAAGCTGCGCACCTGCAAGCCCGCCCCGCTGCAGCAGCGCGGGGCCGGGCCGTACATCGCCATTCAGATGCAGCTCATCACCCGCAAGAGCCTGGGCGGCCTGCGCACCGACCTGCAAAGCCGCGTGCTCGACGCGGCGGGCCAGCCCATCGCCGGCCTGTACTGCGTGGGCGAGGCCGCCGGCTTTGGCGGCGGCGGGGCCAACGGCAAGCGCTCGCTGGAAGGCACGTTTCTGCCCGGCTGCATCCTCACCGCGCGGGCCGCGGCGCGCTCCATCGCCAGCGGGCGCGCGCTCGGCTGAGCCCTTTCGCCGCCCCTCTTTCGCTTCCACCCCGCCCAGGAGACCCCCCATGCCCAACGGCGCACAAGCCCTCATGAAAACGCTGGTGGACGCCGGCATCGACGTCTGCTTCACCAACCCCGGCACCAGCGAAATGCACTTCGTGGCCGCGCTCGACCACGAGCCGCGCATGCGCGCCGTGCTGGCCCTGTTTGAAGGTGTGGCCACCGGCGCGGCCGACGGCTACGCCCGCATGGCCGGCAAACCCGCCGCCACCCTGCTGCACCTGGGCTGCGGCCTGGGCAACGGCCTGGCCAACCTGCACAACGCCCGCAAAGGCAAGGTACCGGTGCTCAACATCGTGGGCGACCACGCCACCTTCCATACCGTTTACGACGCCCAGCTGCAGTCCGACATCGAAACCGTGGCCCGCAACGTTTCGCCCGGCTTCGTGCGCACCTCGCAGACCACGGCCGCCCTGTGCCGCGACGCGGCCGACGCCATCAGCGCCGCGCGCGGCCTGCCCGGGCAGGTGGCCACGCTCATCTTGCCGGCCGACGTGTCCTGGGGCGAAGGCGGCGAGCCCTGCCCGCCGCCCCCGCTGCCCCAGCCCGAAGCCGCCAGCGACACCACCGTGGCCGCCATCGCCCAGGCCATTGCGGATGCCGCGCGCGCGGGCCGCAAGACCGCCTTTCTGCTCGGCGGGCAGGCGTTGCGCGAGCCCGGCCTGCTGGCCGCCGCGCGCGTGGCCGCCCACTGCGGCGTGAAGCTGCTGGCCGAGGTGTTCCCCACCCGGCTGGAGCGCGGCGCCGGCCTGCCGCCGGTGGAGCGCATCGCCTATCTGGCCGAAATGGCCGGCGTGCAGCTGGCCGACATCGAACACCTGGTCTTGGTGGACGCCAAAGCCCCCGTGTCCTTTTTTGCCTACCCCGGCAAACAAAGTTATCTCGTGCCCGACAGCTGCACCGTGCACACCCTGGCCAGCCCCGAGCAAGACGCCGTGGCCAGCCTGCACAAACTCGCCGCCGCCCTGGGCGCGACCCAGGCCCACCCCGCGCTGCAAGCCGCGCAGCGCCCCGGCCGCCCGCGCGGCAAGCTCAACGCCGCCAAGGTCTGCAAAGCCGTGGGCCACCTGCTGCCCGAGCACGCCATCGTCATCGACGAAGCCATCACCTCGGGCCTCATGCTCTCGGCGCTCACCGCCGGCGCACCGCGCCACGACCTCATCACCCTCACCGGCGGCGCCATCGGCCAGGGCCTGCCCAACGCCGTGGGTGCCGCCATCGCCTGCCCCACCCGGCCCGTGATCGCCCTCATTGGCGACGGCACCGCCATGTACACCCTGCAAGCGCTCTGGACCATGGCGCGCGAACAGCTCAACGTCACCACCATCATCTTCAACAACGCCTCGTACTCGGTGCTCAACGTGGAACTGGAGCGCGTGGGCGCCAGCGAAGCCGGCCCCAAGGCCAAGTCGCAGCTGGACCTGCACGGCCCGGTGCTCAACTTCGCCCAGCTCGGCCAGGGCATGGGCGTGCACGCCGTGCGCGCCACCACCACCGAAGACTTCTTGAAAGCGCTGGAATACGCGCTCGCCCACCCCGGGCCGCACCTGATTGAAGCGGTGGTGCCCGAATCGCTCAGCGGCGCCAAACGCAGGCTGCTGCCCTGGCTGCTGCGCTCCCTGCCCAGCCTGCCCCAGCCGCTGGCGCAGGCGCTCAAACGCAAGATCGCGCCGTAAAGGCCCAGGCCGACGCGAAGAAGAAAGAAGGCACCCACAAGGCACAAACGCCAGCGCGGCGTGTGCCAAATCACGCACACCCGGGCCCATACCCCTTGCCGTACGGGTAACAAGACGTACAGAATGGCTCCCAGAAAAACCACATCAGGGAGCCCTGTGGACATCCGCATCGACCGCGAACTCACCCACCCACAGGTGATCGCCCTGCTGCGCGAGCACATGGCCGGCATGCACGCCGAGTCACCGCCCGAGAGCGTGCACGCGCTCGACGTGAGCGCCCTGCGCGACCCCGCCATCACCTTCTGGACCGCCTGGAAACCGGCCAACCCCGCCAGCGGCACCGGCGACGGCGCCGAAGAACAACAACTGCTGGCCTGCGGCGCGCTCAAAGAGCTGGACGCCACCCACGGCGAAATCAAGTCCATGCGCACCAGCGCCCGCCACCTGCGCCAAGGCGCAGCCCGCGCCATCCTCACTGAAATATTGGCCACCGCGCGGCAGCGCGGCTACGCACGCGTGAGCCTGGAAACCGGCAGCACGCCGGGGTTTGAACCGGCGATTGCGATGTACCGGCAATTCGGGTTTGTGGAATGTGGGCCGTTTGCGGATTACCGGGAGGATCCGTTTAGTCGGTTTATGACAATGGCGGTGGAGCGGGTATGAAAGAGCAGTACTAACATTCGCGATCGAAGGGCAAAAGGCAAGAACTGACCCAATACTATTCGAATAGCACTTCGCCAAGGATCTATTTTGACCGTACGTTGTTGATTTTATTGGGGTATTTTTCGAGACCCGACCCCGATTCCGCCTCAAATTTCGGAGACCTGCAAATCGAGTTAATCTCCTCTACAATGATCATTGATTGACCGAATTCAACCCGCAATCTATTCTTTGCATGCACACAATGCAACTCTTAACCGAAACCAAAAAGACTAGGGATTTATACAACATGGAACCGATACCTTCAATTATAGACTCGATGCATGGCATCAATACTAGTCTAACATTGATCGCCGATAGGATGAGCCAACGTAGCGTTTTTGATTCTCAATGGTTTTCGGCTTTGATAGGCGCGGCGGCTGCCTTATTCATATTTCTAGCCGAGAAAATTTTCTCTTGGAGAAGACGTGAGGCAGAAAAGCTCTTAGATTATTGCAAATGGCTGAATGAACAGTGGCCATTCCGATCTCCTGATATGCTTTTGGATGATGCTCGATCTACAGTTTATGGACACGTCGTAGAGAACGCTTTAACAGGTGAAAAAAGGGTTGTTCCAGAGAAACTGCTGGGAGACAAAATGATAATCGCGCTCCGTCGCAATCTAAAGTGGTGGCGGCAGCCCAATCGTAGATTGCATACACATTTTAAGGAATATGAGAATTCACTTCGAAAATTTAATGAACTCCAGGAAAACCAACCTGAAGCGGAACGAGAGTTCATTAATAAATCGCTAGTTTCATACGAAAAAATAGATCGTTATGCGTTTGCAGTCACAGGCGATAGCAAACATACCATCGATTAGCCATACATTAGCTAGCCTTACCGATATGCATTTTTCAACGCTATCGCGGCTGTGATCGCCATCTTTTTGCGCGTTTACTTCGCACTCTCGGCTGAATTTCTTTTATCACTGGACTTTGCAGCCGAGATTGCTCTTGATTTTTTTTATTCTTCACTATGGCGCTCGGTTTGCTGTTGCAGCGCCCATTTTTATGACGGGTGTTCTAGCGGGCAACGGAGGGTCTGACCTTGCCTTTTGACCGCGAAGCATTTCGGCAAGCAATAGGAAAAACCTGACCCCATCACCAGGCGATATGCCGGAACAGAATCTTATCAACGATTTCTTCAAGAAGAAGTAAATACAAAATTTCGGAATTTCTTGTCCAGCAAAAGAGCTCACAACCAAGCGACTCACAATACAGCGCAAATAATCTAAGCGGCGGAGAAGTTGCCAGCAAAGTCTTAGACTGCCTCTATAGAGAATCAGAAACTTTAAACAACCTAGAGGACCGGTATGAAAACAAGGAATTTAAGCCTGCTATTGACTGGCGGCGTCGCAGTGACTGTTCTGCTATACACAGGAGTATTATTATTTTTAACATGGCCAGTTAACGAGATTTCCATTAGCAAGTCTGGCGTTTTTGGAGACAGCTTTGGCCCATTAACATCTTTGTTTTCTGGTCTGGCATTTGCGGGTTTGATAATAACCATAGTCATGCAACGCGATGAGCTGGCATTGCAGCGGCAAGAACTAAATCTTACTCGCGAAGAGCTTCGTGGACAGAAGCATGAAATGCGGGCACAAAATGAAACACTGAGAGTGCAGAGATTCGAAAATACATTCTTTAAAATGCTGGAATTTTTGGAGGCATGTAGAAATGACGTTGAATATATTGCTTTCAAGGGGCAGCCCAAAAGGGGACGAGACGCAATCAAGGAAATTTATCAGAGATTTACCGACGGCTATCTCAGTCGATGGGTCCAAGAGGGCATTGATGGAAAGAGAATTTTTCTGCAAGAATGCAAAAACAAAGAAGGAGTCGCCAAGAAGTATAATGAACTTTATGCAAATTACGGGGATGAGCTTGGACAGTACTACAGAACCCTATACAATCTATTAAAATTGGTGGAACACTCAGATTTTGTAGCCCAAAAAACAGTATATACAAATCTAATTCGAGCCCAGCTATCCAGGTATGAATTGTCATTACTTTTCTACAACTGCATCAGCGACTATGGCAGGGATAAAATGATGCCCCTTGTGAAGAAATACAACCTTCTCAAACATTTAGAGGCATCCACGATACCGGACGAAAATAGCGAGATTTTGAGGGCCTTTAATTCATAGATCATTGTTGTCAATGGTCTATTCATGACTCATGCTGTTCGCTCCCTCGCACGAAAATCAAGGTCAGGTCTTGTCCTTTGCACACGTAGCAAGCCCGTTCACCTGAAGCTGAACTTAGAAGCCTGCTTTCTTCTGATGGCGCACCGCAAGAATGACCACAAGCTCGCAACGCACGCAACGGGGTCAGGTCTTGCCTTTTGCCCATAAGTCATATCCGTCAAGCAAAAGGCAAACCCCGTCCCGCTCACCTATTTCCACCTCAAACAATCACCATCAATGACCATCAGCGTGCGTCGTACCAGGCCTGAAGATGCGGCAGCCGTGTGCCGGGTTGTTCGCGACTCCATCGAGCAGTGCTGTGCAGAAGACCACGAAGGCGACCCGATGCGCCTGGACGCCTGGCTCAGCAACAAGACGCCAGAAAGCTTTCTCGCATGGGTTCAACGCGACGACCTCCACTGCGTTGTGGCTGAGGGCGAAGCCGGTGTGGTCGGCTTTGGCATGGTGTCGGCTGCGGGTGAGCTGTTGCTGTGCTATGCCGCACCGCCGGTTCGCTTTCAAGGTGTCGGCAGGGCGATGCTGCAAGCGATGGAGCGCTGGGCCGTGGCCGCCGGGTTGACCGGGTTGCGGCTGGAGAGCACGAGGACGGCACTGCCGTTCTACGAACGCCATGGTTTCAAAGCCAGCGGGCGGGCCACCACCTTCGCCGGCATGGAAGGCCAACCGATGAGCAAGCGACGGTCACGCGACGCAGGCGCTGGAAGGCGGCTGAAGCTGTTGTTCGTGTGCAGCCGCAACCAGTGGCGCAGCCCGACGGCCGAGCAGATCTGGCGCAAGCGCCCGGGGGTTCAGGCGCGCTCGGGGGGCACGAGCCCCAACGCCCGCCACACGGTGTCTGTCGACGACGTGCTCTGGGCCGACGTGATCTTCGTGATGGAGCAGAAACACAAGTCCCGGCTGGCCGCCGAGTTCACCGGGCTGCTGGCCGGCAAGGCCGTGCACGTGCTCAACATTCCGGACGAGTACAAGTACATGGACCCGGAGTTGGTCGAGATGCTCGAGCAGTCCGTCGCGAGCATTCTCGACCTCCCCTGAGCGGGGAAGGGGCCACGGGGTCGGGCTTTGGCGGTTCTTGAGGGCAGGTCATTCGACCCAGCAGAGGCTGGGAAAGCAATTGCCCAAGTGGACGGGCTATTTGGAGAGAGTTTTGTGCAATGGCTCTCGGAGGCTTCAATCCGTACGGTCTAATTTCAACGCCAAAGACCAGAGGAACACCAGTGCACGACACACAACTTCTTGAAGACCTCCGCGCCCGCTTCAACCTTGGCGAGCGGCTGAAGTACGTCTTCTTCTGGGGCCACCAGCACAGCAAGAGCGGAGTCACGGCCTCGTGCTTCAGCCAGTGGTACGGCGCTCCATTCGTCGTGGATGGCCAGCGCTACCCCACCGCGGAGCACTTCATGATGGCCGAGAAGGCTGCCCTGTTTGGGGATCAAGAAACGAGGGCACAGGTACTTCAAGCGCCGAATCCGGGCGCAGCCAAGGCACTGGGTCGTCAGGTCCGTGGTTTCGATGAGGCTGTCTGGTTGGAGAGCCGGTTCTCCATCGTTGTTCGCGCCAACGAGGCCAAGTTCGCGCAAAACCCGGAGCTGGGTGAGTTTCTCCAGAAAACCGGAGCTCGCATACTCGTCGAAGCCAGTCCGGTGGACAGCGTTTGGGGGATTGGCCTCGCTCAGGACGACGAGAGGGTGAACAACCCGAACCTATGGCCTGGGCTCAATCTCTTGGGCTTTGCGCTGATGCGGGTTCGGGGCGGCGCTTAGGGTCTGGCGGCCCCGGGTCAGCTCTTGCCTTTTGCCCTTTAACCGAGCCGCAAGGTTGGCGTGCAGGCCCTGTTGGGGCATTGGTGGCGCATCGCGCTACGGCACCATATACTCATGGCATATCCCACTTGGAGGTCACCATGAGCATCACCACCGTTTTCACCAACAACCGTTCGCAGGCCGTGCGCCTGCCGGCTGACGTACGCTTGCCCGAAGGCGTCAAAAAAGTGCAGGTGCGGGCGCGCGGCATGGACCGCATCATTTCCCCGGTCGGCCACACCTGGGACGAGTTCTTTTTGAACGGGCCGCAGGCGTCCGACGACTTCATGGCCGAGCGCGCCACGCAAGAGCAAACCGAGCGCGAATCGTTCTGAAGCACGCGCCATGCTCAAGTACCTGCTCGACACCAACATCGTCATCTACGTCATCAAGCGCCGGCCGGTCGAGGTCATGAACGTGTTCAACCAGAACGCCGAGCGCATGGCGATCTCGGCCATCACGCTGAGCGAGCTGTACCACGGCGCCGAAAAGAGCGCCAAGCTCGCCCAGAACCTGGCCGTGGTGGAAGAGTTCGCCAGTCTGCTGGAGGTGCTGCCTTACGGTGCCAAGGCCTCGCAGCATTACGGCGCCATCCGCGCCGAGCTGGAAAGGGCCGGTCGGCCCATCGGGGTGAACGACCTGCACATCGCGGCACACGCTCGCAGTGAAGGCCTGACGCTGGTCACCAACAACATGGGCGAATTTGAACGGGTGCCGGGCCTGCTGCTGGACAACTGGGTCGGGTCTTGATGTCGGCGTCGGGCGTTGCCCTTTTTCCCCCGACCCACCGCAAGCCGATCCGTCAAACCTCAGCCACACCCACCACGTAGTTCTTCCCGTAGGCCTTCGCGCATTTGGGGCAGGTGGTGTAGAAAAACCAGATCGATTTCGGCTCGCTGCCGCGGGCGCGAACCAGGTTTTCCATCTGCTCGTGCCAATGGCGGGTCTCTTGGTAGGGGCCTTCAAAGACCTTGGTGACGAAGTCGCCCGAGAGCGTGGTCATTTCTTCTTCCGGCACCGCCTTGGGCACCGCGAACAGATGCTCGCCAGCGAAAGATGAGGTGTCGCGCGAGAGCACGATGGTGTCGGACTCGTCGATGGCGCCAGCGGCTTCCATGTGTTTCTGCACGCGCGAGAACACCCGGCCCATGTCAACGGGCACGTGCATGAGGCTGTGCGTCTTGGCGCGCACGAAGGGTTTGTCGCGGAAGTGGAGCTCCTGCGCGTCCCAACCCTCGGGGTTGAACTTGGGGCAACAACCGGTGGTGTTGACCGACATGTCGTAGTGGGGGAGTGCATTGGTCTGCATGGTGGGTCCTTCCTGGTTGGAGTGCATGCCCGATGGTTTGGCACCAAGGCAAGCGGTTCGGGGCACCGACGCTGCGCGTGGCACACGCACGGCCTTTCCCTTATAGGCCGCCAGCAGCCCGCGCGGTTGAGCTTCATCAATGGGCCGCCACTTCCGCAGCGGGCGCCGATCATCGGTGGCGCTCGGGCTCAACAAGCCCGGCGGCCGCTCAAACGCAGTTCACCGGCAGGTGGGCGGTGGGAATGTCGGTCTTGTCGGTGCCCAGCGCCTTCATCTTGTCGGGCGCCTTGGCGTGGCCGCAGACCCAGACCACGGGCACGATGGGTGCGTCTTCCACCACGGCCGGGCGCAGGGTCAGCGTCTTGCCCTGCAGGGCGCCATTGGCGCGGTTGCCGAACAGGATGTGGATCGCGCCGCCCTCCACGGTCACCGACTTCACCACGTTGTTGACGATCTTGTCGGCCGCCGGCAGCCCGGCGCTGGCGTTGTCGTCGGGCATGGTCTTGGTGACGGCCCAGGCGGCGGCCACCGGGTCTTTGGCGATCTTGGCCAGCGGCATGGCCTCGACGATGTTTTCGCGGATGTATTTGCTGGCCAGGTTGGGCACGGCCATGAGCGCGAGGATGGCGATGATGGCCACCACGACCATCAATTCGATCAACGAGAAGCCGTGGCGGCGGGTGTTGGAGGTGTTCACATGGGGCGGGCGACCAGGCGCCGGGTGGGGATGGTGGCATTCTGCGGCATTCGCCGAAGCGGCAGCCCGGCCCAGCGCCAGCAGCACCCACGCGCCCGTCGCCAGACGGCTCACACCCCCGGCGGCATCCTGTCGAACACGGGCACGGCCGGGTCGAGGTGGTCCCAGGCGTGGCCGCGCACGCCGTAGGTCACCATTTGCGGCCGGTAGCGGCTGGGGTCGTCCAGGCTGGCGGCGTGCACGGTGAAGAGCTCGGGCATGGCCGCGAACGTGAGGTACACGGGCGATCCGCAGTGGGGGCAGAAGGCGCGGGTCTTCACGTTACCGCTGTCGCCGACCATGTCCCACCGCTTGGCTTCGCCCTGGAGCGTCACGCGCGCCCTGCTCGGGAAGGTGAGGTAGGAGCCGTGCCCGGTGCCGCTCTTGCGCTGGCAGTCGCGGCACTGGCAGTCGTTCATCACCATCGGTTCGTCGGCGATTTCGTATCGGATCGCGCCGCAGGCGCACCCGCCGGTGTATGCGTTGTTCATGCCTTTTTCTCCTCGTCGGCGACGGCGCCGATGTTTTGCACCACTTTTTTCCAGCCTTCGCCCATGCTCTTCAGGGCGCTGTCGTTCTTCGGGGTGACGAAGCCGGAATGGACCAAGCGCAGCCGTGTCCCGTTGTCCACCCTGGAAAGGTGCCAGCTGACCACGGTGTCCAGCCGCGAGCCGTACCCCACGTTGGACTCGTGCCCGCCTTTCCACTCGTAGACGAGCCGCTCCCACGGCACGACCTCCAGCACCTGGCAGTGGATGGTCCCGTCCCACGCGCCAGCGGGCTTGGTGTGAAAGGTGAAGCGCTTGCCTTTCACCGCCTCGAACCCGGTCGGCGCCATCATCCAGCGGCCGATCAGCTCGCCGGTGGTCAGCGTTTTCCAGAGCGTCTCTGGGGCGTGCGGGAAGACTTCGTCAACCACGATGTCCTGTTTCATGGGTCGATCTCCTTCAGAAGCGTGCGGAGGTTGGTGAATTGCTCGCGCCAGAACACGCCGTAGTGGCTCATCCAGTCGACAAGCGGTGCGAGGCCGTTGGGTTCGGCGCGGTAATAGACGTTGCGCCCCTCGGGGCGTTCGGCGACCAGGCCGGCCTGCTTCAGCGACTTGAGGTGCTGCGAGATGGCGCCCTGGGTCACGCCACTGCCCCGGGTGAGCTCGGCCACGGTGATCTCGTCGCAGCTGGCGACCCGCTCGAACACGGCCCGGCGTGTCGGGTCGGCCAGCGTGCGCATGACGGCATTGATGGGGGCGGCTTCAATCATGTGATCATATTAGTGGCCTCTAATTGATTAGTCAACACTAATTTGTTGAAGCCCTGGCGCGACTGGGCTACTCGCTGCCGCCACCTCTTTCACTGACCACCCTCAGCGTCTTGCGTGCCGATTCGATACAGTGCCCGCATGACCGATCGAACCCCTCCCCTGATTGCGGCCCTGCTGGACCCCGCCCGCTACCCGCACCCGGTGGAGCGCGTCGAGCTGATGGAAACGCACGGCGCCTGGGTGCTGCTGGCGGGGGAGCACGCCTACAAGATCAAGAAGCCGGTGCGCTTTCCCTTCATGGATTTCAGCACCCTGGCCCTGCGCCGCCACGCCTGCGAGACCGAGATCCGGGTCAATCGGCGTTTCCAGCAGCACGACCGGCCCGCCACGCAGCTGTACCTGGGCGTGCTGCCCATCGTCGGCACGCCGGTGCAGCCGCGCTGGGGCAACCCCGGCACGGGTGACGAGGCACAGGCCATCGAATTCGCGGTGCTGATGCGCCGCTTTGACGAGGCCTGCCGGCTGGACCACCTGTGCGAGCGCGGTGCCCTGACTCCCGAGCACCTGATCGGCCTGGCGCGGCGCATGGCGGCGTTTCAGGCCCGGGCCGCCGTGGCCGGCACCGGCCAGGCCTGGGGCCACCCGACCGCGGCCATGCGCTGGCCGCGCGAAAACTTCAGCACCCTGCGCACGGCCTTGACCGCACCCGCCGACGCCGCCCTGGTGCGCGAGCTGAGCGACTGGACCGAGCAGCGCTTCAACGCCATCGAGCCGCTGCTCTCCCGGCGGCGCCAGAAGGGCCGCGTGCGCGAAGGCCATGGCGATCTGCACCTGGCCAACCTGGTGCTGATCCAGGGGAACGGCGAGGACGAGGTCCTGCCCTTCGACGCCATCGAGTTCAACGACTCGCTGCGCTGGATCGACGTGGCCAACGACATGGCCTTCGCCTGGATGGACCTGCTGGGCCACGGGTGCCCCGGCCTGGCCAACGTGCTGCTGAGCGCCTGGCTCGACGCCAGCGGTGACGTGTCGGCGCCCACGGTGTGGAGCTTTTTCGCCAGCTACCGCGCCGGCGTGCGCGCCAAGGTGGCGGCGATCCGCCTGGGGCAGTTGGGTGGAAACCCGGTGGGCCCTTCGACCGGCTCGGGGCGGCCGGATGCGCTGGGCACGGCAGCAGAAGACGAGCGTGAGCACTTGCTCTCCGAGGCGCGGCGCTACCTCGCGCTGGCGCGCGACATCGCCCACCCGCCCTCACCGCAACTGATCATCACCCACGGCCTCTCCGGCAGTGGCAAGACCTGGGCCTCCAGCCGCTGGCTCGCCGCCGAAGCCAGCGGGCGCGCGATCCGCCTGCGCTCCGACGTGGAACGCAAGCGCATGCACGGCCTGAGCGCGCTGGCGCCCAGCGGCTCGGGCCTGAACGCCGGGCTCTACAGCCCGCAGGCCCACACGGACACCTACGCCTCGCTGCTGGCGCGCGCGCGCCGGCTGCTCGCCGAGGGCTGGACGGTGCTGGTGGACGCGGCCTTTCTGCGCGCGGCCGAACGCGCCGCGTTTGCCGCGCTGGCCGATGAACAGCGCGTGCCGTTCCACATCCTCGCCTGCGAGGCGCCGGTGGACCTGCTGCGCCAGCGCATCACCGAGCGGCAGGCACGCGGGGCCGACGCGTCCGAGGCGACGGTATCGGTGCTGGAGCAGCAGCTGGGCTGGCTGGAGCCGCTGGATGCGGGCGAGCGGGCACGCTTGATCTGAGCGCCCATCCTGTCATGTCTGACAGGTTTCAGCGTCGGCGTTTTCAGGTACATTTTTTTCGCACAAGGAGGGCGAACGGGAAATGGTGGACAAATGGCCACCATTTCCCGAAATCTTTTCATCCATCTCAAATCGCCCCCGAATTCCGTGATGCGGCGTTGCAGCCGAACGGAGGGGCGGCCCGCTGACCCAACCGAGCAAGCCAGACATGCACCCCTCACCTGACGGAACACTTCATGAATGGAACGGTGATTCAGAAAACCCTGTAATGCCTGGCCATCAGCGTCCTTGCCGTGCTTGAAACAAACACGATGAACGACATGGAAACCGACTCAAATGGCGCTGCACCTTTCCAGGCCAATGATGTTCGAGCAGCCTGCGATTCGATTTTGGCCAGTGACCTGTTTCGTCAATCACCGCGCATAAGTCGTTTGCTGCGTTTTCTGGTTGAAAAAGCCATCTCCGGCACGATTCAGGACACCACGGAATACGCCATTGGTATTGCCGTTTTCAACCGTGACCCCTCCAAGTATTACACCAGCGAAGACCCGATTGTGCGGGTTCAGGTCGGGCGCCTGCGGGCCAAGCTCAAGGCGTACTATGCAATGCCGGGCGTCGGCGACGATTGCAGGATATGCATTCCCGTGGGCAGCTACATGCCGTCCATCCAGCGCACCAACGCCGCCAGCGGCTCTTTCAAGCCGCCATCCAGATTCGCGGTGTACCCCTTCAAATGCCTTTCGCACCAAAGCAGCGGGAAGTCCTTCGCGCACGGCTTGCACGACGAACTGGTGCACCAGCTGTACAAAACGTTTGGGGAAATCGTTGTCGCGGGTACCGATTTCGCGCCCAAAAACGCCGTGCGCGAACCCCATGCTTCTTACGACGCCCTCCACCAACCGATCAAACACCGCCTTGAAGGCAGCATCCAGATCGCCGCGGGCGTCGTCAAAGCGTCCATTCGCCTGATCGATGCGTCCACATGCAATATCACGCTGTCGGAGCAATTCAATCGAAATGGCTCCCTGACTATCGCACTTCAGGAAGACCTCGCGTCTTCCATTTGCGCTTCCCTGAAGCGCTTTTTCCCATAGATTCCAATCGCGCAGTCCCACGAAGTTACCGTAACAACGGTTGGCCTTTACCGTAACGTTACTTATCTGCAACCGCCCGTGCCGTTAACGTTTGCAGCGTCTCATCCAGGTTTCTCCAGAGCGATCCAAAAAATCAAGACACATTGATTGACAGCGCCCCGGCAGAGGGAGGATTGATCGGGCATTCACGGATGATTCTGGAGCAAGTCCGAAAGGCCTTGTGGGTATTCAACGTTCATTTAAAAGGCTATTGCAATGACAGAACTCACCGCATCGGGTCAGACCGCCAACATCCTTGTCGTCATTGATACGGAGTACGTCAAGTCCAACTATTCCAACCCCAGCAAGGACCCGACCAAGCCCACCGGCATCAATCACAACAGCCAGTTCATGATCGCCACCGGAACGCGCGGGATCATCAGCGGCCAAGGAACGGCGGATCTGTCGTTCAAGCTCAACGTCGGTGACTATGCATCGTTCACCGGCACCTCCGTCTACGCCAATTCGGACGACGCCGTGATCGTTTACGGCATCAAGTACTGGAGCGGCACCCAGGTGTTCAACAGCTTCACGCCCAACGTGATCACCCGCAACCGTGCCGTGCAACCCAACCCGGAGCAGGTCGCGAACGGCGGCATTCCGCCCCTCCAGACGGTGCAGAACTTCAGCAGCCTGGACTCGAAGGTGGGCAAATCGGGCACGGAAAACTTCTACGTCTACTTCGGCCTCTACACGCTGGGGTCGGACGGCCAGACCCAGAACCTGTTCGGGTACTTCTACTGGGACCCCACCATCACCGTGCAGGGTTGATCGGTACCGGCATCGCGGTCACACAAGCACAGTGCCGCCCCAGCGGCACTGTGCTTTTTTTATTAGGTGATTCCTATGGAACCAGCAACTGGCGCTGCATGGATCAATCTGCTCGCCGTCATCGACACCGGCCATGTGAAATCGACCTGCCCCGACCCGAGCCAGGACGCCAAACATCCGACAGAAATCGGCCCCGGCGGGGTGTTCATGATCTGCCCGGGATGGCGCGACGACGACCCTGAACAAGAGACGGACGAGCCATGCGTCACCATCGGCCACGGAAGCCGGGTCGCGCTGAGGGGGGTTTCCATCTCCAACAACTCGGACGACGCCGTGATTGTTTACGCGGTCGACACCCGGAACGGGGAAGAAAACCGGGTCTCAAAAAGCTTCAAGCCGGTGGTGGTGACGCGGGAAGAGGCGGTACAGCCCGACCCCGACTCGAGCAACGGGGGAATACCGCCCCTTCATGTCGAAACGAATTTCAGCAGCCTGAACGCAAGATTCATCGCCCTGAAATCGAGGGTCCTGAACGCCGACTTCGCCCTGTACACGCTGGCCGAAGACGGCCAATCCCAACAACTGTTGGGGTACTACTTCTGGAAGTTTCGCGTGCGGTGCGAACAGCCATGAAACGCTGCGGGGTGATTCATGTTCCCGCGCGCTCCAGCATCGCGTGCAGCAGCACGTTGCAACCCGCCGTGATGTGCTCGGGCTCGGCGCTTTCGATCTCGTTGTGGCTGATGCCGTCCTTGCAGGGGATGAACACCATGCCTGCGGGCGCGAGGCGCGCCATGTACACGGCATCGTGCCCCGCGCCCGAGACGGCGGGCATGTGACTGTAGCCGAGTTTGGCGGCGGCGCGGCCCACGGCGTCCACGCAGTCGGGGTGGAAGACCTGGGCCGGGTAGTTGGACACCGGTTCGATCTGGATGGGTAGCCCGGTGTCAGCGCTGAGCTTGGCGGCCACGGCGCGGATGTCCTGGTCCATGCGCTCGCATTCGGCGTCGGTGGCGTTGCGCAGGTCGATGCTGAACTTCACCTGGCCCGGGATCACGTTGCGGCTGTTCGGGTGCACCTGCACCATGCCCACCGTGCCGCGCCCGTGCGGCGGGTGGCGGTGGGCGCAGGCCACCACTTCCTGCATCAGCTGCGCGGCCACCTGCAGCGCGTCGCGGCGCAATGCCATGGGCGTGGGGCCGGCGTGGGCTTCCATGCCGGTCACGGTGCAGTCGTACCAGCGGATGCCCAGCACGCCGCTGACCACGCCGATGGTCTTGTGGTTGTCTTCGAGCACCGGGCCCTGTTCGATGTGCGTTTCGAAGTAGGCGCCGATGGGGTGGTCGCCCGGCTCCTGCTCGCCGATGTAGCCGATGCGCTCGAGCTCGCCTTTCACGGTCTTGCCCTCGGTGTCGGTGGCGGCGTAGGCGTGCTCCAGCGTGAAGGCCTTGGCGAACACGCCCGAGCCCATCATCACGGGCACGAAGCGCGAGCCTTCTTCGTTGGTCCAGAACGCCACTTCGATGGGGGCTTCGGTCTCGATGCCATGGTCGTTGAGCGTGCGCACCACCTCGATGCCGGCCAGCACACCGTAGTTGCCGTCGAACTTGCCGCCGGTGGGCTGGGTGTCGATGTGGCTGCCGGTCATGATCGGCGGCAGGCTGTTGTTGCGGCCGGGGCGGCGCATGAAGCCGTTGCCGATCTTGTCGATGGTGACGCTCATGCCGGCTTCGCGCGCCCAGCGGGTAACGAGGTCGCGGCCTTGCTTGTCCAGGTCGGTGAGCGTGAGGCGACACACTCCGCCTTTGGGCGTGGCGCCGATCTGCGCCAGCTCCATGAGCGAGGCCCAGAGGCGTTCGCCGTTGATGCGCAGGTTTTCGATGTCGGGTTTGACTTGGGTGTCCATGGTGTTCTCCGGGGAATGTCTGAAATACCGGTTCACTCACCACCGTTCGGGCTGAGCTTGTCGAAGCCGGGGCGTGGCGCCAAGCCCTTCGACAGGCTCAGGGCGAACGGGGTGCGTGCGCAGGCCATCGCGGCGAATCAGCGCGCAACGGCCGTGGGCGCCAGGTCCTGTGCGCGCTTCTGCACAGCCTGGAAGTTGACGCCAAACGCGGGGCGTTTGACGTAACGGCCTGTGCCGGGCTCGGCGCGCAGCTCGCCATGGGCAAACACCACGCGCCCCTGGCTGATGGTGTGGCTGGGGATGCCGCGCACGGTGCGGCCTTCGAAGATGTTGAAGTCGCCCTTGCTGAACTGCGTTTTGGCCGAGAAGGTCTTGGTGCCAGCAGGGTCCCACAGCACCAGGTCGGCATCGGCACCCTCGCCCACGAAGCCCTTGCGCGGGTAGATGTTGAACAGCTTGGCGGCGTTGGCCGAGGTGATGGCCACGAACTCGCTGGGCGTGAGGCGGCCGGTGTTGACGCCGCCGTCCCAGATGGCGGCCATGCGCTCTTCCACGCCACCGGTGCCGTTGGGGATCTTGGCGAAGTTGTCCTTGCCCGCCGCCTTTTGCGCGGCGCAGAAGGTGCAGTGGTCGGTGGCGGTGGTGTGCAGCTGGCCGGACTGCAGGCCGCGCCACAGCGCCTCCTGGTGGGCCTTGGGGCGGAAGGGCGGGCTCATCACGTGCGCGGCGGCGGTGGCGAAGTCCGGGTCGCGGTAGACGCTGTCGTCGATGAGCAGGTGGCCGGCCAGCACCTCGCCGTACACGCGCTGGCCACGCGCGCGGGCGCGGGCGATGGCGTCGGCCGACTCCAGGCAGCTCACGTGCACCACGTAGATGGGCACGCCCAGCACGTCGGCAATCGCAATCGCGCGGTTGGCGGCTTCGGCCTCGACCATGGGCGGGCGCGAGAGCGGGTGGCCCTCGGGGCCGGTGATGCCCATCTTGGCGACCTCTTGCTGCAGCAGGTACACCAGCTCGCCGTTCTCGGCATGCACCGTGGGCATGGCGCCCAGCTCCAGCGCCCGCTTGAAGCTGTTCACCAGCGTCTCGTCGTCGCACATGATGGCGTTCTTGTAGGCCATGAAGTGCTTGAAACTGTTCACGCCCTCCTGCTGCACCAGGGTGCCCATGTCGGCGCGCACCTGCTCGCTCCACCAGGTGATGGCGACGTGGAAGGAATAGTCGGCCGCCGACTTCTCGGCCCAGCCGCGCCACTTGCGGTAGGCGTCCATCAGCGGCTCCTGTGGGTCGGGGATCACGAAGTCGATGATGCTGGTGGTGCCGCCGGCCAGGCCTGCGGCCGTGCCGGTGAAGAAGTCGTCCATGGTGACGGTGCCCATGAACGGCAGCTGCATGTGGGTGTGCGGGTCGATGCCGCCGGGCAGCACGTACTGGCCACTGGCGTCCAGGGTCTGCGCTCCACTCGGCGCCAGCTCGGCCGCGCGTTCGCCCACGGCCACGATGCGGCCGTCCACGCACAGCACATCGGCGCGTTGTTCGCGGTCGGCGTTGACCACGGTGCCACCGCGGATCACAAGGGCTTGGGTCATGGGGGTCTCCTTCAGGGCGCGTGCGTTCGGAACGGGAAGACCCCACCGGTGGCCACGGGCCACGGCGGGGTCGCCAAAGGTTCAGGACTTCTTGGCGGTGATGTAGTAGTAGCCGCCGGCCACGGCCAGGCTGAAGAACCAGCCGAAATCGAACAGGCCCAGCAGCAGGCCGGGCACGGCGGCCTTGTCGATGACGCCAGACACCGCCAGGTAACCCGGCAGGCAGGGCAGCACACCCAGGGCAAACGCGATGAGCGCGTTCAGGTTCCAGCCGTTGCTGTATTCGTACTCGCCGCCCCGGCGGTACAGGTCGTCCACTTTGAGCACGCTCTTGCGCACCAGGTAGTAGTCCACCAGCAGGATGCCGGCGATGGCACCCAGCAGCGTGCCGTAGCCGCCCAGCCAGGTGAACAGGTAACCGCCCGAGGTGGCCAGCAGCTTCCAGGGCATGAACAGCAGGCCGATGACGGCCGCGATCAGGCCACCGGTGCGAAAGCTGATCTTGGACGGTGCGACCTGGCTGAAGTCGTACGACGGCGACACCAGGTTGGCGGCGACGTTGGTGGTCAGGTTGGCCAGCAGAATCACCAGCAGACCCACGCCCGCGGCCACGCTGCCCATCTGGGTGAGCAGGCCGTCGGGGAACAGCTGCGCCTTGCCGTACAGGATGGACGAAGCCGAGAAGCCGATGATGCCCACCATGGAGAACAGCGCCATGGGAATCGGCAGGCCGATGGCCTGGCCCACGATCTGGTCTTTCTGCGATTTGGCGAAGCGCGTGAAGTCCGGGATGTTGAGCGCCAGCGTGGCCCAGAAGCCCACCAGCCCGGTGAGCGCGGCCCAGGTCTTGGGGCCCCCTTCGACCACCTTGGCGGGCAGGTTGAAGAGCTGGCCCGCGGGCACCTTCATCATCAACACCACCACCAGCAGGAGGGACGCGCCGATCATCAGCGGCGCGGCGATCACCTCCAGCACGCGGATCGACTCGGGGCCTTTCCAGATGAACCAGAGGTGCACCGCCCAGAACGCCAGGAAGCACACGAACTGCGAGGTGCTGATGGTCTGCCCCTCGGCCGGGCCCGCCAGCCCCAGGCCCAAGATGTTCAGGAAGCCGTGCAGCGCGAGCGCGCCGAAGTAGCAGTTGATGGAGAACCAGCCGCAGGCCACCAGCCCGCGCAACACGGCCGGCAGGTTGGCGCCTTTCACACCGAACGAGGCCCGCGCCAGCACCGGGAACGGCACCCCATATTTGGGCCCCACGCGGCCGATCAGCAGCATGGGCACCAACACGATGCAGTTGGCCAGGAACACCAGCCACACCGCCATCTGCCAGGTGAATCCCTGGTCGAGCATGGCGCTGGCCATGGTGTAGGTGGGCACACACACCACCATGCCGACCCACAGGGCCGCGTAGTCCTTCCAGGCCCAGTGGCGCTGCGCCGCGGTGGTGGGCAGCAAGTCCTCGTTGGCCAGCGGGTTGGTCGCCGTGGCGGGAATGGGCCCCGCCACCTGGGCGGTGCTGCCGATGCTGTTGTTCATGCCTGTACTCCTGTCAAAGACCTCGTGGGTAACACACAGTCCGCGGTCTGCGCCGGCGCCCCGGAGCTGGCAGATGCGGGGAAAAAGGAAACACAACAGGTGGCGGCTCACGCAAGAACCGCACCGGCGCCGTCAGGCGGATGCGCTCACGCGCTGCGGGTTGTTGGGGTGGGTGGTCCAGTTGGCGTATTCACCGGTGACGGTCTGGCCGGTTCGCACGTCCACCTCGCCGGGCGCGAGCGACCGCATGGTGATGCACTCGGGCACGGGACAGATCGACACGCAGAGGTTGCAGCCCACGCACTCGGCCTCGTTGATCTCGAACCTGCGCGCGCCGCCCTCCTTGGTGAAGGTGATGGCCTGGTGCGAGGTGTCTTCGCACACCACGTGGCAGCGGCCGCACTGGATGCAGGCGTCCTGGTTGATGACGGCCTTGTCGATGTGGTTGAGGTTGAGGTTCTTCCAGTCTTTCACCGTGGGCACGGCCTGGCCCTTGAAGTCGTCCAGCGTGGCGTAGCCGTGCTCGTCCATGAAGTTGGACAGTCCGTCGCACATGTCCTGCACGATCTTGAAGCCGTACACCATGGCGGCTGTGCACACCTGCACCGTGCCGCAGCCCAGCGCGATGTATTCGGCCGCGTCGCGCCAGGTGGTGATGCCGCCGATGCCACTGATGGGCAGGCCGGCGGTCTGCGCGTCGCGAGCGATCTCGGCCACCATGTTGAGAGCGATGGGTTTCACGGCCGGGCCGCAGTAGCCACCGTGCGAACCCCAGCCGTCGGTGCTCGGGCTCATCACCATGCGGTCCAGGTCCACGCCCATGATGGAGTTGATGGTGTTGATGAGCGAGACCGCATCCGCCCCGCCCGCCTTGGCCGCGCGCGCGGGCTGGCGCACGTCGGTGATGTTGGGCGTGAGCTTCACGATCACGGGCAGGCGGCTGTAGTGCTTGCACCAGGCCGTGACCATCTGGATGTATTCAGGCACCTGGCCCACGGCCGCGCCCATGCCGCGCTCGCTCATGCCGTGCGGGCAGCCGAAGTTGAGCTCGATGCCGTCGGCCCCGGTGTCTTCCACCATGGGCAGGATGCGTTTCCAGCTCGCTTCCTCGCAAGGCACCATGAGCGAGACGATCATGGCGCGGTCGGGCCAGTTGCGTTTGACGCGCGTGATCTCCTCGAGGTTGGTCTGCAGGGGCCGGTCGGTGATGAGCTCGATGTTGTTCAGGCCGATCACGCGGCGGTCTTGCGACAGGAGCGTGGTGTAGCGCGGGCCGTTCACGTTGACGACCGGCGGGTCTTCGCCCAGCGTCTTCCACACCACGCCGCCCCAGCCCGCTTCGAAGGCGCGGGTGACGTTGACCTCTTTGTCGGTGGGCGGTGCGGAAGCGAGCCAGAAGGGGTTGGGGCTCTGGATGCCCAGGAAATTGCTGCGGATGTCGGCCATGGGGTGCTCCGATGAAATGCGTTGTGTGCTGGGGTGCTCGTGGGGCGGTGGGCGGTCTCTAGGCGAGCCTCAGGCCGCTATTGCCACCGGCACGCTCAGCGCCTCGTGGATGGATAGCGCAGCCACTTTTCCGTGCTCCACGGCTTCAACGGTGAGGTCGCGCCCGCCCGCACGGCAGTCGCCGCCGGACCACACGCGCGCCAGGCTGGTGCGGCCAACGGCGTCGGTGGCGATGCGTCCACCCTGCAGCGCGATCGCTTTGCCCACAGGCTCGGTCACATAGGTCTGGCCGATGGCCTTGAGCACCATGTCGGCTTCCAGCGTGAAGGTCTCGCCGGTTTCCACCAGCTTGCCGTCGCGCAGCGCGGTGGCGGCAAAGCGCATGCCCGTGACGGCACCGTTTTCGCACAGCAGTTCCTGCGGCGCGGCCCAGTGGCGGATGTGCACGCCGTTCGTCTGCGCCCACTGCTGCTCCACGCGCGACGCCGACATGCTCTCCGCGCCCCGGCGGTAGACGATGGTGACTTCTTCTGCCCCCAGCTTGCGCGACTGCACGGCCGCGTCCACCGCCGTCATGCCGCCGCCGACCACCAACACGCGGCGGCCCACCGGCACGGTGGACAGGTCCGCGCTCTGGCGCAGTTCGGCGATGAAGTCCACCGCATTGCGCAAGCCCGTGGCCGTGGGCTCGGCAATGCCCAGTGCGTTCACGCCCTGCAGGCCCAGGCCCAGGAACACGGCGTCGAAGCTGGCGAGCAGGCCGTCGAGCGTGATGTCGCGGCCCAGTTGCTGACCCGTGCGCACCTCGATGCCACCCACCGACAACAGCCACGCCACTTCCTTCTGCGCGAAGTCGTCCGTGGTCTTGTAGCTGGCCAGGCCGTATTCGTTGAGGCCACCGAGCTTGGGTCGAGCCTCGAACAGCACCACATCGTGGCCCCGCAGCGCCAAGCCATGGGCGCAAGCCAGCCCCGCCGGCCCCGCGCCCACCACCGCCACGCGCTGGCCCGTGGGCGCCGCGCGCTGGAACAGGGGCGCCCCCGGCTGGGCAAAGAAGGCATCGGTGGCGTGGCGCTGCAGCAAGCCGATTTCCACCGGCTTGTCTTCGTGGGTGTTGCGCACGCAGGCCTGCTCGCACAGCACCTCGGTGGGGCAGACCCGGGCGCACATGCCGCCCAACGGGTTGGCTTCCAGGATGGCGCGCGCCGCGCCCCGGTTATTGCCCTGCGCGATGCGGTGCACGAACGAGGGGATGTCGATGCCCGTGGGGCAGGCGGTGGCGCAGGGCGCGTCGTGGCAGTAGTAGCAGCGCTCGGCTTCGATCAGCGCCTGGGGGCGGGTCAGCGGCGGGTGCGCGTCGCTGAAGTTGACGGCGTAGTCCGCCAGGTTGAGGCGGGCGGCGTGGACGCCGCAGGCGCGGCTCGTGGGGGTGTCCATCGGTTTTCCTTGTGGGGCAGGTACTGACAACAACAAACGGCATGCGCGTGGACGTGCTCTGCGGCACCCTGATCCTGCGCACAACCACGGCGGTTCGTCGCAATTTACCGACTGGTAAAGTTTTACCAATTGGTGAAATCCCTATAGCAAACGCCATGCCAGAAAACAGCACGGGGCTTGCGCCACAATGGTGCGATGGCAAAAACACCCACCCCATCCGGGCCCGACACAGCACCTTCAAAGGCCCCCACGGCCTCGCGCCTGCGCAAAGAAGCGGCCATCCTGCAGGAGGCCGAAAACCAGTTCGCCCAGTTCGGTTTCGAGGGCGCTTCCCTCGAAAATATCGGCGCCGCCGCCGGCATCAGCCGGCACAACCTGCTCTATTACTTCGCCAGCAAGGAGGCGCTGTACCGGCGCGTGCTCGACGACGTGCTCGACCAGTGGCTGGCCGGCATGGACGAGCTCTCGCACGGGGACGACCCCATGCTCGCGCTGCGCGCCTACGTCGGTCTGAAGCTGCGCTTTTCGCGCGAACGCCCCAATGGGGTCAAGGTATTCACCAAAGAGGTGATCGCCGGTGCACCAAGGTACGGCGAAGCCATCACCGCGCGCGTGGGGCCGCTGCTGCGCAAGGAGGTGCGCACCTTCGAGCGCTGGGCACGCGAAGGCCGCATCGCACGCGTGAACTTCACGCACCTGATGTTCATCATCTGGTCGGTCACGCAGGCCTACGCCGAACAGCAGGCGCAGTTCGCGCTGCTGCTGGGCAAACCGGCGCTGACCGCGCGCGATTTCGACAACGCGGAAGAGCTGATCGTGCGTCTGGTGGCCAGCGGGCTGGCGCCGGGGCGGTCGGCGTTGCCCGGCGTGTAAAGCGGCTCAGCCAAGAGCATCGCCGGGCCGCCCTTCAACAAGTTCTGTCGCGTGGCAAGGTCTCACGCGAGTGGCCGTGCCTTCGCTCCCTCGCCCCTTTGGGGAGAGGGCTGGGGTGAGGGGCCACGCCTGCTCAAGCGCGTCATTTCTTCGAAAACTGGGCTTGGCTGTGGCTCGGTTCGACCCAAGCAGCGAAGCAACCGGTGAATGCCGGGAGAGGCCCCTCACCCCAACCCTCTCCCCAGAGGGGCGAGGGAGTCAGACACCGCTCTGACAAAAGGATGTGGAGCGAGGGCGGCCCATCCGGGGCACCCGTGGAACCGGCTTTGCCGGGCCACTGGGTGCGCCCCCTTTAGGGGGGTGACGCCGAAGGCGGCGCGGGGGGTTATTTCATACCGTCGCGTTCAGCGTGTCGCCCAGCGCACTGACCATGCTGTCAATCTCCGAGGGCGTGCTGATGAAAGGCGGTGCGAGCTGGATCGTGTCGCCACCGTAGCGCACGTAAAAACCCTTCTGGTACATGGCCATGGCGATCTCGTAGGGCCGGCGTGCCGGTTCACCGGGCAATGGCGCAATGGTGATGCCGGCGGCCAGACCGAAGTTGCGCACGTCGGCCACGTGTTTCGCGCCCTGCAGGCCGTGCACGGCGTTTTCGAAATGCGGCGCGAGTTCGCGCACGCGCTGCAGGGCGTTGTCGCTCTCCAGCAGGTCGAGCGAGGCGATGCCGGCGGCGCAGGCCACCGGGTGGGCCGAGTAGGTGTAGCCGTGCGGGAACTCCAGCATGTACTCGGGGCCACCCGCGGCCATGAAGGTGTCGCAGATGTCCTGCCGCACGATCACCGCGCCCAGCGGCTGCGCGCCGTTCGTCACCTGCTTGGCGATGTTGAGGATGTCGGGCGTGACGCCGAAGGCTTCCGAGCCGGTCCAGCTGCCGGTGCGGCCAAAGCCGGTGATGACCTCGTCGAAGATCAGCAGGATGTTGTTGGCGGTGCAGATCTCGCGCAGGCGCTGCAGGTAACCCACGGGCGGGATCACCACACCGGCCGAGCCTGAGAAAGGCTCGACGATGACGGCGGCGATGTTGGAAGCGTCGTGCAGCGCGATCAGCGCCAGCAGCTCGTCGGCCAGCGCGGCACCGTGCGGCCCGGCCTCGGGCGGCATGCCGCGGTGAAAGCTGCCATTGGGCGGCTGGGTGTGGGGCAGATGGTCGGCCTCCACGCCCTGGCCGAACAGCTTGCGGTTGGCCGCGATGCCACCCACCGAGATGCCGCCGAAGTTCACGCCGTGGTAGCCCTTGACGCGACCGATCAACCGCGTCTTGCTGGCCTGGCCCTTGGTGCGCCAATAGGCGCGCGCCATCTTCAGCGCCGTGTCGGCCGACTCCGAGCCTGAGCCGGTGAAGAACACGCGGTTGAGGCCGGCGGGCATGCGTTCGACGATCCGGTTGGCCAGTTCGAACGCCAGCGGGTGACCGAACTGGAAGGCAGGTGAATAGTCGAGCGTGGCCACCTGGCGGCTCACGGCGTCGACGATTTCCTTGCGCGCATGGCCCAGGCCGGTGCACCACAGTCCAGAGAGGCCGTCGAAGATCTGGCGGCCGTCGTGGCTGGTGTAGTAGGCCCCCTGGCCACTGGTGATCAAGCGGGGGTTGGCCTGGAATTCGCGGTTGCCGGTGTAGGGCATCCAGTGCGCCGCCAGCCAGGCGGCGTCGGTGCGGGGGGTGTTCTGCAGGCGCTGGCTGTCGGTCAGGTCCATGGGGGTTCTCCGGGGTTGGGGTAAAGCGCATTCTGGGGCGCCCGGTTTACTCGTATAAATGACAACCTATCCACATTGACTTTACAAAACATGCAAGTGAAACACCGGGCCGTGATCGGCCAGCTGGGCGACGTGGACATCCGCCTGCTGCGGGTGTTCAAGGCGGTGGTGGACTGCGGCGGCATGGCCTCGGCCGAGCTGGAGCTCAACATCGCCATGTCCACCATCAGCCGCCACATCAAGGACCTGGAGACCCGCGTGGGCCTGGTGTTGTGCCGGCGCGGGCGCGCCGGTTTCGCGCTCACGCCCGAGGGCCAGCAGCTCTACGAGGCCACCCAGCGCCTGCTGGCCGCCACCGAAGGTTTTCGCGGCAGCCTGCACGACATCCACCAGCGCCTGGGCGGCGACCTGCACGTGGCGGTGTTCGAAAAAACCGCCAGCAACCCGGCCGCGCACATCCCCCAGGCGCTGGCGCTGCTGCGCGAACGCGCGCCGCAGGTCCAGCTGCACCTGCACGTGAACGGCATCGCGGTGATCGAACGCGGCGTGATGGACGGCCAGTTCCAGCTCGGCATCGTGCCCGAGCACCGGCGCTCGGACAGCCTGGACTACACGCCGCTGTTCGACGAGAACATGCTGCTCTACGCCGGCGCGGGCCACCCGTGGTTCGCAGCGCCCCCGGCCCGGGCCGACTGGCGCGCGCTGCGCCAGCAGCCCCTGGCCGCGCTGGGCTACCACTCGCAGAACATGGAGCTGACCCACCAGCGGCGGCTGCAGCGCGCGGCCACCGCGTCCGACCAGGAGGGTGTGGCGCTGCTCATCCTCTCGGGCCACTACCTGGGCTTTCTGCCCGATCACTACGCGCAGGGCTTTGTGGCCGACGGTCGCCTGCGCGCCGTCAACCCGGCGCTGCTGCGCTACACGTGCGGCTACAGCGCCATCGTGCGGCGCTCGCCCGAGGCGCTGCGTGTGACGCATGCTTTCCTGGACGGCTTGCGCGAGCTGCACCCGACGGCCGCCATGCCGCTCAAGGCGCCCGCCCCCGATGGCCGTCGGGCACCGTGAGCGGGTTGGTCCATCAGAAATTTCAAACCGGGTGGTCCTGCTTTCACAAGCCTTTTGGGTCGGCCCTCGCTAATATGTCCAGCACTTCCCAAACGCCCACCCGGAGACAAGCCCCATGACCGTGATCACCAACATCGAAGACCTGCGCGTGCTGGCAGAAAAACGCGTGCCGCGCATGTTCTACGACTACGCCGATTCCGGCTCCTGGACCGAGAGCACCTACCGCGCCAACGCCAGCGATTTCCAGAAGATCAAGCTGCGCCAGCGCGTGGCGGTGAACATGGAAAACCGCAGCACCGCCAGCACCATGGTCGGGCAAGAGGTGTTCATGCCGGTGGCGATCGCGCCCACGGGCCTGACCGGCATGCAGCACGCCGACGGCGAGATCCTGGCCGCGCGCGCCGCGCGCCGGTTCGGCATCCCGTTCACGCTCTCCACCATGAGCATCTGCTCGATCGAAGACGTGGCGCAGCACGCCGGCCAGGGCTTCTGGTTCCAGCTCTACGTGATGAAAGACCGCGCCTACATCGAGCGCCTGATCGACCGCGCCAAGGCCGCCAGCTGCTCGGCGCTGGTGCTCACGCTGGACCTGCAGATCCTCGGCCAGCGCCACAAGGACCTGAAGAACGGCCTGTCGGCGCCGCCCAAACTCACCGTCGCCAACATCCTCAACATGATGACCAAACCCCGCTGGGGCCTGGGCATGCTGGGCACCAAGCGCCACGGCTTCGGCAACATCATCGGCCACGTGAGCGGCGTGGACAACATGGGTTCCCTGAGCGAATGGACGGCCAAACAGTTCGACCCCGCGCTCAACTGGGGCGACGTGGAGTGGATCAAGCAGCGCTGGGGCGGCAAGCTCATCCTGAAAGGCATCCAGGACGTGGAAGACGCCAAGCTGGCCGTGGCCTCGGGCGCCGACGCGCTCATCGTCAGCAACCACGGCGGGCGCCAGCTTGACGGCGCGCAGTCCAGCATCGAAGCCCTGCCGGCCGTGGTGGACGCGGTGGGTAGCCAGATCGAGGTGCACATGGACGGCGGCATCCGCAGCGGGCAGGACGTGCTCAAGGCCCGGGCGCTGGGCGCGCGCGGCGTCTACATCGGCCGCCCCTTCCTCTATGGCCTGGGCGCCATGGGTGAAGCCGGCGTCAGCAAGTGCCTGGAGATCATCCACCGCGAGCTGGACCTGACCATGGCCTTCTGCGGCCACACCAAGATCGAGACGGTGGACAAGGGCATACTCCTCCCCGGTACCTTTCCCACCTGATCCGACCATGACCGACACCCAGACCCCAGCCAGCACCGAACCCGTTGCCACCCCCGCCTCGCGCCGCGTCAGCCCCTGGTGGCGCGCACTGGCCATCTTTCTGTTGTTGGTGTTGCTGGTGGGCTGGGCGGCGAGCAGCAGCATGATGACGCAGCTGCAAGCGCAGATCCAGCACGCCCAGGCCCGGTTGACCGAGGTGCCGCAGATCCGCCAGGTGGCCGTGCTGCTGGACGACCAGCAAAAGCCCGCCATGCTCGCGACCCACAACCCCAAAGATGGCGCGCTGCTGCTGCAGCGGCTCAACGACGTGAAAGAGGGCCGCGAAGACAGCATGCAGGTCTGGGCCATCGCCGGCAACGCCGCGCCGCGCTCGCTGGGCGTGATCGAGAGCAAATACAAGACGCTGCAGATGCCGGTGAAAGAGGCCGATCTGCAAGGCGTGACCGAGCTGGCCGTCAGCGCCGAGAACAAGGGCGGCGTGCCCACCGGTGCCAACCCCAGCCTGCCCTGGCTGTTCAAGGGCTGGCTGGTGCAAAAGTCGATCTGACTCACGGCTTGGCCAAACGCTTCCCCATCAACCCACCCCACCCCGAGCGCAACTGCTGGGGCTGCGACCGCTTCTGCGCGGCCGATGCCCTGTTGTGCGGCAACGGCTCGGAGCGCACCCAACACCCGATCGAAACCTTCGGCCCGGGCTGGGAGAGCTGGTCAGGCATTCCCGAGGAGAAGGATGGCGACGCGGCAACTGAGGCGCCTGCCACCGATGCAGGCTCCAACGGCTGAGCCCATTCAGCCAGGCGTGGGTCTGCGTCCAATCATTTCAGTTTTCCAGGCTCCGGAGCAACACTCCGACGCATGAAGCGGTCCAGCCCAGGGCACCGCCGGGCCGGCTTTGCCGGACGGCCAGTGCCGCCCCCTGGGGGGTAGCGCGAAGCGCTGCGGGGGGGGGCCTACTCCAATTCATACTCGAACGTGCTCACCACCCGCAGCCGCTTGGTGCGTGAGCTGCCGTCGTCGTAGTCGTTGCCGTCATCCCCGGTGATGCGGATCGCGCCCTGGTTGGCGTTTTTCAGGGGGCCGAGGCGGGCGCCGGCTTCGGCCGCGAACTTGTCGGCCTGCTCGCGCGCGTTGCGCGTGGCTTCGGCCAACAGCGGTGCCTTGATGTCGTTGAAGCCGCGCAACTGGTAGCGCGGACCGCTGGCGCCCTCGCCGTCGCCACCGAGCTGCATGCCGCTCTGGATCAGCGGGTCCACCGCCAGCGCCGCTTTTTCGACCTCGCCCACCCGCGCCGATTTCACCAGCACCTGGCCCGTGCCATTGAAGCGCAGCGGCTGATTGCCCTGCGCGTATTCGCGCGCAAACAGGTCCTGCACCTGCAGCGGCCGGGCTTCCACCTCGGCCTCGGTGAAGCCGCGCTGCTGCAGGAAGGCCAGCACCTTGTCGCGGTCGGCCGCGAGCGCCTGTTGCACGCTGCCGAACTCGTTGCCGGCGCGGCGAAAGCTCAGCGTCCAGATGGCGAAGTCGCTCTCCACGTCCTTCTCGGCCAGGCCTTTGACGGTGACCGAGCGGTCCGACATGCGAAAGCGCTCCAGGCCCTGGCTCACCGCGAAACCGGCGGCGGCGATGCCCGCGCCCACGAGCAGGGCGGCGATCAGGCGAGTCAGTGTGTTCATGTTTCGGCTCCCGGGAAAACGGCGGCGCGACGGCACCACTCTGGTCGGCCATCTTAGACCGCGGCGCGGCGTACCCACAGCGCTATGCTTGGCGCCGTGACCCGCCCCGCCCACCCAACCGACCCGCTGCCCCGGCGCATCGCGCACCTGGACATGGACGCGTTTTTCGCGTCGGTGGAGCTGCTGCGCTACCCGCAGCTCAAGGGCCTGCCGGTGGTGATCGGTGGCGGGCGGCGGCGCGAAGACGACGTGATCGCGCGCCTGCGCGAGGCCTACCCGGAGCGCGACTGGGGAGGCGGCGACCTCTCGCGCATTCCGGTGGAGTTTTTTTCCCGCCTGGCCAGCTACACCGGGCGCGGCGTCATCACCACCGCCACCTACGCGGCGCGGCAATTCGGCGTGGGCTCGGCCATGGGTCTGATGAAAGCGGCCAAGCTCTGCCCGCAGGCGATCCTGCTGCCGGTGGACTTCGACGAGGTGCGCCGCATCTCGCGCCTGTTCAAGAGCACCATCCTGGAGATCGCGCCGGTGATGGAGGACCGCGGCGTGGACGAGGTCTACATCGACTTCACCGACGTGCCAGGCGGCCAGCGCGAAGGCGGGCGCGTGCTGGCGCGGCTGATCCAGAAAAGCATCTTCCAGGCCACCGGCATCACTTGCTCCATCGGCGTGGCGCCCAACAAGCTGATCGCCAAGATGGCGAGCGAATTCAACAAGCCCAACGGCATCAGCATCGTCTGGCCCGAAGACCTGCAGGAAAAGATCTGGCCGCTGCCCTGCCGCAAGGTCAACGGCGTGGGGCCCAAGGCCGACGAGAAGCTGCAGGCCCACGGCATCCACACCATCGGCGATCTGGCCGCGCGCGAGCCTGGCTGGCTGATCGAGCACTTCGGCAAGAGCTACGGCGCCTGGCTGCACGCCGTGAGCTGGGGCCGCGACGACCGCCCGGTGGTGACCGAGAGCGAGCCGGTGAGCATGAGCCGCGAGACCACGTTCGAGCGCGACCTGCACGCGGTGCGCGACCGCGCCGAGCTGGGCGCGGTGTTCACGCGGCTGTGCGAGCAGGTGGCCGACGACCTGCAACGCAAAGGCTACGCGGGCAAGACCATCGGCATCAAGCTGCGCTACGACAACTTCCAGAGCGTGACGCGCGACGTGACGATCGATCACTTCACCGCCGACGCCGCCACCATCCGCCGCCAGGCGGGGCTGTGCCTCAAGCGCGTGGCCCTCTCGCGCCGCATCCGCCTGCTGGGCGTGCGCGTGGGCAAGCTGGTCAAACCCGGGACAGAAGACGGGCCACCCGCGGGCTACAGTGAAAACACTGCCGCCAAACCCCGAACCGCCAAAGACAAGGCCACCGATGAACACACCGACCTGCTTTTCCCTGAGCTCGACTGACGACCACGTGGCCCACCTGGTGCTCAACCGGCCCGACACGCTCAACACCATGCACCCCACGTTCTGGCGCGAGCTGGACGAGGTGCTGACCCGCATCCACACCGAAGGCACGGCGCGCGCGCTCGTCATCAGCAGCACCGGCAAACACTTCAGCGCCGGCATGGCGCTGGAAACCTTCAGCGGTGCCATCACCATGGACGACCAGAGCCCCGAAGGGCGTGCCGCCATCTTCGACCTGCTGACCGACATGCAGGCCACGTTCACCAAGATCGAGAACCTGCGCATCCCGGTGATCTGCGCCATCCAGGGCGGCTGCATCGGCGGCGCGGTGGACATGGTCACGGCCGCCTGCATCCGCTACGCCACGGCCGACGCCTTTTTCAGCATCCAGGAAATCAACATCGGCATGGTGGCCGACGTGGGCACGCTGCAGCGCCTGCCCAAGCTGATCCCGTTCGCGGTGGTGAAGGAAATGGCCTACACCGGGCGGCGCCTGCCGGCTGCCCGGGCGCTGGCGTATGGGCTGGTGAACGAGGTGTTCGACACGGCGGAGGCCATGCTGGCCGCGGCGCTGCAGTGCGCGAAGGACATCGCCAGCAAACCGCCGATCGCGATCTGGGGCACCAAGCAGGCGGTGGGCTACGCGCGCGACCATTCGGTGGAAGACAGCCTGCGCCAGATGGGCTGGCTGCAGGGTGCGATCTGGAGCAATGCGCATGTGCGCGAGTCCATCATGGCCATGAAGGAAAAGCGCACCGGTGACTTCACGCCGCTCTCGCCGCTGCAGTCGTTCAAGGCGCTGGGCTGAACGACCGCGGCATTTTCATGTTCAAGGGGCGCAGTTGCCGCCTCGGGACACCGTCCCGTCCTTGCACTCGGTCAGGATGCGATCGTCGGGGGTGCTTGCGGGCGTCCTGAGCGTCACCGCGAGCTCGTCCAGAGAGGACACCTGCACCCTCACGCGCTGATGGCCCCGGGCGTACACCACCTTCTTCTCTCCAAAGGCGCAGGAGCCGACCACCTTGCCCCGCACGTCCTGCGCCACGTCCACCGCGACCACCGAAAAGTTCTGCACGCCCGCGCTGGCGATCTGCTGTTCGATGCGCGCGCGCAACGGCTCGCAGGGGTCGGCATGGACGGCTGTGGCGGCCATCAGGCTGGTGGTGGTCAGAAGGGTTTTCAACATAGGCGTATCGCAGGCGTCGGCAACGTGGACCCAAGTCTACGATGCCGCCAGCAGCGCCTCCAGCCGCTGCAGCCCGGCCACCACCTGCAGACAGGCCTCGGCCGCCTCGGTGCCCTTGACGGCGAAGTGGCGCAGGAAGTACTTGCGGTGCTCGGCGTGTTCGTGGAAGTGGTGCGGCGTGAGCACGGCCGAGATCATGGGCACGCCGGTGTCGAGCTGCACGTCCATCAGCGCCTGCACCACGGTCTGCGAAACGAAATCGTGGCGGTAGATGCCACCGTCCACCACCAGCGCGCTGCCCACCACGGCGGCGTAGCGGCCCGAGCGCGCCAGGCGCTGGGCGTGCAGCGGGATTTCAAACGCGCCGGGCACGTCGAACACGTCGATGCTGGCCGGCCCGAAGCCGGCGCTCGTCATGGCCTCAAAGAAGGCGTCGCGCGCCTGGTGCACGATGTCGGCGTGCCACGAGGCCTCGACAAAAGCGAAGCGCAGGCCCGGCGGCAAGGCGGGCAGTGACGCAGCGGGGGAAGAAGGAACGGAAGCAGCGATGGAAACTGTCTGATTCATGGTGGCCTCATGGCAAAGAGGGTGGCACAGAATCAGGGCGCACAAGCACACGCGCCCACGGCGGCGCAACAGCACCGCCCGGGCAGCTGGCTCGCGCTCTCTTGCATCCGGACTGTGACCGTCGGTCCCGGAGTCTCACCGGGTCTGCTGACCCTGCGCACCGAGGTGCGCAGGCGCTCGCGGCACTCGTGCGGTCGTGGTGGAACACCACGCCGCCATCACCGCCGGTGGGGACTTTCACCCCGCCCTGAGAACGCTTGTCGCCCGGCACGGCGGCCGGGCTCCGGCATTGTAGGCAGACGCGCCGCGCCCGCCTGTCGCATCAGTTCCGTTTGAGCACCTTGGCCACGGGGTTGTGCCGCAGGCGAAAGGCGTCGGGCATGCCCGAGCCGAGCAAGGGCCGCAGGTAAAGGCGGAAGGCGTCGGTCACATCGGTGCCGCTGGCGGTGATGAACTCGTCTTCCATGGTGCGCGTCTTGCCGGCCACGGCCTCCAGCGGCAGCAGCTCGTAGTCGGCCGAATAAAAGCCGGTGCGCTTGATCGCCACCGAGCCGTCCACGCTGCCCCACATGGCGAACTGCACCGCCTTCTCGCCCACCTCGCGCGCCTCGCGCTGATCCACGTCGGACACGCAGCCGATGAAGCTGCGCTGCAGGTAGCCAAAGGTGTCGCCACGCACGCGCTTGATGCCGAGCTTGGCCTTGATCTCTTCGCACAGCAGATCGGCCAGCGCGCCGGTGCCCGAGAGCTGCACGTTGCCGTGCGCGTCCTTCTCCACGTCCTTGGCCAGCTGGGTGATGATGGGCTGGCCCGAGGCGTCGTGGATGCCCTCGCTCACCGCGATCACGCAGCGGCCATGGCGCTCGACCATGGTCTTCACGTCGGCCAGGAACTTCGGGATTTCGAACACCCGCTCGGGCACGTAGATCAGGTGCGGGCCGTCGTCTGGAAACTTCTTGCCCAGCGCCGACGCTGCGGTGAGAAAGCCCGCGTGCCGCCCCATCACCACGCCCACGTACACACCGGGCAGCGAGGCGTTGTCGAGGTTGGCGCCGGCAAAGGCCTGGGCCACGAAGCGCGCCGCCGAGGGGAAACCCGGCGTGTGGTCGTTGCCCACCAGGTCGTTGTCGATCGTCTTCGGGATGTGGATCGAACGCAGCGGGTAGTTGGCCTTGCGCGCCTCTTCGCTCACGATGCGCACCGTGTCGGACGAGTCGTTGCCGCCGATGTAGAAGAAGTGCTCGATCTCGTGCGCCTTGAGCACCTTGAAGATTTCCTGGCAGTACTTCAGGTCGGGCTTGTCGCGTGTGGAGCCCAGCGCCGAGGCCGGGGTACAGGCCACCGCTTCGAGGTTGTGGCTGGTCTCCTGGGTGAGGTCCACGAACTCCTCGTCCACGATGCCGCGCACGCCGTGGCGCGCGCCGTAGACCAGCTTCACGTTCTGGAAGCGCCGTGCTTCCAGCGCCACGCCCACCAGCGACTGGTTGATGACGGCGGTGGGGCCGCCGCCCTGGGCGACGAGGATTTTTCCGGATGGCATGGGTCAGCTCCTTCGATGGCTTCGTCGAGAGAAAAATGGCGCCGTGCGCCAATGCCGAGGCATCGACGGCCAATATAGCCCAGCACGCTGCGGCCCGCGACCCGCGCCGGATACCCCGCGATCCGATGGGCCGAACGGGAGCGTACGATGTGCGCTCTCGCCCCCGAAACCCGCACGCCGAACGCCCACATGCCCATGTCTTCCGACGCGTTTTCCTACTCCGGCAACGAGCTGGAGAATTTTTCCGCTGCGGTGCACTGGAAGGCCTACTGGGGCAGCGAGATTGCACCGTTCCTGGGTGACGAGGTGCTCGAACTCGGCGCCGGGCTCGGCGCCACCGCCAGGGCCTTGAACCACCGGCCGTACCGCAAATGGGTGGGGCTGGAGCCCGACTTGGGGATGTGCCAGCAGGTCGAGCGCATGCTGGGCCAGGGCGAGCTGCCCGCCGGGTACGCCATCCGCAACGGCACCTCCCGCGATCTCGGGGCCGACGAGGTCTTCGACACCATCCTGTACATCGACGTGCTCGAACACATCGAACACGACCGCGAGGAGTTGCAGCGGGTGGCCCGCCATCTGGTGGACGGGGGCCATATCGTCATCGTGGCGCCGGCGCACAACTTCCTGTACACCGAGTTCGACCGCAAGATCGGCCACCACCGGCGCTACAACAAGGCGCTGCTGCGTGCTGCCGTGCCGGCGCCATTGCGCATTCGGAAGATGCACTACCTCGACAGCGTGGGCATGCTCGCGAGCCTGGCCAACCGGCTGGTCCTGAAATCGGACTCCCCCAGCGCCGGCCAGATCCGGCTCTGGGACTCGGTGATGGTGAGGGCCTCGCGCTGGGTGGTGGACGCCCTGACCCTGCACCGGCTGGGCAAGAGCATCGTCTGCATTCTGGAAAAGGAAACCCCGAGCGCCCAGGCGTCCCCTTGAAGCCCGGCGGGCAGGCGGTGCGGCCCAGGTGCAACGCGCGCCCCAAAAAACCAGAAAGCCGCGACCCTCGCGGGGCGCGGCTTTCAAACCGTGGCGTTGAACCCGGGTCAGACCATGCCGGCGCGCACCATGGTGGCCCGCAGCGCGGAGAAGTCGCGGTCCACGAACTCGTCGAAGGCCTTGCCCGTGAGCAGCGCGGGCGTCCAGTTGTTCTTCTTCAGCGCTT
>Ga0209343_10000651_pt1 | contig 48007 bp, 47 predicted proteins | sample RifCSPlowO2_02_FD_184026 | JGI IMG/M metagenome (GOLD analysis project Ga0209343, IMG submission 184026) | Groundwater microbial communities from Rifle, Colorado - Rifle CSP2_plank lowO2_0.2 (SPAdes) (version 2) | ecosystem: Environmental > Aquatic > Deep subsurface > Groundwater | place...
TACTCGTCGCTCATTTGGAATAACCAAATCACGCTCCTCGCGCCTTGCCTCGCGCAAAAACAGGCTCCGGCGCGGCCGCGAATGAAACGGGAACAGACCCTAGGGGGCTTCCCTTAACGGGCGGGCTGACAAACAAAACCCCGCACGCGGCGGGGGCTGTTGCATGCCAAGCGCTGTTAGCGCTCGAGAATTTGCTTAACCGTGTCTTTTTGAATCTGTTGGTCGCGGCCTTCGCTGTCTTCAAAGCGATACATGCCGGTGTCTTCGTCCAGGCTTGGCTTGCCGTCAGTGCTGATCAGTTGGCCATCGGTGGTGGCGATAATGTATTCGCTGGAGCAGCCGGCCAGGCCCAGTACGCAACAAGTGGCGAGAATTAGCTTTTTCATGGTGTTCCCCCTAATGATCAAAAAGTCCATCTAAGCCGTGCTTACGCTAACCATTTGCAGCTGATTTGCATAGGGTCTGGCGATGATGGCCTGAGCATGCGCTTGCAGGCGCCAGAGCTGCGCATACATCGCCCCACAGAGCGGCGTCACGGTGTGGGTTTAGGGTTTCTTGGCAGCGGAAAAGCAGCTTGGCCTGCTGGGCGACTACCGTGTTTAACCTGTCGTGAGTGGCAATCTCGGCGTTTAGCGATGCGTCTAGAGACCGACCAAAAAACCTAACCTTTCCCTCTAGCGCGGCAACCTCACGCCGCAGCTCGTCGGTGATGGTCTGATGTTGATCGTAGCGAACGCAATCAGCAACCTCGCGGCCCTGTATGTCCATCACTGCTTCCTGCTTTCCATGTGAAGGGCAAACGCTATTACCCGCCGCTCACCCATGGTAGCTGTTCATTCATGGACCGCACTTGCCCCCCCTGTAGGGTTTGCCTCCCCAAAATTCCGCTTTGACACTTGGTCTGTGCTCTGGGCTTGCCTGGGGCTAAGTAGGCTAGGCCCGTACAGCCGAAGAGGGATGGTTCGCACCGCCCACGCCCCTGCCTGCTTTCCCTTCGAGGACTGAAGGTGTTTGCGATGAATGATGCCGGGCTGATGGACAGGCGGTGTTAAGGGTAAATTGAGATTTAATGCCCTTGGCTGTACTATCCTGCCCGTATGAAATCGTGACGCTTGCGGGCGGCCGCGCTTTACGGCCCAGGAGGGTGGGATGGCTGTTACCAATCAGGCAAGTTTTCCGAAAGTGGCGATGCTTAGCCTTGCTTTGAGCATTTCTACGGCGTGCGCTCAGATTGCTGCAGCAGCTCCTCAGGTTGTTGAAATCGTCAAGCCAGGCAAGGTTCAAGAAAAAAGAGAGCTTGAGCAAAAAGCGAAACTGAGAGCCAGTATCAAACACGCAATGGCCTCTCTGGGTAAGTTACACCGTACTATGGAGCTTAGTTGTCAGTTACTCTCTTCTGATGAAGCTCTTCCTAGGCAGGCTCTTGATGAGCAGCCTTTTTCAGAGATTGTTTTAGGGTTGAGATCTCTTGAGGAATCAACTCCTATCGATAGTCCGTTGCATGAATTGCCGGTCATAGGTGATGAGTTTTCAGCTCTGCGCCGACAGTTGGCGCGGACGAGGTCACTTGCTGCGCGTGCTGAGCTTTTAGCTAAGCAGCGAATGAATATCCCTGAAGTCTTTGATAGCTCGGTAGATGTTCAGGGCTTGAGAGCGTTGGCTGACATGACAGCAGATCGTTTCAACCGTTTGGTTGGTTGAGGCGCATGGCGGTTATTGTCGAGTTCAACCCGGAAACATACGAGTCTTTATTTCGTGATGTTCTAGTTGATTACCCCGGCTTGCTGAACGGTCTGATTTCAGACTTCACAAAATATATTGAGTCTGACCGGCTTAGGCTTCCGCCATACTTTGGGCGCGAGGCTGCATACATTAAGCCGCAGTCAGCTATTAATGCCGGCTTGATGCACATACACATAGCAATCCCTCCGACAGTATTTCCCAGTGGCCGGCCACAACATGACAGAACCTGTCCAGTTGGAGCGCCGCACCAGGATGCGGCGCTCGTATATACCCAAGGTCTGTTTGAAGAAAATCGCTATTCGCTAATCGCATTGCTACATCCAGATGCTCACGCTCGAGCGCGACTGCGCGAGATTATGGACTACCTCGCACGGGTTGCTAGCCGATTCCGTGACAAGTACTAACAGTATGCTAGCCAACCCCCTGTAGGGTTCGCCTTTACAGCAACTACTCAAGAGACTTGACCCGCTACGGCGGGTTTTCTTTTTGGAGGGTGCTATATGGCTGGGCCTTGGGACGATTATCAGCAGAGCAATAACCCTGCGAGCGGGCCTTGGAGCGAATACGGCAGCAAGCCAGGTGCGGCGCCATCTCCCAAGCAAAACACTTCTCTTGCTGGCGACCTTGGCACCGACCTAAAACGTGGTGTCCAGAAGCTGCCTGGCATTGTGACGGGCCTTGCCGATATTCCTGTTGCTGCGCTGACCAATAAGCGGTTTGTAGATGAAACCGCCGGCAAGGTGGGCGAGATTACGGGCTTTCAGCCCAGCCAATGGGCCGAAGAGGCGCGGGATGAATACAGCCCGGCGCGACAGGCGGGCAGTGCCGAAATTGACCGGGCCTGGCAAGACGGCCGTGCTGTTGATATTGCGGGGGCATATGCCGGCAACCCTGGGAATGTGGTCGGTATGGTTGCTGAGTCCGTGCCGCAGATGCTTGCCGGTGGCGTGCTGGGGCGTGGCGCGCTGGCTGCTGGTCGCGCTGCTGGAGTGATTGGTGCGCCAGTAACGGCTGCTCAGGCAGCAACTCAGGGGGCAATTGCTGGCGGCGTTGGCGAGGGTGCTGTGATTGCCGGCGGCACAATGGATCAGGTCGCTGACGAGGTTGAGCCTCGACGGGCCGCTGCAGCCGCTGCGGGGGCGGGTGTTGTTGGCGCGGCACTCGGTGGGCTTGGGGCAAGGGCTGCTCAGCGCCTGGGTGTATTGGACGCAGAAAGCGCAATTGCCGGTGGCGTTGTGCAGGTTGCAGGCGAAGCGCCTGGTCTGGCTCGGCGCGTAGCTGGTGGTGCTTTGACTGAGGGCGTGCTTGAAGAGCTGCCGCAGTCCGCTGCTGAAACCGTTATCCAGAACTGGGCCGAAGAGAAGGAGCTGACTGAGGGACTGGCGCGGGCTGCCGTTGAAGGAACCCTTGCTGGTTCTGCGATGGGTGCTGGCGTGAACGTGATCCCTCCGCGCAAACGCTCGCAAGAGATGGGGCTGGACCCGGCTGCCGGTGCGCTATCAGCGGCTGCTGTGGTTGCTGTCGATAGTGAGCAGGCGCGACTCCCTGCACCTGAGCGCCTGGCGCTGCCTGCGCCAGAGCAGGCCTTTTACGCCGATGGCCAGGGTAATGTCAGCGAGCAAGGGCCGGCGCGCGACGTTGACCGTGAGCAGCGCCCGACTGGCCGCGAGCGTGCCCCGCAAACATTCGGCGCCGGCATGGAGCAGCAAGCCGAGCGCGGCGCTCAGCCTGGCCGTGAGGGTGACTACATCCCGGCTTCACGCTCTGCCGAGCAGCCCCGCATTGGCAATACCTTTGAAGGGCAGCTCGCGCCAGAGCCTGTCGGCTTGCCCGCACCGCAGCGGCGGCTGGCCGACGGGCGCCCGGATGCCGGCTTTATTGAAACTAACGCATTCGGCGAGTCGCGCCAGGTTAAAGCCAGCAATGTGCCGCCCGAGAACTATGTGCCGCAGGGTGGGCGAGGCATGGATCAGCCGACGCCGTTCGGCCAGAAGTACAGCAACCCCATGCAAGCCCGGAACGCTATCCAAAAAGCCGGCGCTGCGGCGACCCATGAGGCGGTGCAGGTTGGGCCAAAACAATTTGAGGTGCGCGCCAAGCAGCCTGAGGTGGCGCCGGCCATTCAGTTTGCTGCCGGGCAGCAGTGGACGCACGCTGGCAGGCTGTACAAGGTGCAGGCCGATGGTCGCGCACATGTCAGCACGCCTTCGCCAATGCCGAGCAGAACCTGACTGGGCCGCGCGGGATGTTCGACGCACCGGCCGCTGTCGACGTAAAGGCCGCCGCCGATGAGGCTGCGACCTCACCAAATAATGATCTGCCAGAGCCAACCGCCGCGCAGAAACAGGCCGGCAACTACCGCAAGGGGCATGTCAGTGTCCAGGGTCTGAGCCTGGCCATCGAGAACCCGAAAGGCTCGGTTCGCCGCGGCACCGATCCTGACGGTAAAGAGTGGTCGCACGCCATGAGCGATCATTACGGCTATCGGCTATCGGCTATCGGCTATCGGCCATTGGCCGGCGCTTGATGTCCGCTCTTTTCATGGCTGATTGGTATGCCGTGTTCTAGTGAGCGATCGGCATACCAATAGGCATACCAATTTGCATGCGCTAGGGTGCGGAAAGGTGAGGAAGGCTGATAAAAGAAAACCGGCCTAAAGGGCCGGTTTCTTTGGGGTTCGATGTCTACTGAGGAAACATGAACCAAGGGGATGGTCGGAGAGACAGGATTCGAACCTGCGACCTTCTCGTCCCGAACGAGACGCGCTACCAAGCTGCGCTACACTCCGAATGCGCCCAATTCTACTCAGAAAAGGTTATTTGACAAGGGCTTAGCGCAAAATTCTTAGGCCGGCTCGGGCGCCCGGCGGGCGTGGTTTATTCACCCGTTCACGCCGGGCGCGGCCTGCAGTAGTTGCGGGGTGTTGAGGTTGGCCAGGCGCGGATCGTCGCTGGCGCAGTCCAGGGCGCGGGCGCCGAGTTGGCGCAGCAGGCGTTGTGGGCTGCGTTCACCCCTGGCCCAGGCGGTGTCGAGGGCGCCGAGCAACTGGCGCGGCAGCAGGCAGAACAGCGGCTGCCAATGCTCGCCCTGGCGCAGCATCACCGGGGTGTCGCCGGCCGCACTGAGCAGGCGTTGCAGCAGGGCATGATCCAGGCACGGTGCATCGCACGGCAGAATCAATACCTGGGCATGGCGCGCCACCGCAAGACCGGCGCGGATGCCCGCCAGGGGGCCGGGGAAGTCCTGTTCATGGTCGTGGACCACGCGATCGGCGTAGGCGCGGTAGCGTTCGGCGTTGCGGTTGCAGGAGATGATCAAGTCGTCGCTCAGCGGCCGGGTCAGGGCGTGCAAGTGGGCGATCAGCGGTTGCCCGTGCCAGTCCAAAAGGCCTTTGTCCTGGCCGCCCATGCGTTGGCCACGGCCGCCGGCCAGGAGCAGGATGGAGCAGTCGGGGAGGGTGTTGCTAGGGGGGCTTGGCGGGTGCATGGCGGTGCTCTGGCTGGGGGCTGTGGTATAACACCGGCCTGTTTTCATCTCAACCGGATTAGATCATGAGCCATAACCGTGATGCGGTTTTTGTACCGCTGAACATTGCAGTGTTGACCGTCAGTGACACCCGTTCGTTGGCCACCGATACCTCGGGCCAGTTGTTTGTCGATCGCCTCACGGCCGCCGGCCATCACCTGGCCGAACGGGTATTGCTCAAGGATGATCTGTACAAGATTCGCGCCCAGGTGGCCCACTGGATTGCCGAGGACCAGGTGCAGGTGGTGCTGATCACCGGTGGCACCGGCTTTACCGGCCGTGACAGCACCCCGGAAGCCGTCACCTGCCTGCTGGATAAACAGGTGGATGGTTTTGGCGAGCTGTTCCGGCAAATCTCCCATGCCGATATTGGCACCTCGACCATTCAGTCGCGCGCCCTGGCCGGCATGGCCAATGGCACCCTGGTGTGCTGCCTGCCGGGCTCGACCAATGCCTGCCGCACCGCCTGGGACGGCATCCTTGCCGAGCAACTGGATGCCCGCCATCGGCCGTGCAACTTCGTCCCCCACCTGCTGGCGGCCGCGGCCTGCCCGAGCCGGGGGTAATCAATATGAGCGATTGTTGCGCCCAGCCGGGCCTGCTGCCCCTTGAAGAGGCGCTGCAACGCCTGCTGGCGTTGGCCGCCAGTGCGCCGATTAGCGCGGTGGAGTCTGTGCCGCTGGCCGAGGCCGATGGCCGGGTGCTGGCCGAGCCGCTGCTGGCCGGGCTGGATTTGCCGCCCTGGGACAACAGCGCCATGGACGGTTACGCCCTGTGTCTGAGCGACTGGCAGGGCGAGCCGCTGGTCGTCAGCCAGCGCATTTTTGCCGGTACCGCACCGGCTGCGCTGCAACCTGGCACCTGCGCGCGCATCTTCACCGGCGCGCCCATGCCGGCCGGCGCCGATTGTGTCGAGATGCAGGAAAACGTCGAGCTGCTGGCCGATGGCCGGGTGCAATTTACCCAGCCGCTCAAGCTGCGCCAGAACATCCGCCCGCAAGGCCAGGAAACCCGCGCGGGTGAGCGGGTGCTGGCGGCCGGCACGCGGTTGACGCCAATTGAGCTGGGGCTGGCGGCATCCCTCGGTGCGGCCGAGTTGTGGGTGCGTCGCCGGCCGCGGGTGGCGGTATTGTCCACTGGCGACGAGTTGGTCGAACCCGGCCAGCCGCTGGGGGCTGGGCAGATCTACAACAGCAATCGGCAACTGCTGATCGGCTGGTTGCAGCGTCTGGGTTGCAGCGTGGTAGATGGCGGCATTCTGGCCGATGACCTGGCGCTGACCCGTGCCGCCCTGGGCGCGTTGCAGGATGTCGACCTGATTTTGTCCACCGGTGGCGTGTCGGTGGGCGAGGCGGATTTTCTTGGCGAAGCGCTGCGCGCCGAAGGCGAGCTGACCCTCTGGAAGTTGGCACTGAAACCGGGCAAGCCGCTGACCTGCGGGCACTATCGCGGCGTGCCGGTGCTCGGCCTGCCGGGCAATCCGGCTTCAACCCTGGTGACCTTCGGCCTGCTGGCGCGGCCGTATCTGCTGCGCCGCCTGGGCGTGGTCGAGGTCGAGCCGCTGGGCTTGCAGGTGCCGGCCGGGTTTGCCTGGAGCAAACCCGGCAAACGCCGCGAATACCTGCGCGCCCGTATCGAGCAGGGCCGTGCGCTGCTCTATCCGAATCAAAGCTCCGGCGTGTTGCGCAGCGCCGCCTGGGCCGATGGCCTGGTGGAGGTACTGGAAAATAGCACCTTGAACGAGGGCGACGCGGTGCGCTTTATCGCTTTTAGCGAGCTGTTGGGCTGAGGCTGCACGTCAGCCCTGGCGCGCCTTCTCGCGGAACTCCCCTGGCGTCATCCCGGTCCAGCCTTTGAAGCTGCGGTGGAATGAGCGGGCTTCGGTAAAGCCCAGGTAGTTGGCGATGTCCTGGATCGGCAGGTCGCTGCGCAGCAGGTAGTGCTCGGCCAGCTCCTGGCGCAGTTGGTCGAGGATTTCCTGGTAGCTGCTGCCGGCCAGTTGCAGGTGGCGTTGCAGGGTGCGCACGGTCATGTTGAATTTTTCCGCCACTCGCTCCTTGCGCGGCAGGCCGTCCTTGAGTAGTTGGCGCAGGGCGTTTTTCACCCGCAGCGGCAGCGGCTCGTCGCCATCCAGCCCGGCCATCAGGGTCAGGGCGTGTTCTTCCAGGGTGCGCAGCAGGTTGGCATCGGCCTGGCGCAGCGCCACGCCGAGGTATTCCACCGGCACCAGCAGGGCATTGCAGGGTTGTTCGAACTCGACCGGGCAGCCGAATACCGCGCTGTAGTCGCTGAGCTGGGTGCCCGCCGGCTGGGCATGCTCAAACCAGACCGCGGCCGGCGAGTGCTGGGCGTCGGCAATCCAGCGGGCATATAAAAGCCAGGAGGCGAGGACGTTTTCCACCATATGCCGGCGGATTTCTGCGCCTTGATGGCGGCAGCTCCAGATCATTCGCACCTGCTCGGCCGCCGTTTCGATGCGGCTGACGCCCATGTCGCCGACCAGCTTTTCAAACGGCATGACCCGGCTCATGGCTTCGCCGAGGGTGGCGCAGTTCATGGTGATGTAGCCCAGCACGCTCCATGAGCCCGGCTGCACGAAGCGCGCCGAGTGCAGGCCGAACAGCGGATCGGCACAGGCCTGGGTCAGCTCTTCAAGTAACCGTTCGTGGGCCTCGCTGGGCACCCGCTGACTGTTGTCGCGCAGCGCCGCGCTGCTGATCTGGGCGGCCTGCAAGGCGGCCTCGCAGTTCACGCCCAGGTGTTCGGCGTAACGCAGGTATTTGAGCAGGACGGGGACTGAGGTATAGCCAAGGCTGGACATGGTCTTGTTCTTGTTTGACGTGGCTTGATTGGCAACTGTGCCTGGCACCTTTGGACAGTGACGGGGCGCGGCAGGTGGCTAGTATAGGCAGCCTGCACAGGCTGTGTAAAAACGTAGCGAGCGAAGGTTAGGCAAGGCAAAAACAGGCGAAAAAGCGCAGTTTACGTGCTGTAAATGAGCATTTTTAGCCTGTTTTTAACGCCGCATAACCGAGCGCAGTAGTTTTTACACAGTCTGAGCAAGCAGGTTCGAAACAGGCATTGATGTTAGCGAGGAGAGTGGCATGCGGCGTTGGAACGGTTGGGGTGATGAGGCGACAGTGATGGACTTGCCGACCCATGGCGAGGCGTTTCTTGCCGAGCTGATTGGCGGTGGGCAAAGGCTTGCCGACGCGACCCTGGCCGAGGTGCTGGCCAAGGTGCCGGCCTCGCGTTTGCCGGATCATCCGTTAGTGGTGACTAACGCCGAGGATCGCGTGCGTCATGCCCGTGGCCAGAGCCTGCCGGACTGGCTGGCGATGCGCTCCGGCGATTTCGGCGTGTTCCCCGATGGCGTGGCCTACCCGGAAACCGCGGCGCAGATCCGCGAGTTGATGGGCTGGGCGGCCGAGCACAAGGTGCTGTTGATTCCCTACGGCGGCGGCACCTCGGTGGCCGGCCATATCAACCCGCAAGCCGGTGAGCAGCCGGTGCTGTGCCTGTCGCTGGAGCGCATGAGCCGCTTGCTCGACCTGGACGAGCAAAGCCAGATCGCCACCTTCGGCCCCGGCGCCAATGGTCCGCAGGTGGAAAGCCAGTTGCGTGCTCGTGGCTACACCCTGGGGCACTTCCCGCAGTCCTGGGAGCTGTCGACCCTCGGCGGTTGGGTGGTGACCCGCTCCAGCGGCCAGCAATCCTTGCGCTACGGGCGTATCGAGCAGGTGTTTGCCGGCGGCAAGCTGGAGACCTTCGCCGGCACCCTGGAGATTCCGACCTTCCCGGCCTCGGCGGCGGGGCCGGATTTGCGCGAGCTGGTGCTGGGCTCGGAAGGGCGCTTTGGCATCGTCTCCGAGGTCAAGGTGCGGGTCACTCGCCTGGCCGAGCAGGAGCGTTTTTATGCGGTGTTTTTCCCCTCCTGGGCGTTGGCCTTGCGGGCCATCCGCGAGCTGACCCAGGCGCGCGTGCCGCTGTCGATGCTGCGCCTGTCGAACGCCATCGAGACCCAGACCCAGCTGGCCCTGGCCGGCCATCCAGGGCAGATCGGCCTGCTGGAGAAGTACCTGGCCCTGCGCGGCGCGGGCGTCGGCAAATGCATGATGACCTTCGGTGTGACCGGCAATCGTGGGCAGAACGCCGCGTCGCTGAAGCAGGCGAAGAAACTGCTCAAGGGCTATGCCGGGGTGTTTACCGGCACCTTGCTGGGCAGCAAGTGGGCCGAGGGGCGCTTCCGTTTCCCGTACCTGCGCCATGGCTTGTGGGAGGCCGGTTATGCGGTGGACACCCTGGAAACCGCCACCGACTGGGCGAATGTCGACAATCTGCTGAACAAGGTTGAAGCCAGCCTGCGTGATGGCCTGCAGGCCGAGGGCGAGCGGGTGCATGTGTTTACCCACTTGTCCCATGTGTATGGCGAGGGGTCGAGCATCTACACCAGCTATGTGTTCCGCCCGGCGAGCACCTACGCGGGCACCTTCGCGCGTTGGCAGAAGCTCAAACACGCGGCCTGCACGGCGATTGCCAGCCATCACGGGACGATCAGCCATCAGCACGGGGTCGGCCGTGACCACGCCCCCTACCTGATCGTGGAGAAAGGCGAGCTGGGCATGGCGGCGCTCAAGGCCATGGCCGGGCACTTTGACCCGGATGGCCGGCTGAACCCCGGCGTGTTGTTGCAGGACTGACGGCGATGGCCTGGAACGCCGCCTGGCGTGAGCGCGCGCTGCCCGAACTGGCGGTCCGCGACTGGGATCTGATTGTGGTCGGCGGCGGCATCAGTGGTGCCGGCATCCTCCGTGAGGCGGCGCGGCGCGGCTGGAAATGCCTGTTGATCGAACAGCGTGACTTTGCCTGGGGCACTTCCAGTCGCTCATCGAAGATGGTGCATGGCGGCCTGCGTTATATCGCCAAAGGCCAGCTCGGCCTGACCCGCGATTCGGTGCGTGAGCGTCAACGCTTGCTTAGCGAGGCGCCCGGCTTGGTCGATCCGCTGAGCTTTTTGTTTCCCCATTATCAGGGTGCGTTTCCAGGCCCCAAGGTGTTTGGTGGCTTGCTGGCGCTGTACGACGCCCTGGCCGGCAAACGTAATCACCTCTATTACCCGTTGCAGCAGCTGCGTTACCTGACACCGGGGCTGCGTGAGCCGGGCCTGCAAGGTGCCACCCAGTTTTACGATGCAGTCACCGATGATGCGCGCCTGGTCCTGCGCGTGCTCGACGAGGCTCGCGCCGACGGCGCTGAGGCGCTCAATGGCCTGCGGGTGGTCGAGTTGTTGCGCGACGGTGAGCGAGTCATCGGTGTGCGGGTTGTGGATGCTGAAACAGGTCAGGCATTTGACCTGCGCAGTCGCGCCGTGGCCCAGGCTACGGGTGTCTGGGCTGATGAGCTGCGGCGCAAGAGCGGCTTGGAACATATCCGTCCGCTGCGTGGCAGCCATCTGCTGCTGCCGGCCTGGCGCCTGCCGTTGGCCCATGCCCTGGGCTTTATGCATGGGCACGATCAGCGTCCGGTGTTTGTCTTCCCCTGGGAGGGCGCGACGGTGATCGGCACCACCGACCTCGATCATGCCGAGTCGTTGAACCAGGATGCGCGGATCAGCCGTGCGGAAGTTGACTATCTGCTGGCTGCCTGTGCCCAGCAGTTTCCGGCGGCGCAAATTGGCCGCGCCGATGTGTTGTCCAGTTGGGCCGGGGTGCGCCCGGTGGTGGCGGACGGCCGGCCGGGGTCGGCGGGCAAGAACCCGTCGGATGAGAAGCGCGAGCATGCACTGTGGGTTGAGCCCGGTTGCGTGACCCTGGCGGGTGGCAAGCTGACCACCTTCCGCCTGCTGGCGCTGGAGGTGTTGCAGGCCTGCGCCGGGTTTGTCGGCCGGCCGCTGGTCGATACCGGTAGCGCCGTGTTCGCCGCCATGCCAGCGCTGCCGTTGCCCGGTTTGAGCGCCACCCAGCAACGCCGACTGGCGGGGCGTTATGGTCGCGCCTTGCCACGCCTGGCTGAGCTGCTGGCCGAGCTTGGCCAGGAGTGCGTGGGGGCGACTGAAACCCTATGGGCCGAACTGGCGTTTGCCGCCGAGCACGAGCTGGTGCTGCACCTGGACGACCTGCTGCTGCGCCGCACGCGCCTGGGCCTGCTGCTGGCCCACGGCGCGGCGGCCGAACTGCCGCGCATCCGCGAGCTGTGTCAGGCCCGTCTGGGCTGGGATGAGCCGCGCTGGGCCCGAGAGCAGGAAAGCTACCTGAACCTCTGGCAGCGCTGTTACAGCCTGCCGGCAGACGCTTGATGGGGGCCGCGTTGTCCGAATGCTGTGCTCGGCCCTGGGCCGTAGGATGGGTTGAGCGTAGCGATACCCATCGATGGCGGGCCGCAAGATCGGTTAAGCGCAGCGCTACCCCGCAACTGAGTAAGTGCCAACGCATGATTAGAAGGATTGCCTTGTGAGCGAAAAAAGCTATGTGTTGGCCATCGACAATGGCACCCAGAGCGTGCGCGCGCTGCTGTTTGACCTTGAAGGCAATCTGCTCGGCAAGGGCAAGGTCGAGCTGGAGGCTTACTATTCCAAGCAGCCCGGCTGGGCCGAACAGGACCCGGAGTATTACTGGGCCAGCCTCGGCGAGGCCTGTCGTCTGCTCTGGGAGCAGGTGAGCATCGATAAACGTCTGATCAAGGGCGTGGCGCTGACCACCCAGCGCGGCACTCTGATCAATGTCGATAAACACGGCCAACCGCTGCGCCCGGCGATACTTTGGCTCGATCAGCGCCGCGCCGCCGTGCGCGGCAAGATCAAGGGGCCCTGGGGCTGGCTGTTCAAGCTGATCGGCGAAGAGGCGACGGTGGATTACTTTCGCGCCCAGGCCGAGGTCAACTGGATCGCCCAGGAACAGCCGCAGATCTGGGCCAAGACCGACAAGATGCTGCTGCTCTCGGGCTTTCTCACCCATCGCCTGACCGGCCAGTTCGTCGACTCGGTGGCCTGTTGCGTGGCCTATCTGCCATTCGACTACAAACGCCTGAAATGGGCGGCCCCGCGGGACTGGAAGTGGCAGTCCATGCCGGTGCGCCGTGAGCAGTTGCCGGAGCTGCGCAAGCCCGGCGAATTGCTCGGCCATGTCACGGCCCAGGCCAGCCGCCATACCGGCATTCCCGAGGGCTTGCCGCTGATTGCCGCCGGCGCCGACAAGGCCTGCGAGGTGCTCGGCGCCGGCGGTGTCGAGCCGAGCACGGCGTGCCTGTCCTATGGCACCACGGCCACCATCAACACCACGCGCAGTAAATACCTGGAAACCATCCCGCTGATTCCGCCGTACCCCTCGGCCATTCCCGATCACTTCAACACCGAGGTGATGATTTTTCGCGGCTTCTGGATGGTCAGCTGGTTCAAGCAGCAGTTCGGCCTGCGCGAAATGCAGCGCGCCAAGGAGTTGGGCGTGGCGCCGGAGACCCTGTTTGATGAGCTGGTCAACAGCGTGCCGGCCGGGTCCATGGGCCTGATGCTGCAGCCTTACTGGTCGCCAGGGATTCGTGAACCGGGGCTGGAGGCCAAGGGGTCGATCATCGGTTTCGGCGATGTACACACTCGCGCCCACCTGTACCGGGCGATCCTCGAGGGCCTGGCCTACGCCCTGCGCCAGGGCAAGGAGAAGATCGAGAAACGCTCGGGGACCAAGATCCAGCGCCTGCGTGTGTCCGGTGGCGGCTCGCAAAGCGACGCGGCCATGCAACTGACCGCAGACATCTTCGGTCTGCCGGCCGAGCGGCCGCACACCTATGAAACTTCGGGGCTGGGCGCGGCCATCGATTGCGCCGTGGGCCTGGGCCTGCACCCGGATTTCACCACGGCGATTGCCGCCATGACCCGCGTCGGTCAGGTGTTTATGCCCCAGTCCGCCGCCCAGCAGACCTACCAGCGCCTGTACCAGGAGGTCTACCAGCGCATGTACAAGCAGCTCCGGCCGCTGTACCAGAGCATTCGCGAGATTACCGGCTACCCCAGCTGAGACTGGCTCGCGGCTGCTGGCTTTGTTGCCGGCGGGCTTCAGGTTGCGGGCTTTTGGTCGATACTGTTGCTGGCAAGCTGGGCTAGACTCGGTAAATCTCATAGGAGCACGCAATGGCCGGCATTCTCGACTCAGTCAATCAACGCACCCAGCTGGTGGGCGAAAATCGCCTGGAAATTCTCATGTTCCGCCTGACTGGGCGCCAGTTGTTCGCCATCAACGTGTTCAAGGTGCAGGAGGTGCTGCAACTGCCCAAGCTGACCCTGATGCCGCAGCGCCATCCCTACGTCTGTGGCGTGGTCAACTTGCGTGGGCAGACCCTGCCGGTGATCGACCTGTCCCAGGCCATCGGCATGCGCCCGATCGTGCCGGGGGAGAACAGCACCATTATCGTCACCGAGTACAACCGCTCGGTGCAGGCATTTTTGGTCGGCGGCGTGGACCGCATCCTCAACCTCAACTGGGAATCCATCCTGCCGCCGCCCGGTGGCGCCGGCCGTCAGCACTATCTGACGGCGATCACCAAGGTCGATGAGCAGATCGTCGAGATCATCGATGTGGAAAAGGTTCTGGCGGAAATCTCGCCGATGAGCAGCAAGGTCTCGGCGGAAAAACTCAGCGATCCGCTGCTGGACAAGGCCAAGGGCCGTGAAGTGCTGCTGGTGGATGACTCCAACGTTGCCCTGACCCAGTTGAAGGAAACCATGGCGCAACTGCAGATTCGCACCCACGTCGCCAGTGACGGTCTCAAGGCCTTGAAGCTGCTGCAACTGTGGGCCGACTCCGGGGTGAATCTCCAGGACAAGCTGCTGATGGTGATCACCGATGCGGAAATGCCGGAAATGGACGGCTACCGCCTGACCACCGAGATCCGCAACGACCCGCGTTTGAAAGGCCTGTACGTGGTGCTGCACACCTCCCTGTCTGGCAGCTTCAACGAGGCCATGGTCAAGAAGGTCGGTTGCGACAACTTTCTCTCCAAGTTCCAGCCCGACAAATTGGTCGACATGGTGCGCCAGCGCCTGTTGCTCGACGAACCGCCAGCGTCCTGAGCCGTCAGGGCTGGCTGAGCTGCTGGCGCAAGCCTTCAATCCGCTCGCGGTTAACGCCCAGGTCCGAGTGGCCCAGGCGTGACGCCGAGCGCACCTCCACGGCCTCTTGGCCGATCAGAAACTCCACATCATCGACGAAGCGCATGACCTGGCTGGTGAACTCGGCTCGCAGGTAGTGCGCGTCCTGGGCGACCAGGCTCACTCGCGGGGTTTGCGCCAGCAGATGGAGCAGGCGCGCGCGGGTGCTGGCCGGGTCGCCCTGCAGGGCTAAGGGTGCGATGTAATGCGCGCTGTCGCTGGCCTGGCTGCTGACGCAGTTGGGACTGGGCGGGCAGCCGCGCAGATGCCCCTCGGCCACGCCGAGATCGCCCGGCGCCGTGCCGCTGCATGCGCCGAGCATGGCCGCCCATGCAAACAGGGCGGCGCTTCGGGTAACGTAGGCGGCTGATCTCTTCAAAACAGGACGATTGAACATGTTGCGTCTCTCCGGGCTGTATCGTTTTCCACTCAAGTCGGCGGTCGGTGAATGCCTGCCGCAGGTGACTCTGGACGCCCTGGGGGTGGTCGGTGATCGTCGCTGGATGATAGTCGATGCCACTAATGGCCGGTTCCTGACCCAGCGTTTGCTGCCGCAGTTGACCCAGCTTAAGGCCGAGTGGCAAGGCAGCCAGGCGCTGCGCTTAAGCGTTGCCGGACGCCCCGATCTGCTGGTGGCGGTGCCTGATGCCACGGCTTTGCTGCGCGAGGTGACGGTGTGGCGCGATCAGTTGCAGGTGCCCGATGGCGGCGATGCCGCCGCCCTGTGGTTGAGTGATTGGTTGCAGCGCCCGTGTCGGCTGGTGCAGGTGCCTGCCGGGCGGGCGCGGCAGGTTGACCCCAAGTATGCCGCGCCGGGCGAGCAGGTGGGGTTTGCCGATGGCTTTCCGCTGCTGCTGATTGGCCAGGCCTCCCTGGATGATCTGAGCGCACGGGTGGGCCGGCCTTTGCCGATGTTGCGCTTTCGCCCCAACCTGGTGATCAGCGGCAGCGAGCCCTATGCGGAAGACCAGTGGCGGCGCATCCGTATCGGCACCCTGGAGTTTCGCCTGGTCAAGGGCTGCTCGCGCTGCATCATCACCACCCTGGACCCGCAAACCGGCGAGCGCAGCACTGATCGCGAACCGCTGGCAACCTTGAAAACCTACCGCGAGCGCGATGGTGAGGTGTTCTTCGGGCAAAACCTGCTGCACAGCGGCCCCGGCGAACTGCAAGTGGGCATGGCGGTGGACGTCCTGGAGTAGCCGGTTGCCGTTTTATGGCTGCTGGCCCCGGCGCCGGTTTCTGCCATGCGCATCTGACGGACGCTTCGCTGCACTCCTGCGTCCGCCCTACGCCTGCCTTATGTCCCGCCGATGATTCGACCTTCAACAGGTCGCGGGGCGGAGGCTTTTTTGCTCTGGCGCGGGCCGTGCTGGGGACTTTTCTCGGCTTTTGCCTGACTAACGGACGTGTGGCACCCGCTCGCTGGCCGTCTGGCTGGCATCTGCGGGGGCTTTTCTCTATTGTGGCGGCCCGCAAAAAAGCCTGAGTAATCAATATGTTGGAAAATTCATTAAATCAGTTGGAAGCCCTTGTGCGGACCTTGCTCGAAGAGAACCAGGTGTTGCTCAGCGCCAACGCACAACTGGCGACCGAGTTGGCCTGCTGCAAGGAAGAAAACGACACCCTGCAGCTCAGTGCGCTGGAGCAGGATGATCAACAGGCCGCGGCCCTGGCGCGAATCCAGGCGCTGGTGGCCCTGGCTGGCGGCGCAAACAGTCGCACTCCGGTTAATTCATGAGCGAGGCGGCGCAGGTGGTTAGCCAGGTTTGCATTCTTGGCCGCGACTACAGCATCAAGACCCGCTCCGCCGAGGCGCCGGCCTTGCAGGCGGCAGCCCAGTTGCTCAAGCAGTTGCTGGCCGAGAACAGCGCCAAGACCCGCGGCCTGACAGGTGACCGCTTGCTGGTGCTGACGGCACTGCAACTGTGCCAGCAACAGGTGGCCATGCAGGATAAGCATGCGGCGGATATTCGGGCGCTGGAGGCCCATGTGGATGCCCGCCTGAGCGACATTGCCGGCCTGATGGCGCAGGGTTGATGACTCTGGGTCGATGATGTCGGGCGTGCCCCGGCCCAGCCCAGGGGTCGGCTTAGGTGCCTGGTTGTTGCAGCAGCAGGCCGGTCAGCGAGCGCCCGTGCCGGTCGACCACCAGCGGTGCGAAGGGGCGCTTGGAGCGGGTGGAGTTGCTGCTGACGCTGCTGTCCATGTCGGCCAGGGCGGTCTTGAGGAATTTCCAGCGGCTGCGGGTCTTGGCATCGCTGTCGGTGCCCACCGCGGCCTCAATCTGCGGAATTAGCTGCGCTTCGGTCTGGCCGAGGTAAATCTCCGGGCTTTCCCGGCTGATTTCGAACAGGCCGAAGTAGGCGCTGTAGATGTACTGGGTCATCAGGTACTGGATCTTCGGGGATACGCCGCTGCTCAGGCCCTGGCGTTGTTCGGCGTCCATCGAGGCCTTGAGGAAGCTGCGCAGGTTCTTGCTCAGGTTGGAGGGGTAGGCCCAGGGCATGTCTTCTTCTTCGGGGCCGTATTGCATGCCCTCCTGCAGTTGGCTTACCAGGTTTTGCAGGGCGCTATTGAGGGCCGCATCGCCTTGCGCCAGCAAGGGTTGGGTGACGTTTTGCAGCGCCTGCAGATCGGCCTGCACCTGTTGCCCATGCTCGGGCTGCAGGCCTTCGCCGCGATAGATCATAAAGCTGCTGGCGGCCCGGCAGGCGTAGATCTGCGCCTGCTCGTAACTGGCGGGGGCGGCCGTGGCACTGAGGCTGAACAGGCCCAACAGCAAGCTGGCGATAATCCACAGGGGGCGGCGGGTGCTGAGCATGGGCGAAACCTTTGGCAATCTGCACGGTGGGTGCGGGCGACTTTAGGCAGCGCTGGATTGCCCGTCACTCGCTCAAAGGTGTGATTTGCCGAGCCTGGGCGGCGCCCTGCAGACCCCGTGGCGCCTGTTGTGCAAGGGTTTTTCCGGGGTTGGGTAGGGGGGTTACAGGTTGCTGGCAATGAGGGCGCGCGGTGCTCTCGGGAGCCTTTCGTGCGCGCCTCAGGCAAGCGCTCTGGCCGGCCGTTGTGCGCTGTTGGGCGGGGGCGGGGGCGGGCGTGCTACTGGGCTTTTATGCCTGTTACTGCCTGGCGAGCAGGCGCCGACGAAAGGCCCCCGGCGTTTCGCCGCACAGTTGCTTGAACAGGCGGGCGAAGGTGGCGCGATCCTGGTAGCCGACGGCCAGGGCTATCTGTTCCAGGGTTGGCTGGGGCTGGTGCAGGGCGTCCTGGGCGGCAGTGATGCGCAGGCGTTGCAGGTAGTCGATCGGGGTCAGGCCGGTGGCGGCCTTGAAGCGGCGTAGCAGGCTGCGACTAGAGCAGTGCAGGCGCGCAGCCAGTTGTTCGAGGTTGAGTGCCTGGGCGTGGTGCTGTTGCAGCCAAACCAGCAGTGCGCTGATTCCCGCATCAGTCTGCTGGGTGTCTGGCAGCAGAGGTTGGAAGCGACTCTGCAGGCCGCGATGGCGCTCCACCACCAGGGTGTCAGCCACGCGTTGGGCCAGCCAGGGGCCGGCGTGCCAGCCGATCAGGTGCAGGCACAGATCGAGGCCGGCCTGGGCGCCGCCCGAGCAGAAGCGGTTTTGCTGCTGGCTGAGCAGGGCGTGCTCGTTGAGCTGAACCTTGGGGAAGCGCTGGCGAAAGCACTCGGCCAGGGCCCAATGGGTGGTGGCCGGGCCGCCATCGAGCAGGCCGGCGGCGGCCAGCAGGAAGGCGCCGCTGCACAGGCTGGCCAGTTGCTGGCTGGGCGGGCGGCGGGCCAGCCAGGCGAGCAGACTGCGGTGTTGGCTGAGCAGGGCGTCGATGTCACTGCCGCTGGCTGGCAGCACAATCAGGTCGGCGTGTTCGGCGCTGGCCAGGTCGCCATCCACCTGAATTTGCGCATAGTCGAGGATTACCGGCCGACCATCGACGCTGAACCTGTGCAGGGTAAATCGGCGTTGCCCGCCCAGGCGGTTGGCCAGGCTAAAGGCGTCGCAGGCCTGGCTCAGGCTGGAACACAGCGTGTATGGGCTGACGAATATCGCAACCTGAATCATGGGCTGTTCCTGGGGTGAGCGAGTTGGCGATTATCAACGCAAAGTTGGCATTAATGCCAATCGCCGGACTGTCTGGGGCCGACCATACTGAGCGCCTGTCCTTATCGGAATGCCGCCATGAACCATCCCAATGTCGCACTCATCCACACCTTCTATCAGGCCTTCCAGCGCCTGGATGGAGACGCCATGGCCGCCTGCTACAGCGCCGATGTGCGCTTCAGTGACCCGCTATTTGTCGATTTGCACGGCCGTGAGGCCGGCGATATGTGGCGCATGCTGTGTGCTCGGGCGGCTGACTTTTCCCTGACGTATAGCGGCGTGGAGGCTGACGCTCGGCGTGGCTCGGCGCAGTGGGTGGCGCGTTACACCTTCAGCCAGACCGGGCGCACGGTGGTCAATGTGATCCGCGCCGAGTTCGTCTTCGCTGACGGCTGCATCATCGAGCACCGCGAGCATTTCGACCTGTGGCGTTGGAGTCGTCAGGCCCTGGGCCTCAAGGGCTGGCTGCTGGGCTGGTTGCCGGCCGTACAGGGCGCCATCCGCAGCCAGGCGCGGCGCGGGCTGGCGGGCTTCCGGGCGAAGCTGACCTGAAGTTTCGGCGCGGCATGCCTCGTTTGTTCTGGTACGCAGAGCTAACGCGCAGGTTTGCAAACTGTCTGCCGAGGTGTCCAATGCCGTTCACTTAGGTCAAGTGAACGGCATTTTTGTAGCCCGGATGAAATCCGCGGGGATTGTCGTCCTGCACGTCCCGCCCGGATTTCAGAGGGCTACGCTTGTGGCACCCTAAGTAAATTGCATTGCGCCGAGGTGTCGGCATGCTGGGCCGCCGGCCCCAGGGTTCGCTACACTCTGCCCATGATTTTTATCGGGACAGTGGCGGATGAAATGGCTGTTGTGGTTGTGCTTAAGCCTTGTCGGCCTGGTGCCAGGTGTGCAAGCGGATGAGGTGACCTGGCTGGGCAGTGATTATCCGCCGATGGCCATGAGTCAGGGGGCGTACGCCAATCAGGGCTATATCAATGCCCTGTACGGGTTCCTGCAGGCGGCCTTGCCGCAGCATCGCTTCCATGAGCAAATTCTGCCCTGGGCGCGGGTCATGCATATGGCTCAGCGGGGCGGCCCGTATTGCCTGATCAGTGCCTTCCGTACCCCGCAGCGCAGCGAATTTCTACGTTTTAGCCAGCCTTATGGGTATTTATTGCCGCTCGGCGTGGTGATCCGTGCGCAGGATCGGGGGCGCTTTGCTCCTTATATCAATGCCGAAGGATTACTGGCTTTGGCCCAGGTGCTGGAGGACTCGTCCATCAACCTGGGCGTGGCTGGCGGGCGCAGTTATGGGCCGCGCATTGACCAGGTCTTGAGTGCGCCGCTGCAGCGCGGGGCGGTGAATGTCCAGCAGATTTACCAGGGTGAATCGACCAAGAGCCTGTTCGACATGCTCGGCTACAAGCGCATCGACTATGTGTTCAGCTATCCCAGCGAGGTGGTCTATTACGCCCAGGCTGGCCGGGATTTGTTGTTCTTCCCGATCGCTGGCAACAGCCAGTTGCTCGAGGGCCGCCTGAGTTGCACTAAGGGCCCGGTGACCGATCGGGTGTTTGCCGATATAACCGCGCTGGTGCCAAGCCCGGCCTCGACGGCGGTTTTCCAGGCCGCCTATGAGCGCTGGCTACCGGCTTATTTGCTGGAGCCTTATCGGCAACAATTGGCGACAAAACCTGCAAGTGGCTTTTAGGCGTCGCTGCGTTGGCATAGTTATAGCGGGCGGACCTTGTCTTTAGCGTCCAGCATCGCGTTGGTGCGTCGACGGCCAATATCGTGGCCTACGCCAAGACGCTGGGGCGATTGCATCTATTGCAAGCCGTGGCGCTGCAGGATGCTGGCGTAGCTGCCGTCGGCGCGCATCTCTTGCAGCGCCTGATTAAAGGCACGGACGATTTGCACGCTTTGCGGGTGCTTGCGGCGCACCAGAATATGCAATGGCGATGCAGACAGTTCCACGGGCAAAAACTCCAGCGCCGGAGCCAGCTCGACCAGTTCATGGCTGAGGTAGTACTTGGCCACCCATTCGTCTTCCAGGGTCAGATCGATACGCCCGGCGGCGAGCATGCGCGCGGCAATCGGAAAGCTGGCGACTATCTGCTTGTTCAAGCGCGGGTCGTTGTCGAACGCCGGGGCGTAGGCAAAGCCCCTGGCCACGGCGATGCTGTAGGGCAGCAGATCATCCAGTTGGTTGAACTGGATGCTACTGCCGGTGCGTCGCAGAAAGCGGATGCGATTAACCATGTAGGGCTCGGAATACAGCCCGTAGACTTGCCGCTCGGCGGCGAACCAGGTGGGCACCAGGACGTCATAGCGATCCTGTTGCATGCCTTGCAGGGCGCGGGCCCAGGGCACCTCATGGTATTCGCTGGCATAACCGGCACGCTGCAGGGCGCTGCTGACCAGGTCGCTGGCCAGGCCATTGTTGAGCAATTGCTGATCGGTGAAGGGTGGCCAGGCGTTGGCCACCAGGCGCAGCGGTTCGGCCGGCAACACTGCCGTGCAGAAGAGCAGGCTGAACAGGCAGCCACACAAGCGCAGGTGACCCACGGTGGTTGTCCTTGCAGGTGAGTCAGTTGAGCGTAGACCCTGAGCGAGCAAGTCTGCAGCAGCGCCTGGTTGGCTGCCAACCCCTCCCGCCCAGTGCATCCATGTGTCTTGCCCGGTAGGCGGGACATCTTCATTGAACGTGGGTGGTTTTGCCGTGCGGCGTTGGTCTGACAGACGGACGCGCCTCGCCCGGTTGTGGCAAACTCCACCCTTTGTTACGGGGTGTGTGGCGGCTTGCCAGCGCCACCCCGTATTGCTGGTGAATTTGTGCCTGTGGTGTGCAGCCCAGAGGCTTTAGCGCATAACCGGCCACTGCGGGTGGCCATGACAAGAAGAGGAAAGACCGTGCACAACGTCGTAATCAGTGGCACTGGCTTGTATACCCCGGCGAACAGCATCTCCAACGAGGAGTTGGTGCAAGCGTTCAATGCTTACGTTCAGCAATTCAACGCGGATAACGCTGCTGCTATCGAGTCTGGCGAAGCCCAGGCGCTGACCGAATCCAGCGCTGCGTTTATCGAAAAAGCTTCGGGGATCAAAAGCCGCTTTGTCATCGACAAGGCCGGCATTCTCGACCCCCAGCGCATGACCCCGCGGATTCCCGAGCGCAGTAACGACGAGCCGTCGATTCTCTGCCAGATGGGTGTCGGCGCCGCCCAGGACGCCCTGGCCCGTGCCGGCAAGACCGCCGCCGATGTGGACATGGTTATCGTCGCCTGCTCCAACCTGCAGCGCGCCTATCCGGCGATTTCCATCGAAATCCAGGCGGCGCTGGGTATTCAGGGTTTTGCCTATGACATGAACGTGGCCTGCTCCTCGGCCACCTTCGGTCTGCAAGCGGCGACCAATTGCGTGCAACTGGGCCAGGCCCGCGCCGTGCTGGTGATCAGCCCGGAGATCTGCACCGGCCACCTCAACTTCCGCGACCGTGACAGTCATTTTATCTTTGGCGATGCGGCCACTGCGGTGCTGGTGGAACGTGCCGATCTGGCCACCTCCGCGCATCAGTTCGAGATTGTTGGCACCAAGCTGATCACCCAGTTCTCCAACAATATCCGCAACAACTTCGGCTTTCTCAATCGCGCTGCCGAAGAGGGCATCGGCGCGCCGGACAAGCTCTTCGTCCAGGAAGGCCGCAAGGTGTTCCGTGATGTCTGCCCGATGGTGGCCGAACTGATCGCCGCCCATCTGGCGGAAAACCAGTTGAACGTCGGCGACGTCAAGCGCTTCTGGCTGCACCAGGCCAACCTCAACATGAACCTGCTGATCACCCGCAAGCTGCTTGGGCGTGACGCCGAGCTTAGCGAGGCGCCGGTGATCCTCGACACCTACGCCAACACCAGCTCCGCCGGTTCGGTGATCGCCCTGCACAAGAACCAGGATGATCTGCCCCGTGGCGCCCTGGGCGTACTCAGCTCCTTCGGCGCCGGTTACTCGATCGGCAGCGTAATCCTGCGCAAGCGTTAATGGATTACCCCGCCGACAGCGCCTTGCTCACGCGCCTGCGGGCGGGTGAGCAGCGAGCATTTCGCGAGCTGGTCAGCACCTATCAGGGCGGCATGCGCGCGGTGGCTTATGCCATCGTCGGCAGCCGTCATGCCGATGAGGCGGTGCAGGACGCCTGGCTGGCCGTGGTGCGGCATCTGCATGGCTTTCAGGGGCGCTCCAGCCTCAAGACCTGGCTGCTGACCATTACCGCCAATACGGCCAAGGCCCGACTTAAGCAGAATCGCCGCGAAGTGCTGCTCGATGATCTGCCTGGCCCCCACGGCAGTGTTGGCGATGAGCGTTTTGCCGCCGATGGCCACTGGCTGAGCGCGCCCTTTACCTGGCACGAGGATTCGCCAGACGCGCTGCTGGCCGAGGCTGAGTTGCGTGAATGCCTGGAGAAGACCCTGTCCAGTCTGTCGCAGTTGCAGAACAGTGTGCTGTTGCTGCGCGAGCGTCAGGGCCTGGAGTTGCAGGATATTTGTAATCTTCTCGATATTTCCCTCTCCAACGTACGCGTGCTGTTGCACCGCGCCCGACTCAAGGTGTTTGCCACCCTTGAGCACTTCGAGGAGACCGGCCAATGTTGAGCTGCAAACAGCTGGTGCTGCGTTCCAGTGATTTTCTCGATGGCCAACTGAGCTTGCGCGAGCGTTTTGCGTTGCGCACGCACCTGGCCATGTGCGGCCATTGCCGGCGTTTTATCCGTCAGTTGCGCCTGACCGGGCGTGTCGTGCAACAACTGCCGGAGGATCCAATCCAGGATCTGGACGCCTTGGCCGAGCGCCTGGCGCGTGCCACAGATAAGCCGCAATAAACCCTACAGGCGCCGTACGGCGCCGCCCAGCAGCCTAAACAGCCGCCGGCAGGTTTTCCTGGTGCGATAAAAAACTGCTTGTTTTTCAATCGCCTGGGAAAGTTCCGTTGTCATAAAAGCTTTATATATGTGCAACTGAGCTGAAATAACCCCCCGCCAATATTCCCCCCAACACAACGAGGCCAAGGGCTTCGGTGTTTCTTAAGACCAATAGGGGAATTCTGGATGATTCGTAAGCACTTCGCCGGTTTTGCCGCCAGCGCCCTCGCACTGGCCGTTTCGGCCCAGGCTTTCGCAGGTACCGTGACCACTGACGGCGCGGACATCATGATCAAGACCAAGAGCGGTCTTGAGGTATCCACCACCGACAAGCAATACAGCTTCAAGCTGGGCGGCCGTCTGCAGGCGGACTTCGACCAGTTCGATGGCGTGTACACCAAGAACAACAACAGTGCCAACGAAGCCTATTTCCGCCGTGCTCTGCTCGAACTGAGCGGTACCTACAAGGATTGGGGCTACGTCTTTAACTACGACTTCTCCGATGGCGACAACAAGAACAGCGGCACCCATGACGATTGGGACGAGGCAACCATCTCCTACACCGGCTTTGCCCCGGTGAAAATCAAGATGGGTAAGTTTGACGCGGACTTCGGCCTGGAAAAAGCCACTAGCTCCAAGTGGATCACCGCCATTGAGCGTTCCGCTGTCTATGACCTGGCTTCCTGGGTCAACGACAAGGAAGATGGCATGGGCATCCAGGTCAATGGCACTGCTGCTGGCATGTTCTACGGCTCGGCGAGCCTCATTCAGCAAGACGTGGCTGAAACCGAAGACGAAGACGGCAAAGACGCCAACACCTTCAACCTGCGCGGTGTAGTAGCACCGATCGTCAGCGAAACTGAAGTGCTGCACTTCGGCCTCGATTACGCTCAGCGCAGCTACGACGATGACCTGTACAAAGGCAAGATCGAATCGCGTCTGAATGTGCGTGGCGTTTCGGAAAATACCGTTAACTCCGGCAAGCTCAAACTGGCCGGCGATGACAATGCCTTCTTCGAAGATGATCAGGTCTGGGGCGCGGAATTCGCCTACATGAACGGCCCGTTCTCGGTGCAGAGCGAATACCTCAAGCGCGACCTCAGCGGTCAGGATGCTAACGGTGATCGTGAAGCCACCGGCTACAACGCTCAAGTTGCCTACACCCTCACCGGTGAGTCGCGTATTTACAAGCTGGACGGCGGCAAGTTCGACAGCATCAAGCCGGCTGACAAGGCCATGGGCGCCTGGGAAGTGTTCTATCGCTACGATGACGTCACGGTTGAAGATGACGACAAGAACCTGGGTGTTGCCGGCGTCGATGAGACTAATGCCAACATCCACACCCTGGGTGTGAACTGGTACGCCAACGAGGCGGTCAAGGTGTCGCTCAACTACCTGATGACCAAGACCGACGACGAGACCGTCGCCGTGCAGAAGCGTCTTGCTGACGCCACTGACGACGATGGCAAGGCTATCTCGCTGCGTGCCCAATACGTGTTCTAACAATGCTGTAAAAGTGCTGCTCCTCTTGAGCCCCGCCTAGTGCGGGGCTTTTTTTCGTCGGCACAAAAGCCCAGGCCTGGGCCCAATGCCGTTCACTTAAGCCAAGTGAACGGCATTTTTGTCGCCCGGATGCAATCCGGGGCGCGGGTTATCCTGCCAACTCCTTCGCGGATTTCATCCGGGCTAGCTCTGTCGCGCCTTAAGTGAACAGCATTGCAGGTCTGGGCCGGCATTAGGCGGCGCCTGCAAGGGCGAGGGGCGATTGCCGGCGGGCCTGCGATGGAGCTTTTGTCGGTGCCGCCTTAGCCGTGAGCGGCGCCTCTGCAGCCTTGGGCGAGGTTGCTGGGGAGGCCGTCGTTAACGGCCTTATGGCTTGAATAATAAGTTGTCATAAAGGGGTCATGGTCTTGTCACGAAGCTCGGGCAGTTTTGTAAGCCTATGTTTTCTAAAGCAGGAGTTGCTGATTTTATGAACCCGTTGGTTATCAAACCGCTGTCGATTGCCTTGCTTGCCGCTGCCCTGGCCGCCTGTAGCGCTAACTCACCGGCCCCCTCCGCCAGTGCCGCCAAGGCTGCGCAAGTGGCGCTGAACAACGATGACTGGTATCAGGTCTGGAGCGAAACCCAGGCCGTGGTGTTCGATGATCGCGCCGTGTATGTCGAGTACCTGAAAACCGGCAAGGCGCCGGTCATGAAGGATCTCGGCAGCAAGGATGCCCAGGGTCGCAATATCGTCCTCGGTCTGCGCGCCGAAGATCGCAGCAAGGACGTTAACAGCCTGGCAGCCAAGCGCTTTATCGACGTCAACCTGCCGCCGAGCAGCAGCTTCTATGGCGAAATTCGCGAAGACAACAAGATCTACGTGTTCCAGCGTTATGGCGACATGATGGATGTGATCAAGCTCGGCGAGCCGATCTTCAGCTATATCGAGCTGGGCGGTGGCCCGGATGGCGAGCGTTTGATCTACGCCCTGGCCAAGGAAGAGAAAAAGCCCGAAGCGCTGATCAGCAAGTTCAAGAGCATGAACCGCTAAGCGTTAGCCTCGAACAAAGAAAAGCCGCGCCGGCAGTCAGCACTGCCGGCGCGGCTTTTTGGTTTGGGGCGGTTACAGGCGCTTGGCGTCGATGATCAGGATCGTCTCGCGTGGCACATCGCGAGCGCCGGTGGGCATTGCCGAGATGCGATCGACCACGTCCATGCCCTTGACCACATGGGCAAACACGGCATAGCCGAAGTCACGCTGGCCGTTGTCGAGAAAATCGTTGTTGGTGCTGTTGATAAAGAACTGGCTGGTGGCCGAGTCCACCGCCGAGGTGCGGGCCATGGCCAGGGCGCCGCGCACGTTGCGCAGGCCGTTATCGGCTTCGTTCTTGATCGGTGGCTGGGTGGCTTTTTGCTGCATGTCCGCGGTGAAGCCGCCGCCCTGAACCATGAAGTTGGGGATCACCCGGTGGAAGATGGTGCCGTTGTAATAGCCGCTGTCCACATAGGCGAGAAAGTTCTTCACGCTGATCGGCGCCTTGTCGGCCTCCAACTCGATTTCAATCGCCCCCTGGCTGGTGTTGAGCAGCACATGGGGCTTGTCGGCGGCCAGCAGGTTGGCGCTGAGCAGCAAGGTGCCGGCGGCAAGGGCGAGGGTTTTCAACATGGTGTGGGTGTCCTGTGGGGTTATGACTTTCGTTTGCGGGATTTTTTAGTCGGCGGATTAACCGGCTGAGATGTGCCATCCAGCTCGGCGAGAAACTGCAGCAGGTGCTGATTGAAGGCCTGCGGCTGGTCCATCGGCGTGGCATGCCGGGAGTCGTCGATCACCACCAGGCGCGCATTGGGCATTTCATCGACATAGGCCTGCTTGCTTGCCACCGGGGTGTAGTCGCGGTCGCCGCTGATCACCAGGGTCGGGCAGGTGATCGTGTGGATTTGCCCACGCACGCCCCAGCCGATGATGGCGTCCAGGCTGGACAGATAGGCGCGCTTGTCGTTGCGCGGCCAGCGCCGTTCGATCTTCAGGCGCAGCTCGACCTGCTCGGGTTTGGGGAACAGCAGTTTGCCCAGGCCCTTGGCGATGGTCTCCAGGCTCAGCAGGCGTGACAGGCTCCAGCGCTTGGCAATTTGCACGCAGTCGGCCAGGGATTTGGCCTTCACCTCCGGGCCGCTGTTGACGATGATCAGGCTGCGCAACAGCTCCGGGCGATCGACGCCGAGTTGAAAACCGATCATCCCGCCCATGGAAATACCCAGCAGATGCACGCAACCGAGCTGCAGGTGTTCGATCAGCGCGGCCACATCCTCGGCAAAGCCGGCAATGCTGTAGTGCTCATCGGGCTTGTCGGAGCGGCCATGGCCGCGTAAGTCGATGGCAATCACCCGATACCGGGGGCTGAGCACGGGAATCTGCGACTCCCAGTCCAGGGTGCTGGAGCCCAGGCCGTGAACCAGCAGCAGCGGCGTGCCGTGGCCGTAATCCTCGTAGTGCAACTGGCAACCGTCGTAATCGAAAAATGGCATTGAACCTCCGTGTGCGCTTAACCGCTTATTGAGACATCTAGCGAGTGAGTGGCCGCTCCTACACAGCCACTAACGAGGACAGAGTCTTAAAGCTACCCTTGGCTGAGCGATGCCAGGCGTCCGGACAGTGCTTGCATGGCCTCGCTGACCTGGTGAAGGGCTAGCGCATCGCGGGCATTATCCTCGCTGATGGTATGGATGCGTACTGCCAGTTGATTGATTTCCTGGGTGACGTGGCTCTGTTCATTGGCGGCCAGGGCGATCTGCTGAGCGCGTTGGGAGATGTCATCGAAGCTGGTCACGGTGCTCGACAGCGTCGCCGCCGCGCCTTCAGCTTCGCCCGCCGCATGTTCGGTGCGCGCCTCACCCGACTGCATGGCCTGTACCGCTTGCCGGGAGGCCTGCTGCAGAGCGTTAATCATGCCACCAATTTCGTTGGCCGAAGCCTGGGTTTTACCGGCCAGGGTGCGCACCTCATCGGCCACCACGGCAAAACCGCGGCCTTGCTCGCCGGCCCGCGCCGCTTCGATGGCGGCGTTCAGGGCGAGCAAGTTGGTTTGCTCGGAAATGGCCTTGATCACATCCAACACCGCGCCGACCTGTTGGCTGTCCTGCTCCAGGCGGGCAATGACGGTGGCCGCGCCAGCCATTTCTGCGGCCAGGGCCTGAATGGCCTGGCTGTTGGCGGCGACCTTGGTTTGTCCCTCGCGCACCACCATGAGCGAACTTTGCGCGGTGGTCGCGCAATCATGGGTGTTGCTGGCGACTTCTTGGGCGCTGGAGGACATTTCGGTAATGGCCGCCGCCAGTTGGGTGTTTTCTATGCGCTGCTGTTCGGCCCGCTCGGCCAGGGTGCTGCTTAGGCTGGCCAGTACGGCGGCCTCGCTCTGCAGGCGCTGGGCCTCGCTGGCGATGTTCTGCAACATGGCGTGCAATTGCCCGGCATAGCGATTGACCGCGCCGCGCAGGGCACCGATCTCGTCCGCACGCTCAACCCGCAGTTCGACGCTGCTGTGGGCCTGACCTTGGCCGAGGGCATCAATTTGTTCGGTCGTCTCTTCCAGCTGTGCAATCAGCTTGTGCCCGGCCAGCCAGGCGAGGAACAACAGCAGTGCCAATACCGGCAGCAAAAACAATAAAATTTCCCCGGTCAGGGTGCGCGCCAAGCCGGTGACGCGGGTTTGCGGGGTCACCAGACCGATCACCCAGCCACTGCCGGGCATCACGAATAGGCTGACGCGGCTAGCCTCTTGCAGTTGGCCGTCCTCTTCGAGATCGACGGTGCGAATGCTTGAACTGTTGCTATTGAGTGCCTCGGCGACCGGCCGTAACCAGGCGTTATCGGCCACCAAGGCTTTAAAACTCTGCATGCCGCCGCTGGTGGCGCGTTTAGCGCTGGGAAAGTGCAGGACGTTGCCGGCCTGGTCGAGGGCGAAGGCATAGCCGCCGGTTATCGCACCTTGTTGCTCCAAGAACTGAGCGAGGTCGTCGAGGCGCAAATCAATGGTGGCAACCCCGGCAAAACGTCCGCTGAGTGTGTACGGCACGCTGCAGGTGACCATGGGCACGCCGCTGACCGGGTCCTGGTAGGCCTCGGACCACACGCATTGGCCGTCTTTGCCGGTGCGCGCCGAGCTGTACCAGGCATCGTTGTGGTAACCGGGGCCGTCGGCTTTGTTGTAGTCGTCGGAGTAGTCCAGCTGGCCGCCGTTGCTGCGGGCCCAGAAGAAGCTGCGCCGCGTCACATCGGCGCTGAAGGCATTCGGCTCCGGCCAGACGCCGCCACCGGCAATGGCCGCATCGCCGGCATGATCGATCAGGTTGGGTAGGCTGCTTTTGAACAGCGCCTCTTCGCGCGGCAGTACCTCGGCGAGTGCTGCCATGCTGGCGGTCAGGCCTTCGATGCCCGCCAGTTGCAGGCCTAGTTGGCGCACGATGGCGCCGCCGGTTTGCTCGATAAGCTCGGAACTGGCGGCGACTATCAACGGTTGGCCACGCCAGGTCATCACCGCAAAAACGGCGGCTGCCGTCAGTGCCAACAAGGTGCAACTGCCAAGCGTCAGCCGTTGGGAAAGACGAACGGGGATCAGGGCCATGGGTTACTCCAGAGATTGTTATTGTTGTCGTGTAACGGGCTATCGGCGGGTCGATGGCAGGGCTTGAATGGAGCGCGCTTCTGCCCTAGGGCTCAACCGCTTGGCGCTTAAGCAAGTCAACCAGGATTTGGGTAGCCGGCCCCAGGGTTTTGTCCTTGTTAGCATAGAGTGAAAACCAGGGGTGACGGCTGCCGCCTTGTTGCAGCGGCAACTCCTTGAGCAGGCCGGAACTTAACTCGCGTTCGATCAGGTGACGCGGCAACCAGGCAAAGCCCAGGCCGCTGCTGACGAAGGTGGCGGCGGTCGGCAGGCTGCCGACCGTCCAGCGTTGTTCCGCACCGAGCCAACCGACATCGCGTGGTTGCGCGCGGCCGGAGTCGCGAATCACCACTTGCATATGGTTTTCCAGGTCGCTGGCGGTCAGTTCCCGTTGCAATTGTTGCAGCGGATGCTGCGGATGGCTGACGGCGATAAACTCGACGCTGCACAGCTCGCTGCCCAAGTAACCGGCAATGGTCAGGCCGGTAATCGCCAGGTCAGTGGCGCCCTCCAGCAGCACTTCTTCAACGCCAGACAAAACCTCTTCGCGCAAGCGCACCCGGCAACCGCGGCTCAGCGGCATAAAGGCGCTGAGGGCCTGCACCAGGCGGGCGGTCGGGTAGGCCGCATCGACCACCAGGCGTACTTCCGCCTCCCAGCCCTGGTCCAGGTTATAGGCCAGGTCTTCCAGTTGGCTGGCTTGCAGCACCAGTTGGCGCGAGCGGCGCAGCAGCACGTCGCCGGCATCGGTGAGCACCGCCTTGCGCCCGTCGATGCGCAACAGCGGCACGCCCAACTGCTCCTGCATGCGCGCCACGGTGTAGCTGATGGACGATTGTGAGCGGTGCAACACCTCGGCGGCCTGGGCAAAACCGCCGTTATCGACCACGGCCTGCAGGGTGCGCCATTGTTCCAGGCTAACGCGGGGAGCTTTCATCTTGGCCTCTGTGTGTCATGGGATCTGCTGGCGTTTCCTTGACTTGCGATGAGCGCAGAACAGACCCTAAGCTGGCGTCCCCTTGGCGGAGACCACCGATGAAGAAAATGTGTGCTTTTTTGCTGCTGGCCCTGCCGCTGACAGCCCTGGCTTACCCGATTGATGTGAGCAAGCAGCTCAATGGCAGCGAGGTCTCGGCCACGGCGGTGCAAATCGACCACAACATGGTTGGCCTGCTGCTGGAAAACTATGGCCAGGCCGACGCCAGTTGCGTGGCGCGCTTTGCCAACGGCCCGGAAAGCCCGCGGGTGCGCAAGGCGACGCTGAGCGCCGGCAAGCGCGAGAATCTGAGCGTGCGCTTTACCCGTAGCGTGATCCATATGCGTATCCAACTGACCTGCAAGCCGGAATAAGAATGTCGCACAATAGATCAGCTCGTTCGATCATTTAAAGCGATTTTTTGCGCTATTTAATCGACCGCTATCGATCTACCCTGTGCCCATGGCCTCTGGACAGTCTTGCTCCAGAGACCAGTCCCATTCTTTGCGGTTTCTCCGCGGTCGCTCTCCTTGGCCGCAACCCTGGCCTGATCGGTTAATCGATCAGGCTTTTTTATGGACGATGGTTTGCGCCTATCACTGTCAATATGAACGCGCTAAGGTGACCGGCTTTTGCAGCAGAGGGTCAGGTTTGCCGGCGTGAGCAAACCTGATCCAGGTGAGGCGTATATGCAGTTGTCCGGACGTGGCGTCGGTTTGTCGCTGATTGCCTCGGTGTTGTTTGTGCTGATTCCCGGCTATGTGCGCGAACTGGCGCCGCTGGATGGGGTGCAGGTGTTTGCCCAGCGGGTGCTCTGGTCGATTCCGGCGGTGTTGCTGCTGGTGCTGCTCAGCCGCCAGTGGGGCGTGCTCGGCGCGGTGCTGCAACGCCTACGCCGCGAGCCGCGCTTGCTGGCGGCCTTGCCCCTGGCGGCGGCCTTGATGGGGGTGCAATGGGCGCTGTTTGTCTGGGCGCCCCTGGCCGGGCGGATGCTGGAGATTTCCCTCGGTTACTTCCTGTTGCCGCTGGCCATGGTGCTGGTTGGCCGGCTGTTCTATGGCGAGCGCCTGCGGCCGTTGCAGACCTTGGCGGTGGTTTGCGCCGTGCTCGGAGTGGCCCACGAGTTGTGGCTGACCCGCGCGTTTTCCTGGGTCACCCTGCTGGCGGCCCTGGGCTATCCGCCGTATTTCATGTTGCGCCGCTGGATGCGCCTGGATGCCTTGTCCGGGTTTATTCTGGAGATGCTGATGCTGGCGCCGCTGGCCATCTGGCTGATCGTCAGCGCCGGGCTGCCCGAGGTGTTTGCGCTGGCGCCGCAACTCTACTGGTTGCTGCCGGGGCTGGGGCTGCTCAGCACCCTGGCCTTCGGCGCAATGATGGCCGCCAGCCGTCTGCTGCCGTTGGGGCTGTTTGGCATCCTCAGTTATGTCGAGCCGGTGCTGCTGTTTACGGTGTCGGTGCTGGTGCTCGGTGAGCACTTCAACCCGGCGCAGTTGTGGACCTATCTGCCGATCTGGTTGGCGGTGCTGCTGATCGGCTGGGACAGTGCGCGACTCTTGCGCCGCCAGGCTCGGCAGGGTCTTTGAGTCGAAGGAGACACGCCATGCAGTTGCATACCGATTTGCACCAACGGGTGGTCGTCGACACTCACGCCGTGGCTTGGCAGCCCTCGCCGCTGCCGGGGGTCGAGCGCCGACCGCTGGAGCGTCTGGCCGCGGAAAGCGGGCGCACCACCTCGATCGTGCGTTATGCCGCGGGCTCGTCCTTCAAGGCTCACCTGCATCCCCAGGGCGAGGAAATCCTGGTGCTGGACGGTGTGTTTGCCGACGAGCACGGCCAGTACCCGGCCGGCACCTGGCTGAAAAATCCGCCGGGCAGCCAGCACGCGCCTTCCAGCCCGGACGGCTGCCTGCTGTTCGTCAAACTTTGCCACCTGACGGCGGGCGACGAGATTGCCGGGCGCATCGATACCCGCAGTGCCCAATGGCAGCCCGGCCTGGTCGAGGGCTTGAGGGTGTTGCCGCTGGACAGCGTCGGCACCACCCACACCGCCCTGGTGCGCTGGGTGCCGGGCACCCAGTTCAAGGCGCACAGCCATTGGGGTGGCGAGGAGATTCTGGTGTTGGAGGGCACGTTTCAGGACGAGCAGGGCGATTACCCAGCCGGCACCTGGCTGCGCAACCCCCACGGCTCCAGCCATCGGCCGTTCTCGACCGATGGCTGTTTGATCTACGTGAAGGTTGGCCATTTGCCGGTGTAGTGTCAGCGGTCGCTGAGGTTGCGGCGTGAGCAATGAAAGCCGCGTCAATCTATCCCGGTCAATGGCCGAACGATCAGCGGGGATTAACGCAGCACGTCGTTGAGCACTTCGCGCACGATGCCGCTGGTGATGTTGACCAGGGCCGCGTCGGTGCCCACCTGTTGCCACTCGTAGCCTGGGTAGTTGGGCAGTTGTCGGGCGAAGCTGGGGTCGAGTTTTTTTGCGATGCCGGGTGGTAGCGGTTTGCCGCGCGCGAGGTTTTTGCGGATGCCCGGTGGCAATGCTTGCGCCTGGCCATAGCTGTCGCTGTTGCGGCTGAAAATCCGCCGGATGTCGTCCAGGTCATCGTCGTAACGGCGCTGGAAATCGTCATCATCATAATCGTCGTTGTTGCTATGGGTGGCTTTTTTGCCTTTTCCGGCCTGGCTGGGTTGCTGTTGGCTGCTGGCGTCTTGGCCACTCTTGCCTTTGCCCTGGTTGGACTTGCCGTTGCCGGGGTCGGCCAGGGCCAGACCGGCGCTCAGCAGCAGGGCCAGGCTGCCAGTGGCGAGCAATACAGCGGGTTTAACGAGCATGGCGATGACTCCTGGGTGGCGACTGGGGGATTGTGCCTGTGAGTCTAGCGCGATCCGGATGTGTTCGTTGTTGTCACCAGGGGCGAAAAATCCCGGCCTCGCAGCGGCATCCGAGTTACCCTATGCAGTTGATTCTGTGATTTTTTCGAGGTGTTACCCGTGTTTGCCCAATTCGCCCTGCATGAACGTCTGCTGAAAGCCGTGGCCGAGCTTAACTTTGTCGAGCCAACCCCGGTCCAGACAGCGGCCATTCCGCCGGCGCTGGAGGGGCGTGACCTGCGGGTAACCGCGCAGACCGGCAGCGGCAAAACCGCGGCCTTTGTGCTGCCCTTGCTCAATCGCCTGATGGGCCCGAGCCAGCCGCGGGTGACCATCCGCGCGCTGATCCTGCTGCCGACCCGCGAGCTGGCCCAGCAGACCCTCAAGGAAGTCGAGCGCTTCTCGCAGTTCACCTTTATCAAGTCGGGGATGATCACCGGCGGGGAAGACTTCAAGGTACAGGCCGCCATGCTGCGCAAGGTGCCGGACATCCTGATCGGCACCCCTGGGCGGATGCTCGAGCAACTGAATGCCGGTAACCTGAAACTCAATGACGTGGAAGTGCTGATCCTCGACGAGGCCGATCGCATGCTCGACATGGGCTTTGCCGAAGACGTCCAGCGTCTGGCCGGAGAGTGCTGCAACCGTCAGCAGACCATGCTGTTCTCCGCCACCACCGGCGGTGCCGGCCTGCGCGAAATGGTCGCCAGCGTGCTGCGCGAGCCGCTGCACCTGCAGCTCAACAGCGTCAGCCAGCTCAGCGAAGGCACCCGTCAGCAGATCATCACCGCCGACCACAACCACCACAAAGAGCGTCTGGTGGACTGGTTGCTGGCCAACGAGACCTACGACAAGGCGATCATCTTCACCAACACCAAGGTGCAGGCCGACCGTCTGTACGGCAAGTTGGTGGCCGCCGAATACAAGGTGTTCGTGTTGCACGGTGACAAGGACCAGAAGGACCGCAAGCTGGCCATCGACCGCATGAAGCAGGGCGGGGCCAAGATTCTGGTGGCCACCGATGTGGCGGCCCGCGGCCTGGACGTGGACGGCCTGGACCTGGTGATCAACTTCGACATGCCGCGCAGTGGCGACGACTACGTACACCGCATTGGTCGTACCGGGCGCGCCGGCAATGAAGGCCTGGCCATCTCGCTGATCTGCCACAACGACTGGAACCTGATGTCGAGCATCGAGCGCTACCTCAAGCAGCGTTTCGAGCGCCGTAACATCAAGGACATCAAGGGCATCTACCAGGGCCCGAAAAACCTCAAGGCCTCGGGCAAGGCCGCAGGGCCGAAGAAGAAAAAGACCGACGCCAAGGGCGACAAGAAAGGCGCCGCGAAGAAGGCCGCCGCCAAGCCGAACAAGCGCAAGACCAGCAACCGGCCCAAGCCTGACGCCCCGGCACTGTCCAGCAGCGACGGCCTGGCGCCGCTCAAGCGCAAGATGCCGGCTGCTGAGTAAGCGGTGCGGCGAGCAAGCCTCGGCAGGCTGACGTATTGCCTGGTCGCCTTGTTGCTGATGCCGTTCGGCCTGGCGCAGGCGCAAGTCTATAAATGTATCCAGGCTGACGGCGTGGTGCGTTACAGCGACCGAGGATGCTCTGCGCAGCAGGCGCTTGAGGGCCCTGGCGAGGTGGCGATGGCCACCCGCGTGCGCGATGCCTTTGCCAGCCACTGGCCCTCTTGGCGCAACGATCTCAAACCTTTGCTCCCGCACACTCAGCCTGTGCTGCTGTTAATGCTCTATCTGTTGATGAGCCCGGTGTGCTTCCTGGCCTATTACCGCGACAAGCAACAGGCCGTCCGAGGTCTGCAGCGCACCCCGGAAGCGCGTTTGCATTTCTACGAGTTTCTGGGTGGCTGGCCGGGTGCTGTTCTGGCCCAGCGGCTGATCCGCCACAAGAATCGCAAGGTGGCTTATCAGCGCCAGTTCTGGCTGATCGTGGCCATGCACATCGGTTTTATCGCATTTATTGCGTTCTTCTAACCGGTTTGCGGCAAGTCGCGCGGATGGCCGTTACGGGATGCCGGCGACCTGTTTTGTGAGTCGCCCTGGCACGCCTGGACACTGCGGGCTGACGGCTGCCCTGTTAATCTGCTCGGCCTGCTATTGGTGGTCGCTGCGGGCGGCCGCCGGCCGTCGAGGAAGCGTCCCATGCGTGGTCTATCTGCTGCTTTTTGCCTGTTGCTGGTTAGCCTGCCCGGCAGTGTCCTGGCCTGGTCCAATCACTCCCTGGGCAGTGCCCTGGCGTTGCAAGGGCTGGCGTCGATGCAGCAGGCGGCGGTTGAGGTCGAGCCCCTGGAGGATTTTCTGCGCAGCGAGGCGCCAGGGTTGCAGGTGCTGCTGGATCAGCAGGAGGCCTTTGCCCTGGCCAACTTCCCCGGCTATCCGGCACGGCCGGCGGCGCTGCGCTGGCAAGTCGAGGGTCAGGGGGCGCGCCAGGTTGATTTCCTCAAGGCGCTGCGGGTTAACCCGCAGATCAAACTGGCCAACTTCGTCCAGGCCTTGCCGGGGCATCCGGGCCAGGGGCGTGTGCGTCTGCATGCGCAACAGGTGACGGTCTTCAAGCAGGCCAGTGTTTGGGGTGAATGGCAGTTTCTGGCGATACAGCCGGGTGAGCGACTTGCCCCCTTGCAGGTGGTGGCCAGTGCTGCCGATGAGCCGGACTATGGCCACGACATCAACCTGTTCAGCGACAACCCCGGCGAGGTCGGCGCGCAGTACAACTTCGGCGTGCAGCCGTTTGGCGATGCGCGTTTCGAGTATTCCTCCCAGGCGCCGTTCCATATCGGCTATTACCACGAAGATGCCATCGTGTTTGCCGCCGGGCCGTTTCTCACTCGTACCTATCCGGAGTGGCGCGCGTTTCAGTATTTCGGCCTGGCCCGCTACGCCTTCGAGCACGGCCATGGGTACTGGGGCTACCGCTTTCTCGGTTGGGGTCTGCATTACCTGCAGGACCTGACCCAGCCCTATCACAGCAAGGTGTTGCCGGGGGTGGCGACCGGCGATCTGCTCTGGACGGCGGCCAAGGATGCGGTCGGCTTCTCTGAGGATAAGCAGGCTGCCATCGCCCAGGTCGCCACCCGCCATACCGTGCTGGAGAAATTCCAGCTCAAGTGGTTGCAGCAACTGCTGCGCGATGGTGAAAGCGCCAACCCGTTGCTGCAGGCCTACGCCCAGGCCGACAAGGACGCCAGTTACCCGGCCTTCGACAGCGGCTACCTGCGCAATGTGGTGTCGGCCCAGGCCTTTGCCCGCGCCGATCAACTGGACGCTTTACTGGCTCAGTCCCTGACCGCCGCCGAGCAGGCGCCGGGCTTTAGCGCCAGCAATCAACTGGCGGTGGAGCCGGCGCCGAGCACCGAGCTGAACGCCTTGCTGATTGAGCTGATCGGTAACTTCGGCGCCCATAGCCGCAATGCCGTGCGCGCCAGCGTGCCGGCCGCGGTGCCGGCCCGCTAGCGATTAACCCCGCTGCCTGCCGCTGCCGCTGCTTTATCGGTATGCTGGGCAGTCAGAAGCGGGGAGCGGCTATGCGCATTGGTCTGCTGGTGGTGTTGTGTTGCTGTTACTGCCAACTGGCGGCTGCCGAGCTATTGCGCGTCGGCTTTGGCACCCACAAACCGCCGTATATCTTCGAAGGCGAGCCGCGCGGCCTGGAGTACGAGCTGGTGATGAGCGCCGCCAGCCGCGGCGGCTTGCAACTGACGCCTTACTACGCGCCCATGGAGCGCCTGCACCGGATGCTGGCGCGCGGCGAGCTGGATGCCATCGCCACCACCAATAGCCAAAGTGGCGTGGCCGCCTTCTATTCCGATGCCTATATCGAGTACCACAACGTCGCCGTGGCACTGGCCCGCCGGCAGTTGAGCATTAGCCGCATTGCCGACCTGGGGCAACACTCCATCAGCACCTACCAGCGGGCGCGCTACCTGCTGGGGCCGGAGTTCCGGGCGATGGCCGAACACAACCCGCAGTATCGCGAAGAGGCCCTGCAGATCAATCGCAACCGCCTGCTGTTCTCCGGGCGGGTCGAGCTGATCATCGGTGATCTGCGCATCTTCAAATACTTCAACACCCAGGTGGCCGATCAGGTCGATGTCAGCCAGGCGCTGACCTATTACCTGCTGTTTCCCAGCACGCCGTACAGCGTCGGCTTTCGCCAGGCGGCCCCGTGCGCGCTGTTCAACCAAGGCCTCAAGGCGCTGCGCGAGAGCGGCGACTACCAGCGTATAGAACAGCGCTACGCTGAGCCTTGAGCGAGGCTGTTGAGCGCCCGCAAGCTATGCTCAGCAGACCATGCTGCCAGCCTTTCAGAACCGCCAATCCTGCCCACCCGGCGCCTGCATCTGCGGGCGTGAGGGTTTGCTCGACAACCCCGCTGCCGACCTGCGCTTTTTGCGCCTGACCCGGCCGGAGGAGAAGCGCCTGCTGGAACGCCTGGAAAACCTCAACAGCCTCGCTGAGCTGGAGCGCATTCAGCAGCGCCTTGCCGAGCAACTGGGCATCCACCTGCAGGTTGCCCCTGGGCGCAACGAAGTGCGCAGCATGCGCGGTATCGCGGTGCATATCGATGAGCTACCGGGCCTGTGCCGCAAGACCCGCCAGGCGATCCAGGCCGCGATCCGCCGCGGCCTGGAAAAACGCCCGGAGATCGCCTATCGGCTGCTGGATGCCCATGATTTGTTGCGTGATAGCTGATGCGTCGTGGGCGGTATTTACTGCACCTGCCCCTGGCTCAGTCGTCGACCGAACTCGCCATCACCGCTTAGGGTGATCAGCAACCTGTTCGTGGCTCTGGTTGCTGCAACATAGAAGAGGCGCGCCTCTTCATGAATATCTTCGCCTGGCTTGGGCATTTGCCCTACGCCGGGCAGTGCCACCACGGGGAACTCAAGGCCTTTGCTCGCGTGCATGGTCATGATGGTGATGGTGTCGCTTTGCGGATCGAAGTCCCCCGGTTTTTTGCGCATTCGATGTGGCAGCTTGCGTTGGCTAAGCGCGTTGGCGCAAATATCCATGGTGGCCCAGTCGCGGCAGATAATCGCCATGTCGCCCCAGGCGTGCCCTTCTTGATGGGCGTTACTGAGCAGTTCGCTAATTTTATAAGCCTCATCGCGCAGGCTGGGCAGTTTGATTAGCAGTGGTTCATTGCCCTCAGATCCACAACTGACGGGGTGTACCAGGGGAATGCCGTCATCGTCCTGGTCATCTGCATTGAGCAGGTCGGCAGCGATCAAACTGGCCGTTGTTAAAATCTGTTTGGTGTTGCGGTAATTGATTTTCAGGATGGTGGTTCGCCCTTGCGCCTGAATGCCCACACTTTTGAAGCTGAATTGCTTGGAGCGGGCGCGCTCATAAATGCTTTGCGCATCGTCATACAGCAGCAACAGGCTGTTGCTGCTCGGGTCGACCATTTGTGTCACCAGCTTGAGCCACTCCGGGGCAAAGTCATGGCCTTCATCGATCAGGACTGCCTGGTATTGGCCGCAAGGAATTTGTTTGCGCTGCACGGCATCGATTACGTTGCTGACCATTTGCTCAAACATTTGCGCACCTTGGGGCGGGATGCTCTGTCCAAATGCGACCAGTTGTTGCCTGCACCAGCGATGGAAGTGACGCACATGAACCCGCTCAGACAGGCCCTTGTTGCCCATGATTGCGGCCAATTTGACCGCGAGAGGTTCGTTGTAGCAAAGAATCAGAATGGGTTTTGCCGTAGGCCCCTGTGCCTTTGCCAGGTACTCGGCGCGATAACCGAGAATCATGGTTTTGCCTGAACCGGCAACACCATGGATAACCCGATGGCCGTCGCCCAGTGAACGGGCCAGTTGTTCTTGTTGAATATCCATGACGCGCATGATGCTGGGCAGTTCGGCGTTTGCATCCTGGTCGTCAAACAAACTTCCCTGGGTTTGCACGCGCACTTCAGGGAACATATTCCAGCGCACACGATCCAGTTGCGGCAGGGACATGGCGCCACCGAAGGCGTGGGAAAACATGTTCCACAAGTGCTGCTGAAACTGCTCGCTGTCTACCGCTTCGAGCATTTCATCGGAGCAGATTACATGGTGCGAGGCCATGGCTTCGCCGAGCCCTGCGGCATCGAACTGTTTGCGGGTAATGCGGGTAAAAACAACGCCATAACTCCATGGGAAGGCCAGTTTGCCTTGATGGGCGCCCGTTGTTTGCACCAATTGCGGATCGCGCTGCAGTGCGTTGACGACCACTATGGCGCAGTGCCTGGCCTGAAGCAGTGGGCTGATGACTGACTTGGGGCGGCCCTCGGGCGCGATGGTCCACAAATCCTTACGTGCTCGCTGGATTGTTTCCAGCTTCCAGTCCTTGGTTTCCAGAATCAGTAAGCCGCGCCGCGGGTGAAGAATGACAAAGTCTGGGTGCGATTGCTTGGGGCCGACGGGCACGTCATACCAGAGCAAGTAGTCGGCATCCAGTTTTTGCTCCAGGCGTTCGGCCAGGCGTTTTTCACCGGAGGTCATGCGCATGGCGCATGTGCCGATTGCTGGAATAAGAGTTGCCATTTCTGCTGCCCGCCATATTAGTCCCTTATGTCGCGCATCATCCGTTATAGAGCGGTTTCAGACCAGACAAGCGAAGCAATTTGTTGGCCGATGCGGCAAATTTCTAACCAGCACGGCGTGTCGAGCATTCAGCGTTGTTGCGGTTATCGGTGTCAGGCAATCCGCGTGCTTAGTCAAGCCGATAGCCAGCCAGCTCCCTGGGCGTCAACACGCGTACGTTATGTGGGGCGATGGCCTGCATGTCGCTGAGCAGGCTGGCGGGGATGTGCATTTGCTGGAAGTAGGCCGCCGGGCTGTAGCGCACGCTGTTGCCGCTTTGCGCCGAGTCGCCGTTGGCGAAGTAGGGGCGGTGGATGCCGACGTGGCCGCGTACGGTCTTGTCGCGGCCGGCGGCCAGCAGGTAAACGCAACTGCCCTGACACACGGCATTGGCCGGCACCAGGGTGTCGAAGCCGGACTCACGCAGCAGGCGACCCATGCGGATGGCTTCCGCCACGCTGCCACCGATGTTGTCCAGCAGCGCCAGCTTCTTCTGGTACTTGCCGGGATTGGCCAGCAAGCCCTGGAGTAGGGCTTCGTAGTCGCCGGGGGCAATCGCCTCGGAAATATCGACGGCGAGAATGGCGCCGGCGCTCTTGTGCTGCACGGCTTGCACCTCGACCTTGGCCGCTGCGGGCAGCGAAGCCAGCAGGACGGCGCACAGGAGGGTGCTGCGAATACGCTGATGGCTCATACCGCGAGTGCTTCCTTATCCAGGCAGTGATGCGTTTTAGAACTTCTCTTTGCCGGCCAGATAACGCCATTCGGCATTGCCCAGCTTGCCCATGGACACGCCGCCGATGCGGATACGCTTGAGGCTGATGACCGTCAGGCCAACGCTTTCGCACATGTGGCGAAGCTGCCCCGGCAGCGGGTTTTTCAGGGCGAAGCGCAGGCGCGTTTCGTTCTGCCAGCTGACCTTGCACGGTGCCAGCGGCTTGCCGCGAAAGTTCAGGCCGTGGGCCAGACGCTTGAGGCCGTGGGCTTGCAGCGCGCCGCTGACTTCGACGATGAACTCCTGCTCCAGCTTGCTGGCGTCGTCGCTAAGCTTGCGTGACACGCTCCAGTTTTGGGTGAACACCTGCAGGCCGCAGGCGTCGGTGTCCAACGCCAGGCACAGGGTCAGGCGCTCGAAGTGGCGTTGCAGGGGGCGCACTTCACTGAGGTCGAGGGCGCTCTGGCTGGTCTTGTTGAGTAGCTGCTCGGCCTGCTCCGGGGTTTGCCCGGCCGGTTTGTGCAGCAGCAGGGTGATCGGCTCCTGGGGCGTGAGAACGGCCTCGGGATGCAGCGCCACGACCTGTTCGGCGACCTTGAAGAAGGGCTCTTCGACCAGCACGCCATCGACTGTGACCCAGCCGCCCTCGATATACAGCTCGGCTTCACGGCGTGAGCAGCCGACCAGCTCGGCGAGGCGTTTGGACAGGCGAATCGGATCAGTCATGGTGGTGGTCGCTGCAAAAAGAGGCGCAGTGTAACAGGCCGCAGGGCAACTTCGCCGGCCCCATGGCTGGCTCAGCCGTCCTGATTGGCGCGGTAGGCGCCAGGGGTGAGGCCGGTCCACTTTTTAAACGCGCGGTGAAAGGCCGAAGGCTCGGAAAAGCCCAGTTGTTCGGCGATGCCCTGGATCGACAGTTCGCTGCGGCCCAGGTGGTAGATGGCCAGGTCGCGACGCAGGTGGTCTTTCAATTCCTGAAAGCTGGAGCCTTCCTCGCCCAGGTGGCGGCGCAGGGTTTGTGGGCTCATGTGCAGTTGGCGGGCCACGGCTTCCAGGTCTGGCCAGGCGCTGCAGTCGCGGCCGAGCAAACGGCGGATCTGGCTGATCAGGCTGTCGCCGCCGTCCGGGCGGGCCAGCAGGTCGGCGGGGGAATGCTGGAGAAACTGCTTGAGGGTGCGCTCGTCCTGCAACAGCGGCATGCTCAGGTAGCGGGCCTGGAACAGCAGGCTGGTGCTGCCGGCGGCGAAGCGCCGGGGGCAGGGGAACAGGCGCTGGTATTCGCCGCTGTGGGCCGGTTCCGGGTAGGCGAAGGTGGCCTCTTGCAGGCGGATGCGCTGGCCGATCAGCCAACTGCCGAGGCGATGCCAGATCACCAGCAGGCTTTCCACCAGGAAGTGATCCGGGTCCCAGAGGCTTGAGTCGTCCACGCTCAGGCGCGCCCAGTCGCCTTCGCGGCTCAGGTGAATGCTCGGCGCCTCGGGGAACAGGCGGTAGAACAGGCCGCCGCGGGTCAGGGCTTTTTCCAGGGAGCGGCAATGGATGATGGCGTAGCACATCATGGCGAAGGTGCCGCGCTTGCTGCGCTGGCGGCCAAAGCCCATGTATTCGTCGTCGAGGGATTCCCACAGCAGCTGCATCAGGCGGGCGAACTGCTCGGGGGCGATGCGTGCGCGCGGCTCATCGAGCAGCGCCGGCTGGATATTCAGCTGACGCAGCAGGGCCGTGCAGTCCTGGCCTTGACGCTCGGCGCCGCGCAGGGCGGCGCGGACGAAATGGCTGGCGATGGTGCGTTCGCGCATGATCGGTTCCGCTGAAAAAACTCGCCGATGGTAGGCCGCACGGGCAATCGCGGACAAGCGCTGTGAGCCCGAGATGCCGCGGCAACGTGGCCTAGTCGCTGTCACCCAGGTCGGCCGCCGCCAGGCTCAGGCCGTGTTTGCGCAGTTTGTCGTGCAGGGTCTTGCGTGGCAGGCCGAGGGCTTCGGCGAGGCTGCGCAGGGAGTTGTGCGGACGCGCCAGTTCGGCGCCGATCAGCGCCCGTTCATAGGCATCCACCTGCTGGCTGAGGCCGCCGGTTACCGCCGCCTGCTGGGCCGCCGGGCTGGCGAGCGGGTCTTGCAGGCCCAGCTCCAGGCCCAGGGCAAAGCGCTGGGCGGCGTTTTGCAGCTCGCGCACATTGCCCGGCCAGGCGTGGCGCAGCAGTTGGGCGCGGGCTGCGGCGGGCAACTCGCGTGTCGGTACGCCATGGCGGGCGCTGGCGGCGTCGGCGAAGTGCTGGAACAGGCTGAGCACATCGTCGCCGCGTTCGCGCAGCGGCGGGATGCGCAGCGGGGTGACGTTCAGGCGGTAATACAGGTCGGCGCGAAAGCGGCCCTGGTCGGCGCTGTTGCGCAGGTCTTCCTTGCTGGCGGCGATGATGCGGATGTCCAGGGGGATCAACTGGTTGCCGCCGAGGCGCTCGACCACCCGTTCCTGCAGCAGGCGCAGCAGCTTGACCTGCACCTCCAGGCTCATGCTTTCGATTTCATCGAGAAACAGGGTGCCGCCGTTGGCAAACTCGAACTTGCCGATGCGGCGTTTTTGCGCGCCGGTAAAGGCGCCGGCCTCGTGGCCGAACAGCTCGCTTTCCACCACCGACTCGGCCAGGGCGCCGGCATTGATGGCGACGAAGGGGCCGTTGCGGCGGCTGGAGTGATCGTGCAGGGCGCGGGCCACCACCTCTTTGCCGGCGCCGGTTTCGCCGAGGATCAGCACGTCGGTGTCGATCGCCGCCAGGGCGCCGAGCTGTTCGCGCAGGCGCTGCATGGCCGGTGAGCGACCGAGCAGGCGCGCGCTCAGTTGCTGGCGGTCGGCCAGGGCCAGGCGCAGGCTGCGGTTTTCCAGCACCAGTTGGCGCAGGGCCAGGGCGCGGCGCACGCTGGCCAGCAGGTCGTCGCTGGCGAAGGGTTTTTCCAGAAAATCAAAGGCGCCGCTGCGCATGGCCTGCACCGCCATCGGCACATCGCCGTGGCCGGTGATCAGGATCACCGGCAGTTGCGGGTCGATCTGTTGCAACTGCTCCAGCAACTGCAGGCCGTCGAGGCCAGGCATGCGGATGTCGCTGACCAGCACGCCGGGCCAGTCGGGTGGCAACTGCGCGGCCAGGCCCTGGGCGTCGGCGCGGCTGCTGACCTGGAAGCCGGCCAGGTCCAGGGTCTGGCTCAGGGCTTGGCGCAGGTGCGGGTCATCATCGACCAGCAGCACCTGGCAGCTCATCTCAAGGGTACTGCTCATAGTGGTGAGTCCTCGGCAGATTGGGCGCTGGTGCCGCCCGCGGCCCGTTGCAGGTACAGGCTGAGCAGGGCGCCGCCTTGTGGGTGGTTGGCCAGGGCCAGCTCACCGCCCAGGGCGCTGATCAGGTTGTCGCAGATGGCCAGGCCCAAGCCCAGGCCTTGGGCGTTGGTCTTGGTGGTGAAGAAGGGTTCGCGGGCGCGGCGCAGGGCCTCGGCGCTGAAACCTGGGCCGTTGTCGCGGATCAGCAGGGTGATGCTGTCGCTGCGTTGCTCCACGGTCAGCCACAGGCGCCGCGGCGGGGCGACCGCGCTGAGGGCGTCGAGGGCATTGGCCAGGAGAATCCCCAGCACCTGGCGCAGGCGGGTTTCGCCGGCCTGTACCCACAGCGGCGCCTCGGGCAGGTCGCGACTCAGCTCCACGTCGAGGCTGCGCCGGCGCTTGGCCAGCAGCGCCAGGGCATCCTCCAGGGCCGGTTGCAGGGCCACGCTTTCCGGGGCGTGGCGGTCGCGGCGGGCGAAGGCGCGCAGGTGGGCGATGATCGAGGCCATGCGCGTGGTCAGCTCGCTGATCAGGCGCAGGTTGTTGTGGGTTTCTTCGATGCGTTGTTGGTCGAGCAGGATATTGGCGTTGTCGGCATAGCTGCGGATCGCCGCCAGGGGCTGGTTCAGTTCGTGGCTGATGCTCGCCGACATGGTGCCCAGGGCCGACAGCTTGCCGGCCTGCAGCAGCTCGTCCTGGGTGCGCAGCAGTTCCTGCTGGGTGTGTTCGCGTTCGAGCACTTCATCCTTGAGGCGGTTGTTGAGGTTTTGGAGATCCTGGGTGCGCTGGTGTACGCGGATTTCCAGCTCGTTGCGCGCTTGCGCGGCCAGGGCGATGCGTTGCAGGTAATGGCGCCGCCGTTGCAACAGCAGGCCGAGCAGCAGCAGCACGGCAAGCAGGCTGGCGGCGGTGATCAACAACACCGTGCGCACCGGCTGGCTGACCAGGTAGCGCGGGGCGAGGATGCTCACCTGCCAGTCGGTCTGGGCCAGGCTGCGGCTTTGTTGCAGCCACTGCTGGGCGGGCAGTTGCAGCGGCGGAGGGTCGATGGTCGGGTAGGGCTGGTCGCGGGCAATCTGCTGGCGGCTGCTGGCACTTAGCGGGCGGCTGGCGCGAAAACGCCAGTCGGTTTGTGAGGTCAGAATCACCACGCCGTTGGCGTCGGTCACCAGCAGTTGCTCGGGGGTTTTGCCCCACAGGGTTTCGGTGTGATCGAGGTGGATCTTGACCACCAGCACGCCGAGGATCTTGCCGTTCTCGTGCAGGGCATCGGCAAAGTAATAGCCGCGCTTGCCCGATGAGGTGCCGAGGCCGAAGAAGCGTCCGGGTTTGCCGGCCATGGCATCACGAAAATACGGGCGAAAGGTGAAGTTGCGCCCGGTGAAGCTGTCGGCCTGGTCCCAGTTTGACGAGGCGATGGTCTGGCCGTCGCTGGCCATCAGGTAAATCACCGCGGCGCCGGTGAGTTCGGCGCTGGCCTTGAGCAACTGGTTGGCTTGCTGGAGGCGCGTGTCGTCCTGGGGCGTGGCCAGGGCGGCACGCAGGGCTGGCAGGTCGCCGAGCAGGGTGGGCAGCACCTCATAGCGTTGCAGGGTGCCGAGCAGGTTGGCGACAAACAGGTCGAGGGTCTGGCTGTTGCGCTCCAGGAGTTTTTCCCGGTAGTAGCGCTCGGCCAGTTGTTGCACCGGCCACAGCAGCGGCAACAGCGCCAGGGTGAGCCACAGCAAGCTGCGCCAGCGTGGGCGTCGGGCAATCGATGGCTGGGCTATGTCGGTGATCACGCAGACCCCTGGGTGCTGTGCAAATGGGCGGTCACAGGACGCCTGTTGGCCGGCCTGTAGCAGGATGTTAGGCCGCCGGTTGGCATCGCCACAAGCCGCTGGCGGGCGTGTTGCTCAGGCGTGGCGGCGCTTGCCTGGTCGGCTTGGCGGATAACCGCCAGAAGGCGTGCGAAGATCCGCCAGATTGGCCGCTGTTTTTCCGCCTATTTATTTTTAACTCTATGTTTTTAAAGGATTTATATTTTAATCCTGGCCTGGCATTGGGCTTGCAATTAGGCCTGACAAGCTTGCCTTGAGCGCGAGTGAAAAATAAATCTCTCCAGGTAAGGAGAGTCAGCGCTGCGTTTGCCGTCGTACCCCTGAAGGGTGCTCGGCGCGCCCATGAGGAACCCTGCCATGACCCGCAAACCCTTTTACACAAGTCTGTATGTGCAAGTGCTGGTGGCCATCGCCCTGGGCGTTGCCATCGGTCATTTTTATCCGCAAGCCGGGGTGGCGCTGAAGCCGCTTGGCGATGGCTTCGTCAAGCTGATCAAGATGGCCATTGCGCCGATCATCTTCTGCACCGTGGTCAGTGGCATTGCCGGCATGCAGAACATGAAAGCCGTGGGCAAGACCGGCGGCCTGGCGCTGCTGTACTTCGAGATCGTATCCAGCGTGGCGCTGGTGATTGGTCTGCTGGTGGTCAACCTGATGCAGCCGGGCGCCGGCATGCATGTCGATGTGGCCACCCTGAACACCGCCGGGATCAGCGCCTACACCCAGGCCGGCGCGCAGCAGAGCACCATCGGCTTTTTCCTCAATATCATCCCGAGCACCGTGGTCGGCGCCTTCGCCAGCGGCGACATCCTGCAGGTGCTGATGTTCTCCCTGATGTTCGGTTTTGCCCTGCATCGCATGGGTGACTATGGCCGCCCGGTGCTGGACTTTATCGACCGCATCGCCCAGGTGATGTTCAACATCATCGGCATGATCATGAAGGTCGCGCCGCTCGGTGCCTTCGGCGCCATGGCCTTTACCATCGGCCAGTACGGCGTGGGTTCGCTGGTGCAACTGGGCCAGTTGATGCTGTGTTTCTACATCACCTGCGTGTTTTTTGTGCTGGTGATCCTCGGTGGCATCGCCCGCGCCCACGGCTTCAATATCCTCAGTTTTATCCGCTATATCCGCGAGGAGCTGCTGATCGTGCTGGGCACCTCGTCGTCGGAGTCGGTGTTGCCGAACATGCTGCGCAAGCTGGAGAAGCTCGGTTGTGACAAGTCGGTGGTGGGCCTGGTGATTCCCACCGGCTACTCCTTCAACCTGGACGGCACCTCGATTTACCTGACCATGGCGGCGGTGTTTATTGCCCAGGCCACGGATACACCAATGGGCCTGGTTGATCAGTTGACCTTGCTGGCGGTGCTGCTGATCGCCTCCAAGGGCGCGGCGGGTGTAACCGGCAGCGGCTTTATCGTGCTGGCGGCGACGCTCTCGGCGGTCGGCACCTTGCCGGTGGCAGGCCTGGCACTGATTCTGGGCATCGATCGCTTTATGTCCGAAGCCCGCGCCCTGACCAACCTGGTCGGCAACGGCGTGGCCAGCGTGGTGGTGGCCAAGTGGTGCAAGCAACTCGATGAGGCCACCCTGCAGGCCGAACTGGCCAAGGGCCCGATGCCCGCCAGCGCGGCCCAGGGCAAGCGCACCCTGGCGTGAGTTGCTGGGGTTAAAGGCTCTGTCCCGGTTACCTGTTGCACGGTGCTTTTGTCGGGTGGCTTAGGCGCGAACCACGGCCTGCCCGCAACGCCAAACCCGACCGCGGCGTAACCGATCATGGCGCTCGACCGGCAAGCCGCATGGTGGGTTACGCGGCGCCGGGCTTGCGCGGTGAGGCAAGCCCCCGCGCCTGCGCCGCTAACCCACCCTACGAATGACCGCGCCCCAGACATCGTCCGGCCACAGGGCTCAATATGTAACGGGCGCAGAACCTAACAAAAGCCCGTTCGGGCGATGGAATGCCGTTCACTTCAGTCAAGTGAACGGCATTTTTGTAGCCTGGATGCAATCCGGGGCGCTGGTTACCTTGTCCATTTTCACCCGGATTTCATCCGGGCTCGGGTCTGTTCCCGTTTCATCGCGAGCCGCGTTGCTGCGAGAAATGGTCCCCGGTTAGGCGCAGGACGCAGGTAATGGTTATTCCCTTATCAAGTCCTGC
>Ga0209343_10000652_pt1 | contig 47967 bp, 42 predicted proteins | sample RifCSPlowO2_02_FD_184026 | JGI IMG/M metagenome (GOLD analysis project Ga0209343, IMG submission 184026) | Groundwater microbial communities from Rifle, Colorado - Rifle CSP2_plank lowO2_0.2 (SPAdes) (version 2) | ecosystem: Environmental > Aquatic > Deep subsurface > Groundwater | place...
ATCTTCTCTCGTAGTAAATTGCATTGGCAAGGGGTACTTTCGCAGCCACAGTGAAGAGGATAGAGGAGAAAAGCCACCACCTGATGAAACACGTCATAAAGAACCAGATCATGATGCTGCTTTAGAAAATCTTCTGACAAGGGCCTATAGTTATTCCATAAGATCATTTTACCTCTCCCGTTAAAGGCGAGTGCCCCCGGTGTCGCAATCTGTCGCATTCCACGCAATAGTCAATGCGACACCTGAACGCCAGGGATTCCCTGGCTTAGAGGGGTGCTGTCGCATTTGTCGCACTGTCGCACTCATTTTACGTATCTTAAAAACAGTCCCCACATTTATGATTTTTTATATACCTACATATTATTTTGAAATAATAAGGTGCATTAAGAGAGATGTTAAGATAATTTCGCCAACAAGGAAATATGTATATCTACAATGAGTATGTATCTATATACCCTATGTAAAGATCTATAACTTCTAAAAATTCACATTCTAAAAATCAATGCGACAGTGCGACAAATGCGACAAACCGTCTCCAGGCCGCAGAAAAATTGACTTTTTCGTGTCGCATTCGCTTTTGAGCCCAATGCGACAAATGCGACGGTTGAATCGAAAATCACGGCAAGTGGATAGGATCCAAGTTTCAATGCGCTAAAAAAATGATCCCTTAAAATCCAGCATTCCAATCTCCATGTAAGAGGCAAGGATATAAAAAGGATACCCCCCTCCTATGCCAAAAAACGATTCAAGCTTTCAAGATTTAGAAAAACAACTTGCTAAAGATGCTTTGGAAAAGGCTCTCATGGATCTCCATGGCGAGATCACAAAGGATATTGATAAAAACAAAGCCGCCTTTTCTCAAGAGATTCAGAAAACCTTGAATAACTTTAAAACAGATCTCGAAAAAACCATCTCAAAGGAATTGGATCAGAGAATCTCCGCCCACTGGAAAAAACACTTTTTAGACATTAGCTCAAAAGTTATCTCGAGTTTTGATGAGAGCTCTTCTCCTTTCTTAAAGAGAGCAGAAGAGGATCTCCAACGTCTCCATATGCAAGGAGAAAAGACGCTCCATTCCTGGGAAGCCATGATGAAGCAATTCAGAAGCTTGTGGAATAAGCCTTTCATTGTGGCATTATTGGCTTGCATTCTTACGGGTGCGGTCACGTCTGTGTTTTCCTCCTATCTTTTGGTAAGAGACGATCGAAGAGCAAGGGGATCTTGTGAATCCGACCTTTCCTGGATTGCAAAAGAATACTTTCAGATGAAAGAGGCTTTAGAGGCCAAAACCTCAAAAGAAAAGGACATCAATAAAGCCACCACAAAGGCAAGTGTTAAAACCAAGAAAAAATAAAGCTCTATACGCCCCTTCATTTTCTATAATTCTGCAAGAGATCTCAATGTGTTAACTTCATTGATTATTTATTGACCTTGACATGTCTGACGGATATCGAAGAGTATAACAGTATTAAGTACATAATCCGGTAAAGATAAAAGTCATACCAAAATGAGGGGAGAAATAGGATTATGCATAAAATAACAAAGATGTGCTTAAGTTCAGGGGTTATTTTGACAATGGCGTCAAGTTTTGCATTCGGAATGGAGAATGAAGAGGGAGAGGGACAACCTGCTAAACATCCCATAACAATGAGTAGGAGCACAGACCCCAAGGTTGCTGCAGATGTACAAGAATTAAAACAACGCCTTTCTCACGTGGAAGAGAAATTAAAACAATTAGAAGTGATAAGCAAGGAATCAGAAGAGACGAAACGCGGGGGGAGCGAATTAACAAAAAGGCTTTCCTCAATCGAATGTACAGTAAGCAGCATATTAGATAGACTAGAAAAACTAGACCCACCCCCGCGGCCACTCTCACCATGGAAGCCGGAAGATCACTAGAGACACTGGTGCGAGGGACGAGGATAGAGCTAAAATGAGCTTAAGCGATCAACATAAGAGAGTCCATGGTACCTACCTCCAATGACGAAAGGTTGGGCATATGCGTGTGCACGCCGCGCGCAAACTCTATGATCACACATTCACATCTTAGCCAGCGCATCCAAAGATCCGCGGTACCGTCGCACACCGGAGGAGGCATAGGTAGACTCGCCTCCAGCCACACGTAAGACACTCGCATCACCCCACCCCCGAGCCACGTTAGCTGCAGTATGTTCCCTAAGACATCACCCAGCGACCATCGTCACAAGATGGTACAGGCGGGATCACAGCAACACCAGCATTCAGGCCAGTCTTCGTAAGGAGTCAGAGGCAGACCGGCCGCCTTTTCTTCATAACGCAGTCGTCTGGTAGCCACAATAAGCCGTTTTCGGCGCTCATCACGTAATCTCCATGATTCAGAACACTGAAAACAGGGGTACTGTTTCCCTTCTTTCCGGCCTTCCTCCATCGCTGGTCATCGCTAGGCCCGAAGTTGGGATCATAATCGGCAGCAACGCACAGAGGATCCCCACACGAGGGAAGGCGAGGCATAGCGCGAGCACCCTCGAACTCGGCACGCGCCTCCTCGTACATGGCCGAGCACGGTCCCGGAGCCAGTCCACAGATGATTGCGAGACTTAAAACAATCGATGCTGTTCGGAGAAACTTTTTAGGCATATTGATTTTCCTTCTCTGTTATTAACCCCATCAAATTCAGAGCAGATGAGGAGGGATAGTCTTGCCGGATGCAGGGAGCTAACCCCTGAAGTTTTCGGCAAGGCTCTGACTCTCAAATTTTTATCTCTGGGAACGTCGAATAAGGCAATGATAGACTCAATCACATCATCGACGTGATGAACTTTGAAAGGAAGACCGGCATACACCCAAGTTCTCCAACGATTGAGATACGATTGCAGAGACATAGAGCCTCCTTGCGCATAACGCCGCTTCGCTTTCACAATGGCCTTTTCCTGGGTTTGGCGACTCGGACTTAATCCATCAGGCGTGATATGATAACCTAATAAATCTGGGCGGTGATTGATATTTTTCATAGGCTTTAATTATGAGGAATTTAACTGCTGAAGGCAACCCGGATTTTTTCCAAACATTCCGGTTACTTATCTCAAAAGGATGGCAAGCTAATGAAGATGAGAATGTATAACTCAGGGTCACCTCGTGAAAGTCCAATAATGTAGTTAAACTGAAAGACTCCTCATCCTGCTGAACATCTTAATAAGTATGAAAAAAAGAGATTTTTTGCTCTTTTTTTGTTGCCTTTTTATTATTACGTGGTATGATATTAATATCACGTAATAATAGGAGAAGACGATGAAACATCCAGACTGGGCTGTAAAGTTTAAAACAAAAAACACCGAATTGAGACTTATCCGAGGAAGATATTATCTCTACAACATTACCTCCAAATGGGATCCTGTGAAAAAACGCCCTCAAAAAATAACCTTAGGGGCTGTAGGCACCATCACTGAAGAACATGGACTCATCCCAGTAGGCATGAGCCGCAAAGGTCCTATTCCTAAGGGGAAATCCGTCTTTAAAGATTCTCCTCGAGACGAGACTGCTTTCCTTGATACCTTTGGCGCCTTAGAAGATCCAAGATCCACTAGAAATCAGCTCTACAGCGTGAATGAAATTCTATTACTTACCTTGTGTGCTGTCTTGTGTGGCGCTGAGGGATGGCAAGATATCGAAGATTTTGGGAAAGCCAAGCTCCCCTTTTTGCGCCAGTATTTTGAGTATGCACAAGGTGTCCCCAGTGATGACACCATTCGTCGGTTTTACCGTTCCCTCAACCCGTCTGAATTTGAAAGATTGTTTAGAGAATGGGTTGAATGCCTTGCAAAAACAACAGGAACTAAAGTCATTGCCATCGATGGAAAATGTTCACGCCGAAGTTATGATGGAGAGGGAAACATGCTCCACATGATCAGCGCTTTTTCAACAGAAGCCCGGATTGTTCTGGGCCAAGAGAAAGTCTCGGATAAAAGCAATGAAATAACAGCCATTCCTAAAATGCTGGATTGGCTTGATGTGAAGGGACATATCATCACCATTGATGCCATGGGATGTCAGCATGCTATTGCAACGCAGATTCTCAAACGCGAAGGGGATTATATCTTCTCTTTGAAAGGAAATCAGGAAACGTTAGCTCGGGATGTACAACTCTATTTTGAGGATCCACTGCTTACAAAGCCTACGAGCTTTGTTGATTATGACAAGGGCCATGGGCGTATTGAAACGAGGGAATGCTGGGTTGTAACCGATGTCAAATGGCTCCACGATTCTCATCCAAAATGGTCAACAATTAAGAGCCTTATCAAGATTGAATCTACAAGAGAACTCAAGGGGAAAATCTCTAAAGAGACGCGATACTATATGTCTTCTCTGACCCTACCTCCGGAAAAAATCCTAAAAGCTATCCGTTGGCATTGGGGTATCGAAAATTCTTTGCATTGGATCTTGGATATGTCTTTCAATGAAGATTATTCGAGAATCAGAAAGGAAAATGCTCCTCATATCATGGCCATCTTTCGTCACGTGGCCCTCAATTTATTGCAGGCGGCAAAAAAAGAAAGACAATCCATAAAAGGCTTGAGAAAACTCTGCGGATGGGATGAATCTACTCTCCAATCTGTCATCTCTCATAAATCTTCATGAGGGCGCCCTGATGTATAACTTCCTAAACATTGAAATGAATTTGTAACAGCGCCATCTTGATATTTCAGAGACTAACTGAACATCTTTCCTAAAGTTTCGAGAACGAGGGAGGCTGTTTTAGTGTCTACTGCTCCGAGTCTTTTGATAATTCTGGACTTGTCTATGGTACGAATTTGATCAAGAACAATGCTCCCCTCTTTCCCATCAAAAGTTACCGGAACGCGTGTTGGATAGTCTCTTCTCTTACTTGTCATAGGAGCCACTATAAGCGTTTTTATGTGCCTATTCATTTCGTCAGGAGAGATCACAAGGCATGGTCTTGTCTTCTTAATCTCTGCACCTTGAGAAGGATCAAGAGAAACGAGAAAGACATTGAATCGATAGGTATCTACCATTGCCATTCGTCCTCATCCCAAGAATTTGAGAGAGAGCTAATATCCAAAAGAGTATCATCCTTGTTTTTAGCCATAAGTTGAAAGCATTTATCCCATCCTTCTCTTACTTCCTCATAAGGTGTGACGATAAGAGAATGATCCTCAACTCTTAAGTCTACAGCTCTTTTCATTCCACATTGCTCAAGAACAGCTTTTGGAATCCTAAGACCTTTCGAGTTTCCAATTCTGATAATTTCAGCACGCATCTTGGCTTTCTCCTTCGGTTGTAATTATATTATAATTACTCTTTGCAGTCATGTCAAGCATCAAAACAAGCTGACATCACCGCCGAACAGAGTTAATCGAAAGCGTGTCAACACTCACAGCATTATGTGGACGAGTGGACACAACGCGGCTAGAGCCGTCAGCAAGGAGGCCGTGCGGGAGGAGGACAACCGCATGCCCCGCAAAATGACGGGCACTAGGCCCGAGGGGCAGGTTGATCAGGATCCCGTCGTAAACCCATACAACGGCGGGATTCCCAAGGATAACACATTAAGGTGCCTAAACACGCCAAGGGTACACCAAAACCTATCATCCAACGACCGGTGACGTCAGCTCCAGGAATTGAAGTCATATACCACCACCCGAACCCCACCAGGACTGCACCCCCTCCCAGGGACATCAGGCTCAAATTAGTTCGGGCGGAGCACATAGCACGACGAGGTTCCGGGTCCGGAACTGGGGCGGGGGATGGACCCACCACAGGCACGACAAAAATAGGGTCGTCAACCCAGTGGTGACCTGTCACTTTAGTAATAGTGTGGCCTAATGTATCACTTTCGAGAGTATAGTCGTTTTCCCAGTGCCCCACAGACCGCGCGCCTAAGCCAAGCGCCATAACCGCTATTAAAAGCAATATCTTGAATGTCCGGAAATTTTTTAGGCATGTTGATTTTCCTCTCAAGTTGTTAACCCCATCAAATTCAGAGCAGATGGGGAGGGATAGTCTTGCCGGATGCTTGTAGTGGGGGTTAATACCATTTCGGCAAGGCTCTGACTCTCAAATTTTTATTTCCGGGAACGTCAAATAAGGCAATATTTATGAGCTTGAGATTCCACCTATGTTCCCTCTCAAACGTCTCTACCCCCGTTTTTGCATCATAGGTCATAAGAAACTTGAGGGGGAAGGAGGATGATAGAGGGGAAGGTCCCATATACGCTCTGTGTTTACCTGCTGTGACTCTTCCTTATGGAGAGATCTATCCCCATCTTTAGAAGATTTCGTGTATTCTGTCTTTTAACAGTAAAGGACTCCTTTTCATAAAAGTCAAACACAGTCTCAAATCAGCCTCCAGGATGGCTTCACCCGCTGTGAAAACTGTTGGGGCATGAAGAACACGGAACCCACGGACAAAGTAATCACTTGTTCATGTCTCCAATTTAGAGCATTCAGACACATAAGACCATGTAAGGAACCTTGATATAGATACACCAATCGAGCTCATTCGTTTGAGATTTGGGGGCTCTGTTTTGATCTAACAGAGAATATTCAAAAAACGGTTATCATTCGCTAACAACTATGATAGAATGAATTCTATGGATAAAAAGCATGATTATGCACTGGAAACGCTGATCGATTTAGATGGGTTTATTGCCGAAATATGGCAAGGATATTGGGTGAAGATCGAGGCAAAAAGAGTTGAGAAAGATAAAACAAAGCCTCATGGCATTAAGTATTCTCTGACTTTGCATAATTCCAAGGGTGAAAGAGAGTTAGGATACGACAACGCCCATTCTGTCCCCCATAGGTCTTCAATAAAGGTCCATGATCATAAACACAAGAGCGGCAAGATTATCCGCTATGATTATAAAGATGCTGGAATGCTTTTAGAAGATTTTTGGAAAGACGTAGATCGAATTTTAGAAAGGAAAAAATAAAATGAGTCATGTTCATATCTTAAGAGTCGGAATTGCTCCTTATGAAGAGATTCAAGAGAGAACCTTATCTATTGCACGGGGGGAGTATAAACCTTTACCCAGTGATCCTAAGGTTTGGTTTTCTTCAATGGAATCACTAGCTCAAGTTCTTTCAACCCATAATAAATTGCTTCTTGAGCTGATTGCTCAAGCCAAACCCCAGTCCATGACGGAGCTTTCTCAACTTTCCGGGCGTCATAAGAGCAATCTTTCACGAACCTTAAGAACCATGGAGCACTATGGACTCGTTACCCTGAACCGCAAAAAGAGCGGTGAAATCCGGCCGCAAGTTACCTTTGATCATTTAAGAGTTGATTTGTCTCTCGCTCATGATAGTCGGATGAGGCATTGATAGAGTCGCCTCCAGCCACACCCCGACGAATGTGCTGTATATTCTTCCATCTCCAATCCATCGCGCAGCGCGACACCTCATCACGAACGCCTACAAGCCACGAATCGGTGTTAAACATAAAATCCTCCTGAATCGCTCAGGAGAAAGATACCTCTGTTCAAGTCGTTTTCATCTTAAATGCTTATTTTATGAATTTATATCAATAACTTATGACGATTTCAAACGTAGTTCGCCGGACAATAGTGATTTTTAGTAAATTTTTAATATTTTTTGTCACTAGTGTCCGGGGAAAGTTAGTTACCTCATCCTGAAACTCCCGCCCAGACAACCTTCCAGAGGATGAGCCTTTCCTGCTAACTCTTCCTCCCGAACAAAGCTGTCTGACGCAATTCCGTTAATGAAATCTTAACTTCTCTCGAAATATACTCTTATCATGAGCGTATTAATAACCTCTTCTGATGGTCAGAAGCTGATATTAACCCCATGAAAATGCTTAGTGAAAGGAAAGTACATCATGAAAAAAGTTCTTTTTATCGGACTTCTTATCGGTGTTATAATCGCATGTGATAGAGGAGGCAATGAGTTGCACGCATGCAAATGTAATTGTCAATGTTGGGGTGATGAGGGAAGTATGGCCTTTTATTTGGGCGAATCAGACTCCATTCCGGACTGTAAACAGGCTTGCATCAAAAGAGAAACGGCCTACTGGCCCCGCTGCTCCATGCAATTCTGTAATTGATTCGATGAAAAAAGAAGATGATATAGATGATGTTAAAAAGTCTATAGCAGCTTTAAAGAAAGAAAATCAGGCACTTTCTCAAAAGGTTGCAGCTCTAGAAAAATGCAATGCGCCCAAACATTCGAGCACCGCAACCAAGGAAACGGAGATAGGCATCAGGTGCAAGGCCCACCCACCATACCAAACGAATGGGACGGCCCACACCTTACCCCACAGGGTGTTTACAGTGCAAGCAAGCAGGCAAAGGACAACTATCGCACAGGATGAGACAAAATTAACGCCGGCAGGGGACGAGATCCGAACGCATGATTGATTAATGCGAGCCTTCCCACCGAGCAAGCACATCGCGCCCGGCCACCAACATGAAAAAAGGTTGGGCAGATGAGTTTGCACGATTGTTGCAAACTCACCGATCGTTGAAAGCTTGGTAAGCAGGGAAGAGGAGTTTTTTCAAAAGAGTCACATAATCACAAAGACATCCCGCCCCGATCCATTTCTTTCATTCTCTGCAGTTGCTTTTCTTGAGCGAGCTGTTTAATGGTTTGGCTGATTTCGGGGTCTATAGTTTTTATGTGGTTAAACACGTCCTTGTTTTTGTAAAGGGATTTGCCTATGGCCGAGCGCTCCTTTTCTAAGTCAGAATCATAGCGCTTTTCAAGCTCATGGCTTATCTCTTTAAACCTAAAATAATGGGACAAACCATTTTTAAAGGCGTCTTGCCGTATGCGCTCTTGCTCTTCTTTCAATTTAAAGGCCGCCTCTCGTGCTTGAAGAGCTTGTGTTTGAGCCTCATGTTCTGCCTTTTTGATTCCTTGGAGATGGGAGAGGAACTTTAAGGCCTTGTCGGGATCTTTATGAGCAGCTGTGAGGGCTAAGTCTTTTGCTTTATCAGACATAGTGCTTAAAAGTGGGGAGTGGAGTTCATGATCAACTTTTTCAATCTTCTGCTCGTACGTCTGCCTATAAGGCTCTCGCTTTGCTTTCCAGTACTCAATAGAGGCGGCTTCTCCTTGAGTTTCTAGGCCTTTTGTAAAGACCCGTTTGTAAAAGTCAGCGGCGTTAAAGGCAGGATGCTTCATATCTTCATAGACGTCTTGAAGGGTGGTTATCTCAATAGGTTTAGAGTTAGAGACTGACGTCTTTTGGAGAATCTCCTGGGCTCTGGCTTCTTCTCGGATTGTTTCTGGCTTTAAAAGAACGGACTTCTCTGCAGATCTTCCTAAGAAATCTTGTCCTTGGGCGTAAGACCCGAGGAGAGCTGTAACGTTTTTAAAGGCTTGTTTAGAAACAGCCCCCATAGCGTAAAGCTCATCTCCAAGGCGGGTGAAGAGTTTATCAAGAAAGCGATCTTCTTCTTTCATGAGCTTGGCAAGAGAAGTGGCATCCAAATAGTCGGCCGCTCCCAGCTTTTCTCCTGATTTAGAAAGAACTTGGGGGAGTTTTTCTGCCCTCCAAAAGTCCAAGGTGCTTCCATAGACAGAGACATCTTCTCGATGACGAGTCATAGCCACATAGGTCAGATTTTGAGTCATCTCATGGGAGGCAAGAAGGAAGCTTTTATCAACGGTCGTGCCTTGAGATTTGTGGATGGTGACGGCCCAGCCTTGATCAAAATAAGGGTTGAGATTGGGGGCAAAGGAAACCCTGTGATCCTCTGCAACTTTGACCTCAATTTTTTGAGCATTAATCTCTGTAATGGTGCCTATGGTGCCATTCTTAACCCCTAAGCCCGTATTGTTGCGGGTAAAGACAAGCTTGTCTCCCTTTGAGAATAGACGTTCTTCTTTAAAGGTTTTCTTGCGGCCAAAGTCGTCCTCCACCTCTCGATGAACGATGTAAGAAAAGTCTTTTTTGTCAAGAACACCTAAAGTCTTTAAATGACCTCGTGCCTCAGCATTGAGATCTTGAACATCCCGATTGCTATAAGCCATCATCAGAAGACTTTTGGTAGAATTCTCTTGAAACGCCTTTTTCCAATCTTCAATCAAAGCCCCCTTAGCAGCCCCCCTGACCTCAACCCTTTGGCCAGAAGTCTTCTCGACGCCAATCAAGTGATGAAGATCTTTTGATTTAAGAAGCTCAGAAGCCTCCTTATATTGATGGGCCTTATCTTGTTTTTTGTTCACAAAGAGCCGTGCCATTTCCAGAGGATCGAGATTCCTGGACTCAAGGACGGGCTTATACACCTCAGGGTTTGCTAGAATCTCTTTGCCAGCTTCTTTTTGAATACCCTTCCATTTGAGAAACAGACCGTAATCTTCGTGCTGGGAAGCCAGAGAGGCATCTTTTACCTCCCCTATGATCTCTCGGAAGATCAGTCCTGACGTTCGAGCGGCCATCTCATAGCGAGAAACTATGTCAGTAGGGAGGGTCTCCCCAATAATATGAACATGGCCTTTCTCCTGATAGGCTTGAATGGCCTTTTGAGACTCTTGCTGTCCAAACAAGACGGTTGCTTCTTTTTGCCACTCTTCCTTTTGGCGGACGATTTCCTCAAGACGAGAAACCCCTACCCTTTCTGTGACCAGACGAAAAGCAGGTCCTGCTTCTACAGGCTGTAACTGCGCTCCATCGCCCACCACAACGGCTTTGACCCCTAAAGTCTGAACAGCGCTCAAAAACTTATCAAACCGCTCCACATCCACCATGCCCGCCTCATCAAGGACAAGAATGCTATTATGCGAATACTGACACCTCCCCTCTTCAAAGGACTTCAAAAACTTATGCAAAGTCTGTGATTTGATGCCGCTGCCTTCAAGGTTCTGAGCAGCCCGTCCTGTAGGAGCCAATCCATAAACCCGATACCCGGCATTCTCCCAGATATCGCGACAGGCCTCCAGAGCCGTTGTTTTACCGGCTCCTGCATAGCCTACAATGCATTTCAGCTGTCTCCCATCAACCAAATGACGAATGGCCTGTTCTTGTCCTTGACTCAAGACATGACCTTCTTGGACTAATTCTGTCTTTAAACGCCCTAACCCGCCTTCAAGAGAGGGGGAAGAAACGGAATGAGACGCATGCCCTGCAAGCAGCTCAGCTGTTCCAACGAGCTTCTTTTCGGCCTTAAGCATGGTATGGGTGGTGTAGATGGCTTGCTCTCCATTTCCTTTTAACAGAAGCAACTCTTTTGAATTCTGAAGCCGAGCATCCAATCTCTGGAAAAGCGTTACGTCATCAACATACCGCCCTAAGATCTTCTGCACATCCCCCCACATAAAGGTCGCATGATGGCGGGTGACAATATCAAAGACCGTCTCAGGACGCCTCATAATACGGTAAAGGTTCCGCAGTTGGGCCTCATGAAAAATCCTGACCCTATCTGTGATGGGAGAGCCGTCCCCTCCTTCAAGTTTTTGAAGTCTTTTTTCTTGTTCTAAAACATTGCGTCCCAGTTTCGGTTGGGGCTCCATCTCAATGCCGCGCTCCTTATTAGAGCGGTGATCAATTTGGATGTCATGACCATGGAGCTTGAGATGAAAGTTGGAATAGTCTTGCCAAAGCTGTCTTAACTCACAGAGAAGCTCTTTTTTATTCCAGTCCCTTTCTTTTGCTCCCATACCCGTTTCTTCCAGTCGCCTTGTGGTCACTACCACATGACAATGGGGTTTTTCCTCTCCTGTTTCTTCATCAACATCCATATGGAAATTTAATTGAGCGACCATACCATGAGAACAGATTTGGTCTTGAACAAACTCTCGAGCCAACGCTATGTTTTGGTCTTCATTAAGTTCACGATGAAGGGCAAACTCAAACTCCCGCCAGACTTGGCCATCAATTCGCTTCTCAGCGTTCTCAACGATGTTACAAAAGGCCTGAACTCCTTTCTGACGATCTTCAGCGATCAGTTTTTGAATCTCCGTTGCCCACAAAGGCGCGTCCTTTGGCAATACCAGCTCCACATGCTGAACTTCTTTATTTTTGTAATTGAAAGTCTGCCCTGTGCGTTCATCATAAAGTTTACACCCGGCACGATAGGCAAGGACATTCACCGTATTTCTGCTACTTCGAGAAAGGATCTTTGCACTGAAGTGAAAAAGAGCCATTTAAATTTCTCGAATGAGATCTAAGACGCTTGCGTCAAAGCGCCATTGGCACCAATGTATAAGCGCGCTTGTTTCACTTTTAAAAAGCTCACCAAGACAGGCCTATCAATCACCAATGAGTGATCTTTATATGTAAAAATATGCATAGTTATGTGTAGCGTTGTGTAGTATTATGTAATTATTTCAACGAATTAAGTTGATTTATAATAACAAATTTGCTTTGTTAAGTCATGGGAAAAGATGAGCCTTACCGATGCAAGGCTAGAGAAACGCTTTATGACACCTTCCATTTCAAACGCCATCTTATGATTGGGTAAAATTCACTACACACTGTGTAATAAATTGGAAGACTGCCCAAATGGAGATTGCTTTGTGGCCACGCGGTTCATGCGCAAACCACAAAACCTTAACAGAATCAGTCACACTGGAAAAACTTAACGCTGCTCAGAATCCAGATCTATCTCACCCATCCACTGATCTTGAACCGCAACAAGCATTTTCAATGTCTTCTGTGCACGTTCAAGCTCTGAGGCTCCTCGCCCAAACAAGTTATGGGCGTTCCTCATGTGATCAATAAGTTCTTGAGATAAATACTCGATTTGAGCTATACAAAATCTAGCCATTGTCAACCTCCTTAGTTGGCATTTGGTTAGTGGGACAAGGCCGTTCTCTGCGTCCTTGTTCCACGCTTACCCCATGAGGTAGGTAGCTTTAGTTTAGGGATTTCTTTGTTTTCAGGCAAGAACAAAATGCAACACAATTGAGCCAAACCTGACAACTCTATCAACCTTTCCAGGCTCCCCGGGTATCTGCGAGATGAAATGGGTTAAGACCATGTGGGCAGATTTTGCGAAATCATGTTTTGGCAACAGTTCTTCTGAAAGGAGTGGGGTTATATCGGCTTTGAATGCAGGATCGTTAAATTTCTCGAAAAGATTTGCCTCAAACTCAGCACGCGAGATTGTTTTTTTCTCATAAGCTAAATACTTCACAAAAGCCTCAATAACCTTCTCAAGGTTTAAGTTAGGAAACCGATCCCTCACGATGAATAAATCAAACAAATCCCGCCCTTTTTTCCTTTGGTAGAGGGCTCTCAACTTAGTTCCTAAAAGCTCTTCCAAACAAAAGGTTCTGATGCTTTCTTTTCCTGAAAACCAGGAGTTTTCGAAAGAATACTCAACATCTATCAAATCAAAATGATTAAAATGTTCTCTCGTGTTGATTTCAATCTTTATTCTCATGGGTCTCGGCGTGGGACTTTCTGGAGAGAATCGATAAAATAAGACGACTCTTCCGGATTTGATCTTCCAACTCGGCTCTCCCAACCAAGGGTCTAACCTTTGACGAATGGCTTTTAAACAAGGTCCAATAGGTCCTGGTTTGATTTGAACCAGGTCAATATCCTCGCTGTAGCGCCCTGGTGGAATAATAAAGAGCTTATGAAGGGCTGTCCCTCCTCGAAAAATGATGTGATCTTTTAAAAAAGAATCTGAGTAGAGCTCAATAAGAATACGCGACAGAATCAAATCCTGTTCAATTTGTTGAGTTGTAATCCAAGGGCTCTTCTCTCTCCATTCTATAATATTGGCAATCGGTATCATAGATCTGACTCCACCTCTTCATTGACGTATAAATGCCACTCTTTATTTTTAGGCTCTAAAGACCATTTCTTATCGGATCTCAAGGGGTAATACTTGGAGGAAACACGTTTTAAAAGCGGCTCTGTTTTCTCACGAAAGCCGGCCACATCTAAGAGATAGCCCATTCTTTGGATACAACCCTGTGAAAAGTGTTCTGCTACTTCATAGAGCTTTTGAGGATCGAGTTCTTCCCCCAGTTCGGCCAAGACTGTACTGACATGATGAATGTGGCCACTTTGCTTGATATAGCTCACCAAATCAAAAGCCGTTAACTCAGGAGAAGAGACGGCCATATAGCCCGTTGGTGTTTTAATTTTCGCAAGGGGAAGGTTATCAAAATCCTTCTTAAAATAGAAAACAATTCGGGCTCGCCCAATTTTAATAGGGCGAAGCAACTTATTTGTAACAACCTGATATATTTGTGGCTGTTGGTGAGCGGCTCCATGAAGAGCTGCTGCTGTTAATAATCCCACATAATATTTTGCATGGTGTGCATTCATGAGCTGGTCAATGAACCACTCAGGAGGAGGGGCGCCAATGTTCCGATATTCAAGAGGAACAATCAGGTAAAAATCATTTTTAAGACTCACAAGGCGCTGCTTTTTGAACAATCTTTTAATGCTATTCTTCAAACCCGCATCGCTCACTTTCAAAGCTTGCAACATGGAGCTTTTCGAAAGAAAATAAATCCCCCGCGCTTGCAGGGAATCTATAAGGGCTGAAAGACGTTTGTTTTCTCCATTCATTTGCAAATAGTATCGAAAAACGATACTTTATGCAAACGAAATGACGCTCTATATAACAATCCTCATTTCGTCTCATCCCCCTTTCCCCGTAAGCTTATCCATCTTATTCTCGAAAAACTCAGCTGTTTATCTCAAGAGTTCACTCGCTAGATAAGCATATCTTTAAGTCGTTGAAGCTTGGATATGATTCAAGAATGAAAAATGAACAAAGTTTGGATGGATTCAATTTTAGTTCAGCGTTGGAAAATCTTGAGCCTCCAGAGCGATTTGGATTTTTTGAAGAAGCCAGTCTCGGTGAGGGTCATGATCAGCCTGAGCTGACAAAGGTCCCTTCAAACGTTGTACAGAAGATTCTGATTTGATTTTCACTCTGCTATATCTCTTACAGAGTTAGGAGGGACATTTTTGGGTCCCCCAACAACACATACAATGGGAACTGCAATCATCGTCCATGCCACATTGACATCCCGTACAATCATAATTAGGTATAGGAGAATAACAAGCCTTAACAATTTCGTCCCATTTTCCCGCGGATCTTGCATCATTCTTAAACTTGTCCCACGTTCCATCGCTTAAAACTTCTTGCAGGCTCTTATGTTCTAATTCTTCAACAACATCATTGAGCTTGGTGATACACTGTTGAGAAAGTCCAGTATTCACTGCAGAACTTGTTGTCGTCATTATAGTTAGAGCTAAAAGTGCAATTAAATATTTTTTCATAGATCTCTCCTTGTTTATTTTCTTGAAATTACCAAAAAATACTTAAAAATCGGTGAATAATTCCTACAATATTCAATTTTCATTGTTGTTAAAAAAGAATTTCTTGTCTTTTGTAATAACAATGAGTGAAACGATGAGTAAGAGAATTGTTACGATGCACTTGGTGAATTGCTCCGTTTGAAACAGAACAGAGAAAAGATTAAGCATAAGATGTAAAAGAAATGCAGCGATAATACTTCGATTGTTTTTGTAGTACACCCAATTAATTAAGATTGCAGCGGGTAGAATACTAATGAAGAAATTGATAACGTAGATAATGCTCGTATTCCACAACTCATTTTGATAATAGCCATTAATGAAAAACAGCGGCACATGCCACATTGCCCACAGGACAGCAAACAGCATGGTCGTTTTAAATAAATTAAAGTAACTCCTGAGGCTATCCACACCGTAACCTCTCCAGCCTAATTCTTCCATCAAAGGGGCTAAGAATATGATGAGTAGGCTAAGCATGCTTGACCCTTGCATAACTCTATATGTACTGGAAAGTGCAAATTGATCTATAGATTGCCCAAACAACAAGGAAAGTGCCGTTGCCAAAAGAAGAACACAAGGCATGAGCAACAGTATCATCGGGAGAAAGCTGACCTTGATTCTATAAAGACGTAATCTATCCCAGAAATCCTTAATGAGATCCAAGTTTTTCGAACCATAAATCATAATCAGGGTGGCAATGAAGGGAGCGAACATACCAAGAATTATAAAGATCAGTTGAAATGCTTCCATTCCCTTTTGATAGCTAAAATAGGCAGCAATGAACTCAGAAATCCAGGTGCCCAGAAAAGTGATTAAAAAGAATCGAACCGGTTTATATTTATATGATAATTTCATTATAATCTCCTAAAACTTGCATATCCGATTTCCTGAGCTTTTTCTCTATACATTAAGAGCCATTCTCTCATGTTTTTCAGCCAGTTGGTAGCCTTTCAGCGACGTTAATGCCATAACTTCTATTTGGAAAAAGTGTGGATGGCCATTTTTGTTTCACGAGAGATATACCGTGAAACAAGATTTGGAAGGCTTGTTTCATTTTTGTTTCACAAAAACCTAGGAAAATAAGGCCATGCAGAGATTTTGTTTCATGTTTGTTTCACGATCTGTTTCGCCATCAAATTTCGACAAAGAGCTTGAACTTTTAACAAATACACATTAATATGTAATTACGAATGCGGGGATACTGTGACAAAACATGAGTTAGAAAAACTCTTGAAAAATAAAGGATTTGAAAAAAGGTCAGGCGGAAAGCATGACATTTGGATTAAGAAGGGATTTCCTCCTATTTCTGTCCCTCGTCACAAAGGAGATATCCCTCTTGGAACCCTAAGGAGCATTCAAAAAGCTGCTGGATTAAAGGACGTAAAATGAAACATTATTATGCTATCTTTAAAAAGACAAAAGAGGCTATTGAGGTCAGCTTTCCTGACCTTCAAGGCTGCGTTACTTTCGGAAAAGATTGGGAAGAGGCCTTGGATAATGCAGAAGATGCACTGGCAGCTTGGCTAGCTCACGCTGAAGATGCGTTTATCAAGGAACCCTCCAAACATCACCTTCTCGAACATTTGGGAGGAGATATTATCCCTATTCCTGTAAAGGAAGAAATTATTGAATCTTATCAAAAACTTAAGCGCTTCAATGTCATATTTCCAACGAGGGTGCTTAAGCGCATTGATCTTTTCCGAAAAAAAGAGGGCTTAAAACGATCCACATTCCTGCAAAAAGCTGCAGAAGACTATCTGCGCCAGCATGAAAGGCACTTATAGGCCTTGTAGGGGAAGGGTGGATTTGTGTCTCTCCCATGAGAATCGCATGTGTCATTGATGGGTGAATGACCCAAACTATGGAATTGTTGTAAAAGGAAAATAGGGTTATTGGTTTGGTTGCTAATTTGCATCAAAACTTTTGTTTTCACCGCTACTTTCCTCTGCATAACCAAATTTAAAAATAGCGTCATTAGCGAGCGTTATAAATTCTCTCACGGGATCAATGTCAATGCGTTCATAGACCTTTGTGGCCTCTACACTTTTATGGGCAAGAGTTTTGCCAATAATGGCTGTTGTTGCCCCCATGGCAGCCATCCAACTTCCCAATGTACGACGAAGGTCATGAATACGTAAGTCAGCAATTTCCGCTCTCTGTAAAACCCGACTCCAAGCTTTTTTAGGATCAGATAAGTAACCACTTTTCCCTTCCCCTGGAAAAACATAAGAACCCTGAGAATGAATCTTCCTTTCTTTTAGAATATCAATAGCAGGAGTTGTTAGGGGGATAACATGAGATTCTCCATTTTTTGTTTCTTTAATATGCCATTCTGAAAGAGTAAAATTGACCTCATCCCATCGCATAGCAAGCACATTACTTTTGCGGGCTCCTGTTAAAAGGGACAAGAGAATGAAATCGCGAGCAGCGGTATTTGTTTCTTCAGCAAGAGCCTTAAAAAACGAGGCATTTCATCTTTTCTCAAAAATCTTTGACGACTCTTCTCCTTGAATTTTTTAATACCCTGGGTAGGGTTTGTTCCCTGCCATCCCCACTCAATGGCTTTATTGTAAATGGCCCGAACCCGTTCTAAAAGCCGATTGGCTTGATAACGCCCACTTTCATCACCTATCTTTTCATGAAGTTCCAGAATCTCAATCTTTGTAATCTGGCACGCTTTACGGTGAAAGAAGGAAGTCATAAATCGGTTGACCTCACGTTCATCAGCTTCCCAGCTTTTTTTAAATTTTTTGCTATAACGCTCCATAAACTCATGGAACATGTCACCAAATGTTATCTCCTGCTTTAACCGCTTCTTCTCTTGATTGGGATCAATACCCTTAGCCACGTCTGCTTTGGCCGCTAGAGCCTTCTTACGGGCATTTTCGATAGAAAGTTCAGGAAAGTGCCCTAAATGGATCCTTTCGTCCCTTCCATTAATCCTCTTGCGCACAAAAAATGTAATGACCCCATTCGAAGTAATATAGGCCGATAACCCTTTCTCTTGGGTGTCATGAAAACTGATCCGACCTTTGGTAGGGGGTTCGCATTTTATCAAAAACTGTTTCGTAAAATTAACTTTCATTTTTTATCCTGGTGCCGCACTGGTGCCGCATTTTAGGTAAAATTCCATCAAATTTGGCAATCATTGCTACACCCGACTATGACCTAGAAGCCTTGATTTGTAAAGGCTCATATAACTTTATATAATTTCGTAAAAGATTAATTTTTATGGCTGTTAACCACTGGGTCGGCGGTTCGAGTCCGTCCCGGGGAGCCAGCCTAGCAAAGGATTTCAAGCTCTTGACACATCATCTAAAAATCGTCGGGTATACGCCGGGTTCCAATTTTGAAAATTTTTCTCATACTCTTCCTTAAACGAGAATGTTGGGAAATTTGAAGTTTGAAAAAATCCTACATCGAATGCCATAAGGGCCAGTGTGGTTTTAAATGTTGAAAAGGGAGGGTGGCGCTCCTCATAGGGTCCTTCTGCTATAATAATTTTATCGCCTTGCTTTGCTATAAAAGCAGAATTGTAATGGCTAGAGGGGATCCGGTTTGAATCCTTTTCTTCCATAGCCAAAAGAGGAGAAACTAACAAATAAAGAGCGATCTTTGCATTAACTAACAGCTTTGATTCAAATTTCTTAAACTAATCTCATAAAAATAACGCAAGTTGACTTTCGCCTAATAACTATAAAGAAGAGGCCTGATAAATTTCTAAAACGTCCTCCTCTATCCAGTTCACCTGGAGGCTTTCTGGTGGGATGCCTTTGAAAGGCTCTTGAGAAAAGTTAGCTGTTAATATAACAAAGTCACCGAAGGTAACCTGCTGGATCAGATGATCTTCTGTAAGCCATTTAAAATTTGCCAGCGGTTTGAGGGCAATGGCAGAATGTAACCGATCAAAAAAAGCCGATAACTTTTTCAGGTGGGCTCCATGCGTTTTTAAATCTTTCAGATCTAAAGCCCAAATTGAAGGAATACCGTACAAAAGCTCTAAAATTTCCCGACGCTTTACTAAATTTTTTAATTTCATATGAGAGAGCTCCCACCGATCCGTCATAATGACGGATTCGTGGAATACAGCCTGCAATAATGGCAAACGATATCGAGGATCATATCGGGCTTGAATGTATTCTTCTGGAGCTCCCACTGTTTTAAAAAAAATGCCTGGACGTTCAGGAGGCCACCATTTTCCATAAGCTTTGTCTTTCGTAAATGGCCAATGAATTGCGCTATGAACAGAAAAATTCCCATGAGAAAAGGCTATATAGGGAGCAGCCCAAGCGGCTGCTGATTCAGATCCTAAAACCATTCCTTGCGAACGGGATAAATACTTCATCCGTTTCATTCTATTTTCCCTGTCTTTCTTTTGAGTCATGGGATGGCTTGGAGAGTAATCGTCAAACAGTTCTCCTGTTCCATCACAATCTAAAAAATAGCTATTAATTCCTGTTTTAATAAAAGCAGAAATACGCTTTAAAATAGTCTTATTGGAAGGAGTTTGTCGAATAAGCGCCTCAGAACTTACATGGCATCCTCTGTCAGCAAAGCCTTTATCTGGTTTTCCATTCGCCAAAAAGATACAGCCTTTAGGATATAAATCATCAAAAATAACATTCGCACAATCGGATTGATCAGGATGCTGCATGGTATGAAAAGAATCGTAGGGCCCTACCAAGTAACCAAAAGCCTTGGCGGTGCGAATGTAGTCTTCATCAACATAATGCTGCTCTTTCATCCACTTATCTGTATAGAGATGAGGAGGTTTATCCTCATAGCCTAACCAAAGCCGTTTGATACCCAGTGATTTTAATTGGTTAAGAGCAGGAATCGTTCTTCCATCTCCCCAAACATAGGCGTGCAGAGCACCAATAAGTTTTTCCACCTCAGGATTCTCTTTGATTTTCTCGTGTAATGTTTTGTATTGTCCCGTTTCAATCAAGTAAGATTTATAGTTTTTAGCAGGGGCTAAAGGATCAGCTTTGGTTAAGGAAATACTCATTTCAAAAGGAGAAAAATGGTCGAGAGATCTGAATTCATGGGAAAGCTGATTGATAAGCTTTTCATTTTTGATTCTAAAATATAATTCATTCAACAAATCATTGTGGACAATGAGGTTCAGAGTGGCCTTCCCAAAGTCATACCCCCAGAAAGGAGCGGACAACCCATCTCCTCGTGTGGATAAAGACGTATTCTCGAGACGCTTATGCCAAAATTTATCTTTTAGTGGAATATACAGTCCTTCTCCTTCTGGATAAATCACCGCTTGCGTTTGAGTATCTTCTCCTAAAATCGGCCATACCATTTTTTGCTCTTTGGGCGAGCTAAAAGTAAAGTGTAATCGATTCTTGATAGCTTTAATTTTCACCTTTAGATGTTGAGAAGGGTAAGATAAGGTTACTGAATCTCCGGTTTTTTCTATAATCTCAGGATCTAAAAATTGCTTGTCCGGTCCTTGACCCAATAAATAAGATTTATTCTCTCTCAGACGAGCGCCCCATACAACAAGACCATGCGGATGGACCTTTGCAGACCAGGTCGATAGGGAAAAAGAAAGGGATACGTCAGGAGGCTGGGTCGCTCCTTTGGCTCCTGCTAAGCAGAGAAAGAGGGCAAAAAAGAAAACTACATATTTCTTCATAGGTAAATGGAGGCTTAAAAACAAAAATCTATAGACCATTTCTTAGAGATAAGAGCTACAAGAAGCAATCCCCAATTTTCATCCTTAAAGGTGTACATACTGAGGTTAAACCCTAACTCCGCCTGTTACCTAATACGCTGGTCTAGCTTACAGAGGTTCCTGGCTTCTTATGCCAAGTCGCTTATGTTTAGCGTTTGATCATTGAAGTGATCCCTATGCAAGGGAAACATTCAAGTTTTAGAAAAATTATTACGTATTTCAGGCGGAGTTAGCGTTTAACATTCACTATGAAGGCAAATTGTCTGAAAAATTAGCTGAAGATGCTGCATAAATATGTGGTTGGAAGAAAAAGCTTATTAATTTAAGATTTATACCAGTTACTTAACACTTTCGGTATTGCCACACAGTGGCAGGAGGGATGTTGAGGAAAACCGTGCCCAAACGTTTCTTTTTTAGACCATAGGCATTGGACTTAATAGAAGAACAGGGTGAATAGGTGTATTGGAGCAGAGCTCCTTCTGGGCTCAAAATTTTAAAACAACTTTCTATAATTTGCTGACGAATCTCCTCTGGGATGTTGATCATGGGAAGTCCTGAAACAATACGGTGAACATTTCCAAGGATATGCGGAGGCAATATATTTTCAAGCTCAGCGGCATTACCATGAATAACGTGGGCTTTAGGAAAGGTTTCTTTTAAATAATGGGCCAGAGCTTTGTCTAATTCAATCACATAAATGCGATGAGGAGCAATACCAGCCTTAATCATAGCTCGCGTAAGAGAACCTGTCCCCCCACCTAATTCCACGATGGGCGAATAATTATCAACGGCAGCATGGCGAGCCAAAAGCTCACCAAGGTGACGGGAGCTTGGTGCAATAGCCCCCAATTGACGAGGATTTCTCAGAACCCTTGATAGAAAAAGTTTTGCTCCTAATGAAACATTAGCTTGAATCTGCATGCTTTTCCCCCATCCTAACTATGCCTCTATTCATGCTCTGACTTCCCAAAAAAGTCAAGGGAATGAAGCCTCCACTCTTAATGTCTGACGATTTTTCGTTCGTCAGTGTGATTTCTCGGAGAGGGCTTTGAATTCATGGTTTTCTTTAGGCACTGTTAGCAAATTATTGAATTAAGGGCGATGTTGAAAGTTGCAAGAACACGTCCACTTCATCTAATATAGCAGAAGCCCGGAATGTAACGTTGGAAAGTAAGAAGTACAAACTCAAAAGTCGAAGAATACTTTAGAGATCAAAAAAGTAGATATTAACAAGGCAATATAGAAAGAATAAACTATGAAAATCTGGACCGTTGATGCCTTTACCGACAAACCGTTTGCGGGAAACCCTGCGGCTGTTACCATCGGAGATAATTTCCCGTCCGATGAAATTTGTCAGAAAATTGCTGCAGAAATGAATCTTCCCGAAACCGGTTTTGTGAAACCACTGAAACCTGATCATTTCCATATCCGTTGGTTTACCCCAAAGGTAGAAGTTGAGTTGTGCGGGCATGGGACACTTGCAGCTGCTCATATTTTATTTCAAGAAAACTATATTAAAGGAGACAAAATATCATTTGAATCTCTCTATGGCCCTTTGTTCGTAAGGCGCGAAGGATCTGACATTATTTTGGATTTCCCCCTTCTTAAAGTGGGAAACAAACCCTTCTCTCACAAGTTCTTACAAGATCTTCTTGAGTTACAAAGCCTTACACATTGTTTTCTTTCTCATAATACTGTTATTGCAGAGCTTTCTGATGAGGATGAGCTCAGGAACCTTGATCTAGATCCTGAGAAAGTTAAACAAATCGATCATGACGGCCTTATTGTAACTTCAAAGGGGCGGGTTCCTTATGATTTTGTTTCGCGAGTTTTTGGCCCGCGCAAGGGAATTAATGAAGATCCTGTAACGGGTTCAGCTCATTGTTTGTTGGCGGACTACTGGCAAATGAAATTGAAGAAAGAGGAATTTCTTGCTTATCAAGCCTCTTCACGAGGTGGAGTCATAGGGGTAAGAATCGTCGGTGATCGTGTATATTTAAGAGGGCAAGCCATTACTATATTGGAAGGAAAATTGAGGATTTAGCCTCTAGAACCCTTCTTGGAACGAGGATGTGCTTTTTGATAGGCTTCAAAAATCTTATCTTGAGCGAGAGCTGTATAAATTTGGGTTGAGCTTAAAGAGGCATGGCCCAGGAGTTCTTGAATGTGACGCAATTCTCCACCCTCTTCGAGAAGATGAGTCGCAAAGCTATGTCTTAAGGCATGGGGGGTTGCGGTTTCAGGAAGACCTAATTCTAGACGTAAATCTCTCATTGCTTTTTGTGCAACACTTGGCTGAAGACGATCTCCTCGACTTCCCCGAAAAAGAGGCCCTTGAGGGGTTAGCGGATGGGGCGAGGCCTTGAGATAGCTCTCCACCTTTTTGGCCACACTTTCAAGAAGAGGAACATAACGTTCCTTTCCACCTTTTCCTTTAATAAGCAGAAAAGAAGGCTTCCAGTCAGATCCATTTAAATTAAGGGCTTCGGAGATGCGAAGGCCGCCTCCATAGAGAAGCATAAAGAGAGATTGATTGCGAAGCTCAACCCAAGTGTTAGAGGGACGTTCCATAAGATCAAGAGATTGAAGTTTTGAAAGGGGGCGTGGGAGCCTTTTGTCAAGACGGGGCGCTGAGATGACATCAAAAGTTGAAGATACCTTATGTCCTTGATTTCTTAGATATTTTACAAAGCCTTTCAAGCTGGAAAGAAGTCGGGCATTTGATCTTTTGGAGCCGTTGTTTTGCAAACGGTGTGCTAAAAAAGCTCTTAAATCAGCAGGCCTTAAGTTTTCAAATTCCTGAAGTCCGCAAAGGCATCCCATATGATTTTTGAGGAAAGCAAAGAAAAGTTTCAAGTCAGAAAAATAGGCATGAACCGTATGCCAAGAAGACCGGCGCTCATAAACAAGCTTTTGGTAAAACTGGTCTAACCAAGGCTTTAAATTCATTGCAACCAAGAGGCCGGTTTCTTCTAATCGGCGTTTGGCCCGCTCTTCCATCTTAGCCCGGAAGGATGCTTTGACCGGTTTTTTCCCAGTCAGCTAAAAAGTCAACAAGCCCTTTGTCTGTTAAAGGATGCTGATAAAGCTGGTGCAAGATCTTAGGGGGTATGGTAGCGACATGGGCGCCTATGCGGGCCACTTCCACGACATGAAGTGGGCTACGAATGGAGGCCGCTAATACCTGCGTTGTGAAGTAGGGATAATGGCTATAAATTTCAATGATTTGATGGATTAGATCTGACCCCGTCTCTCCAATATCATCTAGGCGCCCGATAAAAGGCGAAATATAAGTGGCCCCAGCTTTGGCAGCCAGGAGAGCTTGGCCGGCTGAGAAGCAAAGGGTCACATTCACGGACGTTCCCTCCTTCGTCAGTTGACGACAAGCCTTAAGCCCGTTAGGCGTGAGAGGTACTTTAATTGTAATATTAGGTGCGATTTTGGCAAGAAATCGCCCTTCTTTCAGCATCCCCTCGAGATCTGTTGCGGTAACTTCGGCACTTACAGGTCCTGAAACAAGTTCGCAAATTTCTTTTAGAACCTCTTGAAGAGGTCGCCCAGATTTAGCTATCAAAGAAGGATTGGTGGTAACCCCGTCCACGAACCCTGTTTCGATGAGGGAGCGAATTTCTGTAACATCAGCAGTATCAACAAAAAACTTCATGAGGTATGATCCCTTATAATGAAAAGAATGAGTCTATTATGGGTTCGAAACAATCCGTTGTAAAGATGCCTGCCCAGGTTTCCGTTCTCCTTCCTCTACCTTTGAAGGAGGCCTTTGATTACATCTGGAATGAACGATTGTCTCCAGGAACGCTTGTAAAGGTGCCCTTTGGAACACGGAAATTGTATGGCGTTGTTTGGGAAGGTAAAGGGACTTATCCCTCAAAAAAATGCAAGCCTCTTCTTGAGGTTTTTGAGAGCGTGCGTCTTCCTGAGGTATCTCTTAAATTTATTGAGTGGGTAAGTAATTATACCATGACTCATCCCGGGCAAATTTTGAAAATGGTTTTGCCCCTGCCAGAAGCTTTTGATACGAAGAGAAGAGCGCCTCTCAATTCTTTAAACTTCACTCCAAAAGGGATCCTTCAAAAGCCTCAACTCTCCTTGGATCAATGGGCGACGGCTGAGGATATAAAACGGAGCCTTGAGTCTGAGACGTTTCACACCTTTCTCCTCGAAGGGGTGACGGGCTCAGGAAAAACAGAAGTTTACTTTGACGCCATTGATCATGTGTTGTCTAAAGGAGAGCAAGTCCTTGTTATGCTGCCGGAAATTGCTCTGACAGCCCAGTGGCTCCAACGCTTTGAGGCGCGGTTTGGCTTTCACCCTGCAACATGGCATTCTGACATGAAAAAGAGTGAAAAAAAACAAATCTTAAGAGCCATTTTACAGGGGCAAGTCCCTGTTATGGTCGGCACTCGATCAGCTCTTTTCCTTCCCTTTTCGAATCTTAAACTCCTCATTGTCGATGAGGAACATGATGGGTCCTATAAGCAAGAGGAAGGTGTGATTTACAACGCGCGAGATATGGCCATTGTAAGGGCGCGCTTGAGTAAGGCTACTTGTGTTTTGGCCTCCGCAACGCCATCCCTTGAAACAGAAGAGAACACACGCATCGGGAAGTATCGCCAACTCCACTTAATGGATCGCTATGGGGGAGCCCATATGCCTGAGGTTCAGCTCATTGATCTTCGCAAATACCCCAGGGCAAAGCAGACCTGGCTTTCACAGCCGTTGCGAAAAGCCTTAGAAACAACCATGAGTCGAGGCGAGCAAGCCATGCTTTTTTTGAACCGGCGCGGTTATGCGCCACTTGTGATATGCCAAGGGTGTGGGGATCGCTTGATGTGCCCTCACTGTAGTCTGCCTCTTGTGTATCATAAATTTCACAAGCAGTTGTTATGTCATCATTGTGGAACGACGGGCTTTCTTCCTCCCTCATGCCCCAAATGTCACGCAGAGGAGTCTTATTGCGCTCATGGTCCAGGCATAGAACGAGTTTATGAAGAAGTGACAGCCTTTCTTCCTGAAGTACGTTGCGCTTTATTAAGCAGTGATCACATGTCAGATTCCCAAGCAATTTTTGAGCAAATCAAAGCCATTCAGGACCATAAGGTCGATATCCTCATTGGAACACAAATCATGGCCAAAGGGCACCATTTTCCCCTCCTTACTTTAGTGGGAATTGTAGATGGGGATGCGACCCTTTCGGGAAGTGATTTGCGCGCCTCCGAAAAAGCCTTTCAATTGCTTCACCAGGTTTCAGGTAGATCCGGACGGGAAAAACGCAAAGGACAAGTTTTTATTCAAACCCACTTACCTGAGCATCCTGTGATGCGGGCACTTCTTGATCAGGATCGACGAGAGTTCTTTTCCCTGGAATCGGAGCAGCGGCTTATCCATGGGTTTCCCCCTCATGGCCGGCTTGCAGCCCTTATTATATCGGGGAAGAACAGGGAGGAGGTTGAAAAATTCGCGCGACGGCTGGCACGAACTTTCCCCTTGACCCAAAAGGCTGATTTACTGGGACCAGCACCAGCACCCATCCCCCTTCTACGCGGGCAATACCGATGGCGCCTTTTACTCCGTACGACAAAAGAAGTAGCTCCCCAACCTCTCTTGAAGAAGTGGTTGAGTCAAACACCTCCGCCTCGTTTTCTCAAACTACAGATTGACATCGATCCTTATAGTTTTTATTAAGATTTATTTTCCTTGTTTTGTATGGCAAAGACCTGATAAGATCTCCAAAATCTTCTTAAGATGGGCTGGAGGAGAATACCTAAAATTATGACAATAAAGACTCAACCCACACAAGAAAGTCCTTCAACTAAGCTCTCCTTGAAGGAAGCTCGAAAGGAAAAGGGGCTCTCCCTTGAAGAAGTTTCAAAAAAGCTACGTATCAGCAAACTTCACCTAGCAACTCTTGAAGCGGGGACCGAAAACCTCACTTGTGATGTATATACCTTAGGCTTTTTAAGGTCTTATGCAACCTTTTTAGGCCTGAATGGGGATGAGATGTGTAAAAAGCTAAGGGAACACGCGGTACCACCCTCGACTCCACAGATGTCCTTTCCGGCTCCTTTGCCAGGAAAGGGAATACCAAGTTGGAAGGTTCTTGTTTCATCCTTTTGTGTTCTTCTTGCTATCATCGTGGGTTGGAAATGGTCGGGAAATTTTAACGCCCCAGCTATGAATCCTCCCCCATTTCTAGAAAAGGAAAGCACGCTCGCAGATGCGCCTGAAGTTGTTCCTCCTCCCGCGGAAGCGGTAATCCCTTCTCGTAATCCACCAATCTTGGCAGAAATGCCTCCTTCACTTTCAGAGAATATCTCAACCCCTCCAACAACCGTTGAAAAAGATCCTCCCCTACCTTCAAGCCATTCTGTTATTTTAAACACATCTGAAGAGGCCTGGATTGAAGTTAAAGACGAAGAAGGCAATATCATTCTGCGTCGACTTTTTAAACCTTCTGAAACTTATGAATTTGAGGGTTCGGCACGTCTTCTCTTAAAGACGGGAAATGCCAGGGGAACACACCTTATCTCTGGGGAAAAAACTCTTTCCTTGGATGAAGCAGAGGGTGCTATCCAAAGTAATATTCCTCTTGATCCTCAGAAATGGGTTGAATAAATCGCTGAGACTCATTAACTATACTCGATGTAGTTCAAGAGAAAGCTAATGACAACCATACAGCCCATTCGAGGGACCCATGATTTGCTTCCCCAGGAGTTTCGAAAACATGCGTTGGTAACTGATGTTGCGCGTAATGTTGCAGCAGCTTATGGCTATGCGGAAATGGCAACCCCTATTATGGAGTTTAAAGAGATCTTTAAACGCACCCTGGGGGACGCTTCTGATATCGTTAATAAAGAAATGTATGAAATTATTGACCGAGGCGATGCGCCTATTGTTCTGCGCCCTGAAGGAACAGCTGGAGTGGCGCGTGCTGTCATCTCAAACGGCCTTACCCAATCCTTACCTTTAAAATACTTTTATGCGGGTCCCATGTTCCGTTATGAACGCCCACAAAAGGGACGTCTTCGCCAACTTCACCAAATTGGGATTGAGCTTTTTGGCGTTCAAGATCCTATTGGAGATGTTGAGGTTCTCTCTATTGCTTACGATACTCTAAAGGAATTAGGACTTATGAATCACATCACCCTCGAGATTAATACGCTTGGGGATGAGGAAAGCCGCAAGACCTATCGTCGGCACTTGGTAACTTACCTTAAGGATCATCATGCCCACCTCTCCCCTGAAAGCCAACAACGCCTTGAGAGAAATCCCTTGCGCATTTTGGATACAAAGGATGAAGGAGACAAAAAAATCCTTAAAGAAGCTCCACCCCTTGCAGAAAGCCTTACTCCCTACTCTCTCGAAATGTTTGAAAAAGTCAAAGAGGGGCTTGAGCTTTTAGGAATCCCTTACAAACTTAACCCTCACTTGGTGCGCGGTTTGGATTATTATTGTCATACAGCCTTTGAGTTCACGACAACGGAACTTGGATCCCAAGGGGCTGTCCTTGCGGGTGGACGCTATGATGGCTTGATGGAAACCATGGGCGGGCCTTCTATACCCGGTGTTGGCTGGGCAGGAGGCATAGATCGTATCGCTATGATGTTAAAGGAAAATGATTTAAAACCCCTAAAACGTCCTCTTGCTATCGTTCCTATGGATGAATCCATTGATATGAAAGGTCTTGTTTTGGCCAAACTTTTGCAAAAGCATGGCCATAGAGTCGAAATGACTTACGGAGGAAATCTTAGTAAGCGCCTTAAGAAGGCTACTAAAATCAATGCATGTTATGCTCTCATTTTAGGAGAAAAAGAAATTTCTTCAGATTCTGTAACCTTAAAAGACTTAGAATCAGGTGAGCAAACCTTCATTCCCCAAATACAAGTTGTTGATGTTCTAAAAAGTAAAGGTGTCCTTTGAATTTTGATGAAAAATTAGCGCAACTTCTTCGTCATTATGAGGACTTACGAGAAAAACTTTCCTCCGTCGTTGAAAATCCTTCAGAATTTGCAAAACTCTCAAAAGAATATTCTGATTTGACACCTGTAGCTGAAAAAATTATGGAGTGGCAACTTCTTAATAGGGATCACAAAAATTTAGAAGAGCTTCTCAAAGATCCTTCCTTGGATAAAGAACTAAAGGATATGGCCTGCGATGACCTTCAATCCATCCATGAAAAGCTGCCTAAGAGGCTTCATGAAATCAAGCTTCTTCTTCTCCCAAAGGATGTGGATGATGATAAAAACGCGATTTTAGAGGTGCGTGCTGGAACCGGAGGTGAAGAAGCGGCTCTCTTTGCAGCGGATCTTTTGCGCATGTATCAGCGGTATGCCGAAATTCAAGGATGGAAGTTTGAACTTATGCATGAAAGTGATACGGGTCTAGGAGGAATTAAGGAAGCCTCAGCTTCCATTTCGGGGAAGGGTGTATTTGCCAAACTTAAATTTGAATCAGGCGTCCATCGTGTCCAACGTATTCCCGCAACGGAAGCAGGAGGAAGAATCCATACCTCTGCCGCAACCGTTGCTGTCCTTCCAGAAGTAGAGGAAGTTGACATTCATATTGAAGAAAAAGACTTGCGAATTGACGTCTTCCGTTCAAGCGGCCCTGGGGGACAGTCAGTGAATACAACGGATAGTGCCGTCCGTATCACCCATCTTCCCTCAGGTGTTGTTGTCCAGCAACAAGATGAGAAATCCCAGCATAAAAATAAAGAGAAGGCACTCAAAATTCTCAGAGCCCGTCTCTATGAACATCAGCGGGCAGAGAGAGATGCAGAAAGGGCAGCTCATCGTAAAAGCCAAATTGGAAGCGGTGACAGATCAGAACGCATTCGAACCTATAATTTTCCGCAAGGACGGGTTACCGATCACCGAATCAATCTTACCCTTTATAAGCTTGATCGTGTTATGGATGGCTCTGCACTTGATGAAATCATTCAACCCCTCATTTCAGAAAATCAAGCTGCTCGCCTCGCAGACGTTGGTGAAGCTTAATTTAGTCCCATGGGAATTCCTTCCTCTGAATTTGAATCTCATTTAAAAGACCTGACCTTTCCTGTTGCTGTGGCAGTTTCTGGAGGACCAGATAGCCTTGCCCTCCTTCACCTAACTCACGCCTATGCCTTGAAGAAGAAGAAGCAAATTTTTGCCCTTACGGTTAATCATGGCCTCCGGCATAATTCAGAAAAGGAAGCTCTTTTTGTCAAGAAAATCGCAGAAGGCAAGGGAATCCCGCATGTGATCCTCAACTGGATAGAGGACAAACCCTTCTCACGTATTCAAGAAAAAGCGCGCGAGGCCCGTTATCATCTCTTATTAAAATGGTGCAAAGATAACGCCATCCCCACCCTTCTTTTAGGGCATCATCAGCAAGATCAAGAAGAAACCTTTTGGTTGCGTCTTTTTTCTGGAAGCGGCCTTGATGGGCTCACGGGAATGAAATACAGAATAGAGCGAGAGGGTATACTTGTCGTTCGTCCCTTTCTTTTCTTTTCAAAAGAGCGTTTGAAGGCCACCTTGATAGCGGAAAAACAAGGTTGGATTGAAGACCCTAGTAATAAAAACACAACTTATTTTCGGGGGCGGTTTCGTTCTTTTGCAGAAAAAGAAGGCTTATCCAAGGCGCGTCTTTTAAACGTTATGACAAAACTTCAGGAAGATGCGGACTTTATTCAAAATTCTTTAAAAGAAGCGCTCCATCAGACGGTTCATCTTTTTGAGGAGGGGTATTTTTCCATTCAAAATGAGGCTTTTGAAAAGCTTCATCCTGCGCTTGCAAAGCGAATGATTTCTTTTCTTGTGCGGTGGTTTTCAAAGGACTCTTATCCACCACGATCAACACAGGTTGGGGAGATTTTAAAAAAACTCAAAACGACTAAAGCCTTTACATCAGGAGGAGCTTATTGGATTCCCCAAGCAACTGAAATTCTGGTGCTTCGCGAAGTTGCCGCGATGGAAGGAATGATTTCTCTTTCAAAGCTAGAGAAACCCTTTCTTTGGGACAATCGGTTTTGGGTTGATCCTCTTTTAAAAAATCAGGTTTCCAAAGAGGAAACCTTTCTCGCCCCCTTGGGGGCGCATTCCTTTCCAAAGGAAAAAATCATTTCTTCTATTCCTCCCTCTGTCTGGCCCACTTTGCCTGCCCTTTTAGCAAAAGGAAAGATTGTTTCAATCCCCCATTTTTGCTATAATATTGATAAGGATGAAAATCAACGAAAGTTTTTTTATTTGAAACCTCTCTTTTACGATTCCTTAATGTTTACTATATAGAGTTTATAGTATTTTAATGAAAGATCACACATGAACCGTAACTTAGCGCTTTGGATCATTATAGGATTGTTTCTTGTAGCAATCTTTAACTTGCTTCAATCCCCCCCAACACAAAAACAACAAGTAAGCATTGACTATTCGACATTGATGCAAAATGCCAAAGAGGGGAGCATCCAAGAAGTATTGATTCGTGGCAATATGGTAACAGGACAATTAAAGGATGGAAAAAATTTTTCGGCCGTCATTCCGCCTAACGATCCCAACTTGCTAAAAAGCCTCACAGAAAGTAATGCGCGTATTAAATTTGCAGCCAGTGAGGAGGACGTCCCTGGTTTTTTCCAAGTTATTCTCTCCTGGCTTCCGATGATCCTTCTCATCGGCGTTTGGATTTATTTTATGCGCCAAATGCAATCGGGTGGAAATAAAGCCATGGGCTTTGGAAAGTCCCGTGCTCGTCTTATGGACGACAAAGCGTCCCGCGTCACTTTTAAGGATGTAGCGGGCATTGACGAAGCCAAAGAAGAAGTTGAGGAAGTTGTGGAATTTCTACGTGACCCTCAAAAATTTCAACGGTTGGGTGGAAAAATTCCCCGTGGACTTCTTCTTGTGGGCCCCCCTGGAACAGGTAAAACCCTTCTCGCCCGCGCCATTGCTGGAGAAGCAGATGTTCCCTTCTTCTCTATCTCGGGATCTGACTTTGTGGAAATGTTTGTAGGTGTCGGTGCAAGCCGCGTGCGTGATCTTTTCGATCAAGGGAAAAAGAATGCTCCTTGTATCATTTTCATTGATGAACTCGATGCTGTTGGACGCCACCGTGGCGCAGGGTTAGGTGGGGGAAACGATGAACGAGAACAAACCCTTAACCAACTCCTTGTAGAAATGGATGGCTTTGAAGTCAATGCTGGCGTTATTCTTATTGCTGCCACAAACCGTCCAGATGTTCTTGACCCCGCTCTCTTAAGACCAGGACGCTTTGACCGACAAGTTGTTGTCCCAAATCCTGATGTGCTGGGACGCGAAAAAATTCTTACGGTTCACTCTCGCCATGTGCCTATGGCCGAAAATGTTGATCTTAAAATCATTGCTCGTGGAACGCCGGGCTTTTCTGGAGCTGATTTGGCCAACCTCATCAATGAAGCTGCCCTTTTGGCTGCACGTCGAAATCGCCGTACGGTTTCCATGGCAGAGCTTGAAGAAGCAAAAGACAAGGTCATGATGGGCAGTGAGAGGCGCTCCATGGTTATGACGGACGAAGAAAAACGCCTAACAGCGTATCATGAATCTGGTCACGCCGTTGTTGCCTTCCATACTCCTGCTTCTGATCCAATTCACAAAGCCACCATTATTCCACGTGGGAGGGCCTTGGGAATGGTGATGCGTCTTCCCGAAGGGGATCGTATATCTATGTCCATAGAAAGGCTTTATGCTGATCTGGCTGTGGCTATGGGAGGTCGTATTGCCGAAGAAATGATTTTTGGACCCAATAAAATTACAACGGGGGCCTCTTCTGATATTAGCATGGCCACCCAAATGGCTCGTCGTATGGTTACGGAATGGGGAATGAGCGAGAAGCTTGGCCCCATTACCTATGGAGAGAACACTCAAGAACTTTTCCTTGGCCATTCTGTTACCCAACATAAGAATGTTTCAGAAGCCACAGCTCAACTCATTGATGAGGAAGTAAAGCGAATTGTGGAAGATGCCTATGAAAGAGCTAAGAAAATTTTGACAAAGCATCGAAATCACCTTGAGCTTTTAGCTAAAACTCTCTTGGAATATGAAACCTTAAGTGGCGATGAAATTAATATATTGATCAAGGAAGGAAAGCTCGATCGTGCAAAGAATGCAACCGGTCCTGAGCTCCCTCAATCCTCCTCCATTCCAAGAGGAGGTCGAAAAACGCCCCCTAAAGCCAAAAAAGCCCCTTCCAAAAGGTCTTCAAAACCCTCTCCTCTTCAAAGTGGAGTTTAAGGTAAGGATCTTCTTCAATTTGATCTAATCTTTTAAACTCTATTCTACTGTCACTGATTTTGCGAGATTCCGCGGTTGATCCACATCCGTTCCCTTAAGAAGGGCTGTGTGATAGGCTAAAAGCTGTAGGGGGATGGCATAAACACTCGGAGCTGTTAAATCGCTTGTCATCGGCAATATTAAAAAATGGTCCACAATGTCTTTTAGATGTGCAGCCCCTTTTTGGTCCGTAAGGACCAAGAGAGGCGCCCCACGCGCCGCCACTTCCTGTATATTTGAGGCGATTTTTTCAAAAAGCTCATCATAAGGGGCGACAACAACAACGGGAACGTCTTTCTCTAACAAGGCAATTGGTCCATGTTTCATCTCTCCTGCAGCGTATCCTTCTGCATGGATATAACTTATTTCCTTAAGCTTTAAGGCCCCTTCCAAGGCAAGCGGATAATGGATTCCCCTTCCTAAAAAAAGAACGTTTTTTGCCTTCATAAGAACTTGAGCCAGCCCTTTAATTTGCTCTTCGAGGCGTAAGACTTTCTCACAAAGCGGCGGAAGAAAGCGTAATCCTTGCGCTTTTTCCTTAAAGGCTTTTTCATTAAGAACTCCTTTTATTCGTGCAGCTTCAAGAGCCATAAGGGCAAGGGCGGTTAATTGAGAAGTAAAGGCCTTTGTAGACGCGACGCCAATTTCCGGCCCCGCTTGAGTTAAAAGCACATAATCCGATTGGCGCGCAATGGAACTTGTTTGGACATTGACAAGAGAAAGAATAGTTTGCCCATTAGATTTCATATAATCAAGAGCTGCCAAGGTATCAATTGTTTCTCCGGATTGAGAAATTAAAAGTCCCACTCCCTTTTCTGGCAAAGGAGGCGTTCGATAACGAAACTCAGATGCGATGTCAACCTCAACGGGAATGCGCGCAATTTTTTCAAACCAGTATTTTGCAATAAGGCCCGCATAGTAAGCGGTGCCACAAGCAGAAATAGTTAAGCGTGGAAGGGAGTCCCATGGCAATTTTGGTATATCTATTTTGCCCTCTCTGAGATAGGCATTGAGAGTCGCTTCAATTGTGCGAGGTTGTTCGAAAATTTCCTTCAACATATAGTGATCATAAGATCCTTTGCTGATAGCGCTTTCAGAGAGGTGATTTTCAACAACCGGCCGGCTAACAGGATGATCATTCTTTTCATAAAGAGTCACCCCTTCAGGAGATAAAATCCCCCAGTCCCCATCTTCGAGATAACAAATTTTGTTAGTTAAGGGGGCTAAGGCTATGGCATCTGATCCCACATACATTTCACCCTGTCCATAACCGAGGGCTAAGGGGCTCCCTCCCTTACGTGCCGCAATAAGAAGGTTTTCGTAACCCTTAAAGAGGATAGCAAGAGCAAAGGCTCCGTTAAGTTGCTTGAGGGATTTAGAGACGGCCTCTTGAGGAGTTGATCCCTTATCCATATAAAGGGAAATAAGGTGGACCACAACTTCAGTGTCTGTCTCACTCTCAAAAAGAATGCCTTTCGCTTCAAGCTCTTGACGTAAAGGAGTATGATTTTCAATAATTCCATTATGAACAAGAGAAACTTTTGAGTTCTGATGAGGATGTGCATTGATTTCAATAGGTTGCCCATGGGTAGCCCACCGCGTGTGTCCAATACCATTGTATCCTTGAAGGGGGTCTTCTAAAAATTTTCCCTTTAAGTTAACGAGCTTTCCTTCCGCACGAAGGCGATAGATTTGTCCCTTATGAATAGTAGCAATTCCTGCAGAATCATACCCTCGATATTCAAGCTTTTCGAGCCCATCAAGAAGACGTTGTCCTACGGGCTTATTTCCAACAATCCCAATAATGCCACACATTTACAAAGCTTCCTTCTTCTTTAAGATCTTTTCACGAAGCCTATCTGCCCCTTTCTCAACTGTCGTTTGAAGAGCCCGGCCTATAGCTAAGGCTCTCTCCTTTACATCCTCTGTTACAACGCTTCCCGCCGCTACAATGGCATACTCACCGATGGAGAGAGGTGCAATAAGAGAACAATTTGACCCGATAAAAACACCTTCTCCAATTTTGGTTTTATGCTTTTTATGCCCATCATAGTTACAGGTAATAGTCCCCGCTCCTATATTGGCTTTAGCGCCCACCTCTGTGTCACCAATATAACTAAGATGCTTGGCTTTGGCCTTTGGTCCAAAGGTTGATTTTTTTACCTCAACAAAGTTGCCGATTTCTACGCCTTCTTGTAAATAAACCCCATCCCGTAAATGAGCAAAGGGCCCCACCACAACATTCCCACCCACATGAGTACCACTTAATCGACAAAAAGAGAGGATTTCTGCTCCTTTTTCAATCTTAACGCCAGGCCCTAAAACCACGTGCGGATGAAGAGTAACATCCTGTGCCAGTTGCGTATCGTAACTTAAATAGGTTGATTGAGGATCAAGAAGCGTCACACCCTCTCGCATAGCTTTCTCTCGCCACCGATTTTGAAGGCAGGCTTCAGCAAAAGCTAAATCTTGACGAGAATTCACCCCAATAAATTCAGACGCCTCACCCTCAACAACCTGACAAAAATTCCCTTTTTGACGTGCGATTTTTACAAGGTCCGTCAAATAGTATTCCTTGGCCGCATTTTGAGGCGTAAGGATCGCGAGAGCTTCGCGAAGAAAATCCCCCCGCACTAACATCACTCCTGAATTACAAAGGGAGATCTCCTTTTGCGAAGGCGATGCATCCTTATCTTCAATAATCTCCTCCAGGTTTCCTTTTTCATTCAGAAGAAGGCGCGCATAGTTTTGCTTATCCGGAGGTCTCATGCCGAGGGCAGTCACGGATGTTTCGGGGCTCCTTTCAACAAAGCTCAGTATTTTCTCGAGGGTTGCCTTTTGAATAAGGGGCGTGTCTCCATAAAGGATCAGAACATGCCCATCAGCTTTAAGAAAGGGCAGCGCATATTTAACCGCATCTCCCGTTCCTTGAGCTGGATGTTGGACTACTGTTTTATGGGGAAAAGGAATTTGAATGTCTTGCAATGAAGGACTTACAACAAGAACTGTTTCAATGGGCTTCATTTGACACGCAAGATCAAGAGCATAATGAACCATCGGACGGCCCCCAAGGGAATGGAGAACCTTTGGCAAATCGGACTTCAAGCGTGTTCCATGACCGGCAGCCAAAATGACAACTTGTAAAGCGTGTTTCATAGGTAACCTTTCAGGAACGGTTTATCATAGCTTACCTTGGTTGGCCAGGACAGATCACATCAAAAAACATAACAAAATCTTTCTTTGACTGCTGGATCTGCACTAAAAAAGATCACTTAGGGAATTGAATCTATAAATCGATTTACTTGAGAGCTAACTTTTTAACATAGAGATCAACAAGTCTATATAAGGTTAAATACTGCTCTGGTTTTCCCACCATATAAAATCGCTGAAGTGAAAGCTCCATGACTGTTTTTTTCAATGCTTATTTTCAAGTCTTTGAAAGATTTTTCCTTGGATATTTGTCGGTCAATTTCATTCAGCAAAAGAAAGCCAGCAATAAATGTTTCCATTCTTCCAACACCAGCATTGCAGTGAACCGCTATGAAGGAAGAAAGAGAATGACTCTTTCGCGTTTCTAATATTAATCTCAATAATTCAGCTGGACTTGCGCCTCGGTTATCTTTCCATGCATCCGTCCAAATGTAATGAAGTTTATATGGGAATGGATTACTTTCCTCGCTCTCAAGGGGAATTTTTAAAAAAACATCCTACCATTGACAATTCCTTCAACGGATATCATGGTCAGTTACATATCAGTTGAACGGAGAATGTCAATGCGGTTTTTAAAAACCAAACTTTTGCCCTGTTTTATTTTACTTGTACTTCAGACCATTGGCTTTGCTGTACCATCAGATTGGCCAAAAGATGGTATTATTGTTGAGCCAGATATGGGTCGTACACCTCTTCTCACCGCTTTTGATGATGCAAAATCATCACTTTATGTTTCAGCTTACAAATTAACGGATAAACGCTTGATTGAGGGACTTGGAAATGCAGCGAAACGTGGAGTTAATGTTAATGTTCTCGTAACAAGAAGTATATATACTCGACTAGAAGAGACTAACCCCGATGAAACACCTATTAAAAGACTTCAGAAAATGGGAATTATTGTTAATATATCTCCAGAATTTTTTGCTCAAACACATTATAAATTGGTCATTATTGATGGGACTTATGCCCTGATTGGAACAGGGAATATGTGTGATGAGGGTTCCTTTGATGATTTTGGCGACCGTGCAGCAGAACGTGATTTCTGGACAACTGTGACAGATAAAGAAAAAGTAGATGAATTAGTAACAGTATTTTTGGCTGATTTTACTGGAAAACCAATTAAGATCAAAGAGAGCTCCTATTTTGTTTGGAATCCTGATCATGGACGCGCTCCAATTTTAAAATTCATTAGGTCAGCAAAGTGTAACCTTTGGATTTATCAACAAGATATCCAGGATCGCGTAATAGCTTCTGCTATCGCGGATGCAGCAAGAAGAAAAATTGATGTTCGTTTAATCATGTCTCCTTTTCCCTTTAGTCCAAAAAAGGACAATAATATCCCTCACCAAAATATGATCCGTGAAGCCGGAGGGAAGGTTGGCATGAGTACTAAGTGGACGATTCACGCAAAAACCATGTTAGCTGACGTGGGAACCCCTGATGCAAAGGCTCTTCTAGGCTCTGCTAATTTTTACCCCAACTCACTTGAACATAATCGAGAAGTGGGAATGATTATATCAAATCCTGAGGCAATCAAAACTATGAAGACTACTTTTGAAGAAGATTGGAAGATGGCTGACTTTACGCCAAGAAAAGAGGAGGAGGAATTACACTAAGTACATAAAAGTTTGTTAGGTCATGAGCTTTGGCTTGTTTTCCCCCATGACTTCCCTTAGTGTGGTCCTATCATTTTGAAAGGAAATTCCATGGCGAAAAAAAAGACAAATAGTAAGGAAAACCCAACTCCTAAGACAGAAACCCAAGCTCCCTTAATGGTTAATGCGCAATATATCAAAGACCTTTCCTTTGAAAACCCCTCTCCTTTAACCCAAACAGCAGTTGAGGAACGACCTGCTATCTCTGTTAATATTGAAGCCCAAGCCCATAATATTGCCGATCGGTCTTATGAGGTCGTGTTACGCATTCGTGTAGACGCAAAAAGGAAGGAAAATCAAGTTTTTCTTCTTGATCTGGAATATGCGGGAGCTTTTACTATTGGCAACGAGGTTCCTGAAGAATACCTTCGCCCTATTTTAATGATTGAATGCCCTCGGATTCTTTTTCCTTTTGCCCGCAATATTATTGCAACAACAACTCAAGAGGCGGGATATCCTTCCCTTCTTTTAACTCCAGTTGATTTTGCGGAACTTTATCAACAACAAGTCTCACAAGAACAAAAAGACATTAGCAAACCAACCCAGCCAGAAACGCTGCAATAAGTAATCCAACATGGCCTTAATGACTAAGGTAGAGGATTTAGAATGATACATTCGTCTCCTCAATCTTTTAAACCCGGCATCCTTTATATGTTGGGAGGCATGTTTATTTTTTCCGTTATCAATGCAATTGTAAAGGACATAACAGTCGACTATAACCCCATTCAACTTGTCTTTTTTCGATGCTTTTTTGCATGCCTTCCCATTAGCCTTCTTTTAAGCCTTCGAGGTCAATGGATGTTGCCATCCCCATCTCAATGGAAAATCCATCTCTTGAGGGCCATCCTTATTGCCCTCGCTCTTCCTGTGCTCTTCTTAGGAATCGGCCTTTTGCCCCTCTCCGATTCAATGGCTCTTTATTTTTCTTCCACGCTTTTCCTTGTGATTCTTTCATATCCTATTTTGCGAGAAAAAGTCACGACCATCCAATGGCTTGCTGTGGGGATTGGATTTATAGGTGTTATTGTGATTGCCAAACCTACGAGTGGCATTTTTCATTACGGGGCGCTTTTTGTCATAAGTGCAGCCTTTATGGAATCAATGTGTAATATTTATGGACGTCTTTTATCCACCACCCACAATAGCTTAATGATTACTTTTTTGGGGAGCCTTCTTCCCTCCCTTATTCTTCTTTTCATTCTCCCTTTTGTATGGGTAACCCCAGATCTCACTGGATGGATTGCTCTCCTTTCTTTAGGTTTTGGAGGTGGTTTAGGCCAGCTTTGTATTGTGCTCGCTTATTGTTACGCTCCTCCTGGAATTTTAGCGCCCATGATTTATTCCGCCATTCTTTGGAGCGTTTTTCTAGACATCATCTTGTGGGGAAATTGGCCGACTAAGTCTTTGATTATAGGATGTGGTATTATCATTGCATCAGGACTCATGATTGTGTTTTCCAAATCTAAAGAAAAGGAGCACGATAAGGGTTGACCTTACTTTAAGTAACTTATATGGTTCCCGTCATTCGGGCGCTTAGCTCAGTTGGTAGAGCATCTGACTTTTAATCAGAGGGTCGTGGGTTCGAATCCCGCAGCGCCTACCAGGGAAATCAAGAGGTTCAGAGGGGTTGAGAAAATCAGGGAAATTGTCTAGGTAGCATATAGGTAGCAGATGAAAAAGTCGTTTTTAAAGATGAGACTCCTTTACTTTTAGAAATATATATTCGTCGCAAAGGAAGGGGGCTGTACCCTCTTCTCTGTAGTGATTTAGCCGTTTTCATCCTCCGTTCTGGCGTTTTCCAAAGAACACTATCAACACCAAGGGTTTTGGCTCCCGTATTTGAAACCACTCGCTTAACCGTTAATAATTTAGTAGAAAACGAGTGGGTTAAAAGCTATCGTAAAGTCCTCACTCTACCATAGCGTTTTTCTCGGAGAGCCTTTGCAGTACGCATTTGCAGCCGTTTTATTCTGTAACCACCTGTTGCTAGTTAATGGTATTCCGGGTTATTTCAGCAGCTGAGGATCCACGATTTAAGGCATAGCTTTGCTTCATTTGCTATTAAACAAGGCCTAGATCTTTATCAAGTTGCCAAATTGTTGGGACATAAAAATATTCGCACCACCACACGGTATGCACATTTAGCCAAAGAAGACCTCATTAAAGCTTCTAATATTGTTGGGCAAATGTTTGTGAAATAAAAAATGGTTTTTTCCTGCCAATGAATACCTTTTTCTCAACGCTGTTTGATAATAATTCAAGTCGTTCTTTATGACGTCCTCAAAAGCCTATGGAAAACAATGGTTCTACGCCTAATCCCTAAATGATTAATCCCTGCCTAATCCAGGATTACTTATTTTTTGAGTATAGGAAGCAAAACGCCTTTTGCTTACGCTCGAGTGTTGCTCATGTGCCTCCTTGTATTTTGTGTCTTCGCAAATGAGCAACGCTTTATCAATTCTTATTTGGGAGGGTTATGTTCAAAAAAATCTTATGTTTGCTGCTTATTTTTCAGCACATCAACATTTATGTTCTCCAGGCTGCTTCTGGAGATATCGAAATCCTTTTTGAAAAAGTAGAGGATCTTAGGCCTTCCAAAGCCCCTCCCTCTCTAAAACAAGAGCCCCTCCAATCGTCTTCCTTACGTTTAAAGGTATTAAAAGGAGGGAGCAAAATTTTCAAAGGCATCTTTGATGCAGACTCTCCTTCTCTTCTTCGATTTAAAAAGCCCCCCATTTTCACTGGCCCTGATGAAGTTGGTGTAGGGCTTAGCTCAGATTTCAAAACAGTGCATATCCATTCCGCGCTTGAGGGGGACAAATTCTCTCTTCATTTAAACGCATATGGATTAGCCTTGCTTCAAGGGGGAAATTTTTCAAAGCATTTAAGTATTAAAACCTTTGGAGAAATCCTTACAGATAGACGAGCTATTAAAGCCAGAAAGCTTTCTCTTAATGGCAGCAGCATTACCCTTTATAGTCCCTTAACTGTCGGTGAACTTTCCTTAACAGGGCCAAATGGAATAAAAAATGCCCCTGAAGGGCAGATTCACATTCAAAGACAAGCAGATATATGGGAGGGGAACTTTACAAATGAGGGGCGAATCTTTGGACGCCACGGGAGCTTTTTGAATCTTCATAGAAACGACTTTACCAATGATTATATCCGCCAAACAACAACATCACCCTTTCATACATTCATAACCTGGGAAGGAGATTTTAAAATCCTAGACGTAGGTTTTTTCCTTAATGCCTTCCCTATAGGTCCTCAAGGATCTATGACAGCTGATTCTCTGACGATAAAAGCAAGGGCATTGCTTAATAAAAACCAAATTCATGCAAATAAAAATCTCACAATGCGCTGCTTAGAAGACCTTACAAATGATGGCGAAGGAACACTAGAAAGTGATCAGCTAGATCTTAGAGTTATAAGACAGACAAGCAATAGAGGCCTCATGTCCTCAAGGATCTTTTCATTAGTTACAGGAGAGCTAGAGAATATAAGAATCATTGATATCTTACAAGAAGGTTATATTCTTGGGCGAGGTAAACGACAAAGCTTCGTCAATGCTCCAAGCGGACAAATTATATCTCATGGAATTCTTAAGTTTATAGGGGACGGCCTTCTACATAACCAGGAAAATCAAACATCACGAGGACTTATTGATGCCCTTCATCTTACAATGATGATGGGAAGTGTAAAAAATGAAGGGGATGTCGTCGCACGCAAAACAGCAAATTTATGCTTTAAGGCATATCTAAATTCAAACACAGGCGTTTGGTATCTTCCAAACCTTGGAGAGATATCATCAGACAGCTTTGCCAACCAACAATCAATTTTCTCAAAAACTTTTCACTTAACTACCCGGGCTTTTGAAAATTTTGAAAAAATCTTTAGCCTTGAAGACGTAGGGCTTAGGGTCAAGCAATTGTTTTTCAATGCACGGGGCGCTTTAATATGGGCTCATGAAGGCATGTTTCTTCAGGGCCAATGTGAGGTTCAAAATTTAGGAAGATTAGAAAGTCAAACATCAATAGATTGTGCTTCTCGAAAAACCACCAATCTTGGACAAATGGTTGCACAAGAACAAATTCACATCCGCACTCAATCATCCCCCTCTTCTCCAAGAACAGAACCACCCACAGATTTTGACAATAAAGGTCTGATTATAAGCCCTAAAGTATGGGTTCAAACTCATGCAGGATCAAATACCGGAGCCACAAATGAGGCGATTGATAGATCTCGCAGGGATCAATTGAAAGGGCTCCTTGCCTCAACATCTCTTCTCTTAACGATCACTGATCTCTTTACAAACTTAGGACATATGGTGGGTGGAAGGCTTATTAAACTTGAGGGGAATGGAACTTTTAAAAATGAGAAAGACGGAGCTCTCAATAAGAGCGATATAATTGAGTCCCACCTTCAAGGCTTTGAGAATAGAGGTATTGTTCGAGCTTTTGGGGCTCTCATTTTTGATCAACTAAAGAGCGGCCTTGATAACCTTGGACTTATGCTTTCTGAAGGAAGCGTCGCTCTAACATCTAGCTCCAAGGTTACAAATAACGGAGTGATTGAGGGAAGAAAAGGGGCAGTTTCAGTTACAGTTCAAGAGTTGGAGAACTATGGTTTACTAAACGCTCTTGGAGGGCTCCTTTCTATTGTAACGAATTGTGGTATAAACCAACGCCTTATCTTTGGACAAGATGGAATTGATCTCACTATTGGCGAGCTCTTTACAAATGCCAGAAAAAGCCTAACCGAATTTGGTCGAATTGAAACTCCTAAATCCCTGACAGTTAGAGGTCAAGGTAGATTGTCCAATGACGGTGTTGTTTCTTCACAGGAAGATGTTTCTGTTGAAACGAAAACCGTTCAAAATAGTCCCGAAGGGGTTGTCGTTGCAGAGAAGACTCTTGCCGTAAGAACAGAGTCTTTTGATAATGCAGGTGTTGTTCAAGGACAAAAAGCCACAGACGTAAAAACAACTCAACTTTCAAATACTGGAAAAATCACCTCTCCAGAAGGAACTGTTTCACTTACAGTTTTCACAGGAAAAAATCAAACAAAGGGAGTGATCGCAGGCAAAGCATCCCTCACCATGCGTACAGAAAAATCTTTTTCAAATGATGGCTTGATGGAAAGTGAAGATACGTGTTTGCTAACAGGACCTGGGACATTTACGAACAATACTCTTTTACAAGGTAAAGGAAGACTCACGGTCGATCTCCATACTCTAGCAAACCGTGGGAGAGTATTTGCTAAAGAGGCGCAATTTCAAGGTCAATATCTTAGCAATGAACCGCAAGGTTTAATTCAAACGAGTGGATCCCTTGATATTTTAGGGGCAACTCACGTTGACAATGCGGAAGGGGCAGCAATTGTAACCCAGTCAAGCCTTTCAGCAGAAGAAAAAACTACGGTCTCCAATAGAGGCCTTATTTCTGGAGATACTCTCACTTTTAAACAACTTTCTTTCGAGAACGAAGGCCGAATGGAAGCACGTGGAGATATTTCTTTCCCTGATGTTCGAACCTTACAAAATAGAGAGAAGGGCAGTTTTGTTTCTCAAGAAGGAACAATTGCCTTACCCCAGGTACAGGATTTGGATAACGGGGGAATCTTCTCAAGTCAGAAAACTCTCTCTGCAAACAATCTCTCAAATTTCCAAAATAGTGGGACAGTTCAATCTGGTGAATTTCTGCTCTTAACTTCCTCTGGGGATCTTACCAGCCAGGGAAAGCTAGTAGGACGATCTGGATTACTTCTTAGGGGAAAAAGAGTAGATATTCAGGGGAACACTCTTTCAGAAGGAAGCCTAGGAATTCAAGGCGAACGCATCCAAAGTTCAGGCCTTATCAGAGGGAAAAAAGATGTGACCTTAGGTGGATCCAAATCCCAATCCCGATCTCTAACATTGCATCCGGCCAGCAAAGTTGAAAGTGTAGAAGGCACCGTAAGCATTCAAGGAGGGCAAGTTGAAAACTCTGGTTTGGTTAAAGGGAAAAAAGGATCAACATTAGTTGGATCCCAAACACTCACCCTTCACCCAACAAGTAAGATCGAGAGTGAAGAAGGTGTTGTTAAGGTTGAAGCTCCCACCCTTTCTCTTGCAGGAACGCTCGCAGGAAAAAATGTAGATATTAAACAGACCGGAACGAACCCTCTTTCTTTGCAAAACGTTACGATCACACCTCTTGAAAGGTTTTCCCTTGATACCAGGGGGGGCTGGGATCTTCAGGGCCAAGCTCAGACCATTGGACACAGTGTTCATTTAACGGGTCCTCTCCTTAACCCCGCTAATCTAACGATTAAGGGAGATTTTACCTGGGATGTTCCCAGTGGGTTTCAAACAAACTTCAACCTGTTTGTGGAAGGCGTCCTGACATTGAATTTTCAGGGCCCCTGGACAAACTTTGGAAATGTTCAAGGCCAAAAGGGCACACATGTTCAAGCCACAAAATTCTTAAATCACGGAACATTTTATTCCTATGGAAAGACGGTTTTTGATTGCCTCTATGGTTTTGACAATTATGGTCAGATGGAGGTGTGGGGAGAGTGTGATATTCAAACGAATCAAGGATCTATTACCAACCATCAAGATGCACAATTTTGTCAGAAAAATATTGCTGGTTCTCAGAATCTTGTAACCTTTCATGCTGCTAAGGATGTGCTTAACGAGAATGGGGTTGTTTCTATCCAAGGAGAAATACACTCAGCATCAAATCAATTTATTAACAAAACACTGTTTCATGCCAATCAACCTGCAACACGTAAATACCCTGATCCTCATCCCCAAAGACATCGCTACAGGTGGAAATCTCAAAAAACCCCTCCACTATTAGATGCGGCAAACTGTGTTAAAGATGTTCCTATTTATAGAAATAAAACTAAAGAAGGAGCTCTTTTCCATGCGGGGAAAGCTGTGATTACAGCCAACACCCTTTTAAATGATGGGAGCACAATTACCACTGAGAGATATTTTACTTTCCAAGGCCCTACTTCCCAAGGTCCTCTTTTAAACAACTTAACTCGCGACTTCCATGAAACTGGTGAAATGATGGAAATGCATGTATCATCAAGCTCCTCTACTCACAAAGGCCACCACAGAATTGGACACCGAAAAAAGAAAACCACGGTTGAGGATCATGTTTCTTACCCAATGGTCCCCTATGATATGGTTTGGAAAAGATTTCCAGCAAGACTCTATTCAAAAGGAGGAATGTCTCTTCCAAGGCATCAGAACAATACAGGAGACATCAAAGCCCACTTTGCCCATTTTGGGGGTGAATCTTTAACTAATGTTGGAAGAAGAGATCTTAGTCACCTTTCCAAAACCGTTCCTCAATTTACCCCTGTTGCGGATTACTTTAGTTCCTCTGAACTCGAGGGGCCCAGTTTTTTCCGACATGATTCAGAGAAAACAACAGGGTTTGCTATTGTTCCAATAAAACCGGTTCATCTGCCTTCATCAGAGGCCATAAGAGCTGAGCTTCATCCTAAAGCTTCTTCTCCCTCCTCGTTACAGTCACCTCTAGAAACCTTTGTTCAAGCTCTCGAACAAAAACTCTCTCAAGCCTTTGGGCAGAAAAAAACACTCGGGCGCGTAGAAGCGCTCCCTGGCCTTTGGGAGCCTAAGTCCGAAGACGTTGCTTCATTTGAAGCAACTTTAAATCCCTCTCTTCTTGTACAAGTGCCTCCTCGTATTGCTCTCCTTCGGGACGCCTTACTCACAGGGGGAGAGCGGATGCACCATCATCCAGCCCTTTTAGCAGAGCTTATAACCAAGATCTTTTTGGATGCTATTGGATTTGCAAGCATCTCCCAAAAAATCACCACGCCTGAACTACTCGCTCGCGTATTAGAGGAGCAAGGCTATTTAAGTGCTCGACACCTTCATGGAAAAAAGCCAGTTCCCGCGCCGGTTGGTTGGGACACCCTTTCCCCCGTAGCTCAACTTTCTCACCAACAACGTGAGCTCATTGAAAGAGCAGATATCGACCATTTCAAAGATCCTGCCATTATCTATCGGGTTTGGGAAGACTTTGGAGAACGCGTTCTTTCGGCTGTCGTCATTCTTCAAGAAGCTGTTCGGGAAGCCTTTAAAGTGGTTTCTGGACGTATCCTTGCCACATATCTCTGTGTGGAAACAAAGGAAGCCAAAAACGTTGAAGGAACGGTTTTAGGCACAAAGGCTCTTTATATTAAAACTCAAGGAGATACCTCTAATGTGGAAGGAACTTTGGGAAGTGAGGGGCTGACAGTTGTTCAAGCGGGCGGTAACCACTCAAATCTTTCGGGAACCATTGAGGGTAAAGATGATGTTCTAGCTGAGGGACAAAATGTTGTTTCTCAAACCCTCATGACCCGAGAGGGAATTTCTGGGGGATATCAAGATCGTCCTCATTCAGAGGCTCGGTTCCTTTCTCATCAAGGAAACTTACATGTTAGAGGACTCGATCTTTTATATGGCAGAGCCACGAGATATTCGGCAGGAAAAAGCGTCAATCTTTCCGGCGGGAAATCCGGCGTTGTTCTAGAGTCCTTACCTCTCGAATCAGAGGTTAATTTTTCAGGTGACGATTATAGCTATCACCGACATACGCTCTCACACCAACGCTCAGCCGTTCTCTCAGGGACTGATGCAACCCTTACCTCAGATGGTGACCTTATCGTTAGAGGTATGGACCTTACAGCAGGAGAACAAACGAGCTTCCGCATAGAAGGAAATTTTTACGATATGGATGTTCACGATAGCGTTGAAGAAAGCTCTTCACAACATCACAAGAAAAAAGGACTCCTTGGAAGTAAAAAATGTACCACTTCAACCCAAAGTAGCAGGAGTACTGCGCGAGGGAATACCTCCAGTCAAAAACGGTTTTCTGGCAAAGTCAAAGGAGATGCGCGTCTCCAATCAGCAAGCATCTCTGTCACTGAGCCTGATAAAAGCTCGCTTGAAGCTCGTCGGATCAGCCTTGAAGGTGGACGATCCTCTTCGGGATCTTCCTCTCAACGACAAAAGAAAAGTGCATTTACACGCTCCGCTAGAGATGAAGGAAGCACAGCTACAACCCATTCAATGACCTCTTTAACTCCTGGAATGGCGTTAAAATCAACAGAAGGTATGGAAGTTACGATTAATGGCACCCTTGATCAACTTGAGCAAAACCCAGCAACAGCCTGGATAAGGGACGTAAGGAAAATTCCTTCTGTCAGATGGCACCTTGTTCATGACGAATATGACCAGTGGCGACATAAGTCTCGGGCTCTTACGCCCGGCTGTATGGCCATCATAGCTTTGGCTACCAGTATTGCCACAGCTGGCATTGGGGCTTCAGTGGCCGGTGGCGCTTTCTTGGTTCAATCTCTTGGGGCAACAGGGGCTCAAGTGCTTGGCGCCATGGCGCAGGCAGGGATGACAACCCTGACGACAAGTGCCACCACATCTTTGATTAACAACCGAGGGAACTTAGGAAAGACATTAAAGGATTTAGGATCCTCTGCACAGATTCGAGGGCTGGCTATCTCTATTGTCGCCGCAGGCGCAACAGCAGGCTTGTCTTCGCAACTTGGGATATCTCAAGGAAAAGCTTTTACAGATTTACTGCAACGCAGTGCGGTTCAAACAGGTGTTTCAACAGCCTTGCGTATGGCTACCCAAGGCCTGGATCTCAGAGAAGGTGTGATTCAAGGTCTCGCCAATATTGTTGCAGATACAGCTGCTGCCTATGGCGCCCAATACATTGGCGAGCTTTATCATCCCCTAGATCCTAAAAAACCGTCTTCCATTGGATGGGTTGAACATAAACTTCTTCATGCAGGCTTAGGCGCCATAGTTGGAGGCGCCTCCAACCTTCATCGTCCCTTTGAAGGAGC
>Ga0209343_10000657_pt1 | contig 47867 bp, 41 predicted proteins | sample RifCSPlowO2_02_FD_184026 | JGI IMG/M metagenome (GOLD analysis project Ga0209343, IMG submission 184026) | Groundwater microbial communities from Rifle, Colorado - Rifle CSP2_plank lowO2_0.2 (SPAdes) (version 2) | ecosystem: Environmental > Aquatic > Deep subsurface > Groundwater | place...
CTCAGATAATTTAAAAGAGGTGAACTATGAAAACATATCAGGTTGTACTTACTAAAAGCTATCTGGTAATGGTTAATACTTGTACAAAAGAACAAGCACGAAGAGTATGTGAATTTTACACAAATGATATTCAGGATATTTCAACTATAGAAGACAGAGAAAAAGAAAAGTTTTTGATTGAAAATATTGAGTGTACTGTGAATGAAACTTTTGAATGCCGTGAAATAAAAACAATATGAAAGAGATTATAACAAAAATCATTCAGGGCGATTGTAAAGATGTTCTGAAAATAATTGATACTGATTCAATTGATTTAATTGTTACATCGCCACCATATGCTGATAGACGAGAAAATACTTATGGTGGAATAAAACCCGAAAAATACGTAGATTGGTTTTTACCAATTAGTGAGCAACTTTTACGGGTTTTAAACCCTACTGGCACATTCATTTTAAATATTAAAGAAAAATCTGAAAATGGTGAGCGACATACGTATGTAATAGAATTAATTTTAGAATTGAGAAGGCAAGGTTGGTTTTGGACAGAAGAATTTATTTGGCATAAAAAAAATTGTTATCCGGGGAAATGGCCTAATCGCTTCAGAGATGCGTGGGAACGTTGCCTACAGTTTAATAAAACAAAAAGATTCAAGATGTATCAGGAAGAAGTAATGATTCCTGTTGGGGACTGGGCGAATGGAAGATTAAAAAAATTAAGTGAAACAGATAAAATCAGAGATAATTCACGTAGCGGAAGTGGTTTTGGTAAAAATGTATCTAATTGGATAAATAGAGATAAAGTGTATCCTACGAATGTTTTACATTTTGCAACAGTTTGTAACAATAAAAACCATAGCGCCCCGTTTCCCGAAGAGCTGCCTGAATGGTTTATGAAATTATTTACGAAAGAGCATGATTGGGTATTAGACCCATTTGCAGGTTCTGGTACAACGTTAAGTGTAGCAAAATTGATGCATCGTAATTCTCTTGGTATAGAAATATTACCTGAGTATGTGGAAATGTTTAAGAAAAATCATCAAATAGAAAAAGAATCTGTATTGTTTGAACCAAAGGTAAAATATGAATCAGTTAAACCTAAATGAAGTTTACGAATATGCAGAAAAGCATATTTCCGCTTTTCATCAAAAACGACTTGAATACGCTACAACTACAACAGAATTAGATAAAATTCTTCAGCAGAAAAATCCTTATTTGTTCAGGGCTAAAAATATTTTGACTGCCCAGGACTTAATAAAAGGATTTTTAGATGCTTTTCTTCAATCTCAAGAAGAAACTTTATTTGGTGAATTTATTGAAGGTTTGGCAATTTTTGTATGCGACAAAGTATTTAGTGCAAAAAAATCACAGTTAACAGGGATTGATTTGGAATTTGAAAAAAATAATTGCATCTACATTGTAGAAATAAAGGCTGGATGGAATTGGGGCAATGCAAGCCAAATCAAGCAATTAAAAATTAACTTTGGAAATGCCAGAAAAATTTTAGAAAACCATACAAGCAAAAAAGTAATTGCCGTAAACGGTTGTTGTTTTGGAAATAAGAAAAATAAAAATCCTGAAAAGGATGGTTACTATAAAATTTGCGGTCAGGAATTTTGGCAATTGGTTTCGGGAAGTGAGAAATTTTACATTGATATTATTGAGCCAATCGGACATAAGGCAAAACAAAAAAATGAGGAATTTCTCGAAGCTTATGTTGCCGTTATAAATAAATTTACCTTAGAGTTTTCACAAAGATTTTGTGTAGATGGAAAAATTGATTGGAAAAAACTTTTAGAATTTAATTCAGGAAAAATAGAGAAATATAAGTAATTGTTCCTTATAGCAAGAATAGCATTATTCTCTTAATATTGAAGACATTCAAAATGTTGCAGAACAGGAATTAGAGAGAAAACTAACGGCAAAAGAATTAAGATTGGTCGAAAAGAAAGTTGGGGATTATATAAATTGGTACGAAGCAATTCTTAATGCAATTGACGTATTAAAAATCAAAACTAAAAATTGTTAGTTGTAAGTTGGGTTAATAAGGATGAAACTCAACATTTTAATACTGTAAAAACACAATGCTATAATGTAGATCACGGATGAAAGGCGCAAACTTCTTCTTTACCGTAGTAACATACAAGAGAAAAATAAGATTGGTATGGAAAAGATTATATGGGATGAAAGTTTTAGTGTCGGTGTCCGAAACCTGGATGCACAACACAAACAAATCGTCATAATGGTAAATACACTGATTGAGATGAGTGATACAAAAGTTGATTCCGAAATTATCTCGGATACATTGACCAAAATGACCAAGTACGCCATAGACCACTTTGAAAGAGAAGAGCAATACATGCTCGAATATAGTTATCCAGAGTACTCGGCACAAAGAAAGCAACACCAGGAATTCAAGATAAAAACCGTTGGTTTCTGCATGGAAACTATGGCACATAAGGTGACAGTACCAACAGAAATATTCACTTATTTAAGATCATGGTGGACGAATCATATACTGAAAGAAGACATGAAGTACAAAAACTATTTTAACGAAAGAGGACTGACGTAATTAAAAACCTAATCCGAATAAAATGAATGGGATTAAGATACTTAATGGACTGTGAATAAAAAAGCACACTATTTCAGCTCACCAAATAATGTCAGGTCTGTCACATCATTTATTGTAATATCAACCAATCTTCCAATTAAATCCTGACTACCGTTAAAAACAACGATGTAGTTCTGACGAGTCCGACCCGATAACCTATTCGCATCTGATTTACTTGCGCCTTCAACAAGCACCTGCACCTTTCTGCCTATCATTTTATTGTTCTCTTCCAGGCTGATACGTTTCTGTATATCCAACAATTTTAGATTTCTCTCTCTTTTAATTTCATCGGGGACATTGTCTTCTAACTCAGATGCCTTTGTGCCTGTACGAGTCGAATACTTGAATATAAAGCAGTTCTGGAACCTGATTTCTTCCATCAATTTTACCGTCTCCTGAAAATCCTCTTCCGTCTCTCCCGGAAAGCCAACAATAAAATCACTGGCAACTGTAATGGAAGGAATCTGTTCCCTTGCATAACTGATTAATTCACGGTAATCACTGCACGTATATCCGCGATGCATCTTTTTCAAAACACGGTCAGAGCCTGACTGTGCGGGCATGTGTAAGTGCTCACATACCTTCTCCAGACGGCTCATGGTTCGGATAAGCTCTTTCGACATGTCTTTTGGATGCGAGGTTACATACCTGATTCGTTCGAGCCCTTCCAACTCATTCAGTTCCGTAAGCAGGTCTCCCAATGTTATATTTTCAGACAAATTCTTTCCGTAAGAATTTATATTCTGTCCCAGCAAGGTAATTTCTTTGCATCCATTCGATACGAGCGCCTGCACTTCTGCTTTTATGTCCGCAATCGTCCGGCTAATCTCCCGACCGCGCACATAGGGCACTATACAGTACGAACAATAATTATCACAACCGCGCATAACCGTAACATACGCCTGATAAATATTTGGGCGATATGTCACCGCTCTTTTTACGTTAACAACCTGGTTTTCGTCTATAGCAAGTACATGCGAACCGTGATTCTTAATTTTTAAAAGAAGTTCTGGTAAATGTGAAAACATGCGTGTGCCACAGACAAGATCAACATGAGGCATGCGTTTGAATATTGACTCACCGTCCTTCTGCGCCATACATCCCAGAACTCCCACAATCACCTCGGGGTGTCTTTTTTTCAGGGTCTTCAATGCGCCAAGGTATGAATATACCTTATCTTCGGCATGTTGGCGTACGCTACAGGTGTTGAATAAGATAACATCAGCCTCGTCAACCTTATCAACTATTTTATAACCATCTTCCTGTAATAAGCCCAAAGAAAGCTCGGCATCGAGCTTATTCATCTGACAGCCGAAGGTTTCAAAAAAGACAGTTTTGTGTTGTCTGTTATTTGTTAAGTCTACTGAATTAATCATATTAATGTTTTCTTAATTGTTTTGTCATACAACTATAGTGGATGGCACAAGTACGTGGCATTCATATTTTTTGAAAAGTTCCTTATTTTCGCGAGAACGATATTGGATTCACACTGAAATTTTTCTTGGCAATCGCTCGGATGGCGTTGGTTATCTCTTGTCCGATATTCTTTGTTTTCTTGCGTATCTCATGCCATGTTGAAGAACGTGGAATAAAAAAGCGGACAAGCTTATGATCCTTCTGCGCTAAATCATAAGCGACCCTTTCATCGCCGAACTCATCACTCAAACGTTTAAGCTCATCCTCAAAAACATCTGAAATGCGTTTTATAAAAATAAGCGGCAAGATGTAATCTTTGAATTTCGGCGCATCCACCGCCCCGCGAATACTGCACGCCCCATCCCAGAGCCATGTTTCAAGCGTTTTTATGTCAAGCATAAATTACCTCAATCTTTCAGGCTTAATAAATTTTTAACTCTTTCCTTATTTACCCTGTGTATAGAAGAAGTACCCATCCTGTTAAATATTCCAGTAAATTTTCCCACAGCTACAACTGACTACTTTTTTTGGCGGTGCACCTTTGCTGGAGGTTATCTGTATCGTTTGTCCACAGGAAGAGCAAGAAAACAGAGCAAACAAATCTTTGAACGCAGCGACCACTGGCTCAAAATCTTTCTTGCCAAGTTCTGTCCAAGCGTTATAATGCACACTTTCATTTATAGCCCATTGTTCTACCTTAGATTTTTCTATTACTTTACTTGCATTTGCTTCAAGCTCGGTAAGCTCCTTAACTTTGTCCGCTTGGCTTAGCTTATTAAAGTTAATCTTTGCACCTTTTATATAGTCTTTATACGCGGTTGTCGCTGAAGAAGCGAAATCTCCTAAATCCCACTGATGAGTCCCTTTATAAGGCACTTTTGCATTTAAGAGGTCGCAGATGTCTTCAAAGAAACATTCCGCATTTCTCCTGAGATTATGAGCAGCAGAAGGTACATCATCCGTGTCCAAGTCTTCTTTTATCTTCTGCCACAAATCCTGTTCAAGCCTGTAAGTCGGGCCAACATCAATATTCCAGTTAAGGAAGTGAATCATGTGTTTGCTGGATACAACCCCTTCGGATTTTAGCTGGTTAGCCCAAGCTGTATCGTGAGTCGTTATGATAAACTGTTTATTCGGAAAGAAATTCTTAAGAAGGCTGCAAACAGATTTTCTGTGATTCCTGTCAATGGACATAACTACATCATCCAAAATAATGACCTTAATCAAGTCCTTAGTTAAGTATTCATTAAGAGCAAAGAACAAACACAACCCCATACTGTCCTGATGCCCTTCGCTGTGAAGCGCATGCGGCGGGAACATCCCCCGACCATAGAAATCTACTTCTAAATTCAGCGCAGGACCAACGTGAGAAAATTTAGAAGCAAAACCCTTCTCGTCGTCCTCATGAATAGCTTTATAATATTTATCAAACCTGCTTTTAACCTCATCATAAATACCCTCAAGAACTGAATTCCTTGCTTTCTCAAAATAATCCAAACACGCATCCGCCCTCTTCTTAAAAAGCTCAGCCAAGTCCATGTTTTTGCAAGCATCAACAAAAGCTTTCCAGTTAATCTCTAGTTTTGTGAGAGTGTCCCAAGCATCCAACTCTTTAGAAGGCTTCTCTCCTGCCTTCTTCAAAGCCTCCTCTACAGGAACAACGAGCTTGTCATACAGAATTTTTCGTTTAAACACATCCTTTAGCACGGAAGCGGGAAATTTCTTCTGCTCATAAAGCTCCAAAGGCTTAAGCATCGCAGCCGACCAAGAATCCAACAACTCTAAATAAGACTTTAACTCTTCAGCACTGATGGCCTCGGTCTTAAGCTGCTCTGAGGCCTTAACAAGGTTGTTTACGTTATTTTTGAGCAACTCAACCTGTATTTTTATGTGCCCAGAGGCATCGTCAATCTTGTCCTGCTTATCCTTCCCCATCTCAGTTTCTTTCTGCCTTCCTTCCAAATAAGCCTTAAAGTCACCATCCTCCCACTCTCTTCCACAGAGAGGACAAATGCTGGAGTCACCCGCAAGGCTTATTCCAGCCTCAAAAAGCTTCTTATAAGTGGAATACTGCCTAAGTTCGGCATCCTTCATAACTTCGTCAAGAAGACTTTTTAGCTCTGCTTCTTTTTTCTCAAACTCAACAGCCTTCTCCAAGAAAGCCTTGACGTCTTTTATGTTATTTTCTATCTGGGCTTTAGTTAATGCTGCCCCTGTGATTCCAGTAAAATTGACCGCAAGCCCTTCCTTAAACTTCTTTACATCCATCTCGACTAAAGGAGTTCCCTTAAGAATAAGCCTTAAATCATTAACCTTTAGTAGACAGCTCTGCGCTGTGACATCTGGCAAGGATAATAAATTGGCTACATTTTTCTTTGCAACTTCAAAACTACTCTCCTTATGTTTAAAATCGTTCCCGGCGCTATTCTTAATAGAAACAAGAGTTTCACGCAGCTTCTCTATCTCGTTAAGATCAAGAAGATTCTGAATATCCTTAGCTCTCTCGCTTCCTTCGGCAGTAATGTATTTCACAATCTCCCGCCTAGAAAGAACGTGCTGCCCGAGTTCAGCAACAGAAAGATAAGACTCAACCAAAGCCTCATCTCCTTTAGGAGTAACCTTCAAAGAAGAAGGCTTGTTAATACTCCTTTCTATACGGATTTCTTTCCCATCAACCTCAACCTTCGCAGAAACAACTGTATCTTTCAAATTATCTCTTGAATCAACATGGCAACCATGTTCACCGAGATGCAAACAGCCAGAACCTTTGCCAGAAAGCCTAGAAATATCCCCGCTGAGCAAAAAGTCAACAGCGTCCACGATAGCACTTTTACCAGTTCCATTCGGACCAAAAACTACAATATTCTTCCCTTCAAGCACATGATGGAAAGTCTTTATTCCCCGAATGTTCTTAATATCAAGTTCCAGAATCTTCATCTTTACCCTTACTCAACAGATTAGAGATTTCCTTCTCACTCTTCTTCTTTGCGCGAACCTGTTTCAATAAACCCTCAGAAATGCCACTAAACAAAGAATCCCTACCTACAAATTCTGCAAATTTATCATAAATCAAATCAGGCACTGATTTCTGAGTCATAAAAGACGCCCTCCCAAACTTAAAATCAAAGGTTGCTCCTGCTCCTAATAAAATTATCCAAATCCTCAGACGTAACCCGCCACTGACCTATCTTCGTAGCACGAATCTGCTTCTCTCTAATAAGCTCGCGCACTCTATATTCAGACAGGCCAAGCTGTTTAGCAACCTGCTCTACTGTTAAATATCCTTTAAGTAACATAAGAAAAACTCCATTTTGCACTATACAACATTGTGCCACATAATACCACATTCCATATTTTTATAAAAGCCAATTCCTCTAAGGGGAAGCGGGCTCTGAGCGTAAGCAACGGAAGCCCGAAGGGATAAAATCCGAGCACAGAGACTGCCCAAAATTCGCCAAACACAAAAAGCCGCATCGCACCACTGCATTACCACTAAGCAAGCAGCCCAGCGAACGATGCATACACCACAAACGCATGCTATTTAGGGACTGAACGGAAACCCATGCTTTTGTCATTTCGAGGAGCGAAGTGACGAGAAATCTTTCGAACAGACACTACGTATCAACTGATTTTTATACGTGTTCAACTATCAGCTTTTACCTGTTCGCTGAAGGCTAATTGCCGACAGCTAAATTTTAACTAACCATGAAATCTAATCCAAGTATTTTTTACCTAACCTGCTTAGGAAGAGTACTTTCGTTTGGTACGCTGGTCGGCTTTATGACACTTTATGCGACCACCATGCGCAGCCCTATTATAATGATTTCCCACTATGAGCATCCGGTATCCGGGGGAGGTATGACCCGTTGTCTGGAAGCTGCAATTCGGGACGCTTCGAAGAGCATAATACGTTTTATGGAAGAGAACACAATTTACATGGATATTGGAAATTGCTATAATTTTTGTTTGTAAAGGTCAATCTCAGGCATTAAAATCAACAGGAAGTTGTTACGGCGTGCAGGAACATTTCTTGTCATTACTAAATTTTTATTATACACTTTGGAACTGCTTCCTGGTAGCTACACTGGTACGTCTTTAGTTAATGGCAAAGTAACCATATAAATATTAAAAAAATTCACGCAATCACAACTATAAACTCCTGATTATTGTGTTCGCAGTTGTCATGTTAGGGTTTTCTGTTATACAAAATTATTCCTAAAATTAAGCACATCATAAATAGAAGATGTCTCAATCAAATAAGAAAAGAAATCTAATTGGGGATAATGTCTCCTTCGCTTATTCTTTGAACAAGACAATCCGCGGTTTGGTAATGAGGGCGATGTGTCTGATCAGGGGCAGGGCAAAGGAGGTGCGAACCGATCTTCATAGAGAGCGAATCGAAAGGATCCTGCTGGTGCGTGCCACCTTTCGCATGGGGAATTCCATCCTTGCTACACCAGCCATATTTATATTTCGGAGAAATTTCCCACACGCCAGGATTGACTTTGTAGGACCACCCGTATCCAAATCACTTTTTAAGAATCTGCCAATTGATCACTACTTTAGTATTACCCGCCGTTTTCCCAACGTCTTGTGGGCATATTTTGTCCTTCTTAATAAAATCAGGTATGTAGGTTATGACCTTGCAGTTGACGTGAGTTGTTCACAATCAGCCATGGGTTCGTTCATTGTGGGATTTTCTAACGCGCGTCTCCGAATGGGGGCACGAGGGAAATGGGACTATTGGTTTGACATTCCGATTACGAGACCGGCAGATACCAACAAGTATCAAGTTCTTCCAGCATTTCTTGGTACTACAGGTATGGAAACGCAGAAGATTTTTCCCCTATTGACGCTCTCCTCTGAGGAAAAGAAGGAAGGGAGGCGTAGGATAGAAACTTTGATCGGAGGAAGCCAAGTCCCTGTTGTTGGAGTTTTTGTCGGAGGCAGGCATGCAAAAGGGAAAAGATGGTCTATGGAGAATTTCACACAACTGATTACAGCCCTTCAGGCACAGGAGATAAAAGTAATTGTTTTTTTTGGACCTGAAGAGAAAAAACTGATAAGGTTTTTCCGTCAATCATTAGGGAAGAATATCCCTCTTGTCTTTGAGCCTTCAGCTATAGCTTTTGCGTCTATGGTCTCGAATTGCTCTCTCTTTATTACTTGCGATAATGGTCCAATGCACTTGGCATGCGCCTTAGGTGTGCGTACAATTGCAATATTTCAAAATTCAGATTTTAACCGTTGGGGTCCCCCAGCAGACATGGCTCAAATCGTCTATGAACCTGGAGGTGTTTCAGACAAGGCGGTTTTGAAAATTTCTCTTGAAGAGTTATCTTGTAAGGTTATGTTGTAAAGTAACCAGGTGCAGAATTATGGTAATGATTGTACCTGGCACAGAGCAATGAGGAGGGACTGAGAAGGGACATTCATAACAACAAGTAAATTCAAATAAATAGAGTAAACACTCTTTTATATAGGACCATTAATTTTTATCAAATCGTTGTCTCTCACTATTACTGCATTATCTAGTCAGTTCTTCTTTGATTTTGGTATCAAATTATTTGTATAATGTGACAAAATTAAAAGAACGATTTAAGTTTTATTAGGTCGTTGCAATGTAGCTTGCTTTTGTACCATGATGAATTCAACAATCTCTGTTAATAATACCCGTTTAATATTAATTTGTATTATACTCTTTACTGGGTTCCTTTTCCTTTTTAATCTTGGGAAAAGGGACTTATGGGCGCCGGATGAACCTCGTTATGCACAGGTCTCAAAAGAGATGCGGGACACAGGAAACTTTATCGTCCCGCATCTAAACAGCGCCCCGTATCCAGATAAACCCCCGCTTCTGTTCTGGCTTATTAATCTATTCTCGCTTCCATTTGGAAAGATTACTGCCCTGTCTGCCCGACTTCCTTCCGTATTTGCAGGAATTGGATGCTGCGTGGCAATATTTTACCTTGGCAAATATCTATATCAGAATACACGTCTTGCATTATTGTCTTCTCTTTTACTGGCAACAAGCTCAAAGTTCCTATGGATGGCTCACCGTGTGGCATTTGATGTACTGCTTACATTCTTTGTAACGATGGCAATAGTGTGTTTCTACAAAGGATATTCCAAACAAAAAAACAATAAAAAATACTATATACTCTTCTATATTTCCATGGCGTTAGGCGTGCTCACTAAGGGACCGATAGGCTTTATTCTGCCCTTCTTAACCATTTTAATTTACCTCTTATTAAAAAAAGACTTAAAGGTTCTGAAGGAAACCCGACCATGGCTGGGTGGATTGATATTTGTCCTCATCGTTTTTACATGGGTTTATCTTGCGAGTGTTTACAGCGGCAGGGAATACGCATACCAGATTCTCTTTAAACAAAATGTTGACAGATTCGCCAGTTCATTTGCCCACGAACGTCCTTTTTATTATTACTTCATAAATTTTCCGATTAATTATTTCCCTTGGGTCGTGTTCATCCCTAGTGTTGTAATATATCTGGTTTCTAAGGAAGGGCGTGAAAAAATCAGGTATATACTCCTGCCTATTATCTGGTTTACGGTTGTTTTTGTTTTCTTTTCCTTTTCATCTGGCAAAAGAGACATTTATGTCCTTCCGCTGTATCCTGCCTCAAGCATGATTATGGCATGGTTCCTGAATGAATTTATAGAACGGTTCCGCGAGGATAAATTTAAAAAAATTGGCTACTATCCTTGTTTTGCCCTGACAGGAATTGCAACTGTTTTAACTATTGTCTTCCCGGTAATAATATATAAAAATTTCCCCGAATATATTGTCTCAACAATCCCATTTGTAATATGCCTCTGTTCAGGCAGTATCGCAATGTTCCGGTTTATAAAGCACTCAAGGATAATCCCTTTTCTGTTCACTGTTATTTTCGTTATCTTCTTTGCATTCAATCTGGGTACAATCAGGGCAATTCCTTTATTGAACCAGCATAAATCTGCCAGAGAGATATGTGATAAAGCAAAGTCAATAATAAAACCTGATGAAAAGCTGGCGATGTTTAACTTCTTTTCAGACCACTATCTATTTTATACAAACAGAAACTATGTAGAAGTAATACACGCATTTGATGCATTAAAACAATACCTGAATTCAAATGAACGCGTGTTCCTCTTTATACAGGAAAAAGACTTTAAGGAAATTTCAAAATTTCAAGAACTGCCTTTATTTGTACTGGCAAAAGATTCCGTAGGACATCGCGATATCCTCTTCGTATCAAACAAGGATATTTAATTTATAAATGCATAAACATTTATGCGATTGAAAAACAAGGTTGCAATTATTACAGGTGGTGGAACCGGCATCGGCAGGGCAACAGCGCTGCTCTTTGCCAGAGAGGGCGCTTCTGTTATTATAACCGGCAGACGTGAAACACCGCTAAAAGAAACAGTTTCGGAAATAAGAAATTTAAATGAAAATGCCATATTTGTAACGGGTGACGTTTCAAAGGCAGATGACGCCCAGAAAATGATACAGAAAACATTGGAAACTTTCGGAGAGCTGGATATTCTCTTTAATAATGCAGGCGTGAATTACAAACCCGATACAATCATGGCAACAAAAGAAGATGCTTGGGATGTGACCGTTAATATAAACTTAAAGGGTACATATCTGGTATCCAAATACGCAATCCCTGAGATGTCAAAGAATGGAGGTTCTATTATTAATGTATCTTCTGTCGTTGGGATGAAAGGATTTCCAAGTGCTATTGCTTATACTGCTGCAAAGGGTGGGGTTATCAATATGACAAGGAGTATGGCACTGGAATTAGCACAATATAAAATCCGTGTCAATTGTATCTGTCCGGGTGTTGTTGACACTGAGATGTACAGAGGTTTTATAAAGACATCCAAAAATCCAGATGCGATGAACAAACAACTTGTACAACTGCATCCAATCGGGCGTATTGGCAAACCGGATGATATTGCATACGGCGCACTCTTTCTCGCCTCCGATGAGGCAAGCTGGATTACCGGAGCTATAATACCAATTGACGGCGGCTTCACAGCATGATACATACAATGTAATCCATCTCAAAACCAGTCATTCTCCGAACTCAGGTAATATAAAATAAAAAAATATAAATGAGAACTTTTTTAATTAAAAATATGTTTTTAAGGTATATAAAAGCTAATCCATATCATTCAAACTGCATTTATAATTGTAAATCCAGAAAACCATAGTGAACGTTATAAATAAGTTAACATTAGAATTTGTTATTGTGAGCGAAGCAGTCTATCCATGGGATTACTTCGGGCTGTGCCCTCGCAAAGCCAAATTGCTTTTGTTATTCACAATAATTTAACTTTTTATTATTAAAAGAATCCAATTTTGGCGTAATTTTAAACGAAATATGGAAATTGAATCAAAACAACAGTCACTGGGAAAATTAACGAAGAAGGACGTACCTTTTCTTACAGGCTTGTTTTTCATGGGGTTCTTTCTGTTTTTATTTTATATATGGGCAATGCCTCTCATAGACCCGGATGAGCCTCGTTATGCATCAACTGCGCGCGACATGATAATCAACGGCAACTGGATTGTACCTCATTTTAATGGTGAACCGCGCATCAACAAACCTCCGTTATTTTATTGGACAATTGCCCTTTGCTATAAAATTTTTGGGGTTAATGAGTTCAGCTCCAGATTACCCTCTGCTCTAGCGGCTTTTGGAACAGCAATAATTACTTATCTATGGGGAAGGCGTTCGGGAAGCCGTAAAGATGGTTTCTGGTCTGCCATGGTGTTAATAACCAGTCCACTCTTCTTCCTGATTGCCCGCTTTTGCATTACGGATATGCTATTGACATTTTTTGTCTGCGCCAGTCTTTATCTTTTCTACATAGAGTACACCGAAACCGAAAAGCGAAACACCAGAAGATTATTCCTTTACTTCCTCCTGAGCATGGTCTTTCTAGTTAAGGGACCTGTGGGAATTTTACTGTTCATTCTGATTACAATTTGCTTTTTGTTATGGGTCTGTGACCTCAAATACATAAAAAGGCTATGGTATCTGCCCGGTTTCATACTTTTCATAAGCATTATCTGCGCATGGGGCATCCCATTCTGGTTAACACTTGGCACAAAACAGATTTTTTCCCTACTTTCACAGGAGACATCTGGACGCTTTGTTAGTGGATACGCGCACCCTGAGGCATTTTATTATTATTTACCTGTATTTGTAATTGGATTCTTCCCGTGGTCATTATTCATGTTTGTCGTTATTTTCCATTTCTTCAGGAAAAAAAAGACTTTTTCTAAAGAAACAAAGAAACAGATATATTTCTTTTGCACTTGGTGCATAATTACCATTATCTTTTTTTCTTGTTCGCGCTCGAAGTTAATGACCTATATCCTTCCCATGTCGCCTTCTGTCGCCTTGCTAATGCCTCTGATTTCTAAATGGGAAATGGAAGATAAATTCGGGAAAATGATAAACTGTTTATTATGGTTTATACTTTCTGTGTCAATATTAGTTCCAATCACACTGATAATAACAATGCCAAAATGGCTGCCTGTGGATTATAGCATCACAAAACACCATGTTTTTATAACAATCATTGTACTTCTAATTGGCTCGATTGTAACGATGTTTACATATAGTGTTACAAGGAGTTTTCGGTTGACAAAAAAAAGCATTTGTCTTACAAACTGCATTTTTCTAATCTTTGCGATTGTCAGTTCGTCAAAGTATATGGGGACATTTCGTTCCACAAAGGATGTTGTTCAAAAATGTCTATCGGAAAAAGAAACGAACTATGCCCTCTTCGGTAATCATGTTGCGCCTAGTTTAGTGTTCTACAGCGGTAAATGCGTAATGGATATGGGAACAGGTGCTGAATTCCGAAAAAAGCTTTCTAACATAAAAGAGCCTGTCTATGTATTACTGAGCCTGAAAGATTATAATAAAAAAAAGGACTGGTTTCAGAAAATTAGTTTTTATCCTGTTTGTCAGAATAATGTCCATGTTGTTTTAAGCGAGGCAAGCGACTGATGCCCTCATCTCCTCCTGAAAAATATTTCACTAACAATAACAGACTTTTATCAATTTTTAAGAGAGAATATCTACTTGTCATACTCTGTATAATTTGTAGTCTGCTTTTCTTTTTTGAATTAGGAAGCAGAACCTTTGAAACACATGACGTCCCACGATATGCCGAAATGGCAAGGGATATGCTCCATAGCGGGGACTGGCTGGTAACTAAGTATCAGGGGCATATTTATCTGAGCAAACCACCCATGTTAATGTGGTTAATTGCCTTCTTTTCTTCATTTACTGATCACATAACTCCGCTTACTGCACGCTTGCCCAATGCACTTGCAGGCATTGCAGGCGTCCTCATCACATATTACTTCGCAAGGAAATTCTTTTCCAGGCGCATAGCGTTTCTTTCTGCAATTATCCTGGCAATCAGCCAGAAATACTTCTGGCACGGCAGGGAGGCGCGCACGGATATGCTCTTTACAGTATTTGTCACACTTTCATTTTATTTCTTTTACCTGGGCTACAGGCAAAAAAAGTGGTTTTATTCCATCTTCTATTTTGCATTAGTACTTGCTGTGCTTACCAAAGGACCGCTGGGTATTATATTTGTTTTATCAGTTATCATAGTCTATTTAGCGCTACAAAAAAACCTATCGGCTATTAAAACCATGAAATGGGAATGGGGGGTCGCTATCTTTGCGTTGACAATCGGTATTTGGGGAAGTATCTTTTGTTTGAAGGTGGGAATCAAACCTATTATGTCCACTGTAAAATCCGAACTTTTTACGCGCATTAATGATCCTATCAGCCACGCTGAACCATTTTACTATTACTTTGTCAGTGTATGGGCAGACTATGCACCGTGGACATTGTTTATCCCTTTTGCCTGTATTTACACATATAAAAAGTGGAGAGAAGGAAATCCGCACCATACATTCCTTTTTTGCTGGATAGTTGTAATTTTTATATTTCTATTTATATCTAAGGCTAAAAGCTCAAGATATATGCTCCCAATATTTCCTGCCCTTTCAATTCTTATTGCAAACCTTATCAGCGATGTTTTTGAAAATACTATCTTACAGCCAAAATGGTTAGCCAAGGTTACAAGGTGGATTATCTTTGCAACAGCCATAATAGCCGCCATAACGCTTGTCGGTATGCCGCATTATCTCATAAAAAATATATGGATTGGGACTTTTATTTCGATAGTAACAATATTGATGTTAATAAAACTATACAGATATTTCTTTGAAAGAAAAAAAATATTAAAGGCCGCTCTGGCTTTCATTATCATTATCACTACCGCCGGGTGGTTAGTTTATATTCATCAGCTTACTGTTCAATCAAACCGCGATTCATTTGGACCCGGACTCGTTAAAACAGTCAATGAAGAGTCCATGGACTGGAAGAACTACATTATTTGTGGATATCAGCTTGATCGTGATATATGGAATATTATTAATCTCAATCTCAACACATGCGTTCCTCGTCTCACAGACCAAAGCGAACTAAGGCAATTTTTAAACAGCGTTGACGCAAAACCTATTTGTATCATTGAGAAGGTTGTATTTGATAAAATAAAGGAAAATATTCTCGACGATTCTTTAAAAACAATAGATATCAAATCCAGAAAACATCCGCTTGTGGTGCTAACAAAAAAATGAAATGTACAAATTTAATATAATATTTATACAAAAAGAAAAATAAAAAATGCTGAAGGATATATCAAAAAATCAAAGGTTTTTACTAATAACACTTATAGCAATAAGCTGTTTCGTCCTGTTTTTCGATTTAGGCGGCAGGGGCTTTCAGAATAAAGATTATCTGCGGTTTGCAGAGACCGCCCGCGAAATGATGTACACGGGCGATTATATCGTCCCGCATTATGCCGGCAAGATTTACTTAGCAAAACCGCCCATGCTCATGTGGTGTATTGCGCTGTCTTCTAAATTTAACGGTACAATCACCCCATTCACTGCAAGAATACCCTCGGCTCTCTGCGCGCTTCTGAGTATTATCGTCGTATACTTGTTTGGAAAGCACCTCTTTAAAAATCCGATGGCAGGCTTTTTTGCAGGGCTTATTTTGCTTTCCAATTACATGTTTTTCCTTTACGCCAGAACCGTTAAGACAGATATGATGTTAGCAACATTCCTCTTCACGGCTTTATACACCTTCTACATGGGATACTCGTTGAAAGATACCTCGAAAAAAAGAAATTACTTCATTTTATTTTATATTTCAATTGCGCTGGCAATTCTTACAAAAGGTCCGCTTGGATTCATTATTCCACTCTTAATTATCGGCATTTATCTGCTATTTAAGAGAGAATTGCGGTTTTTCAAACAAATGCACTGGCTAATGGGTGCGTGCATATTGGCGCTGACTGTTGTACCATGGGTCGCATTAATGTGTCATCAAATAGGACTTGATACCGTTATCAAAAACACCTTCAGCGAATCTGTAGTTAGATATGGCACGGAAGAATACGGACATAAGGAACCGTTCTATTTTTTTCTACCCGAACTCATTAAGGGATTTTTACCGTACAGCATTCTTTTCCCCGCAACTTTTGTCTACCTCTTTTCCAAAAAGGTAACCAGAATTGCCGGCGATCGTTTATGGCTTTTAGTATGGTTTATTACAATCTTTATTTTCATGTCTATCTCTCAATGCAAAAGCGCCCGTTATATATTGCCTTTGTATCCTGCTGTATCGCTTATGATGGGCGGCATGCTGGCGAGTATCGCTGACATGCCAGCAAACAATACATATTTGAATAAATGGACAAAATATACCCTTGCGTTAATGCTAGTTATTATTTTTGCGCTATCCATTGGGGCGTCTGTTTATACGCATTCACACTATACTGAACTCTATCCCTTCAGCATCGGTATTGCCATAATTTTCATAACAATCACAGCGAGCAGAGTTCTTACTAAAAAATTGCGAAGCCAGACTGTATCTTTTTTAATTATCTGTGCATTCTTTACAATAGTTGGCATGGTATACATCAAAGAATTAAGCCTTTATAACTATCGCCATTCGCCGGGACTAGATCTGGCAAATGCTGTGTCAAAACATGTAAACAGGAATGACCTGTATTATCATGAAGTGCCGGATGAATGTCTATCACCGATGAACTTTTACATGAACCGAATCATTCCAAAAATTAAAAATCAACAGCAACTAGCAGATACATTTTTATCGGATAAAGACGTTTATTGTATAGTTGGCAAGAAAGCATACGATGAGACAGAATTTTTTCGTCACATTCCGCATCGTGTAATGCAGAATATACGTTACAAAGATATTGATTTAGTTCTTATAAAAAATCACCCAAAGGCAATTCAAACAGAATGGTGATAAATGTCATTATATTGTTTATTCTACTCTTTACAGGCCAATTCATCCTTCTGCCTTTACAAAGCATATATCCTCAGTCTGGAGAAACTGCACAGCAAACTACTTTATCAAATACACATACAGATTACGTTAACGTTGTATATAAAAACTATAAAGACGTCTACGAACACTTTGGCGATAATGCAGAACGTCTTTATCAGCAATACGGCATCTTTGCCCTTGAATTTCTAAAAGAATATAAAATTGAAGGACTAGCGCTCCTCGAAAGACATGCAGGGGAAATGGCAAGCCTGTACCCAATGCTTGATTATCGCGATATCTTTCAATTATACAATAACTCCAATAACAACGCAGAAAATCTAAAAATATTTTCACCCGAAATCCTCACCAATTTTTACAAAACATTTGGAAGCGAAGGAACAAAATATATAACCGATAACCCTGAAAATATCTTTCTCATCAGCAAAGACACATCAAGAGGGCAGGAACTGATCCAGCTTGCAAATGAAAAAGGAGATATTATCTTCCCGCTGACACGGAAACATGGGATTGCCTTTGCAAAACATTACGACAGGGATGTGCTGAACATCGTTATCAAATTCCAGGAAGACGGACTCCTTGCAATCAAGGAATATGGAGATAAGGCAAAGATGTTATTCAGCCTTTTTATAGACGAAGAGACTTTCTATCATGTGATAAAGACGTATGGACACAAACAGACTATTCCGATTATCTATCTCTTTTATGATAATAAAGACTTCAACAGCCAGATGTCTAATTACTTGAAAACAACAAACGCTTATAACTGGCTCTCAAGCTGGTGGTACGGCACGGATACTGCCACAATAAATACACAAGACGCTGAATCCGCAAGTTATAACAATGCCAGAAGGGCAGTCAATCTCATCTTCGAACTGGGTAACGATTTTATTGATAGATTTGAAATCGTGGATATTAACAATGTCAAAGAGGAGGCCGTTACCACAATCACCAATAAATTAAGAAACTTCTTTATTTCTGATGTCGAAAAGGTCAGCCGTAAAAGGATTCGACAGGAAGACATTACCTTCCAGGATAAACTTTTTGCAGGACTGGATATACTTGGATTTGTGCCTATCGGCAGCGGTATATCAAAAGGGGCACAACTTGCAGCAAAAGGGGCGCAGTCTGCAAGGACTGTAAAAGGTTTCAAGGGGCTTGCAAATTTAACAGACGACCTTGTTAAAGCCTATGGAGACGATATTATCAAATTCGTGGCAAACCACGGTGATGATGGCATAAAAGCCGTACAGGCAACGGATGGCAGAATACTTAAACTATCGCAGCAATATGGAGATGATGTTGTTAGATACGTCTCCAGATATGGCGCAGACGCTGAAAAAACAATCGAGAAATACGGTGATGATGTCCTATCGCTTGCACGCCAGTTCGGCGATGATGTAATAAAATATACAACGCTTTATGGCGACGATGGTATTAGAATTATCCAGAAACACGGCAAAGACATCGTGCTTTTGAGTTCAATTTATGGTGACAATGTCATAAAGTTATCAATCACACATGGCGATGATATTATTAAATATGTATCGCGTTATGGAGCAAGCGGCGGAAGGGTTATAGAAAAATACGGTGATGATGTAATTGGTCTGGCAAAAAGATATGGAGACGATGTCATAAAATATGTAGGCATGTATGGTGACGACGGTCTCAAGCTGGCAGGAAAAGGCAAAGCAGGCTTATTCATAATGCGTTTCATGTCCCCAACGGTATTTGCAAAATGTGTAAAGTTTATCAAATATGGACTTATTGCTACCATTTTTCTCACTATTGCCACGCATCCCATCGCATTTTTATCTGGATTGATAAATGCCCTTGCATGGCTATTTGGCACCAGCCCGGTAATCATAGCCATCATTCTCGGCCTTGTAGCCGCCTTCTTCATTATCCGGTTTCTAAGAAAATTTAAATGGGTATTCACGCCATTCCTGATATGTTTTAGGATACTAAAAAGATTTGTATAGGCAGTCATAAACTTACAGATAGATAGTTTTTGATGAAATATTGAAAAACATATGAATACCTTATCTTCTGCTACACACCCTGCGGTTGAACGACTTCATATTGAACTGATTCGCAAGATACCACATTCCCGACGACTGCAGATGGTTACCTCACTGATTAAAACCACACGCCAACTATTCACAATTCCGTTAAAACAAGGTTTGAAACACAATTTTGGAGGGAATGATTATGGGAAATGATGCAATGTTTTATTTGTGGTCGTTGCTTTTGCTGCAAGCTCGCATAGATGGTATGTTCCATTTGGTCTTTTATGCCTTTAATGTTGGCGGAATTTATGCAACTGTTCGTCTTTGTTTGTGGGGGATAAAAAAAGTAGAGGCAGGAAGTGGCAAAATCGCTTACTCAGTCTGCGGGATTGCCAGTGCGGCTTGCCTAATCGTAACGATTGCCAATGCCTGTACTGTAGATACTACCATTACAGCCTTCACAAACCCTGGTGCTTGGGTTTTGCACAGAATATTGCCTATTGTCAAAGTAGCGAAACCAAAGGATACAATCGACATTGCAACCGACGAAGATATATCAATGATAGGTAAAATTAAAACATCTGATGAGGCATTAAAAATCTACATTTCTATACCAATAAAAACAAATACGAGAAAATTAAGGGCTTTGGTATGGGATAAGTACACAGAACTACTGGTATTAGAACTACAAACATGGATGAAAGAAATGAAATAAATTGTATAGGAAGAAGCAATGCTCGTTAATCGCGCCTTCAAGGTTGATCCCAATAACAAACAAAGCACTGCACTGTTGAAACATGCAGATGGTGCGATTGCTGTTGTTTGAATCACAATTCCATTAAAACAAGGATTGAAACAGTATAGTATTGAGTTATGGTTTTAGAGGAAGCTGAATCATGATTAACTACACTGGCATGTCGTACCATCAAAGAACGCAGAAAGCAAAAATGTAAACAAGACTAAATCCTTGAGTTACAGTCTATATAACCCTCAGTTGTAAATCAAACCTTCAGGTTTGAACCTTTAGGTTGAAAGCTTTAGCTAGCTGGGATGCTAAAAAGATTTATTTTCGAAATGATGAAAGAAAAAATGCAGTCTAAACATAAAAACTTTCTCCACCTCGCAACCTTCCCCTCATAAAGCCCCGAAGACCTGATAAAAGAATGATTGAAACAGACATGCTCTGTTATTAAGATAGTACTCAAGAATTATCACACAAAGATTGATTCCATTCTTCAGCAACAAATAATATTCAATGCAAAAGGCGCCGAGTTACTAGACCTTGTTGACACCCCAAAGCAAAAAATTTTACTGACAGAAGTGGGTAAAAGATTTGTGGAATCTGACACAGCAACCAGAAAACACCTCTGGAAAGAGCAATTATCTAAATTAACCATCTACAAACATATCATAGAAATGATCAGGAATGCACCGAAAGGAAGGTTAGAGCGCTACCAGGTTGAAAAAGAACTTGTATTGTACCTGCCGCAGGAAGACCCATTCAGGCTGTTCAATATTCTGACAAGCTGTGCACGCTATGGAGAATTATTCGCATATAGCGAAGATACAGGATATATTACTTTTGAGTAGAATTGCAGAATAAATTTTGATAAATTAACCAAAATTTAAGTGAAAATATGCACTTTACCTTAGTACTGCATGTTTCAGATTTGTTATTTTATAAATGATAAATTAGAAACGACGCCTAAAAATTCAACTTTGAATATAGCATACGAAATACTTTACAGTAAATGAGTCTGACTTGCTGACTCATACAATATAAATCAATTATGGTATTGAATATTCTACTTTTCTTTGTGGGACTTGCCGGGTTATATTTCGGGGCAGAGTGGCTTGTAAAGGGTGCAACCAGATTTGCCCGTTCATTCAACATCAGACCTGTTGTCATAGGCCTCACCATAGTAGCGTTCGGTACCTCAACTCCAGAACTCGTTACCAGTGTGCTAGCCGGCATAAAGCATCTAAATGACCTTGCTATAGGTAATATTGTTGGAAGTAATATTGCCAACATAGGGCTCATTTTGGGACTTACAGCGCTCATCCAACCGCTCAAGGTTGATATGAAACTCATTATCCGTGAGATGCCCATTGTGGTTGGCATTTCCCTGTTATTGTATTTTATGGGATGGAACGGCGTACTGAGCCGACATGAAGGTATGATACTCCTCGGAGGTATTATTGCATACATTCTATATGTGTATCGCATGGCAATAAAAGAATCTAAATCCGTTGAGCAAGAATATCTCGAATTTGAGGACCATTTAGGAACAGCAGGTAATCGGAAGTTAAAAGATATCTTTTTCATACTGATCGGCCTCGGAGCGCTTGTTGGAGGGGCGCATTTCCTTGTTAACTCTGCCATTTATATCGCAAGAGTTATAGGTATCAGCGAACTTGTTATCGGTCTTACTGTTGTTGCAGTAGGAACCTCGCTTCCCGAACTAGCCACTTCAATGATTGCTGCAATTCGAAAGGAATCTGATATAAGCGTGGGCAATGTGCTTGGCAGCAATATCTTCAATATCCTTGCAATACTTGGTCTAGCCGCAATAATTCAACCCCTGCAAATCAATACCACCTCTCTTCGGGTAGATATGCCTGTAATGATTCTGTTCGCCATGTGTCTGATTCCAATGATCACATGGAAATTCGTACTTAGTCGTTTTCAGGGTGTGCTTTTATTAATCGGATACGTTGCTTACGTGTTGTGGTTATTCAAATAATTTTTTTGCTTCAAACAATTCCACTTATCAGTCGCTAATTGCAATTTCAAATTTAAACGGCAATCTTTCCCCGCCTGTAATTACCTCATTTTTTGTTTATTAAGAAATAGCGACATAGTGTCGCCCTCTTTAAATATTGATTCCCCATTTTTACATACCATTTCTACTTCCATACTAGTTTTGCTCCTTTTTATTGCTTAAAAAATTCAGACAAACTTCTGCAACCTTATCAGGTTTTATCTGCGTCATACATCTATGATCCTTTGGACATATCTTAAGCTGACAGGCAAGACAGTCCACATCGGCACAAATTACTTGTCCTATCTCTGCGGGAGTATTAGTATATCTTGGATCGTTTGGTCCAATGATTGTCACTACAGGTCTTTTAAAGGCAACGGCGATATGCCTTGGACCGGAATCCACTGTAATCAATAAATCGCATACCTTTATAAGCAATTTAAGAACATCAAGGGACAAAGAATAACTTGCCAGATTTATCAACCTCGATTTTGCTGTTCGTTCGATGTCTGTTGCCAGATTTATTTCATTTGGTGCACAAACGATGGCAATATTACAATCCAATTCCTTCTTTACAAGGTCTGCTGTTCGGGCAAATCCCTCTGCCGTCCAGCACTTTGAGGAACCATATGCTGCGCCCGGATTTAACAAAACAAGAGGCAAATCGCTATTCACATTGCAGTTTTTCAGGATTTCATCCGCGCGTATCTTACCTTCCTCGGTAACGAACAATTCCAATTCATTCGATCTTACATCACAGCCTATTTCAGTACACAAACACAGATAATAATCCCCCATATAGGTTGGAAGGAAATGTCCATTTTCAGACGGTCTGTTTATCCCATCTGTAAGAAATAACGAGCGTGCATCCCTTTTGTAACCTATGCGCCGTTTTACACCTCCCAGCCAGAACATGAGCGCCGAACTGAACGAATTAGGAAAGAGGAATCCGATGTCATATCCTTCAGACCGTATCTCTTTAACTGCAGAGATAAATTGAGCGGTTTTGTTGCGCTTATTATTGTCTAAAACGAATAGTTTATTAAACCATGGCGTGCCCTTGATTAAGTTCTGGACATAGGTTTTGAGCACAAGCGTTATCTCTGCCTCTGGAAAGTTTTCCCTTATACACCGAAAGGCGGGTGTAGCCATAACAACATCACCTACCCAGTTGGGCGAGCGGATAATGATTTTACGTATATTTTCTGGTTTTACCAACGACAAGGATACCTCACATTAAGAGAATGACAACATTGGAAGTTACGCTTGAATTTTATATTAACAGTTCGCATAATGTCAAGTTATGTATTATCCACTTAAGGTTTTTCTATTGACAGAACATATGCTTATAATATTAATATGATAACAATCATTATGTAAGTCCTTAAGTAAGATATTTGAAAAGGGTAAAGTACATAATAGTTTTGTAAATAGTTTATTTTTCTTTCTGTAAATTATGCCATTATACGAAATTATATCTCTGATTGGTTTTATATTAGGTACCATTCTGCACATCGTCCTTTCAATACTGATTGTGCAGCGAAAACATAAAACGAGGAGCGAACTCGTCTTCCTGTTCCTTGTCATCAGCGTGGCTATGTGGCACTTTGGAAATGCAGTGTACCTTTTTAGCTTTATTTTATTTGGGAAAGGCATTCCAAGCGTCAGTATTATTGCCGATGCGATATCCTACACAGGTATCGGTTTTATGCCAAGTCTATTGCTACATACCGCTGTCCTATTTCTCTTTGAAAGCAAACCTCACATAGAAAAAACTGTGCAACGCCTCATTATAATGGCTATCTACCTTCCCGTTATTCCATTCGTGTTAATTATAAAAAATTTTATTGTCTTTGAGGATATGTATTCAATTACAACAGCATCGCATTATATTAAACCCTTTGTTGTATGGCTTATAACCTCTTTATTTATAGCGGCTTTTATTTCCAGAGAACTTGCAAAAACTGTGGTAGAAAAAGAAGAACGCAAATTCCATCTGGCGATTTTCTGGGCGGTAATAGCAATCGCAATCTTTATCGGATTCACAGTGCTTCTCAACGGAAATAAGATTCCTTACATCGGAAACTATCTCGTACTGATCTCCATGTTATCATCCATTTTCCCAAGTATCATTTTTTCCTACTATGTTTATCGTTATAATTACATGGAATTCGTGCTCCGACGCAGCGTTTTTTATTCGCTGCTTACCCTCATACTGATATGCCTTTATTATTTTGGAATTAAAAAGATAAGCAAATCGCTGGAACAGCACCACGCCATTAACGCAAGAATAGTTGAATCCGTCTTTGTCATCAGTCTTGTGTTCTGGTTCCCAAAACTAAAAGAAGGCGTACAAACACTTTTAAGAAAATTAATATTTTACAAGATTGCAGACAGCGAATACCAGTTGAACGAACTAAGTCACGTTATCAGCACAGACACATTAATTAATTTCACGAAACTGCTTGAACATGTTGTAGAAACAATCAGGAAGGCTACAGCTATTAAATCAACCAACCTTTTTCTTTTCAGACCAGTCCCTCCGCCAGACAAAGGAGACGAAAGAATACAAATCATCGGAAACAAACGATACGAACCAATCACACATTCAGATATTCAGCACATTGTTCAATTCTTCGCCAATGGAGAATTTGTTGTACTGAACCGATATGAGGTAAAGGATGCCTCTATTATCAACGAAACGAAGATGCTGGACGCTGTTTTTGTATTTCCGATATTCGTAAAACGCAAACTTACAGGACTTCTGGGACTGGGGCGTGCCAGACGTGGCATACCGATCACCTCCGACAATCTGGACCAGTTGATGATTATTGCCAATGAAATAGGCTCCGCAGTAGAAAAATCAAAGATTATCGAAGAAAAACTTCAACTCGAAAGGAAGATGTATGAGAACGAAAAACTTTCCAGTCTTGGACGTCTTTCTACAAGCGTAGCGCATGAAGTAAAAAATCCGCTCAGCTCAATAAAGACCATTGTTCAGGTAATGCGTGAGGATTTAAGCAAGGATGACTCAAAGCAGGAAGGACTCAACATTATAGTGGGCGAAATAGACAGGCTGACAAAGGTTGTCAACCAGCTTTTACAATTCGCAAAGCCTCGCAACGAGCAGAAAACAAACATAAAGGTTACAGATATTATTAACTCAACACTGGTTGTGCTCGACTACGAAGCAAAACAAAATAAAATTACAACTTTTTGCGATATACCGAAAGACCTGCCCATGATTATTGCAGACGAAGGGGCGCTAAAGGAAATATTCTTTAACCTGTTCCACAATGCAATCCAGGCCATGCCATTCGGAGGGAAGATATACATTTCAGCAAACTATCAGCCAGAAAACCGTGTTGTTCAGGTAACTGTTGCCGATACAGGGACCGGCATACCTCAGGATGCGCTGGAAAAAATATTTGAACCATTTTATACAACTAAACAGACTGGAACTGGACTTGGACTCTCCATCGTTAAGAAAAAACTCGAGGATATGGAAGCTACCATTCGTGCAGAAAGCAATGGCGCTGGCGCTTCATTTACTTTAAATTTCCCTTTAAACGAACCTATTTTAGTATAAACCGATAGCATGCCAAAACCCTCAATTTTAATTGCAGACGATGAAAAAGCAGCGCGTTACGGAATGAAAAAGGCGCTACAAAAGGAAAACTACATCATCTATGAAGCGAAAGATGGCACAGATGCGTTACAAATAATAAAGACGCACCATCCTGAATTAATATTTCTGGATATCAATATGCCTCAACTTGATGGTATGAAAACGCTTGAAATGATAAATGCAATGAAAAATCCACCACTTGTGGTTATCATTACCGCTTTCGGTTCTGAAAAGACCGCCGTTGAGGCGATGAAAAAAGGCGCTTATGATTATATAGCAAAGCCTTATGAAGTCGATGAGCTTCGGATTATTGTCAAAAACGCATTCGAAAAACTTACTTTACAGGAAGAAAACGCACGCCTCCGTCAGGAAATAGGCCGTCTAGAAGGGATGGGGAAACTCATAGGACAAAGCGAAAACATGAAAGAGGTTTTTGATAAAATAGAAAAAGTTGGCACAACTGATGTCACTGTTTTGATACAGGGCGAAAGCGGCAGCGGTAAGGAACTCGTGGCAAGGGAAATACATAAACGTAGTAAACGTAGAGACGCCCCATTTATAGTAATGAATTGTGCCGCTGTACCCGAAACATTGATTGAAAGCGAACTCTTTGGACACGAAAAGGGCGCTTTCACCGGGGCAACTGAAAGGCGGCTAGGAAAATTTGAACTAGCCAATAATGGGACAATATTCCTTGACGAAATCGGAGATATGAGCATAAGCACGCAATCAAAGCTGCTCCGTATCTTACAGGAACAAAAATTCGAACGACTGGGCGGCACAGAAACGCTTGCAGTTGATACACGAATTATAAGCGCTACACACCACGACCTTGAAGAAGAGATTGAAGAGGAAAGATTCAGAGAAGATCTTTACTATCGAATAAACGTAGTTAATATAAAATTGCCTCCATTAAGGCATAAAACAGAAGATATTCCATTACTTGCAAATCGCTTTATACAGTATTTCTCCGAAAGGCACCAAAAGAGTGTTTTGTCAATAACAAGCGATGCAATGAAATGTTTGGTATCATATAACTGGCCCGGCAATGTCCGTCAACTTAAGAATGTTATTGAAAGCGCTATGGTGCTTACTAACAATGAGGTACTCGATACAACAGACCTTCCGGAAGAAATACTACATCCGGAAAATAACGCCTTAACTTTAGAAAATATTAATTACAATCTTTCTTTTAGGGATGCAAAAAAGCTATTAATAGAAAGTTTTGAACGTGATTTTATAAAAAAGAAACTCGATGAATGCGGGGGGAACGTAAGCCGGGCTGCCGAAGCGCTTGACATGCACCGCCAAAATCTTCAGCAAAAGATACGCGAACTGCGTATAAGCAAGTGAAACTTTTTAGATTTATTTTTTTAAATTAAAAAGGGAAGGCATAAACCTTCCCTTTTTGTCTAGTTTTGTATTAATTAATATTTATTATATTCCTTACTTTAAATTCTTCAACGCCTTTTCAGCCCTGGAAAGCAATATACTTACTTCCGTCAGAGACATACTTGGAGAAGTAATCCTTTCGCGTAACAAAGCAAACGTCTTGTCTAATTCCTCTGTTGCTGGAATATCCCAGCTCTTTTGTCCTGGCATAGGTCCCTGTGGTGCTTTTCCAGATTCCATAATTGGGAAATGCGGTTCCGATGAAGACCCGGAGGACGGTGGGGTGCTTGGCACACCGGGCGCACCAGGTTGACCCTGACTTTTTAACCTGGCAAGTTCCTGCTGAAGCGCAGCAATAAGTTTCTGTTTTTCTGCAATTTCCTGGTCAGCTACCTTTTTTGCCTCTGTATAATATATCAACTGCTTTTTTATTTCCTCTTCACTCCTCTTTATATCTGCAATCTGCATTTCAAATTTTTCATTTATACCTTTGCTTTCACCTTCAAGAGTGCTAATCTGTTCGGATAACTTACCCCTCTGTGATTCTAATTCATTCAGCTTATTCTGCTGTTCCATAATTGTATTTTGTAATCCGCCAAGCTGAACGCCTACTGCTACCTTAATTGCACCAAAGGTATCAACTTCCTTTTGTAATTCGGCAGCTTTTGCTGATAATCCATCCTTTTCCGAAGAGCAAGTGGTAAATTTACCTTCAACTTCCTTTTTTGCCACCTCAACCTTTTCAAGGTTCCCCATTAATTCAGGGACCTTCAATACTTCTGTTCGTCCGGCAGCCAGTTGTCTTTCCAATGTATGTACACGTTCTTTCTGTAGCCTGTACTTTTGTGTAACTGATACACCAAAACCAACGCACAGTAGGCCAAAAAACCCTACCAGCACTACCATAATTGCTTTTGTCTTCATATTACAACTAGACATTTGACACCTCCCCTTTGTTGTACATATTAACTTTTTTAAATTCCGAAGGATTTAATATTCAAAAAATTTAAAGAAACAGATTTGAGGAAAGAAAATATTAGCAAAATACAAGTTAAGTTTCAAGTAAAATTGTTATGAAAGATTGAACTTGATTTTTTATACAATATAAATTGTAATTAGTAAAAATCAATTTATATTTGATTAGAAACTAACATTTGGTTTTTCGCTTAACTTCGTTTCATTCCTTAATAAAAAGGTTATGAACGCTTCCAGCCCAGTTGGAAATAGTTAAAAACATTATGTCTAAGGATAATTTCATCCATCTTCATGTTCATAGCGAATACAGCCTCCTTGATGGGGCATGTAAAATTAATGATTTGGTAGATAAAGCCATCCAGTTTAGAATGCCTGCCCTGGCGCTAACAGACCATGGAAATATGTTCGGCTCTATCGAATTTTATGAAGCGGCAAAATCAAAGGGCATAAAACCTATTATCGGTTACGAAGCATACGTCGCACAAAACAGCCGCCTTGATAAAGAGTCAAAAAATGGCAAAGAAAACATCACACACATAACCCTTCTGGTAGAAAGCGATGAAGGTTATCGCAATCTTTTAAAATTAACTACATCTGCTTACCTTGAGGGTTTTTATTATAAACCAAGAATTGACAAGGATATACTTAAAACCCATTCAAGGGGCTTAATATGTTTAAGCGGTTGCATGACGTCAGGAATTAATCGTTGTCTGATAAACAATCGCTTTGAAGAGGCATTAAATGTTGCAAAAGAATACGCAGATATATTTGGTAAAGATCGTTTTTATATAGAAATCCAGAACAACGGTATTAAAGAACAGGCACGGTTAGTATCTGGAGCAGTTGAAATAAGTAAAAAACTCGGCGTTCCAATGGTTGCAACAAATGATATTCATTATATGAACAAAGACGATGCCACAGCCCATGATGCACTGTTGTGTATTAATACAGGAAAACACCTATCGGATGTTCAAAGACTGCGCTTCGAAACAAATGAATTTTATTTTAAAAGCCCCGAAGAAATGTACGCCGTATTTCAAAACATTCCCGATGCAATCGAAAACACCTCAAAAATAGCAGACCGTTGCAATCTAAAATTGACCTTTGGGAAACTACACCTACCTAAATTTAAACTTCCACAAGGTTTTACAAACATAGCATACCTGAAAAAACTGTGCGAAGATGGGACAATTAAAAAATATGGTTCCAGCACACAGCCCATTCGTGAAAGACTGGACTACGAGCTCAAAGTCATTGAAAACACAGGTTTTGTTGATTATTTCCTGATTGTCTGGGATTTCATTAATTTTGCCATCCAACACCGCATTCCTGCAACCGGACGCGGCTCTGGCGCAGGAAGTCTCGTAGCTTATGTGCTAAACATTACAAATATTGATCCGCTTGAAAACGATTTATTATTTGAGAGATTCCTGAATTCAGAAAGGATTTCAATGCCCGATCTGGATATAGATTTCTGTGCCGAAGGGCGAGAAAAAGTAATTCAGTATGTCAGGGGAAAATATGGCGGTGATAGTAATGTTGCGCAAATCATCACATTTGGAACAATGAAGGCAAAGGCTGTCATCAGGGATGTTGGACGCGTGATGAACATACCTCTGTCTGAAGTGGATAAGCTGGCTAAACTCATCCCAAACACATTAAACATAACATTAAAACAGGCTCTGGAGCAGGAGCCTTCATTGAAAGCCCTGTATGAAAATGAAAAACATATCCATGAATTATTTGATATTTCAGTAAAACTTGAAGGTCTGTGCCGCCATGCTTCTGTGCATGCAGCAGGGATTGTAATTTCGGATGAACCGCTGACTGAATACGTCCCGCTGGCTAAAACAGGGGACGTAGTTACAACACAATTTTACGACGAAATACTGGTAGATAAAATAGGTCTGTTAAAGGCCGACTTCCTGGGGGTTCGGAAATTAACTGTTATAGACAAAGCCCTGAAGTTGATTCGGGAAACCACAGGAAAGGAAATTGACCTTACAAAAATTCCAATGGATGATAAGGCAACTTATGACCTATTATCACGTGGAGATGTAAAGGGCGTATTTCAGGTAGAAACCAGCCGCGGTTTTAAAGAGCTACTGAAAAAATTAAAACCCGACCATTTTGCAGATATCCTGCCCCTTGTTGCTTTATACAGACCAGGTCCGTTACAAAGTGGTATGGTAGATTCGTTCATCAACAGAAAACATGGCAGGGAAGAAGTAGTTTATCCTCATCCTTCTCTCGAACCAATCCTCAAGGAAACGTACGGGGTAATTCTATATCAGGAACAGGTTATGCGTATCGCCAACCGATTAGCTGGTTTCACCCTGAATCAGGCAGATAACCTTCGCAAAGCAATGGGTAAAAAGAAACCAGAAATCATGGCAAAATTCAAAGACCAGTTTGTAAACGGCGCTGTAACGAACGGAATTCCCAGAGAAACCGCAAAAAGCATATTTGAATTAATGGAATATTTCGCCGGATATGGTTTTAATAAGTCGCACTCTGCCGCTTATGCCGTGATTACTTACCAGACCGCATATCTTAAGGCAAATTATCCTGTTCAATACATGGTTGCTCAGATGAGTTGTGAAAAACAGAATACGGACAAGATTGCTGAATACATCGAAGACTGCCGTCACATGGGCATCGAAGTAATACCACCCGATGTTAATGAAAGTCAGAATGACTTTACTATTTCTGATAATAACAAAATTCGATTCGGACTTGGTGCAATAAAAAATGTAGGTGGCAAGGCTATAGAATCCATAATTGAAGCCAGAAATACGTCAGGCAGATTTACGTCTCTTCTTGATCTTTGCAAGCGTGTTGATATGCGCGTTGTCAACAAACAGGTAATTGAATTCTTGATTAAACCCGGTTGTTTTGATGCACTCCATGGCAACAGGGCGAAATTGCTTGCCGGACTTGACACGGCCATGCAAATAGGGGGTATTGCAAACAAAGACCGACGCACAGGTCAAAAATCACTATTTAATTTCGGCGACGATACCGTTGAATCAGAAAACCCGGATTTCAGTAAAGACACACAAATAAATAATTGGACTGAAAGGGAGTTGCGGCAGGCGGAAAAGGAAAGTCTGGGCGTTTATATGAGTTCACACCCATTAAATTCGCACAAAGAAAAAATAAAACAATTATCCACTGTATTCTCTTCCGAAGTCTCCGAACTCTCTGAGGGTGAAGAAATAGTAATAGGCGGCATTATCACAAATATTAGACCGAGTGTTACAAAAAAGGGCGATCCAATGTTATACGTTACATTAGAAGATATGAACGGGGCAGTTGAGTGTCTTGTCTTTAAAAAGGAAATAAAGGCATATCAGCCGTTATTGGTAGTTGACGAGGTTGTGTTCATAAGAGCACAGGTTGGTTTCCAGAGTACTATACCTACTGTACGGATTAAGGAGATTATCCCGGAAAAAGACGCACTGGCTCGCCTTGCAAAGTGTATGACAATACGACTTGATGCCTTGAATTTCGATGAAAATAAATTGATTCAGCTAAAAGAATTCATTAAAAAACACAGTGGTGCATGTCCTCTTTTCTTTGAAATCGCCACGCCAGACAATAATATTCAAATTAAAACCTCATCGCAATATTTTGTATCGGTATCAAATACTTTCATATCGCTTTTACAGGATTTATTTGGCTCCGATGGTTTCCAAATCAACCAGCCAGAGACGCTTCCTGTAGTTTAAAAATGTTTGACCTCATTTACTTATTGTGCTAAAATTCTTAAAATTAGCTATATTATTTTATGGAGACAAACAAAATGGGCGATGAGCTAACTTATGCATTAATCACACCTTATAGCCTTTTAAAGAGCCGTACTGGCGGTATACTAGGTCGTTTACTTTCTTTAATAAACCTTGAGTTCATAGGGGTAACCATGTTCGCCCCGAGTGACTCATTCGTTGATAAATATTGCGATACCATCGAAGAACAAGATATGAAACCAGCATGGAAGAAGGTAATGATTGACTATGTAAACAACACCTTCCGCAAGGAAAACAGGTTTGGAATAACAAACAGAACGGTATTACTTTTCTACAAAGGGCCCAATGCCATTCAGAGATTAAAAGATGATGTAATAGGACCTATAACCAGCTTCCAGGGACACACGATTCGCGGGAGTTTTGGCGATTTTGTTGAAAGCTCCGACGGTAAAATCGAGTATTTCGAGCCTGCCGTTATCTCCTCAGCGGATCATGTCGCAAACAATAAACAGCTTGCATTATTTGCAGAATACCTGCCTAAAGACGGCGGGGTACTCGAAGATATCGTTAAATTCCAGGAGGGTATAAAGGCAGAAACTACGCTCGTTATTCTGAAGCCCTTCGAGGAACAAAGCCCTCTGCCGGGTAATATGATTGATATGTTCTCAAGAACAGGACTATTTATCGTCGGGATAAAGCTCCTTCGAATGAGTATTGCCCAGGCTGAGGAGTTTTACGGACCGCTTGTAAATATATTTAAAGAGAAATTAAAACTGAAACCTGAAAAAATTTCAGAAAAGCTGAAGGAATGCCTTAAAACCCTTTTTACATTTGATGTACCGGGTATAATTATCAATACCCATGCAGAACAACTGGCAGAACAATTAAAAGATAAAAACGCCATAAATGAATTTAATAAAATTATTCAATATATGACAGGATTAGACCCTGAAAAAACAAGCCCTACTGACAAAAAAAAGCCAGGAACGGCTCGATGCCTTGCGCTTTTATATCGAGGCCCTGATGCAATAAGTAAAATAAGAGGCATACTGGGACCTACAGATTCAAAAAAGGGCGAGCCTGGTAAGGTGCGCAGGATTTACGGTGAAGATATTATGAAAAATGCAGCGCATGCCTCTGATTCCGTAGAAAATGCAGAAAGGGAACGAAAGATTATTGGTCTGTGGGACAACAAGGGCATATGTGAACTCAAGGAGCTGATCGAAGATTATTTAAAAAGAAAATAAGTATGGTAATTAAAAAAATCAATGTAGGACCTTTGGCGGTTTGTTGTTATATTGTTAGTAGCAATGTCTCAGGGGAGGCAATTATTATTGATCCGGGTGCTGATGCAGAAATCATAATAAATTTCATAAAGGAATCTCAGCTAAATCCTAAACTTATTGTACTCACTCACGGGCACGGCGACCACATTGGAGCCAATGCTGAACTCAAAACGGCTTTTCCTGACATTCAAATATGCATTCATGAAAATGATCAGAACATGTTGCCTTATCCCACAAAAAACCTTTCTATACTTGCTGCATTCTATGGCGGGGCAACGGTGCGTTCCCCATCAGCAGATAGATTATTAAAAGATGGAGCTACGATCACTCTGGATAAATATATATTTGAAATAATTCATACCCCAGGCCATACTTCAGGCGGTATATGTCTGTATAATAGAAAACAGGAAAACGGACAAGCTCCTGTGCTTTTTTCAGGCGACACCCTGTTTAAGGAAGGTATAGGTCGGACAGATTTCCCGGGCTGTAGCAAAAAAGAACTAATCCAGGCTATAAAAGAACGACTGTTTGTATTGGATGAAAAAACAATTGTTTATCCCGGGCACGGACCTTCTACAACTATTAAAGAAGAAAAGAAGCATAATCCTTTTTTACAATAGGATTATATTTCAGGATATACCCCAAAATAGATACATAAATAACGAAGCACCGCCAGACGAAATTATTCCCAAATTCCATTTCAAAAATAGTTTTAGAAAAACCAGCCTTTTATTTGTTATAATATACCGTAAATAAAGTCACATATCTTGAACAAGCACTTTTTAAGTACATAAATTGTTTATTAAAAGGATATCTTTAACATCTTAATATAAGAGGCGCCATACATGGTAGAAAGAAGAGAAAATATAAGAGAATTATTCATTGAAGAAGAAATGAAGAATTCGTACCTGAGTTACGCAATGAGCGTTATCATGAGTCGTGCGCTTCCGGATGTAAGAGATGGCTTAAAGCCGTCTCAGAGACGTATCCTTGTTGCAATGAATGACCTTGGTTTGGGCCCTCGTTCAAAATCCAGAAAATGTGCCAAGATTGCGGGCGACACCACCGGTAATTATCATCCGCACGGCGAACAGGTAGTTTATCCAACCCTTGTTCGTATGGCACAGGATTTCAACTGCAGGTATCCATTGGTTGAAGGACAGGGAAACTTTGGTTCTATAGATGGCGACCCTCCCGCAGCCATGCGTTATACAGAGGCGCGTATGACGGAGGCAACAATGGCACTAATGGAAGATATTGACAGGGATACTGTAGACTTTATGCCTAACTATGACGATACACGCACGGAACCTATTGTCCTTCCCTCAAAATTCCCAAACCTGCTTTGTAACGGCTGCTCTGGTATTGCAGTTGGCATGGCAACAAGTATTCCTCCGCACAACGTTGGTGAAATTTGCGATGGAATCGCCATGGTTATTAACAATCCCGACGTTACCATTGAAGAAATCATGAAGGTTATCAAAGGTCCTGATTTCCCAACAGGCGCATTAATATGTGGTACGGAAGGGATCAAGGAAGGCTACATGACAGGACGCGGAACAATCATAGTTCGGGCAAGGGCGCATGTAGAGACAGCTAAAAACGGTAAAAAGAGTATAGTTGTAACCGAAATTCCATATCAGCTAAACAGGGACAACATTATAGAACGCATCGCCGAACTGGTGCAGGAAGAGCAATTAAAGGGTATCTCAGATGTTCGCAATGAAAGCGACCGAGAAGGAAGCCGAATCGTCATTGATTTAAAAAAGGGAGAAGATGAAGATGTTGTTTTGAATCAACTTTATAAACACACCAAACTTCAGGATAGTTTCAGTATAATAACGATTGCCTTAATAAATAACAGGCCAGAAACGCTCAACCTGAAACAGCTCCTGGCTTCTTATATTAATCACAGAAGAGTCGTTATTATACGCAGAACCACCTTTTTACTTGAGAAGGCACAGGTAAGGGCTCATATCCTTGAAGGATTAAGAATTGCTCTTCAAAATATAGATAAAATTATCAAATTAATAAAAAATTCGGAATCTGTTGAGGCGGCACGCCAGGGGCTAATGAAACAATTTTCACTTACCGAGATTCAGGCAAACGCCATCCTTGATATGAAACTCCAGCGTTTAACGGGTCTTGAACAGGGGAAGATTGAGGAAGAATACAAAAAGGTACGCGCCGATATTAAAGAATATCAGAGCATCCTCGCAAGTGACAAGCTGGTATTAAACATTATCAGAAAAGACGTTCTGGAAATTAAAGAGCGTTTCGGCGATAAACGCCGTACGGAAATAGTGGGCGCTGTTACTGAATTAAATATAGAAGACCTCATCGCAGAGGAAAGCGTTGCAGTCATCATTAGCCATGATGGATATATAAAACGCCTGCCACTTACATCTTACCGCAAGCAGCATCGCGGCGGCAAAGGCGTTACCAGTACAGATATGAAAGAGGGGGATTTCATTGAACACCTATTTGTGGCTTCGACTCATGATTATATACTATTTTTTACTGACCAGGGTCGTGTTTACTGGCTAAAGGTTTATGATGTCCCGCAGATGAGCAAAATGGCCAAAGGGAGGGCTTTAATTAACTTGCTGGAATTGAAGGAAGGTGAAAATGTAACATCCTTGATTCCTGTACGAAATTTCGATGGAAGACAACTGGTTATGGTAACACGCAATGGAGTTATCAAAAAGACCGAATTAAGCGCTTATGGCAATCCCAAGAAGGGCGGCATTATTGCAATAAATCTTGACGAGGGCGACAAATTAATCGGCGTTAAATTAACAAACGGAAAACAGGATATCATAATTGGGACAGCACAGGGGAAGGCTATCCGCTTTAATGAAGAAGATGCCAGGTCAATGGGACGTGTTACACACGGAGTAAAGGCGATCACCCTGAAAGAAGATGATACGGTCAAGGGCATGGTAATTGTGGATGAGAACGCTACACTGCTAACAGTTTGTGAAAATGGATTTGGTAAACGCACCGATTTCTCAGCATATTCTGCACAGCACAGGGGGGGGCAGGGCGTTATAAACATCAAAACAACTGAAAGAAATGGAAATGTTGTTGCATTGATTGATGTCAGAGATGAAGACGAATTAATAATGATTACCTCAAAGGGCATGGTTATAAGGACGCCTGCAAACTCCATCCGTTCAATTGGGCGTAATACCCAGGGGGTTAAACTCTTTTCAGTAGATGAAGATGATAAAGTAGTATCTGTTGCCCGAGTCCTGCCGGAAGAAAAACAAACAGGCGAAGAAACTGAAGAAACGATAAATGCGGTAAAAGACAACGAAGAAACTTCTGAAGAAACCACACAGGAAGAAGATAAAGAGTAAACAATAAAAAAATTTTCGAATATGTTTCAGATAACATTATTGAGAACAGCGCTGAGAATTAACATATCTTAGCAATTTATCTTTGATTTGATGATATTCTTTTTTGAATTCATTAAATATTCGTAAGCGGGAATAGATTGATATTGGTTACCTTTCTTTTCTCATACCATAAACCTGACACGTAATCTTCCCTTAAAATTACAATGAACCCAAAATATCCTATTTCAGTATGTATTATTACCTTTAACGAAGAATCCCGCATCCGCGATTGCCTCGAAAGCGTTAAATGGGTAGACGAGATCATCGTAGTGGATTCCCTCAGCACAGATAAGACAGTAGATATCTGTAAGGAATACACAGACAGGGTATACCAAAGACCATGGCATGGAAATATTGACCAAAAGAATTATGTTATCAGTTTAGCAAAAAATGAGTGGATACTCTGTTTGGATGCAGACGAGAGACTATCACCGGAACTTATTGAAGAAATTAAGAAAGCCCTTTCTAATCCCGGCGATGTTATAGGATTTTTCTTCTCAAGACGCAGTTCCTATCTGGGTCGCTGGATATGCCACGGAGACTGGTACCCCGACTATCAATTGCGACTCTTTAAGAAGGGTCATGGGCAATGGCAGGGCACAAATCCACATGGACGAGTCTACGTAAATGGTAAAACAAGATATATGAAACACGATATTTACCACCTCAATTACAAAAACTTTTCGCACCAATTGAGAACGATGGATAACTATTCAAATATATTTGCTGACGTTATGATTGAACGCGGCAAGGGTTTCAGTTTATCCCAGCTAATTTTCAGGCCACTTTATAAATTCATTAAGGTTTACTTTTTAAAATTAGGCTTTCTAGACGGTTTTCAGGGATTTACACTGGCAATATCCAACGCATTTTATATTTTTGTGAAGTACGTAAAACTCTGGGAAAGATTGCAAGACAACAATAAGAAAGATGCAAACCATTAAAAAAACGTATAATTCAATCTTACCGCATATTTATGCATTCCTTGGGAAAACATATCTCCCATATTATCCTTCAAAAATTTCTATAGAATCAGGGAATCTGTGCAACCTGCGTTGTCCGTTGTGCCCCACAGGACAGCAAGATAAAACCGCAAGAAAAGGTTTTATTACCTTTGATGTATTTAAAAGGATAATTGATGAAATAGGGAAACATCTTACCCTTATACGACTGTACAACTGGGGTGAGCCCTTGCTTAACAAAGACTTACTTAGGATGATTCAATATGCAAAAGAGCGCCGTATTGATATAAAAATCAGCACAAACCTTTCAATGAAGATGGAAGACGAGCAAATAGAGGTATTGCTAAAATCCGGTCTTAGTAAAATATATATATCCTGTAATGGTGCAAGCCGTGAAACTTACATGAAATATCATGTGGGCGGAGATTTTGACCTTGTTATGAACAATATGAAACGATTGAATGCAAAGAAACATGTATTATCAGAATGCCGAACAAGTCTTGTCTGGCTATTCCATGTCTTTAAACATAATCAACATGAAATAAATAAGGCACGGGAACTGGCTGAAAAAATGGGCATTAAAATCAAGGTATCTAAAATGAGACCGGATATGGGAAAAGAGGTATTTGAAACGACACAGCAAGCGATAGAAAGAGATAAGGCGTGGTTACCTGATAATCCTGAATTTTCTGTTATTTCTAAAAAACGCCGCAAACGTATAGGATGTACGCTCCCATGGACAGAAATAATGATTAACTGGGATGGCAACATCCTGCCTTGTTGCGCAGTTTACAGCGAAAAGCATGCATTTGGAAATATCCTTGAGAATTCTTTTGCAGAAATCTGGAACAACGAAATGTACGTTTCTGCTAGAAAAGAAATTTTGGGACGAAAGAATACAAAACATACAATCTGTCACACATGCAAAAGAAGCGGCTACTTGCATGGATAATATATTCCGTTATCATTAAAGTCCGTGCACCCAAATACCATAGGTCATTGTTAGTTCTTTACCGTTATTATGTTGAAAACAAGAATTAAATATAGAGCGCCGCTATTTTGCCGGAGATATCGATGATGAAAAGAATAATTTTGTTAGTATGTATTGCATTCGTTTTGTACTTTTATAAGTCACATACCACATGCGCAGATACTTACAGTGACGGTTTGATTATAGTAAAACACGCTAAATTGCATGTTAAAAGGGTTGGGCATTTTATTCAGTTTAACCATCCATGCAAATTAGAAGAAAATACTATTGCAAATATATTATCATCAATTTATTACAAGGAAAAAGGGCTATTAAAAAGGAAGGGAACGTTCAAGGTCTTTCAAGATGGAGAAATAGAAAAACTTACGCCGCTGATTGTGAAGGCATTTTCAATCGCAACACCAGACAAGGTCGTTTCTACTACATCATACTCTGAACGTGTAATTTTGACTGATAAAAAAAATAATTGCATTATGTTTATTACAGACCATACGCTAAATATAGTATTTAACCGTATTCATTCGTTCCAGACGTACAATGACATTATGTCAGCAAAAAAGAAATATCTTGTAACAAAAGAAAACCCTGCTAAAAAAACCCATAGCCACTTCTGGCAACTATTGCCAACAAAAGAACAACAATTAGAACCAGGCCATGAAAACTGGCTCATTATTAACTTATCTAAATGACTTAAATATCATAAAAATGTTTAAAGTAGTAACTAATCTTGATGACCTCATTGGAGTATTTACTGTGCGCGACATCGTATTCATTGAAGAACAGAAGGTTCCGTACAAAATAGAACGCGATGAATATGACTACTCGTCTGTCCATGTTCTTGGAGAGGATAACGGCGAACCCTTTGCGGCAGGTCGCATACGCCCTGTTGGAGAATATGCGAAACTAGAACGTATAGCAATAAGAAAACAATATCGGGGAAAGCACCTCGGTCATAAACTAACGGATTTCATGTTAGAAACCGCGCGTAGCCGCGGCTTTAAAAAATTTAAATTACACGCCCAGACCTATCTGGTTGACTTTTATAAAAAGCATGGATTTGAAATTATTGGTGATACGTTCAAAGAGGCTGGTATTGACCACTACCTCATGATTCGCAATGATTAAACAACCTGAATATCTCGTGCGTTGTCATGCTGAGTGTAGCGAAGCATCTCGCCTATAAGTTGTTTAAAATCCCTGAACATCAGGGCTGGTTTCAAACCTGCCGCTACACATTCCCCGGTCATTAATATAAACATAATCGTGTAAATGAATGCTATAAAAATTTATGCATAATATAAACATCTACCATTCCAAGTTTTTTATGATTAAATGCCTTTGGTACAATGCCGACAATCCTGAATCCGAGTTTCAGCCATAATTCTACCGCGACAAGATTTGTGCTAACCACAAAATTAAACTGTATTGCAGAGAAACCCAGCTTCTTTGCTTGTTTTACGGAACGCATTCCCATAGCCCACCCAATACCCTTTCTGCGGGCATCAGGGTGAACCATGTATGCCGCATTTGCAACGTGTGCGCCAAGACCAGGTTGATTCTTCCTCAAAATATACGTCCCGAGAATCTTACACTGTAATTCTGCAATGTAGGTACGTATATTGGGCGACATCCACAACGCACGACAATCTTTTCTATTTGATGCAGGATCAAAGGCAAAGGTATCGCCTGTCTTTACTACCCGATGGAAGATATCCCATATATCATCAAAATCCTCATCCCTTGCCTTACGAATTTTTATCATGTTCTTTTCTTCTCACAAGCTATGTTTAGCTAGACGTTCATTAACTACATTAACTGATTTTTTAAAATCAGGTACGCGATTCATCAAGAATGCAATAACCATAGGCTATTTGAAAATTTTGGCTAATCCAATACGCTGAAGCAACAAGGTTTGTGAAAGAAAAAAATTTTCTTTTTTTATTGACTACATACAGAATACGTGTTATATTCCTCTCACTGAATTTAGCAGCTACTTAAGACTTAAGGTAAATTAACACATACCAATAATTCTAAAGAAAGAAGGAACAAGGGGAAAAATAAAAAGGTTTTCTGCAAAAGCAATCAGTTCAAAAGCCGCTAAAATAGGCTTACTTTTGCAGTAAAACAAGGTTGTTTTTCCCAACACACCCTTTCACTTAGAAATTTATCAACGCAAAGAACTTTTGGTATTTCTAGTTATACTCTATCAATGTAACGTTTTTAAGATATATAATTTTTAATAAATAGGATGATATTTATGAATATTCTGGAAGATGAATATAAGAAAACGATTCAAAGCTGCGCGGATACAGTAAAAAACTTTGAGATTGAAAATAGCAATACTGCTCATGCTTCTTATCTTATAGCAACACTTTTTGGAAAAGCCGAATTAGAAATGCGTATATTTACAGGAAGTTTATTTGATAATGTTTATGGTAATGCAGCTCTCAAAGAAGCAGCTATTAAATTTTTAAGCAAATCTAAAGCAATTCTTAAAATTGCATACCAAGACGCTGTTTCGTTTGACGTAATAAAAGAAGGTAATTTCCTAAAAGATATTTTAACTAATCTTAAAGTAAAAGGGCAAGTAACGATATATAATGCGTCCACATTTTGTAAAAATTTAGAGAATCACTTTATTGTTAAAGACAACACTGCCTTTCGATACGAACTGGATAAAACGAAGAGGACAGCAAGAGCGAATTTTGGTGATCTTGACACTGCTAAAAACCTCGTTGAAATTTTCGACCTAATAACTAACAGCTCTGAGAAAGTTTATCCTGTTAATTGATGGAAGCATCCTACCATCTCCGCGACCTTTTACATCTTCTTTGTTTATCATTTGCTGTCGGTGTGGCTTATATAGCTTTGGAACGTTTTAGATATAGCAAGAAAATAGGCAAAATATTTGATGAAGGCATTGCTAATGTACAAAAAGAATTTGCAAAACTAAATTATAATACGGATAGCGTAATATCAAACCTGAAAAAGCTTCGAGAAACCCCTTATAAGTATGGTAGTTCGTTCTTTTTTGAAGCAAAAAATAGGAAAGGAAAAGATACACTATGGGGAACTGATCAATTTTTTGTATTTGGTTCTCTAGTTGTCCTGTTTTTCCTAATTTGTTTTTGTACTGTAAAAACAGATTATTCAAGCCTTTATTTATTCTATCTTATATTTACTTTTCCTATTCTTGCAATACTTTTTACACTATATTTAATCCTTAGCGGTAATGGATCCATCAAAAATGCTCAAAATAACTGTGAAACCGCATTAGATGCTATAATAACACATTGTAAAAAACCTGATGATAAAGTGTGTATTTCGGTAGGTACTTTAAAACAAGCTGTTTTGCGTAAATCAACAGAAAAATCTTAACTCCCTTTCCATCTTGCTTTGGCAGCTTTCTGTGCTATCTCTTTCCGTTTCTTTGCTGATAACTTCTCTGCCCTTGCCTTCCCACCTTTCAATCCCCCTAATCTACCAAGAGCAACGGCGGCAGGATTCTTTTCCGGTTTAAGTTTTGTAGTGACTTCTGCTACAATGTGGGAAGCGATTAAATTGATGTCGGTGAGCTTTTTTTTCTTCTTTTTAATTTTTAGGGATAGCATAACTGATCAAGCATAACAAGAAAAATATTTTTCAAACTGACCCATTTCCCGAATTTTTATCATGTTATTTCCTTCTCACAAGCTATGTTTAGCTATACGTTCATTAACTACATTAACTGATTTTTCAAAATCAGGTACGCAATTCATCAAGAATGCTATAAACACAGATATGAATAAAGTAAAGCCCTCTTATTGCTGGTTTGAATTTTCTTTGCATGAACCCAGAAAAAATGATTTGATTTATTTGTCTTTAACATCTTGATAAGATGCCTTGAATATACTCAATAATTTATTGATGTCAACGATAATATATGAAGGGTATGCGCCATGCACAATTTTAATTCTGACGATGAATTAAAGAGACCCATTATAGAAAGATTTATTAAAAAGATAACACACGGTACAAAGGAACGCATTGAACGTTTTTATGAAATCTTTTCTGCGCGCGGGTTTTCGCTGGAATTCGATAAACATTGCGTAAAAGTACGGCTGAGCGGCGATTCACATAAAGAGGATGGCGAATTCCTAGAGGCATTGCAAAATGTTGATTATAAAAAGAGGTATAATAAGCTTCATCAGGATGCGATTGATAAGCACGATTGCAAAGATAGCAACAAAGCCACGCATATATACTTTGACCATATTGGTACACAGCTATTTGAAATAGACAACGCAAAATATTTAACTGAGATATTCACGCATACAATCCCTATAGACCTCTTCCGTTTGAACTGGGAGCGTGCACGGTTTGGCGAGTTTGAGCAATTTAAGACAGTTGAGCAATTCCCCCCGATACGTGTTTACGACCTGGAACCCTTTATTGCCCGTCTGATAAAATCTATTTCATCTATTGGAATCTCAACCTGGTCGTCATGCGAAGGTCACTGGGATTCACCTGCATATATAGTTTTCGACGGGAAATATCATAGCACATGGTTTCAGGCAATTTTTAATACGGTCATTAAAAAGAGGCTAAATACATTATGCAATTGGGAATGGCTGGGCGAGCGTTGTTCTATAGGTAGTCCAAAAGGCGACTATCTTGAATTGTATCTTGAAATACAGGCTGCAGCGCGATTAATTTACGATAACAGGGTTTTGCTAAGGGATACGAAAAAGCAGGTGTGTCCCCTTCTCACAAACAAACACAAAGGAATGAATAAAAAAGCATTGCTCAAGGTTTTCGAAGAAGGTTTTGAAGAAGCAACAAATAAGATTAGATAACTCACAGCTTTTTTGTTTCACATCAGATATTTCCTTGCCTTTTTCAACTAAAAACCCTTTATAAGATTCTTCGCACCTTATTGTCCCCAAACTAATTCCAGCAACTTTGTGATATTACAATCCTAATTGATTTGCAGAAAAGATTGAAATAAATCCCTGTCGGGGTACTGGGTGGTAATTTTGTTCGTGCGTTTTAAAATAACGTCGGTAAATCCTTCGAAGGCAAGTTATATGCGACAGCAGACACAAGTACCTAAAGCAAATCAGATGGTGGGAAAGGGACGACGACGCACGTTTTCCGACCTGCCTGCAGTTCAATACCAAAAAGATTTTTAAAAGCCGACACGAAATATTTTAATTATATTGTTCGCCTCACCCGGCAGGCTGTTTTTCTTATTATTGCTAATCATTAATATACCTCCATCATCCATGGGATGTCTTCGCTTGCAAAACGGATGGTAGATTCCGTTGCGTAATTAAATTCTTTTCGGAATTGTTCAAAGTGGGATTGCTCCATCCCCGCCAGCATATTAAAAATTTTTTTATCTTTCTCGCTGGTTGAAACCTCAAATGCCTTTTTATAAAATTCGTATGCTCTCCGCTCCGTATCCATGATAACCTTGATTGCCTCTCCAAAGGTTGCTGTTCTGGGCGGCGTCTCGGGTCTTACAATCTTACCTTCTCCTGTTTCCTGTATAATAGGTGTCTTTCCAAATTTCTCGCTATAATACGATAAAAGCATCTCGTAATGCTGTAATTCGATGCCTGCCATTATTTCAAATTTTACACGCGCACCTTTATCTTCCATCTGGAGCGCAAGGTTTGAGTAAAATCTATTTGCCTTTTTCTCTTCGGAAATCGCAGTTTCCAAAACGGCCTTAGCATTGTCCTGCATATTTTAATTCCTATCTCATTTCTTGATTCTGCCTACGGGCATTATGCATAACGGGTGTTCTTCTTCGGGCATCTTCAGCACCGCTTTCACTTCGTCATCATAAAAAGCCCCCACAACCACCGTTCCGAGGTTCAGAGATATTGCCTGCAAGTATATATTTTGTGCCACATGTCCTACTTCCATATGCACATACTGTAACCCTCTCTGCCCGTACTTCCTCGTCATCCGCTCGTAAACTGCAGAAATAACAATTGAAACAGCCCCCCTTCTGACACAGCCCTGTTCAAGTGCGGCAGACGCCAGTTCATTCCGCATATCACCATCGGCAACTTTTATCATTTCATGTCCAAGAGGACGATATCTATAAATCCCTTTTAAAAGATTCATTACATTTCCCGCAACAAGATACACTTCAAGCGGGTAAAGCGCACCGCCAGAAGGCGCAGCCCTATAACCACCCGACTCTGTTATTCCTTGCGCAGCCCAGAGAAGCTGCGAAACATCGGTAAGTGTTAACGGCTCATTCAGATAGTCCCGGATAGACCTCCTGTTCAAAATTGCATTTTCAATTGATATTTCACCATCACAATTAGGTTCTGGCAGTGTTATAATATTTGCGTAATCACTTTTGTGTGCAGTCATGCTAAATAAAATGTACCATTACTAAAAACCCTTTTTATACTCAATAATTTCTATCATTTACCCTTGAACTGCTTACCAATTGAGAATGCCTTACCCAGAAACTTACCCACTCCATAATAGGCGCGAATCTCCGGGGCATAGAAAAACGGAAGTACTTTCTCTACATCAATTGCCCCGTCTTCGCCGAGCACTGATTCCTCAACCTTCACGTCCATAATTTCCCCGATAAACTGTGTATGCAAGCCAATTTCAATTGTATGTTTTAATTTGCATTCCAGAATAAGCGGAAACTCTTTTATATAAGGCGCATCAACAATATCGCTTTTTACAGGGGTAAGTTTCGTGGCAGAAAATTTATCCTCGCTTCCTCCCGAAGCAATCCCAAAATAATCAGCCTCTTTTACATAATTTTCAGAAGGGATATTTATCGTAAAAGCCTTCCGTTCCACAATATTTCCATACGTATACGTAGCCTTCCTTAGAGAAATTGCAACGCTTGGCGGACTCGAACAGCATAGTCCGCCCCATGCAACATTCATTGCATTCGGCTTCCCAGCCTTATCATAAGTCCCCACAATAAATACAGGGGTAGGATATAAAATAGTTTTTGCACCCAAAGACTTCTTCATGATTATCCTCCATCGCTTTAAATAGTTATTTTTAGCTTTGACTCAAAACTTAAAATGGACACCATTTTATAATATCTATTTCACGATTCACAGTTAATGCGCTATTTCACAATAATTATACGGCTTACGCCATCAAAATATTCTACACATTTCAAAAAGAGATAAAATAATTTGAATGTTTGAAAAAGTGATGTTAAAGTTATTATAAGTTTTGTTTAGAGGGGCTACGGAGAGATTTAAATTAAAAATTACAAACGCACTTCTTTAATAACACAGATTCCATATGCCCGGCGTTTCGGAAATCTTTATACAAGCAAAAAATTAAACAATTATGAAAATCGTTCGGGTCAATTTATTCGCTAACAGTTATAACATTTATATAGACCAGGGTATTTTACAAAAAATCGGAGATATTTTAGTCAAAGAGAAAAAACCAAAAGTGAAACGCATACTAAGAGTTATCGCAAAAAGACATCATTTTCCCATAGGAGGTGAACGGGTGAAAACCTCTTCGTGCAACTCTTAGCTTTGTAATGCAAAGAACTGTCCCATGAGCTTTTTAACACCGCCAATCAACGTAATCATCCGTACGATTGAAAACAAGTGTCTAAACTTTTAATGTCCATAATTCCATGTATCTTGATGAGAAAATTTTTTTTCAAAATGAAGTCTATCAATTCAGAGGAAGTAAGTCAACGATTTGCGGGTTATAATAGTTATCCTGTAACTATACCACGTTTAACAGGCGAATTGAATAAGGAAAGGACGGTTGATATTAGGCAAATTTACTCTATATAAACTAGAACAGCGTAGTTGTCAATTGTATACAAATTTAACCAGATTATTTGGCTGGCTGTAAATTGAATATTTTTATTGCATCCAAAGGATCGATTCTAAATCTGCATCCCCTGCCCTGGAAAAAATCGTGTTTTTCAATAAGGTTTATACCCAGGCTGGTGATAACAAGGGAAAGATTGCTGGCGCTATCGGTAACGACTGCTTCCCCTTTTTCAAACAGACCGTCTTTGCAAAATGGCGATGGAATGCGTCCCATTGACTCATGGAACACAGCCTTTACATCCTTTTTTATCTCAATTTCTGCCCCAAAGGCGTTTTTCGCCCTCAGGTAGGCATCTTTCAGTGCCTGCACCAGCAATTCTTGTGATACCCCAGTTTTTTTCAGCGTACGTAAATCATCATCAATGATTTCCTGTACAGACCGGCTATCGGTCCCCAAAAAACCTTCTTTAGAGAATTTTGATGGCTTCAGATTATGAACCAACCTCTGATCTTCTGGCGATAGTTTCATAAATGAAAATCCCTTTATCTTAAGCAAATTTATCGTAAAAAACACGATCTTCCGTCAAACCAGCTTTTGTCAAGACTTTAATACAGGCGTCGATCATACCCGGAGAACCGCAAAGATAGCCCTCATTTTTTGAACAATCGGGCATGTAGCTCGCTACAACGTTAGTGATAAGACCACGCTCACCCTTCCAATCTGATTCAGCAGGTTCATTGGAAAGTGCTGGAATGAATTTGAACCAGGGAACTTCTTCCTGGAGTTTGGTCAGTTTATCAACAAAAAATAGGTCTCTCTGTGTGAGGGCGCCAAAAAAATAAGTGGTCTTCCGCGTGTTTCCCTTTTCCTTTAAATCGCGCAATATGCCCCAGATCGGGGCCATGCCGCTTCCACCGGCAATAAAGATAATCTCAGCATCGGTATGCGAAAGATGAAATTTACCGTACGGGCCACTAAAAACGACTTCCTGCCCTTCCTTGAGATGCTCAAATACCCAGGTGGTACAAATACCACTGGGGACTTTACGGACCATAAGCTCAATATGATTTTTATCAGATGGGGGCGAAGACATGGAGTAGGCACGCATAACCCGGTCGTGCCCATCATATTCTTCGGATTCAAGCTGAACGTAATGTCCGGCGACAAAATCTATGGTCTTCGGCTCAAGGAGTTCTATGCGCAATTCTACAATATCATAGGTCAACGGCGTTTTATGGAGGAGCTTTCCTTTGTATTTTCTGACTGATAATAATTCTTTCGGCACACGAATCTTAATGTCACTGCGTACCTTTACCTGGCAGGAAAGTCGGATTTGATTCTTGCGTTCTTCAGGACCCAAATAAGGTTCTTCTACCGGTCCGATCATACTCCCGCCTTCAATTACCTGCACCTTACAATATGCACAGGTGCCGCGTCCGCCGCACGCTGAGGGAATAAAAATGTTATTCTCTCCAAGTGT
>Ga0209343_10000661_pt1 | contig 47739 bp, 48 predicted proteins | sample RifCSPlowO2_02_FD_184026 | JGI IMG/M metagenome (GOLD analysis project Ga0209343, IMG submission 184026) | Groundwater microbial communities from Rifle, Colorado - Rifle CSP2_plank lowO2_0.2 (SPAdes) (version 2) | ecosystem: Environmental > Aquatic > Deep subsurface > Groundwater | place...
CTCGGTCTGGCGCTGGGTTCGCACATCGCCGAGCAGAGCGTGTTCGCGCGCAAGAACTACTTCTACCCCGACCTGCCCAAGGGCTACCAGATCAGCCAGTTCGAGATCCCGGTGGTGCAGGGCGGCGAGGTGAGCTTCTTTCTTGGCGCCACTTCGACAGGCTCAGGACCAGCGGAAAAACGCACCGTGCGCCTGGTGCGCGCGCACCTGGAAGAAGACGCCGGCAAGAGCCTGCACGAAGAATTCCACGGCATGAGCGGCATCGACCTGAACCGTGCCGGCACGCCGCTGCTGGAGATCGTGACCGAGCCCGACATGCGATCCAGCGCCGAGGCCGTGGCCTACGCGAAAGAGCTGCACAAGATCGTGACCTGGATCGGCATCTGCGACGGCAACATGCAGGAAGGTTCGTTCCGCTGCGACGCCAACGTCTCGGTGCGCAAGCCCGGTGCGCCGCTGGGCACGCGCCGTGAGATCAAGAACCTGAACAGCTTCAAGTTCATGCAGCAGGCGATCGACTACGAGATCCGCTGGCAGATCGAGCAGATCGAGGACGGCCATGCGATCCAGCAGGCCACCGTGCTGTTTGATCCGGACACCGGCGAGACGCGTGCGATGCGCACCAAGGAAGACGCGGCCGACTACCGCTATTTCCCCGACCCCGACCTGCCGCCGCTGGTGATCGCGCGCGACTGGGTGGAGCAGGTGAAGGCCGGCATGCCCGAGCTGCCGCGCGCCATGGCCGAACGCCTGGTGGCCGAATACGGCCTGCCCGAGTACGACGCCACCACGCTGACGCAGAGCCCGGCCATGGCTGCCTACTTCGAGACCGCGGCCAAGGCCTGTGGTCAGGCCAAGCTGGTGAGCAACTGGATCATGGGCGAGGTCTCGCGCCGGCTCAACGCCGAAGAGCGCGACATGGCCGAGGTGCCGGTGAACGCCGAGCAGCTGGCCGCGCTGATCGGCCGCATCGCCGACGGCACGGTGTCGAACAACGCTGCCAAGCAGGTGATGGACGCGCTGTGGAGCGGCGAGGGCAGCGACATCGACGCTGTCATCGAAGCCAAAGGCCTCAAGCAGATGAACGATTCCGGCGCGCTGGAAAAGATCATCGACGAGGTGATGGCGGCCAACGCCGACAACGTGGCCCAGTTCCGCGCCGGCAAGGACAAGGCGTTCAACGCGCTGGTCGGGCAGGTCATGAAAGCCAGCAAGGGCAAGGCCAATCCGCAGCAGGTCAACGACCTGCTGCGCCAGAAGCTGCAATAAGCGAGCCAGCGGCGCTGGCGCGCGCTGCGTCAGCGCTGCGGCACCGCGGCGTTGCTGGCCGCGGCGTTGCCGCCCCAGAGCTGGCGCAGTTTGGCCAGCTCTTCGTCGAAGCGCGCGTTGATGCGCTTCTTCTCCTGGGCCTGTTCTTCCAGGAAACGTTTCTGCACCTGCATCTGCTGCGTGTTGTCTTCGATCTTGCGCTGCAGCACAAGGGGCGCCTTGCTCGGATCGCTCTGGTAGAACTCCAGCTCGGCGCGGATGTCTTTGCGCTGTTGTTCCAGCGCCTGTTCGCGCTTGTTCACCGCGTCCACGACCTCGTCGATCTGGGCCAGCGCCTCGGCGCGCGCCTTGTCGTGCAGGGCCTGGTTGGGATAGCGGATCACCAGGGCGCGGTCGCGGCGTCTTTCTTCGGCCACGCGCGCGCGCTGTTCGTCTTCGGCCTTGCGTTGGGCCGCCATCTGGGCCCGTTCTTCGGCGGTGTAGCTCGGTGGCAGCACGCGCCGCACCAGGCCGGTGCTGTCCAGTTCACGCTGTTCGCGGTCCAGGCACTCGACGATGGGGCGGTCCGAGGTGATGCGCCGGCCCTTGCCGTCGACACAGGTGTAGATCTCGCTGGGCCGGGTCTGTTGCGCCAGGGCTCCCACCGACACCACCACGCCGGCCAGCATGGGCAGACCGGTCTGGATCAGGCGTCGGCAATGAAAAGGGGAGCCGGGTAGGGAAAGCACGTCGTCCTCAAGCCACACCGTAGCGCTGGCGGTAGGCCAGCACGCGCTCGTGATGAGCCCCAAGCCCCCCACCGGTGTGTGTGGCCAGATACTGCAGCAAATCGGCCAGCCTCGCAATGGCGCAGACCTGCAGGCCGAGCTGCTGTTGCACGTATTGCACCGCACTGTGGTCCACGTCACGCACGGTGCCGTCCGGGCCGGCTTCGGTGGCTTTTTCCTGGCGGTCTAGCGCGATCACCACCGCGTGGGGCGTGGCCCCGGCCGCCTGGATCAGCGCGATCGACTCGCGCGCGGCGGTGCCGGCGCTCATCACGTCGTCCACGATCAGCACCCGGCCCCGAAGCGGCGCGCCCACCAGCGAACCCCCTTCGCCGTGGTCTTTCGCTTCCTTGCGGTTGTAAGCGAAGGGCACGTTGCGCCCGAGCCGCGCGAGCTCGATGGCGACCGCCGCGCCCAGCGGAATGCCCTTGTAGGCCGGGCCGAAAATCATGTCGAATTCGATGCCGCTGTCGAGCAGGGCTTTTGCATAGAATTGCGCGAGCCGACCGAGCTTGGCGCCGTCGTCGAACAGGCCGGCGTTGAAGAAGTAGGGCGAGAGCCGCCCGGCCTTGGTCTTGAACTCGCCAAAGCGCAACACACCCGAGTCCACGCAGAACTGCACGAAGTCCTGCGCCAACGCGCTGCTTTCGACACCGGCCGCCGCCGGGCCCGTTTCCAACACCATGGGGAATTCCTTGTTCAAACTGACCAGCCTCAACCTCAACGGCATCCGCTCCGCCAGCACCAAGGGGCTGGAGGCCTGGCTCGCCGGGCACTCGCCCGATTGTATTTGTGTGCAGGAAGTCAAGGCCCAGGCGCCCGATGTGAGCGGGCGCTTCGAAGCGATCGCGGGCCTCAAGGGGCATTTCCATTTCGCCGAAAAAAAGGGCTACTCCGGCGTGGCGGTGTACACCCGCCACGAACCGAGCGACGTGGTGATCGGGTTCGATCGCGGCGAGTTCGACGCTGAGGGCCGCTATATGGAGCTGCGCTTCGACACCCCCCGTGCCAAGCGTTCCATCATCAGCGTGTACTTTCCCAGCGGCTCCTCCGGCCCGGAGCGGCAGGAAGCCAAATACCGCTTTCTGGACCTGATCTACCCGCACCTGATGGCGCTCAAGGGGCAGCGCGACTTCATCGTCTGCAGCGACGTGAATATCGCCCACCAGAACGCCGACCTCAAGAACTGGCGCAGCAACCAGAAGAACAGCGGCTTCCTGCCCGAAGAGCGCGCCTGGATGACCCGGCTGCTGAACGACGGCGGCATCGTCGACGTGTACCGCCGCCTGCAGCCCGACACCACCGACACCTGCTACACATGGTGGAGCAACCGGGGCCAGGCCTACGCCAACAATGTGGGGTGGCGGCTGGACTACCACCTCGCCACCCCGGCGCTGGCGGCGCTGGCACGCTCGGAGGCGATCTACAAGGGCGAGAAGTTCAGCGACCACGCCCCCATCACCATCGAGTACGACCTCGACCTGTGAGGAGGGGTGGCGGATGCCCGTCCCCACCTCCAAGTGTGACCCGGACGCATGAAGTGGCCCAGCCCAGGACACCGCCGGGCCGGCTTTGCCGGACGGCTGGTGTCGCCCCCTTGAGGGGGTCGCGCGCAGCGCGGCGGGGGTGTTCCTCTACACCAGCGCCGACTCCGGCAGCAGCTTGGCCAGCCGTTCGCTGATGGCGTCGGCCCGCTCGGTCCCAGCCATTCGCTCGATGTCGAGCAGCATGCGCCGGCTGACCGCCAGCATGGTGTCCACGTCTTTCGCTTCCCGCAGCGCATCGCGGTGGCGCAGCGCCAGCTGAGGGTCGCGTGGGGCGAACATACGCTCGCTCAGGTCGAACAGGAACATGCGGGCGCTGGCCATGGAGCGTGGCCCGGAAAAGCTGTCGGCGGAGACCTTGCGTTCGGGCGGCGCGGCGCTCGCCGTCGTGCGCACCTCGGTGATATAGCCCTGGGCCAGCAGCTGCGCCACGATGGCGCGGCCCAGCCCGCCAAACAGCTGGTGCAGTTCGCTGGTGGGGCGCTGGCCATCGGTCATCAGCAGCACGGCGCGTTCGCGCTGGCCCAGCGTGCGTGCGCCGGGCTGCACTTCAGCCCGGCCTTTGTCGGTTTTGTTCAGCATGGCCATCCTCAGCGTTTCCAGGGACAGCTTGCATGATCGGGCGCTTGTGTGACGCCACGATGAAACTGAAACGACGGCCGGTCTGGCGCCCGCCTCAGCCTTGGTCCGCCGCCAGCACCGCGTCCACCAGCGCCTGCGCTTCCGCCAGCAGGCGCTGCAGGTGTTGCGGGCCGGCGAAACTTTCGGCGCAGAGGCGGTAGATGTCTTCGGTGCCGGACGGGCGGGCCACGAACCAGCCGCTGGCGGTGTTGACCTTGAGGCCGCCGATGGCCGCGCGGTTGCCCGGGGCGTGGGTGGTGATGCGCTCGATGCGTTCGCCCGCGAGCATCTGGACTTTCACATCGTGCGCCGACAGGCCGGCCAGCCGGGCCTTCTGCGCGGCCGTGGCCGGCACCTGCAAGCGCTCGCTCAGGGGTTGTCCCAGCTCGTTGGCCAGCGCGGGGTAGCGGGCGCCCGGGTCCTGCCCGGTGCGTGCGGTGATCTCGGCGGCGAGCAGGGCGGCGGTGATGCCGTCCTTGTCGGTGGTCCACACGCTGCCGTCGCCGCGCAGGAAGCTCGCGCCCCCGCTGTCTTCCCCGGCAAAGCCCAGCGTGCCCTCCAGCAGGCCCGGCGCGTACCACTTGAACCCCACCGGCACCTCGTAGAGCGGGCGGTGCAGCCGGGCGGCCAGGCGGTCGATCAGCTGGGTGCTGACGATGGTCTTGCCGATGCCGGTGTGCTGGCCCCAGCGCGGGCGCAGCCGGAACAGGTAGTCGATCGCCACCGGCTGGTAGTGGCTGGCCGGCAGCAGACCCGAGCCGGGCGTGACGATGCCGTGGCGGTCGTGGTCGGCGTCGCAGGCGAAGGCGATGTCGAAGCGCTGGCGCATGTCGATGAGGCGGCGCAGGGTCCAGGGCGACGAGGGGTCCATGCGGATGCGGCCGTCCGCGTCGAGCGGCACGAAGCCGAAGGTGGGGTCCACCGCGTCGCTGATCACGTGCAGGTCGAGGTCGTGGCGCTCGGCGATGGCGGCCCAGTAGTGCACGCCCGCGCCGCCCAGCGGGTCCACCCCGATGCGGACCCGGGCCTCGCGGATGGCCTCCATGTCGATCACGCTGGCCAGGCCGTTGACGTAGGCGTGCAGGAAGTCGTGGCGGTGGGTGGTGGGCGCGCGCAGCGCCTGGGCGTGGCTCATGCGGTGCACGCCACCGAGCTCGCGTTCGAGCAGGCGGTTGGCCGTGTCTTCGATGCGCGCCGTGATCGCCGGCCCGGCCGGGCCGCCGTGGGGCGGGTTGTACTTCAGCCCGCCATGGCGCGGCGAGTTGTGCGATGGCGTGATGACGATGCCGTCGGCCAGGGCTTCGCCCGGCGGGCCCTGGCGCTGGCGGTTGTGCGCCAGGATCGCGTGCGACACGGCGGGCGTGGGGGTGGGCTCGTCGTGCGTGGCCAGCAGGGTGTGCACCCCGTTGCCCGCCAGCACCTCCAGCGCGCTGGCGCAGGCCGGCGCCGACAGGGCGTGGGTATCGATGCCCAGGTACAGCGGCCCGGTGACGCCGTGGGCCCGGCGCTCCTGGCAGATGGCCTGCGTGATGGCCAGCACGTGCCATTCGTTGAAGCTGCCGTCCAGCGCCGAACCACGGTGCCCCGAGGTGCCGAAGACCACGCGCTGCGCGGGCTCCGAGGGGTGTGGCCGCAGGTCGAAGTAGGCCGCGGTGAGCGCGGCCACGTCGATCAGCGTGTCGACGCCAGCGAGCTGCCCCGCCAGGGGGTTGAGCCGTGCGGACATGTTCAGCCCCGCCGCGCCGCTTTCGCGGCCGGCGTGCGCGGCCCGCGCCGCGGGGTGGGGCGCGGGGTGGTCCGGTGTGGGGTGGTCCGGTGTGGGGTGGTGGATGTCATGGCGGAAAGATGGGTGCAAGCGTGGTTCGCGGGGCGAAAAACGTCTGTGCGATGACGCACAGTCGTGCGCTGCCCGACGCGCCAAGATGGGATGCTGCCCGGGATTCCCCCCAAGGTTGCCCCCATTCATCCAGGAGCATGGCCAGTGGACTCAAGCCAACAACGGCGCAGGGGCCTTCCGTTGGCCCCGCAGCGCGCAGCGTGGAGGCTCACTCAGTGAGCGTCCTGCCGCCGTCGCGGTTCTTGCGCGTGTTGACCGTCAACATCCACAAGGGCTACAGCGCCTTCAACCGCCGCTCCGTGCTGCACGGCCTGCGCGAAGCGGTGCGCGCGGTGGGAAGCGACCTGGTGTTCCTGCAGGAGGTCGAAGGTGGCTCCAGGGCCGCGAGCGCGCAGTACGAGTTCCTGGCCGACCAGATCTGGTCCGACCACGCCTACGGTCGCAACGCGGTGGCCGAGGGCCTGGACCACGGCAACGCGGTGCTCTCCCGCTTCCCGGTGCTGCACAGCGCCAACCACGACATGTCGCTGCCCGGCGTGGAGCCGCGCGGCCTGTTGCACTGCGTGCTGGCCATGCCCGACGGTCTGCCCGATCTGCAGGTGATGTGCGTGCACCTGGGGCTGAGGGAGTCGCACCGGCGCCACCAGCTGGCGCGCCTGTGTGAGACGGTGCGGCGCGAGGTGCCCGCCGACGCGCCGCTGCTCGTCGCTGGCGACTTCAACGACTGGCGCTCGCGCGCCGACGCCTGCCTGGGCCCCTGCGGCCTCACCGAGGTGTTCCGCCACAGCCTGGGGGCGCACGCGCGCAGCTTCCCGGCGGGCTGGCCGCTGCTGCGGCTCGACCGCATCTACGTGCGCGGCGTGGCCGCGGCCCGGCCGTTGCCGCTGCCGCTGCGGCCCTGGTCCCGGTTGTCCGACCACGCGCCGCTGGCCGCCGGCATCGATCTGCAGGAGGCGCCATGAACTCGCACTGGGTGCCCGGCAACCGCATCACGCTGCTGGAGAACGGCGAGGCCTACTTCCCGCGCGTGTTCGAGGCCATCGCCGCGGCCGAGCACGAGGTGCTGCTCGAAACCTTCATCCTGTTCGACGACAAGGTCGGGCGCGAACTGCAGCAGGCGCTGCTGCGCGCGGCCGGGCGCGGCGCCGTGGTGCATGTGCTGGTCGACGGCTGGGGTTCGCCCGACCTGCCGCCGTCGTTCACGCAGCCGCTGCTCGACGCGGGTGTGCGGCTGCGCAGCTTCGAGCCGGCCCGGATACTGCTGGGCAAGCGCATCAACATGCTGCGGCGCATGCACCACAAGCTGGTGGTGGTGGACGGCCGGCGGGCCTTTGTCGGCGGCATCAACTACGCGCTGGACCACCTGGCCGAGTTCGGGCCGCTGGCCAAACAGGACTACGCGGTCGAGGTCGAGGGCCCGCTGGTGGGTCAGATCCAGGCCTTCTGCCGCGCCAACCTCGACGCGCCACAGCCCGCGCGCCAGGTGTGGCTGCAGCGCTGGCGCGCGATCCGCACCTGGAGCGGCGCGCTGGACGACGACGGTGACGGCGACGGCGCGGTGGCCGCCTTCGTCACGCGCGACAACCGCGACCACCGCACCGACATCGAACGCCACTACCGTGCCGCGGTGCGCAGCGCGCATGATCGCGTGCTGATCGCCAACGCCTACTTCTTCCCCGGCTACCGGTTCCTGCGCGACCTGCGCCACGCGGCGTACCGCGGCGTGCGGGTCGACCTGATCCTGCAGGGCTGGCCCGACCAGCCCTGGGTGCAGAAGGCCTCGGCGCTGCTGTACGGCCACCTGATGCGCGCCGGGGTACACGTCTACGAATACTGCGAGCGGCCGCTGCACGCCAAGGTGGCGGTGGTCGATGGCCTGTGGGCCACCGTCGGATCGAGCAACCTCGACCCGACCAGCCTCAGCCTGAACCTGGAGGCCAACGTGGTGGTGCGCGACGGCGCCTTCGCCCGGCACCTGAGCCGGCGCCTCGAACACCTGATGCGGCACGGCTGCCAGCGCGTGCGGCTGCCCACGCCGGGACCGCTGCACTCGGCCTGGATCGCGCTGCGCAGCCTGGTGGTGTTCCACTTCCTGCGCCGCTACCCGAGCTGGGCGCGGCTCACGCCCGTGCGCGCGCCGCGGGTTGTTCCGCTGCGGACCGACTCGACATGAGGCCCTGGGTCCGCAGCGCCTGGTCGTGGTTCAAACGGGTGGCTCCGTGGGCGCTGGCCGTGCTGGTGCTCGTGCTGGTGGTGCGCCAGGCCCGCACGGTGGACTGGCCCGCGGTCGGGCAGGCGCTGCAGCAGATGCCGCCCGATCGGCTGGCGGCGGCGGCTGGCCTGGCGCTGCTCAGCCATGGCCTGTACGCCAGCTTCGACCTGATCGGGCGCCGGCTCAGCGGCCACCGGCTGTCGGCGCTGCGCACGCTCGGCACCGCCGCCATCAGCTACGCGTTCAACCTCAACGCCGGCTCGCTGGTGGGCGGCTTTGCCCTGCGGCTGCGGCTGTACACGCGCTGGGGTCTGTCGGTGGCGCAGGTGGCCCAGGTCATCGCGCACAGCATGGCGACCAACTGGCTGGGCTACCTGTGGGTGGGCGGTGCGGTGCTGCTGTGGGCGCCGCCCCGCCTGAGCGACGGCTGGGCGCTGCCGGACCCGGCCCTGCGCGCCGCCGGGCTGGCGATGCTGCTGGCAGCGCTGGCCTACCCGGTGCTGTGCCGCTTCGTGCGCCCGCGCCGGCTGGTCTGGCGCGGCCAGTCGCTGACGTTGGCCAGCGCCCCCCTGGCGGTGTGGCAGTTGGTGGCGGGCGGCGCGAGCTGGCTGCTGATCGGCGCCACCGTCTGGAGCCTGTTCGGCGGCCGCATCGACTACCCCACCGTGCTCGGGGCCCTGCTGCTGGCGGCGCTGGCCGGCGTGTTGACGCACGTGCCGGCGGGCCTGGGCGTGCTGGAGGCGGTGTTCGTGGCCACGCTCGGTGGCCGCCTGCCGGTGGCCGAAGTGCTGGCCACGGTGCTGGCCTACCGCGCCACCTACTACCTGTTGCCGCTGGCGCTGGCCCTGCCCGCCTATGCGCTCAGTGAGGCGGCCGCGCGGCACCGCAACGGCGCGGCCGAGGCGCCGGCCCAACGATAATCCGGGCCACCCTCCGCCGGCCCAAGCCCATGTTGAAGTACCTCACCGTTCCCGTCACCGCGTTCGCGCAAAACTGCTCCATCGTCTGGTGCGACGTGACCCTGGACGCCGCCGTCATCGACCCCGGTGGCGACCTGGACCGCATCGAAGCCGAAGCCCGGCGCCTGGGCGTCACGCTCAAGGCGATCTGGCTCACCCACGCCCACATCGACCACGCTGGCGGCACGGCCGAACTGGCCCGGCGCCTGGCGCTGCCCGTCATCGGCCCGCACCCAGGCGACCAGTTCTGGATCGACGGCCTGCCGCAACAAAGCCAGATGTTTGGCTTCCCGCCCGCCGGCCCCTTCACGCCCACGCGCTGGCTCGCTGACGGCGACACGGTGCAGATCGGCAACAGCAGCCTCGACGTGCGCCACTGCCCGGGCCACACGCCGGGGCACGTGGTGTTTCATTCGCCCGAGGCCAAGCGCGCGTTCGTCGGCGACGTGCTGTTCGCCGGCAGCATCGGACGCACCGACTTCCCGCAGGGCAACCACGCCCAGCTGATCAGCAGCATCCAGCAGCGCCTCTGGCCCATGGGCGACGACACCGTGTTCATCCCCGGGCACGGCCCCGAAAGCACGTTCGGCGAAGAGCGGCGGTTCAACCCCTACGTGCGCTGAATGGAATCACCCCCGCCGCGCTGCGCGCGACCCCCTCGGGGGGCAGTGACCCGCGCAGCGGCGGAGCTCTTTACCCTTACCCCTTGCGCGCCTGCTCGTACAGCCCCTGCACCTTGGGCACATTCGCCTCCAGGTCGCGGATGCGGTGCGGGCCGGTGGGGTGGGTCGAGAGAAAGCCGATGCCCGGGCCCCCCGTTTTGGCGGCCATCTTCTGCCACAGGCTCACGCTGGCCCGGGGCTGGTAGGCGCCGCGCGCCGCGAGTTCCAGGCCCACCAGATCGGCCTCGGACTCGTCCTCGCGGCTGAACCGCAGCGTGAGCAACTGCGAGCCCAGCCCGGCGGCCACGTTGCCCAGATCGCCCAGCCCCAGCAGCTGGGCGCCCAGCCGCAGGCCGATGTCGGTGGCGCTGCTCTTGGCCAGGCGTTCGCGCGCGTGTTCGCGCAGCGCATGGGCCATCTCGTGGCCCATGATCATGGCGGTCTCATCGTCGCTGAGCGCCAGTTGGTCCAGGATGCCGGTGTAGAAGCCGATCTTGCCGCCGGGCATGCAAAAGGCGTTGATCTCCGGGCTCTGGATCAGGTTGACCTGCCATTTCCATTCGCGTGCGCGCGGGTTCCAGGCCGCGGCGTGCGGAATGATGCGCCGCGCGATGGCGTGCAGCCGTTTGACCTGCGGATGGCCGGCGGGCAGCAGCACCTGTTTGCCCTGGGCCTCGCGCATCATCTGCACGTACTGCTGCGTGGCCGCGCCTTCGATCTCATCGGCCGGCACCAGCTTGCGCAGTGAAGACGGTTTGCCCACATCGACCTGCGCCGCCGCGGGCAGGGTGGTGCTGGCCGCGGAGGCCGCGGCGGCCAGGACAAAGGCGCGCCGGGACGACCAGACGTGGCCGGGGCGCGGCGCGGACGCGGAGGGCTGGGGGGACTTGAGATCGCAGAGAAGACACATGCCGCAATGATAGGGGGACGGTCGGCGCATGGGCACAATGGGGGCATGGCCCTACCCACTCCCAGCGCTGTCGCGAACGCTTCCACCCACGCCCCTGACGCCGGTCAGGGGGGACCGCCTTCTCGCCCGCCGTGGCGCGACACCTTGCGCTCCTTGTGGGACCGGCGCGTGCTGACCATGCTGTTCCTGGGCTTTGCCGCCGGCCTGCCAATCCTGCTGATTTTTTCCTCGCTCTCGCTGTGGCTGGTGGAGGCCGGGGTGGAGCGCGCGGCGGTCACATTCTTCAGCTGGGCGGCGCTGGGCTATTCGTTCAAGTTCATCTGGGCGCCGCTGGTGGACCGCATGCCGCTGCCGCTGCTCACGCGCTGGCTGGGCCGGCGCCGTGCCTACCTGTTGCTCGCGCAACTGGGCGTGGTTGCGGCCATCGTCGGCATGGCCAGCACGGATCCGGCCAGCGGCCCCACCAGTCTGACCGCCATGGCGCTGTTTGCGGTGCTGCTGGGTTTCATGTCGGCCACGCAGGACATCGTGATCGACGCCTACCGCATCGAGATCGCCCCACCCGAGGTGCAGGGCGTGCTCTCTTCGGCCTACATCGCGGGCTACCGGATTGGCATGATCGTGGCGGGTGCGGGCGCGCTGTTTCTGGCCGAGCACTGGGGCTCGGCGCGTGAGGCCTATGTGTACGCGGCCTGGCAGCAGGCCTATCTGGTGATGGCCCTGGCCATGGGCGTGGGCGTGCTGACCACGCTGCTGATCCGCGAGCCTGTGGTGGCCGAGCGCGAACCCCAGCCTTCGGGTGCGCACGCGCGTCTGCTGGCGGTGTTTCTCTGCGCGGTGCTGGGCTTTGTGGGGGTGTTCTGGTCCTGGGGACAATGGCTGTCGCCGGCCGAGCCCGGCCCCTTGTTGGGCCTGCTGGTGGAGGCGTTGCGCATGGGCGCCGCGCTGGCGGCGGCTTTTGGGGTGGGCGCCTTGCTGGTGCAGGCGGGCCTGGCCAGCCGGGAGCAGGCGCGCGAGACCTGGGTGTTGCCGGTGCTGGACTTCTTTCGCCGCTACGGCGCGCACACCGCCTGGCTGCTGCTGGCGCTGATCGGGCTGTACCGCATTTCGGACATCGTGCTGGGTGTGATCTCCAACGTGTTCTACCAGGACATGGGATTTTCCAAGACCGAGATCGCCTACGCGGTCAAGACCTTTGGGGTGGTGGTGGCCATCGCAGGCGGTTTTGTGGGGGGCTTGCTGACCACGCGCATTGGCGTGATGCGCTCGCTGTTCTGGGGCGCGGTGTTGGCCGCGCTGACCAACCTGGGCTTCGTGGCGTTGGCGTTTGCCGGGCACGACGTGCACCTGATGTACGCCGTGGTCGCCGCCGACAACCTGGCCGCCGGTTTCGCCAGTGCCGCGTTCGTGGCCTTCCTCTCCAGTTTGACCAGTGTGTCCTTCACCGCCGTGCAGTACGCCATCTTCAGCTCGCTCATGACGCTGCTGCCCAAGACGCTGGGCGGCTATTCGGGCGGCATGGTGGACGCGCTGGGTTACCCCGGGTTCTTCATGCTGACCAGCTTGATGGGCCTGCCTGTTCTGGTGCTGGTGCTGATGGCCAAGCGCCTGTTGCCGGTCGGTCGCTGATCTGGCTGGCCACGCGGCTGGTGCCTGCGCAGGCCAAGACCTGAAACCGGGCCGTGGGCTGGTGGTTCAGTCCGGGTGCAGGGTGTCGAGCACGGCCCTGAGCGCCGGCTTCTGCACCTTGCCCAGGGCGGTTTTGGGCAGGGCGTTCATCCGGTGCCAGCGGCGCGGCCATTTGTAGCGCGCCAGCCGCCCGTCCAGAAAGTCCAGCAGGGGCTGTGTCCAGCCGTCGCCGCTGGGGGCGCCCTCGCGCAGCACCAGCACGGCCGCGGCCACCTCGCCCCAGCGCGCGTCCGGCTGGCCGACCACCGCGCACTCGGCCACCAGCGGGTGCTGCACCAGCAGGTTCTCGATCTCGGCCGGGTAGATGTTTTCGCCGCCGGAAATGATCATGTCCTTGGCACGGTCCACCACGGTGTAGCTGCCATCGGGCGCCTGCCGTGCCAGGTCGCCGGTGTGGAAAAAGGCCTCGTCGTCGCAGGCGGGCCAGCGCGGCCAGTAGTGGCGCACCACGTTGGGCGCGCGTATCCAGAGTTCGCCCACCTCGCCCTGGGGCACCGCTTGCCCCCGTGTATCGCGCAACTCGACGCCGACCCCGGGCGCGGGCCAGCCGCACGAACCCAGGTGGCTGCGCGCGCAGTCGGGCGGCAGGGCGATGGAAAACGGCCCGGTTTCGGTGCTGCCGTACACATTGCACACCGGCACGCCGCGCGCGTGGAAGGCCTGCAGCGGCCCGGGCGGCAGCAGGCTGGAGCCGGCCCAGACCGCGCGCAGGCTGGACAGATCGGTGCCGGCCCAACGCGGGTGCGCGGTCAGCGCCTGCAACGTGGCGGGCACCTGCAGCGTGAGCGTGGGGCGGTCGGTCTCGATGCAGGTGAGCATGGCGTCGGCGTCAAAGCGCGTGAACAGCAGCACCTGCGCGCCGACCGACAGCGCCGGAAGGGTCTGGATGCACAGCCCGCCGACATGGAACAGCGGCAGCGCCGTGGCCACCACGTCGCGTTCGCTCAGGCCCTGCACCTGGGCCGCGATGGCCATGTTGGCCAGCAGGTTGCCCTGGGTGTGGACCGCCCCCTTGGGCTGGCCGGTGGTGCCCGAGGTGTAGACCAGCAGCAGCGGTCGCTGCAGCGGGTCGTCGGTGAGGGGTGGCGGCGCTTCGCTGGCGGGCGCCGCACCCGGTGTCGGCGAGGAGGGTGCCAGCGCGTGCACGGGCCACAGCGCCGGCGCCGGGCTGGCGCGCCGCACCAGGTCTTGCGCGGCGGTGGCCAGGGTGTCGTCGTGCACCAGCAGCGTGGGCGTGCAGTCGAGCAGCACCGACGCCCATTCGGCGGGCGAGAGCCGGTGGTTCAGCGGCACCAGCAGCGCGCCCAGCCGTGCCAGGGCGAACAGCAGCACGATCTGCGCCGGGTGGTTCAGGCCCAGCCAGGCGACGCGTTCGCCGGGTTGAAGCCCCTGGCGGCGCAGCCATTGCGCGACGCCATCCACCCGCTGGCGCAGCGCCGCCGCGTCGAGCATGGCCCAGTCGGCACCGGTGCTGGCGGCGGCCGGGTCCCGCCAGCTCAGCAGCGGCTGCGCGGGCCGTTGCGTGGCCAGCCGGTCCAGCAGGGCATCGAACGAGCCGGCCGGCAGGGCAGGGGGTGTGACCGTGACCGGCCAGGGCGGAGGTGGCGACATTCACCTTACTTTACGCGAGCCACCCCACCCGGTTTACAGGGCTTGGGCACCATGGTGTGCTCTGGTGGACACCGCTACACTGAAAACCATGACATCTCCATTGCTGATGATTGAAGACGACGGCCGCCTCGCCCAGATGGTGGCGGAGTATCTTGGCCAGTCGGGTTTCGAGGTCACCCACGCCGCAGACGGTGAAAAGGGCCTGGAGCAGCTGCAGCTGGCGTTGCCCGAGCTGGTGATCCTGGATCTGATGATGCCGGGCATCGACGGGCTCGAAGTCTGCCGCCGCATCCGCGCCCTGCCGGGCAAGGCCGCGCGCGTGCCGGTGATCATGCTCACCGCCAAGGGCGACCCGATGGACCGCATCATCGGTCTGGAGATGGGGGCCGACGATTACCTGCCCAAACCTTTCGAACCGCGCGAGCTGCTCGCGCGCATCCGCGCCGTGTTGCGCCGCCGCTCGGAAAACGGCGGGGGCACCTCCACCACGCGCAGCACGCCGGTGCTGCGCTTCGGCTCGCTGGAGATCGACCGCGACGCCCGCTCGGTGCAGGTGGCGGGCGTGGCGTGTGAGCTGACCTCGTACCAGTTCGACCTGCTGGTGGCGCTGGCCGAGCGCGCCGGGCGCGTGCTCACCCGCGACCAGATCATGGAGGCCGTGCGCGGGCGCGAGCTCGAAGCCTTTGACCGCTCCATCGACGTGCACATCGGCCGCATCCGCAACGCCATCGAAGCCGACAGCAAAGACCCCAAGCGCATCCTCACGGTGCGTGGCGTGGGCTATGTGTTCGCGAAGCTGCAGGAATGAAACGCCTGCTTGGGCAGCGCCTGTACCTGCGCATCTGGCTGGCCGTGGTGGCTGCGGTGGCGGTGTTGACCCTGGTGGTCGGCTGGCTGTGGCAGATGGCGCTCGACCGCGACCGGCAGGAGCGCGACGCCCGCATGGCGCGCGAGATCGTGCTGCGCAACAGCGCGGGCGAGGTGGTGGGCCAGTCGCCGGCCAAGGCCGTGCGTGTGCCCGGCCAGGGGCTGGAATTCCAGGTCACCATGAAGGACGGGCAGACCCTGTACGTCCAGCTGCCACGCCCCAACCGGCCCGCCGGCAGTGTGGTGTCGTCGCGCCGCGCGCCCCTGGGGCTGGAAGCGCCGTTTGGTTTTGCCTGGCTGCTGGGCATGGTGGCGCTGGCCGTGGCCTTGGGCGCGTACCCGATCGTGCGCCGCCTGACCAAGCGGCTCGAAGCGCTGCAAAAGGGGGTTGAGCGCTGGGGCCAGGGGGACTTGTCCACGCGGCTGCCGGTGCATGGGCAGGACGAGGTGGCCTTCCTGGCCGCGCGCTTCAACGCCGCCGCCGAGCGCGTGCAGACCCTGCTGATGTCGCACAAGGCGCTGCTGGCCAATGCCTCGCACGAACTGCGCTCACCGCTGGCGCGCATCCGCATGGGGCTGGAGCTGTTGGGACGCGACAACGCCACCACCGGCCAGCGCGCCGAGATCGCGCGCAGCATCGAAGAACTCGACCAGCTTATCGACGAAATCCTGCTCGCCAGCCGGCTCGACGTGCGCGATGCCAACGACAGCTCGGTGCTGGGCCCCACGGAGGAGGTGGACCTGGTGGGCCTGGCGGCCGAAGAATGCGCCCGCACCGGCGCCGAGCTGGAGATCGCCGAGGGCGCCTCGCCCGTGCTGATCCAGGGCCATGCCCGCCTGTTGCGCCGCCTGCTGCGCAACCTGCTGGAGAACGCGCGGCGCTACGGCGTGCGCGCGGCGCAGCCGGGCGAGGCCGGCGACGCCGACGTGCACCTGCGCATCTTCGTGCGGACGGTGGAGCCGGCCCGGCGCTCGCGCGGCGCCATTCCCGCCGCCCCGGCCTCGCGCGCCGTGGTGTGGGTCGAGGACCATGGGCCGGGCGTGCCGCCCGAGTTGCGCGAGCGCATCTTCGAGCCGTTTTACCGCCTGCCCGGCGCCAGCGAACGCGAGGGCGGGGTCGGCCTCGGGCTGGCGCTGGTCAAGACCATTGCCGAGCGCCATGGCGGCAGCGTGCACTGCGAAGGCGGCGAAGGCGGCGGCGCCCGTTTCGTGGTCGAACTGCCGCTGTGAACGGCTTCGGTTCATGACATTTGTGATCTGGATCACAAACATTTCGGGTCATATTCACCTTCGAAATACCACAAATCCCCCAAACGGGGGATAGCGTAAAAGCAGGTGGCGGCGCACAATTTAAGTTGTTGCTGTCACAACATCACCAACAGACGGATCCGGCAAACAACACACGTCATGAAACACGTTTGAAACTGGTCTCCCAACGACGTCCTTCCAAGGACCTTCCAAAAGCCACCCTCGGGTGGCTTTTTTTTGTCCTGCCGTGCCGTCGCCCAAAAAAATGGGCCGACACGCGGTCGGCCCCATGCGGCTCACGCCAGCGCTTCGGGATCAGTGCCCGTGCGAAACCGTCTCGCCGGCCTTGAGCCGGTACACCGTGCCGCAGTAGGGGCAGCGCGCCTCGCCCGTTTTGGCCACGTCCAGGTACACCTTGGGGTGGGCGTTCCAGAGCTTCATGTCGGCCAGGGGGCTGGGGCAGAAGATGCCGCCTTGGTGGTTGAGGTCTTTGGCGGCCAGTTCGACCGATGCGTTTTTCATGTCAAACCTTCGCGAGCCAGTGGGCGTACTTGTCGTTGCGGCCGTTGACGATGTCAAAGAACGCGCTCTGGATCTTTTCGGTGATCGGGCCGCGGCTGCCGGCGCCCAGCTCGATGCGGTCGAGTTCGCGGATCGGGGTCACTTCTGCGGCGGTGCCGGTGAAGAAGGCCTCGTCGGCGATGTAGACCTCGTCGCGGGTGATGCGCTTTTGCACGATCTCCAGGCCCAGGTCCTTGGCGATGTGGAACACGGTGTTGCGGGTGATGCCGTTGAGCGCGCCGGCCGAGAGGTCGGGCGTGTAGATCACGCCGTTCTTGATCACGAAGATGTTCTCGCCCGCGCCTTCGGACACGAAGCCCGAGCTGTCCAGCAGCAGGGCCTCGTCGTAGCCCTCGTCGGTCACTTCCATGTTGGCCAGGATGGAGTTGGTGTAGTTGCTCACCGCCTTGGCCTGCGTCATGGTGATGTTGACGTGGTGGCGGGTGTAGCTGCTGGTCTTGACGCGGATGCCGCGCTGCAGGCCTTCTTCGCCCAGGTAGGCGCCCCAGGCCCAGGCGGCGACCATCAGGTGGATGGTGTTGCCCTTGGGGCTGACGCCCAGCTTCTTGTCGCCGATCCAGGTCAGCGGACGGATGTAGCAGCTCTCCAGCTTGTTTTCGCGTACCACGGCCTTCTGGGCCTCGTTCACCTCTTCCTGGGTGAACGGCAGCTTCATGCGCAGGATCTTGGCGCTGTTGAACAGGCGCTCGGTGTGTTCTTCCAGTCGGAAGATGGCCGTGCCGTTGGCGGTGTTGTAGGCGCGCACACCTTCAAACGCGCCGCAGCCGTAGTGCAGGGTGTGGGTCAGCACGTGGATCTTGGCGTCGCGCCAGTCGACCATCTGGCCGTCCATCCAGATCTTGCCGTCGCGATCGGACATCGAGGGAACTACGGGGCTCATGCATTCGTCCTTTGGAGATGAGGGGGTGGCCCTGGGGCAGGCCTGCCAACCGGCGATTTTACGGCGCGGTACTGGGCGCCGGGCGGTTCAAGGCCCAGCTCTGCAGCCGACCGCCCCGGAAGGTGGCGGTCACCGACGAGGCGCTGCCGTCGGTCCAGCGGAACACCTCGGGCTCTTCGCCCTCGGCGGACAGGCGCTCACCGAGCGCGCGCGTCATGGCGATCACGTGCATCAGCGTCACGCCGGTTTTGAGCTTGGCGTTGAGCATGACGGCGCTGTCGACCCAGCCGATTGGCCGGTTCGCAGCCCGTTTCATGACCGTCATCAGCCGCGTGAAGTGCAGCAGCAGCCACATCAGCAGGCCGCCCGAGACGGCGACCACGCCGGGCCAGCCGTAGCGCTGCCAGGCCACATAAACGAGGAACAGGGCGGCCAGTGCCAGGGCTGCGTTTTTCACACGGGTGTTCATGGAAGTTGGGGGGGTGGAAGTGAAGGATTCTGCGCTGCCTGGCCCAAGGGCCCCCTGGGCGCACGCTGGCGCCGGGCCAGCCAGGCCAGGGCCGGTTTTTCCACCCACTCGTGGCTCGCGACGGCCAGCAACAGGGTGATGACCAGACAGAGGCCGAGCGCCCCGGCGCTGCCCTCGACGGTGTTCCATCGCATGGGCAGGAGCTTGGGCAGCCATCGCAGCACCGGGAAATGCCAGAGGTAGATGCCGTAGCTCCAGTCCCCAAGGCGCACCAGGACGGTGGAGCCCAGCCACCGAGCGCCTTTTCCGGGCTGGATCAGCGTGGCGATCACCAGTGCGATGGACAGTCCGGCCAGCAGATCCCAGGTGATCAGCAGGGGTCCGCCTGTTTTCAGCACGTCCTTGTTGGCGTCGAGCAGCCACAGCAGTGCGACGTAGATCACCACCGCGGGCAGCAAGGCGTGGCGCATGGTCCGGTGCGCGGAATCGGCCCAGCGGTTGATCGACAGCCCCGCCACAAACAGGAACAGCATGCCCGGGAAGGCCTTCAGCAGGTACGCATAGCGCTGCAGATCCTCGCCGGCATGTTGTTGCGCCACGCCGGCGCGCCAGCCCAGGCTGACCAGCAGGGCCATGACCACGATGGGCCACAGCCCCCACCGACGCTGGCACAGCAGCAGGAGCGGCAGCAGCAGATAGAACAGCAGCTCCACCGGCAGCGTCCACCACACGCCGTTGTACATGTCGACCCCGCCGGGCAGCGGCGCCAGCCAGAGCAGGAAGTTGCCCAGCAGTTGTCGCGCTTCGAGGAACTGGAACGAGCCCAGGAAGGCGTAGGTGGCGACGATGGAGATGGCCAGCTGGACCCAGACCGCCGGGTAGATGCGCATGAAGCGCCGTTGCCAGAACTGGACGACGTCGCGTCGGGTCAGCGGCCGGTTCCAGATCGTCGCGGCCAGCAGATAGCCCGACAGCACGAAGAACCAGTGAACGCCGATCCAGCCGTAGTCGATGAAAAAGAAGGGCGCCCAGTCCGTGCCCAGGAACGAGACGGTTCTGTACTGGTTGGCGAGAGCGGGAAAGTTGCTGATCCAGTGGTAGAGCAGCACGAGCAAGGCGGCCAGGCCCCGCAGGCCGTGCAAGACGGGGTTGAATTTCATGTTCCCTCAGTCGGCGAGCTGGCGGACCAGGGACATCGCTTCTTCGATGCGCTCCACGGCGTGGATGGTCAGGCCCTCGAAGGCCTTGTCGTTCTTCTTCGGCGCGTTGGCCTTGGGCACCACCGCCACGCTGAAACCCAGCTTGGCGGCCTCTTTCAGCCGTTCCTGGCCGCGCGGCGCGGGCCGCACCTCGCCCGCGAGGCCCACCTCGCCAAAGGCGATGAAGCCCTTGGGCAGGGCCTTGCCGCGCAGACTGGAGGTGATGGCGAGCATCACAGCCAGATCGGCCGCCGGTTCGCTGATGCGCACACCGCCCACCGCGTTGACGAACACGTCCTGGTCCATGCAGGCCACGCCGGCGTGGCGGTGCAGCACGGCCAGCAGCATGGCCAGGCGGTCGCGGTCCAGGCCCACGGAGAGGCGGCGCGGCGACGGGCCGCCGCTGTCCACCAGCGCCTGGATCTCCACCAGCATGGGCCGCGTGCCTTCCAGCGTCACCATCACGCAGCTGCCCGGCACGGGTTCGCTGTGCTGGCTCAGAAAGATCGCGCTGGGGTTGCTCACGCCCTTCAGCCCGCGCTCGGTCATGGCGAACACGCCGATCTCGTTCACCGCGCCGAAGCGGTTCTTGATGGCGCGGATCAGGCGGAAGCTGCTGTGCGTGTCGCCTTCGAAATACAGCACGGTGTCCACCATGTGCTCCAGCACGCGCGGGCCTGCCAGAGCACCTTCCTTGGTCACGTGGCCCACCAGCACGATGGCGGTGCCGCTGGCCTTGGCCGCGCGGGTCAGGTGGGCCGCGCATTCGCGCACCTGCGCCACCGAGCCGGGCGCGCTGGTGAGCTGCTCGGAGTACACGGTCTGGATCGAGTCGATCACCGCGATGGCGGGCTGGGTGTGGGCCAGCGTGGCGAGGATTTTTTCCAGCTGGATTTCGGCCAGCACGCTGACCTGCGAGCCGTCCAGCCCGAGGCGGCGCGAGCGCAGCGCCACCTGGGCGCCACTTTCTTCACCCGTGACGTAGAGCGTTTTCTGGCCCGAGCGTTGCAGCGCATCCAGCGCCTGCAGCAGCAGGGTGGATTTGCCGATGCCCGGGTCGCCGCCGATCAGCACCACGCCGCCTTCCACGATGCCGCCGCCCAGCACGCGGTCCAGCTCGTCGTGGCCGGTGGGGGTGCGCTGCACGTCGGTGGCGTCGATGTCGGCCAGGGTGGTGACTTCGGCCGTCTTCGCCAGCGAGGCGAAGCGGTTCTTTGCTGAGGCCGACGGCGATTCGGCCACCGATTCGATCAGTGTGTTCCAGGCGTTGCAGTGCGGGCACTTGCCCAGCCACTTGGGGCTGCTGCCGCCGCATTCGTTGCAGGTGTATTGGGTTTTGTCTTTGGCCATGTGGCAGGCAATATAGTCGAGTCCCGCCGGGCCGGCTCCGGCCCCGCCCGCCCCACTGGACCCCTTTTGCCCGACCCCCGCCATCCCGCCCCGCCGCCCGCCGCGGCCTTGCGCGCGCTGCCGCCCGACGAGCAGCCGCTGTCGGCCGCCGCGCGGGCCTTCAACCTGCAGCTGACCCGCGTCGACAAGCTCAAGGCGCAACTCGACGAGCTGGACGCGCTGGGCCAGTCGCACCGGGTGGAGCTGCACCGCTGGGTCGCGCCCTTGCAGCAGCGCCAGCGCGAGCGCATGCGCGAGCTGGCCCTGTGGCTGGCCGAGTGCCTGCGGGGCAAGACCCTGAGCCGCCTGCAGCAGGAAACGGCGACCGCGGCCCTGTGCCGGCTGGCGCAGACCCTGGCCGAGGAGGGCGACAGCGCCATGGCCACGCTGCACGACCAGCACAGCCCGCAGACACTGGCGCAGAAAAAGCAGGCCGCGGCCGACGCCCTGCGCGAGCGGCTGGAGCAGGTGCTGGGCGAACCGCTGGCCGGTGCGGGGGAAGACGCGTCGATGGAAGCGCTGTTGCGCGCCGGCATGGCGCGGCTGCGCGCGTCGCAGGACGAAGAACAGGCGCGCCGCCAAGCCAAGGCCAAGGCCCGCAAGGCGCGGCAGAAACCCGGCGCGGAGCAGACCCAGGCCCAGTTGCAGCAAGCCGATGCCGAGACGCAGCTGCGCACCCTGTTTCGCCAGCTCGCCAGCGCCCTGCACCCGGACCGCGAGACCGATGCGCAGGAGCGCCTGCGCAAGACCGCGCTCATGAGCGAGGCCAACGCCGCCTACGGCCGCAAGGACCTGGTCACGCTGATGCAGATCCAGCTGCGCGCCGAGCTGGCCGACCCGGCGGCGGTTTCGCGCCTGGCCGATCACCGGCTGGCCGCGCTGACCCTGCTGCTCAAGCAGCAGGTGGCCGGGCTGGAGCGCGAGCGCGCCGCGCGTCAGCAGCGCCTGGCGGGCGAGTTCGACCTGCCGCCGGGCCAGGTGGCCAACCCGAACACGTTGAAGCAGAGCCTGCTGGCGCAGGTGGCGGCGCTGGAGTCCGCCGTGGCGCGGACCGAGCAGGATCTGGCGCAGGTGCAGGAACCGGCCGGCCTCAAGCGCTGGCTGAACCAGCAGCGCGAGCAGCGCAGCCACACGGTCCGTAACGACCGCGACCTCGACGACTATGGCTGATCCGGTGCGGCCGGGTGGCTGTAGCGTCGTTTCACCTCGGCGATCTCCACCGTGTAGCTGGCGTACCAGCGCTCACGCCCCAGCCGCTGTGCCATCAGGTGGTCGGTGTGCTGTTTCCAGGCGCGGATGCTGGCTTCGTCGGGCCAGTAAGAGAGCGCGATTTCCTGATCGCCCTCGGTGGCGGCGGTGAAATCCAGGCAGCCGAAGCGCGTCAGCGCCAGCTCGCGCATCTGCGCGGCCATGGCGCCGTAGTCGGCGTCGAGCGCGCGCGCCTTGGCGCGGAAGATCACGACAAATCCGGATTCAAGCGCCGGGCCGCCCCCAGCTGGAATCGCGGCCCCCTCGGGGGGCAGCGACCCGCGCCAGCGGTGGAGCGTGGGGGTCATGGACTCAAAACCCCGGGTGAGCTGGTGGGTGATCTCGGCCGCCGGCAGCGACCGGCAGCCGCTGGCGTTCTGGCCTGACCACAGCGGTGAAAAGTCGCCACTGCCCAACGCTTCGAAGTGCGCGCGCAGCGGCGCCATGGCGGCGGTGGCGAGCGGGAAGGCCGGCGCGGCGGGGCTCAGGGGGCCGAGTTCGCGCATCACGCGGTTGACGATGCCGCGCGCCGGCCGGCCGGTGAACACGTTGGTGAGTGCGGTGTGGCGCGCGGCCTCGCTTCGCAGCGCGGCGCGGTGCAGTTCGCTGGTGGTGGCTTCGGCACTGCACAGGTAGGCCGTGCCCACCTGCACGCCGGCCGCACCCAGCGCCATGGCGGCCGCCACACCCGCCGCATCGGCGATGCCGCCGGCGGCGATCACCGGCACGTCCACCGCCGCCACGATCTGCGGCAGCAGCGCGAAGGTGCCGACTTGCGTGGTGATGTCATCCGTCAGGAACATGCCCCGGTGGCCGCCCGCCTCCAGGCCCTGGGCGATCACCGCGTCGGCGCCGTGGGCCACGAGCCAGCGCGCCTCGTCCACCGTGGTGGCGCTAGACAGCACCACGCTGCCCCAGCTCTTCACACGGGCCACCAGCTCGGGCGCCGGCAGGCCGAAGTGGAAGCTCACCACTGGCGGGCGGAAGGGTTCCAGGAGGTCGGCCGTTGCGGCGCTGAACGGCACGCGGCCGGCGCCGGCCGGCACCGCGGCGAGATCCAGCCCGGCTTCGGCATAGAAGGGCGCGAGCGCCGCGCGCCAGGTAGCCTCGCGGGCCGCGTCGGGCTCGGGCGGGGTGTGGCAGAAGAAGTTGACGTTCCAGGGGCGCTGGGTGCCGGCGCTCAGGGCCGCCAGCTCGCGCTGCAGCGCGTCCGGCGCGAGCATGGCGCAGGGCAGCGAGCCCAGGCCGCCGGCGTTGCTGACCGCAATGGCCAGGGCCGCGCCCTGCACGCCGGCCATCGGGGCCTGGATCAAGGGAAATTCGGTGTGCAGCAGGTCGGTCAGGGTTTTCATGCGCGGATTGTCGGTGCGCCGGACTCCGGTGACCAGCGCCCCGGTATGGGTCACCCCAGGGCTCAGGGTAAACCCGGAAACAGGGTGGTGGAAAATCATTTAACATATTAAATAAATGAGCATCGAAACCCCTTTTGTCCACCGCAACCTGCCCCGCCTGCTGCTCGAAGCGCGCGAGGCCGTGATGCAGCACACCCGGCCCAGCCTGCGCGAGCACGGCCTGTCGGACCAGCAGTGGCGCGTGCTGCGCGTGCTGGGTGAACACGCGGCCGACCCGGCGGGCGTGGAGACCGGCCGCGTGGCCCGCGAGGCGCTGCTGCTCGGCCCCAGCCTCACCGGCGTGCTCACGCGCATGGAGCGCGACGGCCTGATCAGCCGCGCGCGTTGCCCGCAGGACGCGCGCCGCACCGTGGTGCGCGCCACGCCGGCTGGCCTGAAGCTGGTGGCCACGCTGTCGCAGACCATCGAGGCGCATTACGCCTGGATGGAGTCGCAGCTGGGCAAGGCGCGGCTGGCGCAGCTCTACACCCTGCTCGACGGCGTGATCGCGCTGGAAGTGCCCGATGCCGAAGCGGGCGAGGGTGAGGCCGAAGAAGACGCCGCATGAAGGAGCACCCATGAACACCCCCTGGACCCCGCCGTACCTGCCGCAAGGCACGGTCTACGGCACCCTGCTGAACTTCCGGCGCGAGCACGCGCTGTGGGCGCCGCGCATGAGCGAGGCGCCCTACCAGGCGCCGCCGCAGGCGCCGGTGCTCTACATCAAGACCGCCAACACCTTCACGCCGTCGGGCCATGCCATCCCCTTGCCCCACCAGCTTGCCGAGGTCGAGGTGAGCGCGTCGCTCGGTCTGGTTGCGGGCGAGGGCGGCCGGGTCGCTGGCGCCGTGCTGTTCAACGACGTGGCGGTCCCGCACGAGAGCTACTACCGTCCGCCGGTGAAGTTCCGCTGCGTGGACGGCTTCCTGGGGGTGGGGCGCGACCTGCTGCCTTTCGATGCCCTCGGGGGTTTTGCGGGGCTGGCCAGGCTGAGCCTGGAGCTGCGCGTGCACGGGGTGCTGAAGCAGACGGTGTCGCTGGCCGATCTGGTGCGCGACGCGGCCACGCTCTGGGCCGACGTGAACGCCTTCCAGACCCTGCGGTCGGGCGACGTGCTGATGCTCGGCACCGACTGCCTGAGCGACGGCACGCGACCACGCGCACATGCGGGTGAAGCGGTCGAAATCACCGCCGTCGGCTTCCATCCGCTGGTCAACCATTTCACCGAGGAACTGGCATGAAGCATGCCCGCATCGCCTGGGCCGGCGCGGTCCACGACGCCATCGAAGCCGATGGCCAGCTTGAACTGCTCACGCCCGCTTTCACGGGCCGCCGCGTGGCCTTCGACGAGGTGGTCTGGCTGCCGCCGCTGGCGCCCATCGCGCGGCCGCGCACCGTGCTGGCCCTGGGTCTGAACTACGCCGATCACGCGAAAGAACTCGCCTTCAAGGCGCCCGAGGAACCGCTGGCTTTCGTCAAAGGTGAGGCCTCGCTGATCGGCCACCGCGCGTTCACCGTGCGGCCCGAGGGCGTGCGGTTCATGCACTACGAATGTGAACTGGCGGTGGTCATCGGCCAGCCCGCGAAGCGCGTGAAGAAGGCCGATGCGTTGCAGTACGTGGCGGGCTACACCGTGGCCAACGACTACGCGATCCGCGACTACCTGGAGAACTGGTACCGGCCCAACCTCAAGGTGAAGAACCGCGACACCTGCACGCCCATCGGCCCCTGGCTGGTCGATGCGGCCGACGTGCCCGATCCCCAGGCGCTGGCGCTGCGCACCACGGTCAACGGCCAGATCACGCAGCAGGGCAACACGAAAGACATGATCTTCGACGTGCCCACGTTGATTGAGTACTTCAGCCGTTTCATGACGCTGATGCCCGGCGACCTGATCCTCACCGGCACGCCCGACGGTGTGGTCGACTGCCAGCCGGGTGACGTGGTCGTTACCGAGATCGAGGGCATTGGCTCATTGACCAACACCATCACCGCCGAGCAAAAGGGGTCAGATCCTGATTCAGGACAGTGACCTCGCCGGATCAAAACCACGTTGAACGAAATCAGGCTCTGACCCTTTTGCGGTCTGGCCGGCGAAAGACCCTTATGAAAATCGATCACCTCATCAACGGCAAGACCGTCGCTGGCAGCGACTATTTCGAATCCATCAACCCCGCCACGCAGGGCGTGCTGGCCGAAGTGGCCTCGGGCACCGAGGCCGACATCAACGCCGCGGTGCAGGCCGCCAAAGACGCCTTCCCGGCCTGGGCTGGCCTGCCGGCGACCGAGCGCGCGAAGAAGATCCGCGCACTCGGCGAACTGATCGCGAAGCACGTGCCGGAGATCGCGCAGACCGAGACCGACGACACCGGCCAGGTGATCGCGCAGACCGGCAAGCAGCTGATCCCGCGCGCGGCCGACAACTTCAGCTACTTCGCCGAGATGTGCACCCGCGTGGACGGTCACACCTACCCCACGCCCACGCACCTGAACTACACGCTGTTCCACCCGGTGGGCGTGTGCGCGCTCATCAGCCCGTGGAACGTGCCCTTCATGACGGCGACCTGGAAGGTCGCTCCGTGTCTGGCGTTTGGCAACACGGCGGTGCTGAAGATGAGCGAGCTGAGTCCGATGACCGCCGCGCGCCTGGGCGAGCTGGCGCTGGAAGCCGGCATCCCGGCGGGCGTGCTGAACGTCGTGCACGGCTTCGGCAAGGAGGCTGGTGAGCCGCTGTGTGTGCACCCCGATGTGCGAGCGATTTCCTTCACCGGCTCCACCGCCACGGGCAACCGCATTGTCAAGACCGCGGGCCTGAAGAAGTTCAGCATGGAGCTGGGCGGCAAGAGCCCGTTCGTGGTTTTCGACGACGCGGACCTGGACCGCGCGCTCGACGCCGCCCTCTTCATGATCTTCAGCAACAACGGCGAGCGCTGCACCGCCGGCAGCCGCATCCTGGTGCAGCAGAGCATCTACGCCGATTTCGCGGCGAAGTTCGCCGAGCGCGCCAGGCGCATCGTCGTGGGCGACCCGCAGGACGAAAAAACCACCATCGGTCCGATGATCAGCCAGGGCCATCTGGCCAAGGTGCGCAGCTACATCGAGCTGGGTCCGAAGGAGGGCGCGACGATGTTGTGTGGTGGCCTGGATCGCCCGAGCTATGCGGCTGAGCTGCCGGCGCATGTGCGGGCCGGCAACTTCGTCTGGCCGACGGTGTTCGCCGACGTGGACAACCGCATGCGCATCGCGCAGGAGGAGATCTTCGGCCCGGTGGCCTGTCTGATTCCGTTCCGCGACGAGGCGCACGCCATCGAGCTGGCGAACGACATCGCCTACGGACTCTCCAGCTACGTCTGGACCGAAAACCTCGGCAAGGCGCACCGCGTGGCCGCTGCGGTGGAAGCGGGCATGTGTTTCGTGAATTCGCAGAACGTGCGGGATCTGCGCCAGCCGTTTGGTGGCACGAAGGCGTCGGGCACGGGGCGGGAGGGCGGCACCTGGAGTTACGAGGTGTTCCTGGAGCCCAAGAACGTTGCCGTCTCTCTGGGTTCGCACCACATTCCTCATTGGGGTGTGTGAGTGGTCTTCCCTTTTTCGCTCCAACGGGTTGGCGGGACCGAACGGACGCGGCGCTCTGCTCCGCTCATGTCCCCCGGTCCGGGCTGCGCCCGGCCCTCCTCCTTTACTTCGCTGCGCAGAGCGCCACGCCCGTTCGATCCAAAGCGAGGTGTGGGTGCGCACGCGGCGACAGAGGTGCATCGCAGTGGGCTGGCCACGCCGGGTGTCCACCGCAGCGAAGTAAAGGAGGAGGGCTGCGCGCAGCGCAGACCGGGGGACATGAGCGGAGGTGGGCGCCCGGCGTGGTCGGCCCACGGAGCGCACGAAACAAATCCCATCCACTGACAGGAGACAAACCCCATGGGCAAAGTAGCACTGGTCGGCAAGATCACCCACGTCCCCTCCATGTACCTCAGCGAGCTCGACGGCCCGCGCAAAGGCACGCGGCAGGACGCCATCGGCGGTCACAAGGAAATCGCACGCCGCTGCAAAGAACTCGGGGTGGACACCATCGTCGTCTTCGACACCCACTGGCTCGTCAACGCCAGCTACCACCTCAACTGCGCCCCGCAGTGGCAAGGCACCTACACCAGCAACGAGCTGCCGCACTTCATCAGCAACATGCCATTCGCCATCCCCGGCAACCCCGAGCTCGGGCAACTGCTGGCCAAGGTGGCCAATGAACACGGCGTCGAAACCCTGGCCCACCACGCCACCACGCTCGGCCCGGAGTACGGCACCCTCGTGCCCATGCGCTACATGAACGCCGACCAGCACTTCAAGGCCATCTCGGTCTCCGCGCTGTGCACCGTGCACTACCTCAACGACAGTGCGCGCCTGGGCTGGGCTATGCGCAAAGCGGTGGAAGACCACTACGACGGCACGGTGGCCTTCCTCGCCAGCGGTTCGCTCAGCCACCGCTTCGCGCAGAACGGCCTCGCGCCCGAATTCGCCTTCAAGGTCTGGAGCCCCTTCCTCGAACACCTGGACGAAGAAGTGGTCCGCATGTGGAAGGCCGGCGAGTGGAAGGACTTCTGCGAGATGCTGCCCGAGTACGCGGCCAAGGGCCACGGCGAAGGCTTCATGCACGACACCGCCATGATGATGGGCGTTCTGGGCTGGAGCGAATACGACGGCCAAGCCGAGGTCATCACGCCGTACTTCGGCGCCTCGGGCACCGGCCAGATCAACGCCGTGTTCCCGGTCACCCCCGTCACCGGCAAGGCCATCCCCCAAGCGCAGGCCTCGGCCGCCGATGGCTTCAGCCTCGTGAGCAGCAGGCTTTGAACGCAAGGTTTCACATGCCCCACCTCGTCATCCTCTACACCCCCAACCTCGACAAACCCGCGGCCGAGGGCGGCGTGGACATGGGCGGCCTGTGCCGCGCGCTGTGCGATGCCATGCTCGCCGTGCGCGACGAGCAGGACCGCCAGGTTTTCCCCACCGGTGGCACGCGCGTGCTGGCCTACCCCGCCGCACACAGCGCCGTGTCCGATGGCGGTGCGGCCGGCATCGCGGCCGGCCTGGGCGGCGACTACGCCTTCGTCTACATGAACCTGCGCATGGGTCAAGGCCGCAGCGCGGTCGTGCACCAGCGCGTGGGCGAGGCGCTGAACGCCTGCGTGAAGGAACGCTTCGCCGAACAGCTCGCCCGCCGCCCCATCGGCATCACCGTGCAGGTGGACGAGGGCCACGAGGTCTTCGACGCCAAGAACAGCTCCCTGCACCCGCTCTTTGCGCCCCAGAAAGCCTGAGAAAACATGTTCAGCCCCGAACTCATCGCCCAGCTCGCCGCCGAGTTGCAGCAGTCCCAGCGCAGCCGCGCGCAAGTTGAACACTTCTCCAAACGCCACCCGGGCATGACCGTCGATGACGGCTACCGCATTGGCCGCGCCTGGGTCGAGCTGCAGAAGGCCGAAGGCCGACAAGTCATCGGCCACAAGATCGGTCTCACCAGCCGCGCCATGCAAATCAGCAGCCAGATCGACGAACCCGACTACGGCACGCTGCTGGACGACATGCTCTACACCGCGAAGGCCGGCGAGGTGCTGGAGATCCCGGTGAAGCACTTCATCGCGCCGCGCGTGGAAGTGGAGCTGGCCTTCGTGCTCAAGGCGCCGCTGGCCGGCCCGAACGTGACGGTGGACGATGTGCTCAATGCCACCGACCACATCACCCCCGCCATCGAAATCATCGACGCGCGCATCGAACAGTTCGACCGCCACACCAAGGTGATGCGCAAGGTCTACGACACCATCAGCGACAACGCGGCCAACGCCGGCATCGTCATCGGCGCGGGCGAACCGGCTTTCAAGGCCGACCCGCGCAGCACCAACCGCCCCTGGTGCGGCGCCATCCTGCAACAGAACGGCGCGGTGGAAGAGACAGGTCTCGCCGCCGGTGTGCAGGGCGACCCGGCCATTGGCATCGCCTGGCTGGCCAACAAGCTCGCGCCCTGGGGCGAGACGCTGCAGGCCGGCGAGATCGTGCTGGCCGGCAGCTTCACGCGGCCCGTCGCGGCCAGGGCGGGCGACCTGTTCGAGGCGGACTACGGCCCCCTCGGTTGCCTGCGCTTCCGCTTCGTCTGACCGCGCGCACATATATATAGACACCGAAGGAGACACCGATGGCCGACGCCTTCCTCAAACCCGCCCGCTTCGGCGACGCCGAATGGCAAGCCCGCGTGCAGCTCGCCGCCTGTTACCGCATCTTTGCCCACCTGGGCTGGGCCGAGCTGATCTACAACCACATCTCGCTGCGCGTGCCCGGGCCGGACGACCACTTCCTCATCAACCCCTTCGGCCTGCACTACACCGAGGTCACGGCGTCCAACCTGGTCAAGGTCGATGTCGACGGCAACATCATCGGCAACGACGACTGGCCCATCAACCCCGCCGGCTTCACCTTCCACGGCGCCATCCACGCCACCTTGCCCGACGCGCACTGCGTGATGCACGTGCACACCACGCCGACCATGGCGGTGTGCTGCAGCGAAGAGGGGTTGAGCTACACCAACTTCTATGCCGCCCAGCTCTATGGCCAGGTGGCGTACCACGACTTCGAGGGCATCACGGTGCACCGCGAAGAGGGCGTGCGCATCCTCGCCAGCGCGGGCGGCAAGCGCGTGCTGCTGCTGCGCAACCACGGGCCGGTGATCATCGGTCACACCCTCGCGCAGGCCTTCAGCCTGATGTGGCTGGTACAGCGCGCCAGCGAGATCCAGGTGGCCTCGGCCCCACTCGGCAAGCTGCGCCAGATTCCGGTGCCGGTGCTCGAAGGCTGCGTGCGGGACTCACTCAACTTCAACCCCAAATTCGGCGCCGGTGAGGATTCGTTCGCCGCCATGCAGCGCCTGATCGACCGCATCGACCCTGGGTACCGCGCATGAGCAATACCCCTGTCTTCAAAAACGTGGCCATCGTTGGCGTCGGTGCCATCGGCGGGCTGTTCGCTGGCTGGCTGGGTTCGCGTCTGCCCTCGGGTCAGGTTCAACTCTCTGCGGTGGCTCGTGGCGAAACCCTGCGCACGCTGCGCGAGCAGGGCCTGACCTGGGTGGACGCCGACGGTGCCGAGCACCGCGTGGCTGTCAACGCCAGCGACGACCCGGTCCGCCTGGGCGTGCAGGACCTGGTGATCGTTTCCGTCAAGGGCCCGGCCATGCCGACCATCGCGCCCGCCGTGCGCGCGCTCATGGGGCCGAACACCGTGGTGTTGGTGGCCATGAACGGCGTGCCCTGGTGGTTCTTCGACGGCCTGCCGGGCGAGGCCGCGGGCCTGCAGCTCAAGGCGGTGGACCCGCTGGGCCTGACGGCGCAGAACATCCCCACCGCGCAGGTCATCGGCTGCGTGGTGCACGCCAGCGCCGCCGCGCCGCAGCCCGCGCGCATCGAACGCATCAAGAACAACCAGCTCATCATCGGCGAGCCCGCGGGCGGCGTGAGCCCGCGCGTGCAGGCCCTGAGCGAACTGCTTACGCAGGCTGGTTTCGCCATCACCGTGTCCGAGCGCATCCAGCGCGACATCTGGTTCAAGCTCTGGGGCAACATGACCATGAACCCGGTCTCGGCCATCACCGGCGCGCCCTGCGACCGCATCCTCGACGACGAGCTGGTGCGCGGCTTCTGCAGCGCCGTGATGCGCGAGGCGCAGGCCATTGGCGCGCGCATCGGCATCCCCATCGACCAGAACCCCGAAGACCGGCACGCCGTTACGCGAAAAATGGGCTCGTTCAAGACCTCGATGCTGCAGGACGTGGAAGCCGGCCGCCCTATCGAGCTGGACGCGCTGGTGGGCGCGGTGCGCGAGATCGGGCAGCATCTGGGCGAAGCCACACCCAACATGGACGCGCTCATGGGCCTCACCCGATTGATGGGCCAGATGCGAGACTTGTACCCCCCTGCGCCGCTTCGCGTCGTCCCCCCAGGGGGACGGCACTAGCCGTCTGGCAAAGCCAGCCCGGCGGTGCCCGTGGACCAAGGCACTCCCTCCTCAACGCTCTTAGGCACTTCGACATGAAGATCCCCCAGAACACCTTCCGCGATGCACTCAAGGCCGGCAAACCGCAGATCGGCTGCTGGGTCGGCTTCGCCTCGCCCGACGTGGCCGAGGCCCTGGCCGGCTGCGGCTTCGACTGGCTACTCATCGACGGCGAACACGCGCCCAACGACCCGCGCACCGTGCTCGACCAGCTGCGCGCCGTCGCGCCCTACAGCGCCACCCACCCGGTGGTGCGTGCCGTCGAGGCGAATGTGGCCCTGGTCAAGCAGTACCTCGACGTGGGCGCGCAGACTCTGCTGATCCCCATGGTGGACACGACCGAACAGGCCGCGCTGATGGTCAAGGCCATGCGCTACGCCCCCGACGGCATCCGCGGCATGGGTGCCGCGCTGGCGCGCGCCTCGCGCTGGAACCAGGTCGACGACTACCTGAACCAGGCCAATGGCCAGATGTGCCTGCTGGTGCAGGCCGAGACGGTCGAGGCCGTGAAAAACCTGAAAGCCATCGCCGAGACCGAGGGCGTGGACGGCGTGTTCTTCGGCCCCGCCGACCTCTCGGCCAGCATGGGCTATCGTGGCCAGCCCAGCCACCCCGAAGTGCAGAAGGTGATCCTGGACGGCATCGCCACCGTGCGCGCCGCCGGCAAGGCCGCCGGCATCCTGGCCACCGACCCTGTGCTCGCGCAGCAGTACCTCGACGCGGGCGCGCTGTTCGTGGCCGTGGGGCTGGACACCAGCCTGCTGGTGAAGGCCGCGACCGATCTGGCGCGCCGGTTCACCGGCGCCCGCGCGGCGGCGGCTGGCGTATCGGGCAGTTACTGAAATCGGGCGCGTGTCACGCGCCCAGCGCAGGGAACAGCTTCACCAGCCCCGCCGCCATCACCTCCACCGACAGCGCGGCCAGGATCAGGCCCATCAGCCGGGTCATGACGTTGATGCCGGTCTGCCCCATCAGGCGCGCGATGGGTTTGGCGAGCGAGAAACACACGGCGGTGGCGACCGCGACCACCACGCCGTAGCCCACCAGGGCGGCGTGCTGGAAGAAGGTCTTGGCCTGGTCGGCGTAGATCACCACGGTGGACATGGTGGCCGGGCCGGTGAGCAGCGGGATGGTGAGCGGCACCACGGCGATGGAGGCGCGCGCCGAGGCGTCGTCCACCTCGCCCTGCGTGGTCTTGGCCTCGGCCGGCTGCGCGTTCAGCATCGAGAGTGCCGAGGTCAGCAGCAGCATGCCGCCACCCACCTGGAAGCTCGCCAGCGAGATGCTGAAAAATTCCAGGATCTGCAGGCCGATGATGGCGCAGGTGGCGATCACGGCGAACGCGCTGATCGACGAGATCAGGATCGTGCGCCGGCGCTGCGCCGAGCTGAAGCCCTGCGTGTAGTGAATGAAGAACGGAACGATCGCCAGCGGGTTGACGATGGCGAGCAGGGTGATGAGGGGCTTGAAATCCATGGCCGGCATTGTGGGGCAGGAAGGGCCCACCCGCGCTGCATCAGCGGAAATCAGGCGGCATTCATGCCAGGGTCGAAGCCCCAGGCTCGCGTCGGCGGAACATCCCGTAGCCCTCCATGTGCAGCACTTTGTCACCGTGCTGGTTGAACATCTCCCACACCGTGCGCACCAGGCCCACGTCGGGCCGTTTGCTCATGGCGCGCTTTTCGGTGATGGTGTGCTGCAGCCGCAGCACGTCGCCGGGGTAGACCGGCTTGGTCCACTTCAGGCTCTCCAGCCCGGGCGAACCGAGGCTCGATGTTTCATGCAGGAAGTTGGTAACCATCAGCCGCATGGCCATGGCGCAGGTGTGCCAGCCGCTGGCGCTCAAGGCTCCGAACACCGAGGCCTGGCCGGCTTCTTCGCTCAGGTGAAAGGGTTGCGGGTCGAACTGGCTGGCGAAGGCGATGATTTCTTCCTTCGTCGGCGAGACGCTGCCCAGGTCGCGCACCTGGCCAATCTCCAGGTCTTCCCACCAGATACTGATGTGCGGGCTTTGTTCGGGTGTGGTGGCGGTCATTCAGCGTCCTCCAGAAACGTCGAGCAGGCTCATGGTGGTGTAACTCGCGGCATCCGACAGCAGCCAGACGATGGCCTGCGCCACCTCGTCGGCCGTGCCGCCGCGCTGCATGGGCACCTGGTGCTTGAGCTCGTTGACGCGGTTGGGCAATCCGCCCGAGGCGTGGATGCCGGTCTCGATCAGGCCCGGGCGCACGGCGTTCACGCGCACGCCTTCGGCGGCCACTTCTTTGGCCAGACCGATGGTGAACGCGTCGATGGCGCCTTTGGCCGCCGCGTAGTCCACATACTGCCCGGGCGAACCCAGGCGAGACGCCGCACTGGACACGTTGACGATGGCGCCGCCCTCGCCCCCATGCCGCGTGCTCATGCGCCGCACCGCTTCGCGCGCGCAGAGCATGCTGCCGATCACGTTGATGTCGAACATGCGGCGCCAGCGCGCCACGCTCATCTGATCCAGCCGCGCGGTCACGTCCACCACCCCCGCGTTGTTCACCAGCCCGATGAGACGGCCGAGCTTGGCGTCCACCTTCTCAAACATCTTGAGCACCTGCGCCTCGTCGGCCACATCGGCCTGCACCGTGATCGCCGTGCCGCCGCCCGCGCGGATGGCGCGCACCACCTCGTCGGCCGCGAGCGAGTTCGCGGTGTGGTTCACCGCCACGGCCCAGCCCTGGCGCGCGGCGAGCAGGGCGGTGGCCGCACCGATGCCGCGGCTACCGCCGGTGACCAGCAACACTTTCGGATACCTTGCCTTGTCGTCCTGTCCCATAACCTCTCTCCTGCAAAAGCCGCCGGCATCGCTTACAACACCGGCTCCACAGCCCTTCATTACAACAGCGTCAGGAAACCACCATGCGTCGCACAGTCGACTACTACTTCGCCCCCCAGAGCCCCTGGATGTACCTCGGCCATGAGCGCTTTGCCGAGCTGCTGCGGCGCAGCGGCGCCCAGGTGCGGGTGCTGCCGGTGGACTTCGGCAAAGTGTTTCCCGTGTCGGGCGGTTTGCCGCTGCCGCAGCGGGCGCCCCAGCGCCAGGCCTACCGGCTGGTGGAACTGCGCCGTTTCAGCGAGGCGCTGGGCATCCCGCTCAACCCGCAGCCACGCTGTTTCCCGGTGGCGGGCGATCCCGCGGGCTGGCTGATCACGGCGGTGGCCGGGCAGGACGGCGAGGCCGCCGCGATGCGGCTGACCGGTGCGGTGGGCCGGGCGTTGTGGGCGCAGGAACGCGACATCGCCGACGCCACCGTGCTGGCCGAGCTGCTGGCCGAATGCGGGCTGGACCCGCAGCGCCTGGCGCAGTCGCAGCAGGACGGCGCGAAGGCGCTGTACGCGGCCCACACCACCCAGGCGATTGACGCCGGGGTGTTCGGTGCGCCAAGCTACGTCATCGACGGTGAAATTTTCTGGGGTCAGGACCGGCTCGATTTTGTCGAGCGCCGGCTGCTCGCCTGACCCCCTCTGTTTGACAACGCACAGGAGCTTTCCATGGGGACTTTCACCAATCTCACCGCCGCCGATGGCTTCACGTTTCCGGCCTATGTCGCCCAGCCCGCCGGAAAACCCCGAGGCGGCCTCGTCGTGCTGCAGGAGATCTTTGGCGTCAACGCCCACATCCGCGCCGTGGCCGATGGCTACGCAGCCGACGGCTATTTCGTCGTCGCGCCCTCGACCTTCCACCGCGTGAAGGCCGGCGTGGAGATGGGCTACGCCGAAGCCGACATGCAGGCCGGTATGGCGCTCAAGGCCGCGGTGGAGGCGTTGCCGGCGCCGGGCGTGATGCCCGACATCCAGGCCGCCATTGACCACGCGGCGCAGGCGGGCAAGGTCGGCATCCTGGGCTACTGCTGGGGCGGCCTGCTGACCTGGCGCGCGGCCAGTGCGCTCAGCGGCCTGTCGGCCGCCGTGCCCTACTACGGCGGCGGCATGACCACCGAGGCCGAGGCGGCGCGCCAGCCGAAAGTGCCGGTGATGGCCCACTTCGGCGAACAGGATCGCTGGATTCCCATGGACAGCGTGCATGCCTTCGAAAAGGCCCAGCCGGGCGTGGCGGTGCACGTCTACGCCGCGAACCACGGCTTCAACTGCGACCACCGTGGCTCCTGGAACGCCCCGGCGGCGAAACTCGCGCGGGAGCGCACGTTGGCCTTCCTGGCCCAGCACCTCGGCTGACACCGTGCGCGCCGCCGAGTTGACGCGGCGCATCGCCAGGCACAACGCCGCCCACCTGTTGGGTGCATCCACCCCGAAGAACCGACCATGATCCAACTGCACTATTCCCCCAGCAGCGCCAGCATGGTGCCGCACATCCTGCTCGAAGAGCTGGGCCTGCCCTACGAACGGGTGCTGGTGGACCGCACGCAGAACGCGCAGAAGACCACCGCCTTTCTCAAGCTCAACCCCAACGGCCTGATCCCGGTGCTGACCGACGGCGATCTGGTGCTCTACGAGACCGCCGCGATCTGCCTGCACCTGTGCGACACCCACCCCGAGGCCGGCCTGGCGCCCGGGCTGGGCACGGCCGAGCGCGCCCATTTCTACAAGTGGCTGATGTGGCTGACCAATACGCTGCAGAGCACGCTCATGGTGTATTTCCACCCGGACCGCTGGGTCAACGCCGGCAATGCCTCGGGCATGGCCCAGGTCAAGATCCATGCCGAGGCCCGCATCCGCATCCTGCTGGACCAGCTCGACACCGAGCTGGCGCGCCACGCCGGCCCATGGTTCATGGGGGCCTCGTACACCGCGCTGGACCCGTATGTGTTCACCCTGTGCCGCTGGACGCGGCACTTCGCCAGCACACCGGCGCGCGACCGGCCGCACCTGGGGCCCTACCTGCTGCGCGTGCTGGAGCGGCCGGCGGTGCAGCGCGCCCTGGCCAACGAAGGCCTGAGCCCTCCGTTTGTTTGAGCCCGCCCTTTGTGTGTGGGCCGCAGCTTGTCCGTCGCGAGGCACCCAGCCCAGAACGCGGTGGAACCGCCCTTCGACAGGCGCAGGACGGGTCGCTGGTGCTGCCCCCTTGAGGGGCGCGCGCAGCGCGGCGGGAGTGGGCCTACCGTCCCGTGCGCGCCAGGTAGCGTTTGCGCCAGAACAGCACACCCAGCAGCACCGCCGTCAGCGCCATGGTGCCCATGGCCCACCAGAAGCCCGACTCCCGGTGCAGCAGCGGGATGAACTCGAAGTTCATGCCGAAAATGCCCGCGATCAGGTTCAGCGGCAGGAAGATCGCGGTCAGCACCGTGAGCGTGCGCATGATGTCGTTGGTGCGGTTGCTCTGGACCGAGAAGTGCATCTGTACCGCGGTTTCCGCGTTCTGCTCCAGCCGGCGCACGTGGTGCACCACCCGTTCGATGTGCTCCAGCACGTCGCGGCTGCGGACCATGAGCATTTCGAGCCCGGCCTGGCCGCCGCTGTGTTCTTTGCTGTCCCAGGTGGCCAGCGATTCGATCCAGTCCTGGATCGCCGAACGCTGGTCTTCGCAGATTTCGTCGAGGTGGTGCAGAGAATTGCGCGCGTCCAGCAGCGAGCTCCAGTTGTTGAAGCGTCCCTTGGGATGCAACAGCTCGGCCTGCCAGTGGTCGAGCTGGCGCGTGAGTTCGCGGCGCAGTTCCAGATAGCCGTCCACCATCTGGTTGACGATGCGCAGCATCAGGTCGGCCGGGTGGGGTGGCAGGTACACGCCCGCGGCGCGTGAGCTGGCGGTGGCGGCCGACAGCAGCCGCGTGGCGTATTGTTCGAGCACGGTGCAGCCGGCCGGGTGCACGGTGAGCAGCACCCGGTCGAACACGGCGAACCCGACCGGGCTGGTGTCGATGCGCCGCAGCACCGGCGGGCCGCCGCGTTTGAGCGGCTCGGTGAGCACGGCGCCGGGCCGGGCCAGGTCGGTTTCGCTGTGGCCGGCGGCCAGCCGCCGGAACACCAGGATGTCGTACTGCGAGGTGTAGTCGTAGTGGGACGGCAGCTGGTTGTTCAACAGGTCCGACAAGTGCAAGTCCACCAGCTTCATGCCACACAGCGCCTGCAGCGTGGCCTGGATCTGCGCCTGTTCGATCTCGAATTCGCGCCGTCCGCAGGCGATCCAGGCGTATCCCGGGCCGTCCAGTTGCCCCGGCAGGCCGTCGCTTTCCCGAACCCCTCCGGGCTGGATGTGGAAGATGCGCATGGGGTGGTGAAGGGCGCCGGGGTGGGTTCAGGCGCGCAGCAGGCGCGCCGCGTCGCGCGCGAAGTAGGTCAACACGCCGTCGGCGCCCGCGCGCTTGAAGGCCAGCAGGCTTTCCATCATCACCGCGTCGTGGTCCAGCCAGCCGTTCTGCGCGGCGGCCTTGAGCATGGCGTATTCGCCACTCACCTGGTAGGCGAAGGTGGGCACGTGGAACTCGTCCTTGACCCGGCGCACGATGTCCAGGTAGGGCATGCCGGGTTTGACCATCACCATGTCGGCGCCTTCGGCGATGTCCAGCGCCACTTCGCGCAGGGCCTCGTCGCTGTTGCCCGGGTCCATCTGGTAGACCTTCTTGTCGGCCTTGCCCAGGTTGGCCGCCGAGCCCACGGCATCGCGGAACGGACCGTAGAAGGCGCTGGCGTACTTGGCGCTGTAGGCCATGATGCGCGTGTGCACCAGGCCGCGTGCTTCGAGTTCGCGGCGGATGGCGCCGATGCGGCCGTCCATCATGTCGCTGGGCGCGACCATGTCCACGCCCGCCTCGGCCTGCGTGAGGGCCTGCTGCACCAGGATCTCGACGGTGGGGTCGTTCAGGATGTAGTTGTGTTCGTCCAGCACGCCGTCCTGCCCGTGGCTGGTGAACGGGTCGAGCGCCACGTCGGTCATCACGCCCAGTTGGGGGAATTGCTTCTTGAGTTCACGCACCACGCGCGGAACCAGACCATCGGGGTTCAGCGCTTCCCGGCCGTCGGGGGTCTTGAGCGACGGGTCGATCACCGGGAACAGCGCCATCACCGGGATGCCCAGTTGCACGCAGTCTTCCGCCACCGGCAGCAGCAGGTCCAGGCTCAGGCGCTCCACGCCCGGCATGGAGCCCACCGCTTCGCGCCGGCCGTGCCCGTCGAGCACGAAGACCGGGTAGATCAGGTCCGACGCGGCGAGGCGGTGTTCGCGCACCAGATCCCGGGTGAAAGGGTCGCGGCGCAGGCGGCGCGGACGGGCGAGGGGGTATGGGGCGGGTAGATGCATGGGGGGTATTGTGGCAAAGCCGCGTCGGTCCGGGGATGTGGCGTGCAACGGCGCTGACCGGCGCGTGGTGGGGGGGGCGGTTTGCATGTATCAGATCGTAAAAATAGCAAGATGATTGAAAAATATGGGTGTTTGTGTTGAACTCCACAGTAAGAAGAAAATACTGCAGTCACGCCCGTATCGTGTTTGGGGAGGCGGTGGTACTTTCATGTCAACCCCTACCCTCGAATGGCTTGCCGAGCCGTTCGATCATGTGGTGGACCGGCGTGTGTGGTGCTGGTGTGCTCAGGTGGGGGATCCCGCACTTACTTCACGAGTCCTCACCATGTTGCAAACCAAGAAAAGCCATTTCAATCCAACGACCGCCGGCAAGGCGGGTGGCGCTGGGGGCGCCGATGCCGACAACTGGTCGCTGGAGGCGCACTGGCCCGAACTGGTCACCGGTCTGGCCGACCAGATCACCGAAGGCGTGAGTGCGCTGCAGCAGCACGTTGACAATCTGCTGGCCCACGGCCGCATCAACAAGCTGGAGCACCGCGCGCTGAGCATTCCGGCCGAGCGCATCAAGCTCGCCGGTGTGAGTGCCCAGCAGATCCACCGGTTCTACGGCGGGCGCATCCGCCAGTCGCATGAAAAGGTGGACATGTCGGTGCTGGTCGAGGGCGTGCTGCAGGAGCGCAAGAAGGAACTGGCCATCCTGGGGATTGCATTGCGGCGCAAGCTCAAGCCGGTCGAGGTCCTGATCGACCCCACGGTGGCGCACACCTTCGTGAATGCCGTGCTCGACTGGGGGATGCCGTTTGGCAACCGGGTGGACGTGCGCATGGACCTCAACGCCTGGCCCCAGCACGCCCGCCTGCAGATGCGGGTGTCCAACGACGGGGTGCCGCCCTCCAGCGTCACATCGTCCGACAACCTGAGCTGGATGCTGATCCGGCAGATCGCGCTGGGCGCAGGCGGGATCGAGATTTCGCGGGAGATGACCGACGAAGGCGTGAACTTCACGGCGCTGTTCAGCCGCACCGTGCAAGCGATCGATGGCATTTCCGCGGTCGACCTGTCCGACGAGCACTCCTCCATGTTCAAGTCGCTCTCGGGCACCTATGTGCTGACCATTTCTCCCAGCCTGCAGATCCGCGCCGACGTGCGCGACGCCTTGCGGGAAATCGGCATCGTCTCCGACAGCGTGGTGGACTTCAATCAGGCCCGCGATGCCGTCAAGGCGCGCATGCCCAACCTGATCGTGGTCGACTCGGAGATCAAGAACGACGCGTTCGAGAGTTTCCGCCGCGACCTGTTGCGGGAGGTGTTCGAGTTCCCGTTCGTCGAGATTTCGCCCGACGACAGCTCGTTCGACATGTCCGGGTTCGGCGAGTTTTCCATGGCCAAGGTCGGGCGCGGCAATATCCGCGAGGCCCTGGGCACCGCCGTGATGTTCGAACTTGCAAAAATGATGTAAATGTCACACTTTGTGGCGTGTGCAGGCCATGGAATTGTCAAAATTGACAGGGTGTTTTTTGGATGAAATGTTTTTTTGGTGTAGCATAGAGCCGGGCGAGCCGAAAGGTGAGCCTCCCGCTTTTCCTCCCTGAGCGGGTGCCTTAGTGTGTGACAGCAAAAAGGCTTCCCAACCCGGCCCACGGCCGGGTTCTTTTTTGCCCGCTCCTTTTTCGAGGCTTCGGCCCGAGGGCTACACTGACCCCATGCTTTGGGTCAAATCCTTTCACATCGTTTTTGTGACCAGCTGGTTTGCCGGCCTGTTCTACCTTCCCCGCATCTTCGTGAACCTTGCCATGGTGCCGCCCGAGAGCGTGGCGGAGCGCGAGCGCCTGCTGCTCATGGCGCGCAAACTGATGCGTTTCACCACCATGCTGGCGGTTCCCGCCCTGGGCCTGGGGCTGTGGCTCTGGTTGGGCTACGGCATCGGGCGGGGTGAGGGCAACGGGTGGCTGCACGCCAAGCTGGCGGTGGTGGTGTTGATCCTGGGCTATCACCATGCCTGTGGCGTCGTGCTGCGCCAGTTCGTGCGGGGAACCAATCGGCGCGATCATCGCTGGTTCCGCTGGTTCAACGAGGCACCCGTCGTCCTGCTGGTGATCGTGGTCCTGCTGGTGGTGGTCAAACCCTTTTGACGTCCGTTCCGCGGACTTAAATCCGCTTTGAAACCGTACTCTTCCGCCTGGCCGCTGGCGCTGCTGTTTGGCGCGCTGGTGGTCTACGCCAGTCTCTATCCCTTTTCGGGCTGGCGGGTGCAGGGCGTACTGCCCATGGCGTTCCTCCAGGCGCCCTTGCCGCAGTACTGGACCGGTTTCGACGTGATCGCCAACCTGCTCGGTTATGCGCCGCTGGGGTTTCTGCTGGCGCTGGCCATGCTGCGTTCGGGTTGGGGCCACTGGTCCTGGCCGATGGCGGTCGGTCTGCCTGTCCTCCTGTCATTGGCGGTGGAAACGCTGCAGAACTACCTGCCCATGCGGGTCCCGTCCAATGTGGATCTCGCGCTGAACACGGCCGGCGCCGTGCTGGGGGCGAGCACTGCCTGGGTGCTCGAACGGCTGGGGGGATTGAGGCGCTGGACCCAGTTTCGTGCCGACTGGTTTGAACCCAGCGCCCGTGGCGGGTTGGTGCTGCTGGCCCTGTGGCCAATGGCGCTGCTCTATCCGGTGTCCGTGCCTTTTGGTCTTGGGCAGGTGTGGGATCGGTTGGAGACGGGGTTGACCACCCTGCTGGAAGACACCCCTTTTCTGGACTGGCTGCCCCTGCGGGGGGCGGCGTCGGTTCCCCTGGGGCCGCTGGCCGAGGTGCTGTGTGTGGTCCTGGGCCTGTTGGCGCCTCTGCTGATGGGGTACGCCGACATGCGTTCCATTCCCCGCCGGGCGGGTTTCATGGTGATGCTGCTGCTGTGCGCCACGGCGTCGGCGAGCATATCGTCAGCACTCACTTACGGCCCGGAGCATGTCTGGTCCTGGATCAGTCCTCAGGCAATTCTGGGCATGGGGCTGGCGTTGCTGGCGGGGTTGGCGCTGCTGGCCCTGCCCCGACGGCTCTGCAACGTGGGCATGTTGCTGAGCCTGGCGGTGTCGTTGAGCCTGTTGAACCGCGCGCCGGCCAGCCCGTACTTCGCCCAGTCGCTCGAAGTCTGGGAGCAGGGCCGGTTTATCCGGTTTCATGGCCTGTCCCAATGGCTGGGCTGGCTCTGGCCGTTTGCCGCGCTGATCCATGGGGTGATGGCCGTGGCCCGGCCGGCAGCACCACCCCGTCGCCACTAAAATCCCACAATGACTGAAAACAAGTCTTATTACGAGCGGCATATCTTCTTCTGTCTCAACCAGCGCGAGGGCGGGGAGGCCTGCTGTGCCCAGCACAAAGCCCAGGCCGCGTTTGACCGCTGCAAGTCCCAGGCGAAAAGTCTCGGCCTGCTGGGCGCGGGCAAAGTCCGGGTGAACAAGGCGGGTTGCCTGGACCGTTGTGCGGGGGGGCCGATTGCGGTCGTGTACCCCGAAGCGGTCTGGTACAGCTACGTTGACGAGAGCGACATCGACGAGATCGTGCAGTCCCACCTGCGCGATGGCGTGGTGGTGCAGCGCCTCCTGACGCCCCCCGACGTGGGTCGCTGAGCCATGGCCGTCGCACCGGTGTGTCCTGCGCTGGGGCCGGGCGCGCGCCCGGTCCGGGGAGTCTGCCCATGAATGCGCAGACCGAATACCTGCTGCAGACGGGCCCTGCCGGTCTGCTGGAGGTGGCGATTGACCGGCCCGAGGGGGCGTCTTTGGGAGCGGCTGTGCTGGCGCACCCCCACCCGCTGCACGGCGGGACGCTGACCAACAAGGTGGTGCAGACCCTGGCGCGTGCTTGTGTGCTGGCGGGCTGGACCGCTGTGCGCTTCAACTTCCGGGGTGTGGGGCGCAGCGAGGGCGCCTACGACGAGGGCCGGGGCGAACTGGCCGATCTGCTGTCGGTTGTGGAGGCCCAGGCGCCGCAGGGCGCGCTGTGTCTGGCCGGGTTCTCGTTCGGCGCCTTTGTCACCAGCCACGCGGTGGCGGCTTTGCACCCCCGGCGTGAGATGCATCGGGTGGTTTTGGTGGGTACCGCCGCCAGCCGATTCGAGGTCGCGAGCGTTCCTGCGGAACTCCATCTGCGCACCTTGGTCATCCATGGCGAGCGCGACGACACCGTTCCACTTTCGGCCGCGATGGATTGGGCGCGGCCCCAGTCCCTGCCGGTGCTGGTGGTTCCCGGTGGCGGGCACTTCTTTCATGGCCAGCTGCCGTTGCTCAGGGAGCTGGTTTTGCGCCACCTGCACGCCTGAACTGGCGGCGGGCTGGTTTTTCTCTCTCTTCTTTTCTCAAGGACCGGATTTGTTGCGTCGATTGTTTGCCCGTGTTGTATCTGTGTTGGCCGCCACGGTGGCCCTTTCGGCGGCGGCCCAGTCGCCCCAGCCACCCGAGGTTGCGGCGAAGGCCTACCTGTTGCTGGACGTGACCTCCGGGCAGGTGTTGGCGGCCCGGGGCGCCGACCAACCGGTAGAACCCGCTTCGCTGACCAAGCTGATGACGGCCTACCTGGTGTTTGATGCCCTCAAGTCGGGCAAGCTTAGCCTGACGCAAACCCTGTCGGTGAGCGAGCGGGCCTGGAAGATGCCGGGGTCGCGCATGTTCATCGACCCCAAGATGCAGGTGCCGGTCGAAGACCTGATCAAGGGCATGATCGTGCAATCGGGCAACGATGCGACCATGGCGTTGGCCGAGGGCGTTGGTGGAACCGAAGAGCGCTTTGTGCAGATGATGAACGATCAGGCCAAGGCCTTGGGCATGAAGGCCAGCAGCTTCAAGAACCCCGAGGGCCTGACGGTGGCGGGCCATACCTCCACCGCCCGGGATCTGGCCACCCTGGCCACCCGTCTCATGCGGGATTTTCCGGAGTACGTGCCTTATTACGCGATCCAGCGCTACCGCTACCCGGGAACGCCTGCCTCCAACGACACCAACCGCAACCTGCTGCTGTTTCGCGATCCCAGCGTCGATGGGTTGAAGACGGGGCACACCAATGCCGCGGGCTATTGCCTGGTGGCTACGGCCCGACGCCAGGTACCCGGCCTGGGTGAGGGTGCACAGGGTCAGCGGCGCCTCCTCAGTGTGGTGCTGGGCGCGGCCAGTGAAAACGCGCGGGCCGCGGAGAGCCAGAAACTGCTCAACTGGGGGTACACGGCCTACGAGGCCGTGCGGCTGTCCCAGGCGGGAGCGCCGCTGGCCACGCCGCGTGTCTGGAAGGGCACGGCCTCGCAGGTGAAGCTGGGGCGGCCCGAGGGCGTGGTGGTTTCCGTGCCGACCGGAGAAGGGGCGCGCCTGAAGACCGACATCGTCCGACCCGAGCCGCTGGTGGCTCCCCTGAGGCGCGGACAACCCGTCGGCACGCTGCGCGTGACACTGGCCAGCGGTGCGCCCGTGGCCGAGGTGCCGCTGACGGTGCTCGAAACGGTGGACGAAAGCGGCATTTTTGGCCGCGCTTGGGACGCACTGCGTCTCTGGATCCAGTGATTCGGCCTGGGTGCAGAAGCTGCGTGCGGCGCCTCTGCCCGGTGCGAGCGGAGGAGTTGGCCCCGATGGTTTGGCGGAAAACCAGGCCCGTGCTACAGTAGAGGGCTTTTCGGAATTTTCCGAGAGGTTTTCGTTTTCGCTTTTCTTTAAACGTTTAGGGACGTTTCATGCCAACCATCAATCAACTCGTGCGCCACGGCCGGGAGGTCGAAAAGACCAAATCCAAGAGCCCGGCCATGGAAAACTCTCCGCAGCGTCGCGGTGTGTGCACCCGTGTGTACACCACGACCCCCAAGAAGCCCAACTCCGCTCTGCGTAAAGTCGCCAAAGTGCGTCTGACCAACGGTTTTGAGGTCATCTCCTACATCGGCGGCGAAGGCCACAACCTGCAGGAACACAGCGTGGTGCTGGTTCGCGGCGGTCGTGTCAAGGACTTGCCCGGTGTGCGTTACCACATCGTGCGCGGTTCGCTGGACCTGCAAGGCGTGAAAGACCGCAAGCAGTCGCGCTCCAAGTACGGCGCCAAGCGCCCCAAGAAGGCCTGATTCTTTGGAAATTGCGGTGCCGCTTCCGCCTGGCTGGTGGATCGTGCGCCAAGGCCCACAACACGGAATCGTCCGTGCGGGTCGAGTAAGTGAGAGTTCAGGATGGCTCTCGCGGTGCCTGAAAAGGTGCCAACTGAACAAATATGAGGTGAAAAAATGCCACGTCGTCGCGAAGTCCCTAAACGTGAAATCCTGCCGGATCCCAAGTTCGGCAACGTCGAGCTCTCCAAGTTCATGAACGTGATCATGGAAGGCGGCAAGAAAGCTGTCGCCGAGCGCATCATCTACGGTGCTCTGGAGCAGATCGAGAAAAAGACGGGCAAAGACCCGGTCGAAGCTTTCTCCATCGCCATCAACAACGTCAAGCCCATGGTGGAAGTCAAGTCCCGCCGTGTGGGCGGTGCGAACTACCAGGTGCCTGTTGAAGTGCGCCCGGTGCGTCGTCTGGCGCTGTCGATGCGCTGGATCAAGGAAGCCGCGCGCAAGCGCAGTGAGAAGTCCATGGCCATGCGCCTGGCGAACGAGCTGATCGAGGCCACCGAAGGTCGCGGAGGCGCCATGAAAAAGCGTGACGAAGTGCACCGCATGGCCGAAGCCAACAAGGCTTTCAGCCACTTCCGCTTCTGAAGCTCGCGGGTTCCATTCGAGCCCGCCATCCTTGTCAGAAGCGAGCCCGCTGGCCTCATGAGGGCAGCGGGCTCTGGTACTTAATTTTGGAGAATTTTCATGGCACGCAATACGCCCCTTGAGCGTTACCGCAACATCGGTATCTCGGCGCACATCGACGCTGGCAAGACCACCACCACCGAGCGCATCCTGTTCTACACGGGTGTGAACCACAAAATCGGTGAAGTGCACGACGGTGCAGCCACCATGGACTGGATGGAGCAGGAGCAGGAGCGTGGCATCACGATCACGTCCGCTGCCACCACCTGCTTCTGGAAAGGCATGGACAACTCCTTCCCGGAGCACCGTTTCAACATCATCGACACCCCCGGCCACGTGGACTTCACCATCGAGGTGGAGCGTTCCATGCGCGTGCTCGACGGCGCCTGCATGGTGTACTGCGCCGTGGGTGGCGTGCAGCCCCAGTCGGAAACCGTCTGGCGCCAGGCCAACAAGTACAAGGTGCCGCGTCTGGCCTTCGTGAACAAGATGGACCGCACCGGTGCCAACTTCTTCAAGGTCGTTGATCAGATGAAGCTGCGCCTGAAGGCGAACCCGGTGCCGATCGTGATCCCCATCGGCGCAGAAGAGCACTTCACCGGCGTGGTCGATCTGCGCAAGATGAAGGCCATCATCTGGGACGAGGCTTCCCAGGGCATGAAGTTCACCTTCGAGGAAATTCCCGCCAGCTTGCTGGAGCAGGCCAAGGAATGGCGCGAAAAGATGGTGGAAGCCGCTGCCGAAGCCACCGAAGAGCTGATGAACAAGTACCTCGAAGAAGGGGACCTCACCGAGGCGGAAATCACCGCCGGTCTGCGTGCGCGTACCCTGGCTTGCGAGATCCAGCCGATGCTGTGCGGCACCGCCTTCAAGAACAAGGGTGTGCAGCGCATGCTCGACGCCGTGGTCGAGTTGCTGCCCTCGCCGGTGGACATTCCTCCGGTGACCGGTACCGACGAAGACGAAGCGCCGACGTCCCGCAAGGCGGACGACGAAGAGAAGCTGTCTGCGCTGGCGTTCAAGCTGATGACCGACCCGTTCGTGGGTCAGCTGACCTTCGTGCGTGTGTACTCCGGCGTGCTCAAGAAGGGCGACACCGTGTACAACGCGGTCAAGGGCAAGAAAGAGCGCATTGGCCGTATCGTGCAGATGCACGCCAACAACCGCCAGGAAGTGGAAGAGATCCGTGCCGGCGACATCGCTGCCTGCGTGGGCCTGAAGGACGTGACCACGGGTGAAACCCTGTGCGACCCGTCCGCCATCATCACGCTGGAACGCATGGTGTTCCCGGAGCCGGTGATTGCCCAGGCTGTCGAGCCCAAGACCAAGACCGACCAGGAAAAGATGGGCATCGCCCTCAGCCGCCTGGCCGCCGAAGATCCGTCGTTCCGCGTGCGCACCGACGAAGAATCCGGTCAGACCATCATCGCCGGCATGGGCGAGCTGCACCTGGAAATCATCGTCGACCGCATGAAGCGCGAGTTTGGCGTGGAAGCCAACGTCGGCAAGCCGCAGGTGGCCTACCGCGAAACCATTCGCGGCACCGTCGAAGAAGCCGAAGGCAAGTTCGTTCGCCAGTCGGGTGGTAAGGGCCAGTACGGCCACGTCGTGCTCAAGATCGAGCCGCAGGAAGCCGGCAAGGGCTTTGAGTTCGTCGACGCCATCAAGGGCGGCGTGGTGCCGCGCGAGTACATTCCCGCGGTCGAAAAGGGTGTGATCGAAGCCCTGGGGCAGGGTGTGCTGGCCGGTTACCCGGTGGTGGACGTCAAGGTCACGCTGCACTTCGGTTCGTACCACGACGTGGACTCGAACGAACTGGCGTTCAAGATGGCCGCGATCTTTGGTTTCAAGGAAGGCTGCCGCAAGGCCCAGCCGGTCATTCTGGAGCCCATGATGGCCGTGGAAGTGGAAACGCCGGAAGACTACGCCGGTACCGTGATGGGCGACCTCTCCAGCCGCCGTGGCATGGTGCAGGGCATGGAAGACATGGTCGGTGGCGGCAAGGCCATCAAGGCCGAAGTGCCGCTGTCTGAAATGTTCGGCTATTCGACCTCGCTGCGTTCTGCCACCCAAGGCCGTGCCACCTACACGATGGAGTTCAAGCACTACTCCGAAGCACCGCGTAACGTGGCCGAAGCCATCGTCGCGGCACGCTCCAAGTAATTTCAGCCGGTCTGCGATCTCACGCCGCCCTGTCCCCGTGCGGGGCGAATCAGCAGTGGGATGCAGACCTAAAACCGTGACACGGGTTTGTTCTTTCTAGGAATTGAAAAATGGCAAAAGAGAAATTTGAGCGGACCAAGCCGCACGTGAACGTGGGCACCATTGGTCACGTTGACCACGGCAAGACCACGCTGACGGCGGCCATCACCACCGTGCTGGCG
>Ga0209343_10000662_pt1 | contig 47699 bp, 45 predicted proteins | sample RifCSPlowO2_02_FD_184026 | JGI IMG/M metagenome (GOLD analysis project Ga0209343, IMG submission 184026) | Groundwater microbial communities from Rifle, Colorado - Rifle CSP2_plank lowO2_0.2 (SPAdes) (version 2) | ecosystem: Environmental > Aquatic > Deep subsurface > Groundwater | place...
TCGTCATCCCCGCGAAGGCGGGGATCCAGTGCCTTTACTTAACTGGGTTCCCGCCTTCGCGGGAACGACGAAACCGAATAAATCAGCGCGTCCTTAGCGCAAATTGACGATATTCCAGCCGTGCTGCTCGGCATGGGCACGCAACGTTTCATCCGGATTCGCCGCGACCGGGTGTTTCACCTTGCGCAGCAGCGGCAGGTCGTTAAGCGAGTCGCTGTAAAACGTGCTGTCGGCAAAACTGTCCAGCGTCCAACTGCGCCCGGCCAGCCAGCTTTCCAGGCGAATAATCTTGCCTTCGCGGAAACACGGCACGTCCGCCACTGCGCCGGTGAACTCGCCATTGATATGCTCCGGTTCGGTGGCAATCAGGTGCTCGATGCCGAACTCGCGCGCAATCGGCGCGGTGACGAAACTGTTGGTCGCGGTGATGATGACGCACAAGTCGCCCGCCGTGCGGTGACGCTGCACCAGTTCGCGCGACTGCGGCGTGATCATCGGCAGCACGCTCGCGCGCATGAATTGCCGGTGCCACTCATCCAGGGTCTTGCGCGAATGGCGCGACAGCGGCTTGAGCTGAAAATCCAGAAACTCGTGGATATCCAGCGTCCCGGCCTTGTATTGTTCATAGAAGGTGAGGTTCTTCACCTCGAACAGTTCGCGGTCGAGCACGCCGATGCGGATCAGAAATTGCGACCATTCGAAATCGCTGTCGCCATTCAGCAGGGTATTGTCCAGATCGAATAAGGCTAAATTCACTTCAACTCCAATATTTGTTGCAGGATTTTCCTAAACCGTAGCCGGATGCAGCGAAGCGTAATCCGGGAGGCGGTGCATACCCACAGAAATCTCCCGGATTACATTGCATTTCATCCGGGCTACGCTCTCTGGGTTCCGGCCTTCACCGGAATGACGAAATCTGAATTTTCAGAGGCGCCCATAATTTCTTTCAGCAGCGGCACCGACGGCGCGCGGTGCAGGCGCAGCGAATGCTCATCCAGCGCGTCCAGCGCCGCTATCAAGCTGGGCAGGTCGCGGCGCCCGTGGCGCAATAAGTATTGCGTGACTTCCGGCGGCAGCGCAAAGCCGCGCGACCGCGCATGCTGCGCCAGCGCCTGTGTTTTCTCCTCGTCGCTGAGCCCGTGCACCTGGTACACCAAGCCCCATCCGAGGCGGGTGCGCAGGTCGTCGCGCAGCGCCAGGTGCAGCGGCGCCTGCGTGCCGCTCACCAGCAGCATGCCGCCGCTGTCGCGAAGCCGGTTGTAGAGGTCGAACAGTTCGATCTGCGCGGCCTCGTCGAGGTGCTCGGCATCGTCCATCGCCACCACTTCTGCGAATTGCGGCACGCTGCCCCGCGCATAAACTGCACTGCGTTGCGCGTCCAGCGCGGCGCGCACGCAGGCCTGCAACAGATGGCTCTTGCCGCTGCCAGCCTCGCCCCATACATAAAAACACCGCTCGCTGCTACTGCCCCCCAGCGCATGGCGCAGCACCGAAAGCAGTTCGAGGTTGTGCCCCGCGACGAAGTTGTCGAGGGTCGGCTGACTATCGGGAGCGATGTCGAGCAGCAGCTGGCTCACGGTTTTTTGTACATCTCACTGGCGAGATACCACGCCTTGCCGTGGCGCAGCGCCACCAGCAGGATGGCGGCCAGCGGCAGCGCCAGCAGCAGGCCGAAGAAACCGAACACCTGGCCGAAGGCGAGCAGCGCGAAAATCACCGCTAGCGGATGCAGGCCGATGCGGTCGCCGACCAGCCACGGCGTGACCACCATCCCCTCCAGCAACTGGCCCGCGCCGAACGCCGCCCACACCCAGAGCACGCCGCCGAAGCTCGGGAACTGCATCACCGCCGCGAGCGTCGCGAGCGACAGGCCGAGGATCATGCCGAGGTAGGGCACGAATACCAGCAGCCCGGCGAGGATGCCGATGGGCAGCGCGAATTCCAGCCCGGTCAGCCACAGCGCCACCACGTAGAACAGGCTCATAAGCAGCATCACGGATATCTGCCCGCGCAGGAACTCCGCCAGCACGCCGTCCACCTCGGCGGCGATCTCCGCCACCTTGCCGTGCCAGTGGCGAGGAATCAGCCCATCCAACTGTGCGGCCAGCGCATCCCAGTCGCGCAGCAGGTAGAACATCGCCACCGGGATCAGCAGCAAATTGACCAGCGCGACGGCGATTGCGCCGCCGCTGCTGCCGAGCCATGGCAGCAATTTACCCGCGATCCCGCCCGCACTTTGCCAGTGAGTGAGCAGCAGGTTCTTCAGCGCCTGGCTGTCCCATTCCAGGCTGATGCCGAACCATTGCTGCAACTGCGGCAGCAGGCGCGTGCGCGCCGCCTCGATCCAGACCGGCAGGCGCGCCACGAACAGGCCGATCTCCTTTTCCAGCAGCGGCAGCATGATGATCAGCAGCAGGCCGGACAGCAGCAGCAGGCCGCCCATCACCAGCGCCACCGCCAGCGCGCGCGGCACTTTGCTGACGGCGAGGCGCCGCACCAGCGGATTGCAGATGTAGGCGAGGATGCCCGCCGCGACGAACGGCGCGAGGATCGGGCCGAGCAGGTACAGCAGCAGGACAACGACTGCGATGACAAACAGCCATTGCGCGGCAGCAAAGCGGGACAGGGTCATTTCGGGTAAAATTCGCGAAAACTCGTGCAGCACTTTACCTTTAAGAAAGCGAGAACTCAACTTGAGCCCATCCAGTTCACTGTCTTACCGCGACGCCGGCGTCGATATCGACGCGGGCGACCGCCTCGTCGAGAACATCAAGCCGTTCGCCAAGCGCACCATGCGCCCCGAAGTACTCAACGGTATCGGCGGTTTCGGCGGCCTGGTGGAAATCTCCAAAAAATACAAAGAACCCGTGCTGGTCTCCGGCACCGACGGCGTCGGCACCAAGCTCAAGCTTGCCTTCGAACTCAACCGCCACGACACGGTCGGCATCGACCTGGTCGGCATGAGTGTCAACGACATTCTGGTGCAGGGCGCGGAGCCGCTATTTTTCCTCGACTATTTCGCCTGTGGCAAGCTCGACGTGGAGGCCGCCACCGAGGTCATCAAGGGCATCGCCTCCGGCTGCGAACAGGCCGGTTGCGCGCTGATTGGCGGGGAGACCGCCGAGATGCCGGGCATGTATCCGGTGGGTGAATACGACCTCGCGGGCTTCGCGGTCGGCGTAGTGGAGAAGAGCAATATCATCACCGGTAACGACATCAAGCCCGGCGACGCGGTGATCGGCCTCGCCTCGAACGGCGCGCATTCCAACGGCTATTCGCTGGTGCGCAAGATCATCGAGCGCAACCGGCCCGACCTGAATGCGAAATTCGACGGCGGGCGCACGCTGGCCGACTGCATCATGGCGCCGACGCGCATCTACGTGAAGCCGCTGCTGGCGCTGATGCAATCCGTCACCGTGAAGGGCATGGCGCATATCACCGGCGGCGGCCTGCTGGAGAACATCCCGCGCGTGCTGCCGGGGAACGTCGTCGCGCAACTGGACGGCAAGGCCTGGCATACGCCGAAGCTGTTCGACTGGCTGCGCGAGATGGGCAATGTCGCGCCGCAGGAAATGTACCGCACCTTCAACTGCGGCATCGGCATGGTGGTCATCGTGGACAGAAACGATGCGGATGCGGCGCTGAAACAACTCAACGCCGCCGGCGAAACCGCCACGGTCATCGGCGCGATCCGCGCGCGCAACGGCGACGAGGCGCAGACGCAAGTTTTGGGCGGGTGGGCATAACGTTATCCGCCACATAGGTACTTTGTATATTTTTCATTCGGCTGCCCCGCGAGGTGCAAGAACCTCATTGTGGTAACGGCCTGCGGCTTCATCGGCCAGCCGCATACGATGCAGCCAAAGCACAGGAGTGATACAGTAACCGACTATAGCAACTGTCCGATAGGATCCATCCCGAAGTTCAAACATGTAGAGAGGGAGAATGAAATGCGTTTTGTCGATCTGAAACTGCGTACCAAGCTGATATTGATTACCGCTCTGGTGTTCATGCCCATCATGGGCGGGGGCACTTTGTATCTGGTCCACCAGACCTACTGGATGGAAGTGAAAAACGCCCTCGGCGGGTTGATGAATTTTGTCGATGCCAAGCAGCAGGGAGTGATCCGCTACATCGGGCAAAACGAAAAATTCACCAAACAGATGGCCTCGTTGGCTAACGATGCCGACCCCGCCGTGCTGCGCAAACATTTTGCCAAGGTGGTGGAAACCGACGTGTTCGACCAGGCCAACCACCCGTTCAAGGACGAAGTCGTCGCGGGCAAGCGCAAAATCGCCACCTGGCGCGCTTACCACGCCATCGACCTAGTGCGCGACGGCAAGATCGCGGTGTCATCCGACCCGGCGCGTGAAGGCAAGGATTGGGCGCAAAAGCCGGACACCAAACACGGTTACTCCGATGTCTGGATGGACGGCGATACGCCAGTATTGAGTTTTGCCGCTGCGGGCGGCGGCGGCACGGTCTATGTGCATGCGGATGCGCGCATGATGACGCTGATCGTCAACGGGGAGATCGGCAACATGGAAGGCGATATGGGAGCATTTTATCTGGCCGGGGTAGGCAAGACCTTCGACTACTATATCGTCAACAAGGACAACGTGATGGTCACCGAATCACGCCGCTATCCAGGTTCGATTCTCAAGCAAAAGGGTAGCGAATTCCCGTGGAAGGCGACGCAACAGGACAAGTCGCTCAATCAGATGTGTTCCGCCGAAGGCAAGTATGTCACCAATGCCAAGTGTACGACCGGCTGCCGCGAGGCGATGGGTTTTTATGCCGGGCCGGACGGCAAGGAAATGCTCGGCGCTTCCATGCCGTTTTACGATTCCGGCTGGACGATCGTGGTGGAGCAGGAATCCGACGAACTGCTGGGGCCGCTGTTTAATCTGGGTTATCTCATCGCGGGACTATGCTCCATCCTTCTGGTAGTCGCCTTCTTTGTGTTTAATTTTGCAATAAGCCGATTCGTCGCGTCGCCGCTGGCGAAATTGACTTCGGCAATCGGTGAAATGGCTGGCAGCGAAGGCCAATTTGATTTGTCCAAGCGCTATGACACGAAGACGAAAGAAGAACTGGGTGCGATTTCGCGCGCCTTCGACGGATTGCTCGACTCATTCGGGAAAATGGTGCGCGACATCCACCAGACCTCCGATGGATTGATCGGCACGATTGCCGATGTAGAAAAAAATAGCGTTCAGGTTGGCAAAGGATCGCAGGCGCAGTCCGATGCGGCAGCTTCGGTCGCCGCCGCCGTGGAGCAGGTCTCGGTAAGCACCACCCATATTGCTGATCTGGCGGGGGAAACGAATGTACTTGCCGAGCGCGACCTGGAATTGTCGGAAAATGGCCGTGGCATTGCCGAAAAGACCGCGCAGGATATGGCGCGTGTCGCCGAACTGGTGGCGCAATCCGCGAGCGCTGTCACCAGCCTGAACCAGCAATCGGAACATATCGGCGGTATCGTAAAAGTGATCAAGGAAATAGCCGACCAGACCAACTTGCTGGCGCTGAATGCCGCCATCGAGGCGGCGCGCGCCGGCGAGCAGGGGCGCGGTTTTGCGGTGGTGGCCGATGAAGTGCGCAAGCTGGCGGAACGCACCGGCGGTGCGACTACCGAGATACAGAAGCTGATTGATTCCATGCGCACCGAAGTGGAGCGCACGGCAAAATCGATGGATGCGACGCGTGAAGAAACGACGCACAGCCTAGAACTGGTTTCACGTGTCCGCGATGCGCTGGAGGAAATCGGGCGCGGCGCCCGGGAAACGGCAGCCAAGGTAAGCGATATCGCTTCGGCCACGCGCGAACAGGATGCGGCGATCCAGAATATCGCGCAGAACGTGGAAAAAATTTCTGGCATGGCGGAAAAAAACAATGCTGCCGCGCAGCAATCTGCGGAACTTTCGTATGGGTTGCGTGCTTTGGGCGGGCAACTGCAAAGCGGCATTGCACACTTCAAGATGTAGCTCGTAGCTGGTGGCGGGCAGCCACCATGCCGGGCAAGCTTTGCCCGGACATGCGACTGGACTGCCGTAATACGGCAGTCCAGTCGCTGGTTAAGCCCGTCCTCGCCTAATGGAAAAGCCGAACAAACCATCAAATGAAAAAAATCGTCATCCTCATCTCCGGGCGCGGCAGCAACCTGCAGGCGCTGCTGGAAGCGAAACTGCCATGCCGCATCGCGGCGGCCATCAGCAATCGCGCGGATGCCGGCGGATTGAAAATCGCGCAGGCGCATGACATTCCTACCGCCATCATCGAGCATCGCAACTACACAGATCGCGACAGCTTCGATGCCGCGCTGGCCGGGCTCATCGATACTTTCCATCCCGATTTTGTGGTGCTGGCCGGTTTCATGCGCATCCTAACCGCAGGTTTCGTGGCGCGCTATCGCGGCAGGCTGGTCAACATCCACCCTTCGCTGCTGCCCGCCTACGGCGGCCTCCACACCCATGCACGCGCATTGCAGGGCGGCGTGAAAATCCACGGCTGCACGGTGCATTTCGTCACCCCCGATCTCGATCACGGCCCGATCATCATCCAGGCTGCGGTGCCGGTGCTGTGCGGCGACACCGAGCAAACACTCGCGGCACGGGTATTGCACGAGGAGCACCGCATCTACCCGCAGGCCATCCGCTGGCTGTGCGCGGGCCAGATTGAACTGGGCGACGATGGGCGGGTCAGATTGCTGCATCGCAGACAATCCGGTTTCGCGTTGATCTCACCCGGGCTGGAATGAACAGATGACAGATGACAGAAGACAGAGGGCAGAAGTTTTGTCGCGGCTGCGCCGCGCTTTTCGTATGATGCCCCGCCTGGCGGCACACATCATTCTGTCTTCTGATAAAACTACTGGTGAAACTACTAGCCATCTGACTAGACTGCCCAAGAACGACAGCCTAGTCATTGGTTATAGCCATTCGACTAGGCTGATAAAAAACATCAGCCAAATCGCTGGTTATGTCCTCTGTCTTCTGTCCTCTGTCTCTGCCTTCGCCGCCCCGCCGGACAGCGTACGAGCCACTTACGATATTTACAAGAACGGCTTGAAGGTCGAAGTCAAGGAGTCTTATACGCGCGACAAGGATCGCTACGCGCTGTCCAGCGTCTGGGTGCCGGTCGGCCTGCTGGCGCTGGCTAAACCGGAAAAAATATTCATCGACAGCAGCGGCCTGATCGGCAAACAGGGCTTGCGGCCGCTGCGTTTCGACCATCGGCGCGAACTCGACAAGAACAGGAGCAGTCATGCCGAATTCGATTGGGCCGGCAAGCAACTTATCCTGACCCATCATGCGCAACGCACCGTAGTTGCGCTGCCCGACGGCACGCAAGACCGCTTGAGCGCAATGTATCAATTCATGTTCCTGCCATTGCAGAAGGCCGTCACGCTGGATTTTCCAATGACCAACGGCAGCAAGCTGGACACCTATCGCTACACCGTTAAGCACAATCAACCGCTCAAGGTTCCGGCGGGGGAATTCAAGACTATCTATCTCTACAGCCAGGCCAAACCGGGCGAAAGGCGCACCGAAATCTGGCTGGCCACGCAGCACCACAACCTGCCGTGCAAAATGACCGTCACCGAGGCCAACGGCGATCAACTTACCCAGGTATTGAGCAAACTCGAGGTGAGATAAGCAGTGCGAAATGGGGTAAATGAAGGCCGTGCTTTGCCCCGGCCATCGCCCTGCGCTTTAACTTGCTGCGCGAATCAGCCTGCGCCGACAACACGCCTCGCAGAGGTTTTTTTCTTGTTCCCACGGTCTGATGAAACAACTAGCCATTTGACTAAGTGAGCAAAGAACGCTCACTTAGTCGCTGGTTATCCGTGGGAATGCATCAGGGGACGCTCCACGTCCCGTACCGCAGAGCGGCTCGGTCAGCGTTCTCACCCGGAGCATGGGAACGATGCAATGTCGCCAAAATTACTGACTGCTGTTTAACTTGCTGCGCAAGTTAGCCTACACCGAAACCCGGCCAACTAGTGAACAGCATTCTTCAACTGTTCGAGAATGGCCGGGTTTTCCAGTGTCGAAACATCCTGGGTAATTTCTTCTCCCTTGGCGAGGGCGCGCAGCAGGCGGCGCATGATCTTGCCGGAGCGCGTCTTGGGCAGGTTGTCGCCAAAACGGATTTCGTCGGGCTTGGCGATCGGGCCGATTTCCTTGCTCACCCAGTTGCGCAGGCTTTCGGCGATTTCCTTGATCTTGGCCGGGTCATCCGGGCGCGCTCCCTTCAGCACGACGAAGGCCGCTATCGCTTCGCCCTTGATTTCATGCGGCTTGCCGACCACGGCGGCTTCGGCGACCAGCGGATTGGCGGCCAGCGCCGATTCGATTTCCATCGTCCCCAGGCGGTGGCCCGAGACATTCAGCACGTCGTCGATGCGCCCCATGATCCAGAAATAGCCGTCTTCATCGCGGTGCGCCGAATCGCCCGCCAGGTAATAGCCGCGCATCTCTTCAGGAAAATAGGCCTTGCGATAGCGCTCCGGGTCGCCCCAGATGGCGCGGATTTGCGACGGGAAGGGGCGCTTGATGACGAGGAAGCCGCCGTGCTTGTCATGCACTTCGTCGCCGGCTTCGTTGACGATGGTTGCCATGATGCCGGGCAGCGGCAGCGTGCAGGTGCCGGGCTTGATCGGCATCGCGCCGGGCAGCGGGGCGATCATGTGTGCGCCGGTTTCGGTCTGCCACCAGGTATCCACGATCGGACAGCGTGCCTGACCGACGGTGTTGTAGTACCACATCCACGCCTCGGGATTGATCGGCTCGCCGACCGATCCGAGCAGGCGCAGGCTGGACAAGTCGTATTTCTTCGGCAAGTCGCCGCCCAGCTTGATCAGCGAACGGATCGCGGTCGGTGCGGTGTAGAAAGTCGTCACCTTGTGATCCTGGATCATCTTCCAGAAGCGCCCGGCATCGGGGTAGGTCGGCACGCCCTCGAAGATCACCTGCGTCGCGCCCATCGCCAGCGGCCCGTAGGTGACATAGCTGTGGCCGGTGACCCAGCCCACGTCGGCGGTGCACCAGAAAACATCGGTCGGCTTGTAATCGAATACCCATTGCATCGACAGCATCGTCACGAGCAGGTAGCCGCCGCTGGAATGCTGCACGCCCTTGGGTTTGCCGGTGGAGCCGGAAGTGTAGAGGATGAACAACGGGTGTTCCGCGCCGACCCATTCGGGTTCGCAGGCGGCATTTTGCCCCGCCGCCAGGTCGTGCCACCAGACATCGCGCCCGGCATTCCATGCGGTTTCGCAGGCGGCACGCCGGTAGACGATGACGCTGTGAACCATAGCGCAATTGCCCATCGTTAACGCTTCATCCACCGCAGGCTTCAGCGGCATCACCTTGCCGCCGCGCATTTGCGCGTCGGCGGTTATTACCGCGCACGCCTGGGCGTCGGTGATGCGCTCATGCAGGCTCTTGGAGGAAAAGCCGCCGAACACCACCGAATGGATCGCGCCGATGCGCGCGCATGCCTGCATCGCAACCACAGCCTCGATGCTCATCGGCATGTAGACGATGACGCGGTCGCCCTTCTTGATGCCGCGCGATTTCAGGCCGTTGGCAAACTGGCAAACGCGCGCGTGCAGGTCGCGATAATTGATTTTCGTCACCGCGCCGTCGTCCGCCTCGAAAATGATCGCGGTTTTTTCCGGCTGGCTGGCGAGGTGCTTGTCGAGGCAGTTGTATGAAACATTCAGTTCGCCGTCCTCGAACCACTTATAGAAAGGCGCGTTGCTCTCGTCCAGCACCTTGGTGAAGGGTTTTTTCCACAGCAAAGTCTCGCGCGCCAGCTTGGCCCAGAAGCCTGCATAGTCCTGTTCCGCCGCCTTGCACAAGGCTTGATAGCTGTCCATCCCGGAAACATTGGCCTGCTTGACGAATTCGTCGGAAGGGCTAAACACGCGGGTTTCATGCAATATGGACTGGATGTCGGACATAACGGTCTCCTGATGCGAGTTGATATACGTCCGCGAGGACGCAATTGGTATATTGGGACTAATGTAATTTTTTTCCGCTTGATCTGTCAACGATTAATGAAATCATTTGCTCAAAATAGTCAAAAATCACTTTGACTGTAAGTTTCATGTAAGGAAACTCCCAGATGCACTGGCCACAAAGATGGGCGACAATAACGACCGGGACGTTCAACAAGACGCGGAAGCAATTGTTTCGGCCCGTTGGGGCCGAGCACGGCTTGGCGTTATTGATTTTCGATTGGTGCAATACATTGACCACAATTCATTCTTCGCAATTGAGTTTCTTTGCCAGGCATGCGCCATTCGACCGCATGGAGCGCGAGCATCTGCTCTGGATGCTGGAACGGATGCAGCTTGCCTATTACGCCAAGGGCGAAGTGATTGCCTCTCCACAGCAAGGCGAGGCGACACGTTTCTTCGTGATCAAGCAAGGCTTGGTGCGCGGCGCGCGCATTGCCAACACGCCGCAGGATGCTGTGCTGGAGCTCCATGAAGGCGAGTGTTTTCCCGTGGGCGCTTTGCTGGGGCGGCGCGCGGTGACATCGGAATACCGCGCCGAAGAAGATGCTTTCTGTTTTGAATTGCCGGCATTGCAATTTCGCGAACTGATCGAATTGTCGGTGGTGTTCAAAGATTTTTGCACGCGCCGCATCGCCGCACTGTTCGAGCAATCCACCCAGGCCATGCAGGCGCAACTGTCGCATGCGTCCACCGAGCAGCAATCGCTTTCCAGTACGCTGGAAAGCATCATTCGCCGCGCGCCGGTCGCGTGCTGCCCCGACACCACAATACGTTCGGCGTTACAGCAGATGCGCGACGCGCACCTGGGCTCGATGATTGTGACGGATGCCGCGCAACGGCCACTGGGTATTTTCACGCTGCGCGATTTGCTGGAACGCGTCGTGCTTGCGGACTTGCCCATCGACCAGCCGATCGGCAATGCGATGAGCAGCCAGCCCGTCACGTTGCCACCCGGCGCATTGGCCTATGAAGCCGCGATGGTGATGGCCAGGAAAGGCTTCCGCCATGTACTGGTGACGGAGCAGGACGGCACGCTGCGCGGTATCGTTTCCGAACGCGATCTATTTTCCCTGCAACGCGTCGGGCTGCGACAGCTCAGCACCTCGCTCAGGCAGGCGGACAGCTCCGCCACCCTGATCTCGCTCGGCAAGGACATACGCGAACTGACCCACAACATGATGGCACAAGGCGTGGCAGCCGAACAGATCACCCTGCTGATCTCCACGCTGAACGATTTGTTGACATCGCGAATCATCGAGCTGGAATGCATCGCTGCGGGGTTGCAGCATGAAAACGCGGACCAGCCCGAGCTGTGCTGGCTGGCACTGGGCTCGGAAGGCAGGTTGGAGCAAACTTTTTATACCGATCAGGACAACGGGATTATTTTCAACGTGCCCGAAGGCGGGACGGCTGACGCCGTACGCCAGCGCCTGCTGCCGGTAGCAAAGCGCATCAACGAAGCGCTGGCAGAATGCGGTTTTCCGTTATGCGGCGGCGGCATCATGGCGAGCAACTCGAAGTGGTGCCTGTCCAGGGAAGAATGGCAGAAAACTTTCGCCGAATGGATCGATCACGGCAGCCCGGAAGACCTGCTCAATGCCTCGATCTTTTTCGATTTTCGCAGCCTGTACGGCAATGCATCGTTTGCCGCTGCACTGCGCGGCTGGCTGAACAAAAAAATTTCCGGCACACCGCGCTTCCTGCACCAGATGGCCGCCAACGCATTGCGCAACCGCCCGCCATTGGGCGTAATACGCGATTTCGTCGTCGGGCAGCAACAAACGCTGGACATCAAGCTGAACGGCACGACCCCCTTTGTCGATGCGGCGCGCATCCTCGGCCTGGCCTGCGGCAGCAGCGCCACCAATACCGTGCAGCGCTTGCGCGAGATCGCCGGCCCGTTGCACATCGGCACTGCGGAAATCGAGGGCTGGATAGAGGCATTCTATTTTCTCCAGACAATGCGCTTGCTGCATCAGTACGAATGCAGCGCACGGGGCGCGGCAATGAACAACCACGTCAACCCGGAACAGCTTAACGACCTGGATCGGCGCATCCTCAAGGAGGCCTTCCGGCAGTCGCGCAAGATGCAAAGCCGCCTGACCATGGAATACCGCCTGTGATCCGGAAACTGCTCGCGCATTTCGGGCAGCCTGCCGTCACGCTCTCTGCGGAACAACATCTGCGGCTCGATGCGCTCAAAACGAAATTGTCCATCGACCGCAAAGCCGGTCTGGGCGGCAGCAGGATCGTAGTAGTGGATGTGGAAACCACCGGCCTCAATCTCGCCAGCGATCATCTGATCGCCATCGGCGCGGTAGCAATACACAACGGGCATATTGCACTGGCCGACAGCTTCGAAGAAGTGCTGCGCCAGAAAACCGAGAGCGGCAAGGCGAACATCCTGGTGCACGGCATAGGCGGCAGCGCGCAACGCGCCGGGCTGCCGCCCGAAGAAGCGTTGCTGGCGTTTCTGGAGTATCTGGACGGCGCGCCGTTTTTCGCATTTCATGTGGCCTTCGATGAAACCATGCTGCGCAAAGCTTGCAAGAAATTTCTCGGCATCAATTTCAGGCATGCTTGGGTAGACTTGGCCTATCTGCTGCCGGAACTCTTCCCGGATTATGCAAAAAAATATCACGCGCTGGATGACTGGCTGGCGCATTTTTCCATCGGCAACGATGCGCGGCATAACGCCCTGGCCGACGCGCTGGCCACGGCGCAGCTCGGCTTGATCGCCTTGCGTGCCGCGCGCGCGCGCAGGGCACCGGACTTCAAATCGCTGCAAAACATGGAAAAGGCGCAACGCTGGCTGAACGCGTCGCATTGATGCCAAAAATCTCATCCACGCATGGATAATATTTTTCTGCTCATCATTTGCTTCATCGCCGGCATGTTGTTGCGCCGCACGCGGCGGATGCCGGACAACGCGCCTGCCGCGCTCAACAGCTTCATCATCCATGTCTCGCTGCCCGCGCTAACGTTGCTGTATGTGCACGACCTGAAAATCGGCGGCGACGTCGTGCTGATGGCGTTGATGGCGTGGATCAGTTTTCTGCTGGCGGCTGGGTTTTTCTGGCTTATCGGACGTTGGCTTAATTTGCCACGCGCCACGATAGGCGCACTGATGCTGACCGGCGGATTGGGCAACACCTCGTTCTTCGGGTTACCGATGATCGAGGCGTACTACGGCCATCAGGGTATCGCCAGCGGCATCGTGGCGGATCAGCTGGGATCGTTCCTTGTGCTATCCACGCTGGGCGTTACCGTTGCGGGCATCTACTCGTCAGGGCGGCCTACTGCTGCGGAGATCGGCAAGCGCATCGTGTTATTCCCGCCGTTCATTGCACTGACTGTCGCATTGCTGTCTATTCCGCTGGAATATGCGCCGTGGTTTACCGCGCTGCTCAAACGGCTGGGCGACACGCTGGCCCCGCTGGCATTGCTGTCGGTAGGCTTGCAACTGCGTCTAGGGCATATCGCGGGGCATAGGCGCAACCTCGCCATTGGCCTCGGTTTCAAGCTGCTGCTGGCACCGCTGCTGATTTATCTGCTCTATGTGCCACTGCTCGGTGCGCATGGGCAGGCCACACAAGTGACGCTGTTCGAAGCCGCGATGCCGCCGATGATCACCGCCGCGATCATCGCCTCCGAGCACGATCTCGACCCCGAACTTTCGACGCTAATGGTGTCAGTGGGATTGCTGATTTCTTTTGCTACCCTGAACGGGTGGTGGTGGGTATTGCAAGGGGTGTAATTTCTGCAGGCATAGGGAACTTACCCGTTTTTCTCCGCGATCCATTTATTTCTGTACAGTCGATCTTTTTTCTCGGTGATTCATTGGCCATGCTTCGAAAATAACCGCACAACGATCATTGAAGTCATGCGAAAGCTGCACTTCAAGTTGAATCAGGCATATTTTGGAAAACGGATGCTGAACAGCGTCCCGGCCCCGCCATGTCCATGGGCTAATGTGATTGTTGCGCCATGCCGTTTCGCCACCTCGGCGACAATAGCCAAGCCAAGCCCGCTGCCGCTCTGCCCGCTGCCGAGAATGCGGTAAAAGCGCTCGAATACCCGCTCGCGATGGCGCGGATCGATTCCCAAGCCGTTATCCTCCACATGCACTATCGCTTCATCCTGCACATAATCTATCCTGACCGTGACACGCCCTCCCGCCCGCGTATAGCGGATCGCGTTGTCGATCAGGTTGCCGAGCATTTCGGTCAGGCTGGTATAGTCTCCGCGTATCTTTACACGCTGCTGAATTCCCTCGAATCCCAGATCGATATTTTTTTCCAGCGCAGCAGGCACCCAAAACGAGGTGCATTCCTGCGCCAGCTGGTTGAGATCGATCGGTGCAAATGTATAGCCGACCTGACCATCCGGTTCGTTGCGCGCCAGCGACAGAAGCTGGTTTACCAGGTGGGTGCTGCGCTTGGCGCTGGTATACAGGTATTCCAGAGTATGCCGTTTGAGCTCCATGTCATCTTCGCGCAGCGCCAGTTCAGCCTGGGTCTTCAGGCCGGCAAGCGGGGTGCGCAATTGGTGTGCTGCATCGGCAATAAAACGCTTCTGTGCCAGCATGGATTGTGTCAGCCTCTCCAGCAGATCATTCACGGCATTTATCAGTGGGTGCACTTCAATCGGCGCCTTGGTTTCATCCAGTCTGCTCAAATCATCTCGCTGGCGCATTGCCACTTCGCGGCGCAGGCGCTCCAGCGGCATCAACCCCTGTTGCACCCCGTACCAGACTACTATCACCGCGATCAGGATCAGCAGCAACTGGGGTATCACGATATAGGCGAAAATGCCGCGAATTAATGCCTGGCGCTGATGGATGGTTTCCGACAGATGCAACTGGAGCGGCTTTGCACCGGACGGGTCAGGATAAACCAGGCTTACCATGCGGGTTTTTTCTCCTTCGCGCTCGCCATTGCTGAACAGCGGCCCGGTCTTGCCCCTGCGATAAGAAAGCGGGCGGGACAGATTTGCATTGCCGGCGATTTTCTCCCCGTTGCTATCGCCAACGGTAAAGAGCACTCGATCAGATATGCCGGGGTCGTTACCGTCCGGCAAATTTGGTATGAAATCGAACCGCTCCTGCCCTGTTCCCAGCCTCATCTGTTCGCCCACCATACGTGCCCGTTCCAGCAATACCACGTCATAAGGCTGGTTCGCGTAATTGAGCGTGGCAAAATAACCCACAACGGAGCTGGCCAGCCACAGCATGAACAGCGCCGTCAGCAACCGCTCCATGAGATGGCTGCGCAGGGAAAGAACGTTGGCTCTCATAATATCCGTCCACGGTTATGCCCGGATGGGGCGGTTGATGTCATCGCATTTCGCCACCTGAAAAGATGTGGCGGGCAAATACGTGCAAGATGGGCATTTGCCGCGCCTTGCGTTGTATCCGGCAGCGCGGTTCAGACTTTATCAATGATGTAGCCGAGGCCGCGGATGGTGCGGATGGTCACGCCGGCAGCTTCGACCTTTTTGCGCAGGCGGTGAATGTAGACCTCGATGGCGTTGCTGCTGGCTTCTTCGGAATAGCTGTACAGCCTCTCCAGAAGCTGGTCCTTGCTGACCACCCAGCCGATGCGCGACATCAGCGCCTCCAGCACGCTCAATTCGCGCGTGGTCAGTTCCAGCGGTTCGCCGTTGATGGACGCGCGCCGCCCGACGCTGTCGAAAGCCAGCGTGCCGCATGAATATACCGGGTTGATGCCGCACTGGCCGCGCCTCAACAGCGCGCGCGCGCGCGCTTCCAGTTCCGGCAGCTTGAACGGTTTGGCCAGGTAATCGTCGGCGCCGAAATCGAGCCCCTTGACCCGGTCCTCCACGCCGTCGCGCGCGGTCAAAATAATCACCGGAACCTGGCGGTTGCGCTCGCGCAGGTTGCGCAGCACGACGAGGCCATCCAGCCGCGGCAGCCCGAGATCGAGAATGACCAGGTCGAAAGGCTGGTCTCCCTTGAGGATCGTGTCCGCATCCAGCCCGTCGTTGACGCAATCCACCGCGTAGCCGGACTGGCGCATCGAGTTGCCGATACCGTCGGCCAGCACTTCATCGTCTTCGGCAATCAGGATGCGCATGGGGGTCTGTAAGTTTCGCGTAAGGTTGAGTAAGTTTCGCGTAAGGTTGAGTAAGTTTCGCGTAAGGTTGAGGCAGTAATGTTGCAAGAAGGATGGTCGGGATATTACAACCAACCGCCTTTTGGAGAGCCATTTTAATTGGGTGGCGAAGAATGTCAAAACCGCAATCTGGCTCGGCGGCAATTGATACGGCATCACTCGCAATCAAGTTTAACGGTTAGCTGGATGCGCTGCATGGCATCCGAATGTTGGTGTTGGGCGTTTACAGGATTTTCCATAAATATTTATCCGGCGCGATTCAGACAAACTTACAAGGGGGGAATATGCAGCTTACGCAAAAGCATCACGAATACTGGAACCGTAACCTGAAAGTCACCGGCATATTGCTGGCGCTTTGGTTTCTGGTGACTTTCGTCATGGGCTATTTTGCCCGTGAACTCAACGGTATCACCGTTTTCGGTTTCCCGCTCGGCTTCTACATGAGCGCCCAGGGATCGTTGGCCATTTATGTAGCCATTATCTGGTTCTACGCTCATTACATGAATAACCTGGACAAGGAATACGGCGTCCATGAAGGGAAGGAAGAATAATGTCCAGCCAATCTACCGCAGCTTTTACTAAACAGCTCACGAAATACTACGGTTTCTACACCGGCGGCTTTGTCGGTTTTGTCATTCTGGTCGCCATTCTCGAACAGATGGGCGTGCCCGCAAAAATTCTGGGCTACATGTTTCTGGGCGCGACCATCCTGCTCTACGCCGGTATCGGCATCATGTCGAAAACCGCAGAGGTATCGGAATATTACGTAGCGGGTCGGCGCGTGCCGGCATTTTTCAACGGCATGGCGACCGGCGCGGACTGGATGTCTGCCGCCAGTTTCATCGGTATGGCAGGAACCTTGTATCTGGCCGGTTTTGACGGGCTGGCCTTTGTGCTTGGCTGGACCGGCGGCTACTGTCTGGTGGCGCTGTTCCTTGCGCCCTACCTGCGCAAGTTTGGCCAGTTCACCATTCCCGACTTTCTCGGCGCCCGTTTCGGTGGCCACGGCCCGCGCATGATCGGCGTGTTTGCCGCGATCATCTGCTCCTTCACCTATGTGATCGCGCAAATCTATGGCGTCGGACTTATCACCAGCCGTTTCACTGGCCTGGAGTTCCAGGTCGGCGTATTCGTCGGTCTCGCCGGCATTCTGGTGTGCTCGTTCCTCGGCGGCATGAAGGCGGTGACCTGGACCCAGGTGGCGCAGTACATCATTCTGATCGTCGCTTACATGATTCCTGTGGTGTGGCTCTCCATACATCACGGCTTCGGCCCGGTGCCGCAGGTGGCCTACGGTTATGCCCTACAAAAAGTAACCGACCGCGAGAAGGTGCTGAACGACAAGAGCACACCGGATGGCGCCCGTGAAGAAACGGTGCGGCAGATATTTCGCGACCGTGCCGCAGCAGCCGATGCCAAGCTGAAAGGCCTGGAAACGGGCGGCTCCGTTTTCCTGGCCGAGGAGAAAAAGAAGCTGGAAGACAATGTGGCTGCGCTGAAGACCGCTACGCCGCAAGACCCGAAGGCGATTGAGGCGGCTGAAAAGGCTGTCGCGGGTTTCCCGGCTGATGCGGCCAAGGCCAAGGAACAATGGACCAAGGACAAGGGCATCAGTGCCAGAGCGGCGCCGATCAAGGCGCATGCCCAGCCATTTGCAGGCAAGGATGAAAAAGCGAGCGACATCGCCCGGAAGAATTTCCTCGCCCTGATTCTCTGCCTGATGGTCGGCACGGCCGCGCTACCGCACATCCTGATGCGCTACTACACCACACCTTCGGTGAAGGATGCGCGCAAGTCGGTATTCTGGTCGCTGTTCTTTATTTTCCTGCTCTACTTCACCGCACCGGCGCTGGCGGTGCTAGCGAAATTCGACGTGTACACCATCCTTGTCGGCAGCAAGTTTTCCGAACTGCCGGCCTGGGTAAGCGCATGGGCAACGGTGGACAAGACGTTGATGAATATCTCCGACATCAACGGCGACGGCATCGTGCAATTGGCCGAGATCGTCATCGGTGGCGACCTGATCGTGCTGGCGACACCGGAAATCGCGGGTTTGCCTTACGTCATCTCCGGCCTGGTAGCGGCGGGCGGTCTGGCTGCCGCGCTGTCCACCGCCGACGGCTTGCTGCTCACCATCGCCAACGCCATGTCGCATGACATCTACTACAAGATGATCGACCCGAACGCCCCGACGACCCGCCGTCTGGCTGTATCCAAGGGACTGCTCCTGGTGGTGGCGGTTATTGCCGCCTACGTGACCTCGCTCAAACCGGGCGACATCCTGTTCCTGGTCGGCGCGGCATTTTCGCTGGCGGCATCGGGCTTCTTCCCGGCATTGGTGTGCGGCGTGTTCTGGCGGCGCGCCAACAAGCTGGGCGCGATTCTCGGCATGTTGAGCGGCCTCGGCATCTGTATGTATTACATGTACATGACCTATCCGTTCTTCGGCGTCAAGGCGCCGTTGTGGTGGGATATCAACCCGATCTCTGCCGGTATCTTCGGCATCCCGGCCGGCTTCATCGGCGTGATCGTCGGCTCGCTGATTTCCGCTCCGCCAAGCAAGGAGGTTCAGGATCTGGTGGATCATGTCCGCTACCCGAGTCTTGAAACCGACTACAAGGCAGCAGCTTAACCTACCGGGGAATCCCCTTCCTTGGTATTTCAAGGCCCGCCGCAAGGTGGGTCTTTTTTTCTTCAGAGGGAGAATTATTGAGGGTTACATAATTGAAGACATGATCTCCGTACCTCGTCGGGCTTTGCACGACCTACGATAAATCACGTAATCGTCATGAAATATGTAAAGCTCAATAATTAGAGAATAGCTACCAGGGCATTTCCGGCAACAGGTGGGCCAGGTCGTTGCGGCCAGCATCCTTGATCAACTGGCGGGTGATTTTGGGGTCGAACTCGAGAAGCTTATTGACCACTTGGTCGACTTTTTCCGGTTCGCCGTTGTGATGGTAGGCCATACCGAGCTGGTACCATGCATGGCCGTTCATCGGCTGCAGACGAGCAGCTTCGCGCAGCGCGGCTGCGGCTGCGGCATGCTCGCCGAGCGCGGCATGGGCCAGACCCATGCCAAACCAGGCGCGGTCGAGGCCGGGTTTGAGCCGCACGGCCTCCTTGAATGATTCGATGGCAAGGCGCGGCGCTTTCATCTGTTCGCGCACGAAACCGAGGTTGTAGTGACTGTCGGCGTCCTCCGGGACGATGCGCAACACTTCGAGGAACCACTGTCCGGCGAGCGGGTAATTATGGCGCTGCGCGGCAATGGCCGCGAGATGGCGGGCGGACTGAACATCCTGCGGGTCAAGACGAAAAGCAATGACATAAGCCTCGTAGGCCAGATCGGTCTTGCCGATGAAATGAAACACCCAGCCGCGCGCATAATGGCGCCAATGTTCGTAACTCATGAGTACAATTCCGCAATCAACGTAAAGGTGCAAACAATAACATGGCTAATCCGGAAATTCTCATTATCAGCATCCTGCGCGCCCTGACCGAAGTAGCCATGCTGAGCCTGCTCGGACAAGGGTTGGTCGCCTTCCTGGCGGGCAGCAGACGCGCGACAAACCCTGTATATCTATTGTTCCAGGTCATTACCAGGCCGGTGCTGCGGATAGTGCGAATCATCACGCCGCAGATCATCATCGACAAGCACGTGCCGTTCGTTGCCGTCTTTCTGCTGTTCTGGCTGTGGATACTGCTGGCTTATATAAAGCGCACCCTTTGCGGCATCGATGGGCTCGCCTGCGGCTGACATTCAATACCATGCCGCGATGAATGCGCGCCTGTTGACCTGAAACAAACCCGAACTTAAAGTACCTGCTGCATCCAGCCTGCGGAGAACATCTTGAAAGACACACTGAAACCCGGGATCGAACACCAGTTCAGCTTCCGCCTCCCCGATACGAAAACAGTTCCGGCGCTCTACCCGGAATCACCCGAATTCCAGGAAATGCCCGAAGTGTTTGCGACGGGCTTCATGGTCGGGTTTCTGGAATGGGCCTGCATCGATGCCATCAAGCCGCATCTGGACTGGCCTGGCGAACAATCGCTGGGAACGCACATCAATGTCAGCCACACCGCCGCCACGCCGCCCGGACTGAAGGTTACCGCAAGGGTAAAACTGGTCGAGATCAGCGGTCGGCGGCTGAAGTTCGAAGTGGAGGCGGACGATGGCGTGGACATCATCGCATCGGGAACCCACGAGAGGTTCGTGATCGACAAGGAGCGCTTCGACCGGAAAATTCGCGACAAGGCCGCAGCAGCCGGCGCCGTCAAAGCATAAATTCTTTCGAGGCCCGTATGACACGAGGCCCGTATGCCTGTCCGGGATGCCGAAATAATGTAAAATCCGCAGGACGAAAATCAATCCAGCATCGGGAGAAACCTTGCCGCACCGCAACAGCATCAAAACGCTGCTCATCGTGGATGACAGCCGCGTGTCGCGCATGATGATACGCACCTTCGTACTCGCCAAGCACCCGCATTGGATCCTCATCGAAGCCGCCAGCGGCGACGAGGCGCTGGAGATTGTGGATCGCGACACGCCGAACTACTGCACGATGGACATCAACATGCCCGGCATCATCGGCACCGAGGCGGCCGCGCAAATCCTCGCCAAGTATCCGGGCATCAGCGTCGCCATCTTTTCGTCCAACATCCAGCAAAGCCACCAGACCCGCGCCGCCGCGCTCGGTGCAAAATTCGTCGCAAAACCGGTCACGGAAAAAAGCGTGGCGCAGGCACTCGATTTCTTCGAATGCAAAACATGAATCCGCTGTCCGAGTTGCAGCTTGACGCGCTGACCGAAATTTTCAACATCGGCGCGGGCCGGGCCGCATCCAGCCTGAGCGAGATCGTCGGCGACGAAGTCAAGCTGTCCGTACCATGCGTTCAGCTTTACCAATCGACCGAAATCAACGCTGACATCCTGTCGCTCAACAGCTCGCGCCTGGGCGCAGTCAAGCAGAGCTTCAACGGCCCGTTCCATGCAGACGCCATGCTGCTGTTCACCGAAGACCGCGCGCTGGAAATCGTGCATGACATAATGAACTCGCAAGTGGGCGTAGAGGATGTCGCCGAATTCGAGCAGGAAGCCATGTGCGAACTGGGCAACATCATATTGAATGCCTGCCTTTCCTCCATGGCGGATATGCTCGACGTCACGCTGAACAGTTCCCTGCCGGTTTATTCCGTTGGCACGGCGGAAGTGGTTTTGCGGCAAATCGTTTCGGAGTCGCCGTCTCTCATGCTGGTGTTGCATATCGACCTGAACATCGAAAAACGCCATTTGCAAGGCTATCTGGTGTTTCTGCTAAGCTCGTCATCCCTGCAGAAACTTCTCGCTCACATCGACCGTTTCATCGCCGGCATTTGAAAACAGGTCAAGCATGAACTCGATAACGGCAAAGAACGGATTTATCCCGGAGAGAATTGCGGACAGAATCTGGGACAGCATCAAATCCGGCCTGATTCTGGTCGACGGAGAGGGCAAAATTATGTTGTGGAACGACTGGATTGCCCAGCACAGCGGCATTCCGGCCGAATTTGCGTTGAACCACTTTCTCGGATCGTTATTCCCCGAAGGGCTGACCGCCTCCTTCAAGGTTGCCCTGAAGAACGTGCTGCAATACAAGCTGCCGATTGTCCTTTCCAACGCGCTGCATCGTTCGCCATTGCCGCTTTACCCTTTGCCGGTCACGCAGCATATGCAGGAGCGCTTGCAACAATCCATCGTCATCACACCCATCGTCACCGGCGAAGAAAAGCATCTCTGCCTGATTCAGATTACCGATGCCACCTTGTCCATCAATCGTGAACGGGTCCTGAAATCGCACTCCGAACGGCTCAGCCAGGAGGCCATCACCGATGCATTGACCGGCGCATACAACCGGCGTTTTTTTGGCGAACGCTTCACTGCCGAGTTTGGCCGCGCACAGCGGCAGAATATTCCGCTTTCCCTGATCATGCTGGACGTGGACTACTTCAAGTACTACAACGACAGCTATGGGCACCCGGCCGGCGACAAGGTGCTGATTTCCGTTGCCAGGGCGCTCAAATCGCAATTGAACCGCCCGACTGACGTGGTGGTGCGTTATGGCGGCGAAGAATTCGCCGTCATTCTGCCCGATTCCGGGTCGGAGGGAAGCCAGATCGTTGCGGAAAGATTGCGTGCCGCCGTTTCCAACCTGAATATCCCGCATCGCGAATCGAAGATTGCCGACCGCGTTACGGCCAGCGTCGGGATCGCCACCTGTCAGCCTGATACCGACTGCAACATGGCCTGTTTCCTGGAAACAGCGGATACTGCTCTTTACAGCGCCAAGCACGGTGGGCGGAATTGCGTGCGCCACCTTCTCACCTCCGATTGTGGCAGGCCCTGCCCGCCCGGCACACCGTAAGCGAGTCCATCGGAGGATAACGGATTGGCCCGATGCTTGCCTTTGCCGCATTTTTTGACAAAAATGGCACGGCGCGCTCAAAAAGCGCCGGATTTCCATCGAACCCTTAAACTGAAGGAACTTCATGTCTCTCCCCACAGGAAAAAAACCATCCAGAACGGCAAGAAAAACCAATACCAAGCTGTTCGTGCTGGACACCAACGTATTGCTGCATGACCCGACCAGCCTGTTCCGCTTCGAGGAACATGACATCTGCCTGCCGATGTTCGTATTGGAAGAACTGGACAACAAGAAAAAGGGCATGACCGAAGTGGCGCGCAACGCGCGCCAGGCGAGCCGCTTCCTCGACGAGATCGTCAGCGACGCGCCGCACAAAATAGAGGAAGGCATCGCGCTCGAATCCGCCGCGCACAAGAACTGCACCGGACGATTGTTCCTGCAGACCAGCTTCATCAAACACGAACTCCCGCAGCACCTGGAATTGGGCAAGGCGGACAACGCGATCCTCGGCGTGGTCATCGGCCTGCTGAAACTGCACCCGCAACGCGTGGTGATCCTGGTCTCCAAGGACATCAACATGCGCATCAAGGCGCGCGCGCTGGGCCTGGAGGCGCAGGATTATTTCAACGACAAGGTGCTGGAAGACACCGACCTGCTCTACACCGGCGTGCTGCAATTGCCTGAGGACTTCTGGGACAGGCATGGCAAGGACATGAAGTCGTGGCAGAAGGAAGGCCACACCTATTACCAGATACGCGGCCCGCTGTGCGCGGCGTTTTTCGTCAACCAGTTCGTCTATCAGGAAAGCGGCACGCCGTTCTATGCCGTGGTGCTGGAACAGGACGAGAAAACCGCCTTGCTGCGCACGCTGACCGATTACACGCACAGTAAGAACAACGTGTGGGGCATCACCGCGCGCAACCGCGAGCAGAATTTCGTGCTCAACCTGCTGATGGATCCGGAGATCGATTTCGTCACGCTGCTCGGCCAGGCGGGCACTGGCAAGACCCTGCTGACCCTGGCGGCAGGATTGCTGCAAACCCTGGAAACCAAGCTGTATTCTGAAATCATCATCACCCGCGTAACGGTTCCGGTGGGCGAAGACATCGGTTTCCTGCCCGGCACCGAAGAAGAAAAAATGACGCCGTGGATGGGCGCGCTGGAGGACAACATGGACGTGCTGAACAAGTCCGAGGAGGACGGCGGCGACTGGGGCCGCGCCGCCACGCGCGACCTGATCCGCTCGCGCGTCAAGGTCAAGTCGCTCAACTTCATGCGCGGGCGCACTTTTCTCAACAAATACGTCATCATCGACGAGGCGCAGAACCTCACTCCGAAGCAGATGAAGACGCTGGTGACGCGCGCCGGCCCCGGCACCAAGGTGGTGTGCATGGGCAACATCGCGCAGATCGACACGCCCTACCTCACCGAGGGCAGCTCCGGCCTGACCTATGTGGTGGATCGCTTCAAGGGCTGGGCGCACGGCGGCCACGTCACGCTGATGCGCGGCGAGCGCTCGCGGCTGGCGGATTATGCGGGCGAGGTTCTTTAAAACCGCAATCTTAGCCACAGAGATCACAGAGCGCACAGAGAAAGGCAAATCATGTTAAATCGTTATGTTTTTCTCTGTAATCTCTGTGTGCTCTGTGGCCAATTGTTTTTCAAAGTCACTTAATGACCACACCAATTACAAAATCCGATGCCGAATGGCGCGAGGGACTTACGCAGGAGCAATACGATGTGTGCCGCCAGTGCGGCACCGAACCGGCTTTCAGCGGCGCGTACTGGGATTGCCATGATGCCGGAATCTATCGCTGCGTATGCTGCGGTGCCGCATTGTTCGATTCGGAAACCAAGTTCGATTCCGGCTCGGGGTGGCCGAGTTTTTCGCAACCATATAAACCTGAAAATGTCATGTCGCGAGCCGACGCCAGCCACGGTGCGCAACGCGTGGAAGTGCTCTGCAAGCAATGCGGCGCGCACCTCGGGCATATCTTCCCGGACGGCCCACCGCCCACCGGCCTGCGCTTTTGCATCAACTCCACCGCGCTCGCGCTTGACCGGAGTTGATGGGTATCGCTACGCTCAACCCATCCTACGACTGAATATTTACCATGAAGTTATTGTTCGACCTGTTCCCCGTCATCCTGTTTTTCATTGCTTTCAAGGCGTTCGACATCTACATCGCCACAACAGTCGCCATTACCGCGACCGTCGCGCAGATCGTCTGGACGAAATGGCGGCACGGCAAGATCGACGTGATGCTGTGGGTGAGTTTTGCCATCATCGCCGTGTTCGGCGGCGCGACGTTGCTGCTGCATGACGAGACCTTCATCAAGTGGAAGCCGACCGTGCTGTATTGGCTGTTCTCCGCCATTCTGCTGGTTTCGAACCTGCTGTTCAAAAAGAATCTGATGCGCTCGCTGCTGCAGGAAAAAATCGCCCTGCCGCTACATGCCTGGCACCGTCTCAACCTGAGCTGGAGCCTTTTTTTTGCGGCGCTGGGGTTTGTCAACCTGTATGTGGCGTTCAACTATTCCACCGATGCCTGGGTGAACTTCAAGCTGTTCGGTTTCACCGGCTTGATGGTGTTGTTCATCCTGCTGCAGAGCATGTGGCTGGCAAAATATGTGGACGATAAGAAGGAAAACAACTGATGTTTACCCCCTCCTCAATCCGCTGGATGAAACAACTAGCCATTATTCGATTAGGCTGCAAACAACCGCAGCCAAGTCGCTGGTTATTCCGCAGAGAGCCCCTCTCTCTAACTCTCTCCCGCCAGCGGGAGAAAGGACAAACGAGAAAGGCAATTTGAATGTTGTATGCAATCATCGGGAAGGATGTTCCCGACAGCCTGGAAAAACGCATCGCGGTGCGCCCCGCGCATTTGCTGCGCCTGCAAACGCTCCAGAACGAAGGTCGCCTGCTGCTGGCCGGCCCCTTTCCTGCGATCGATGCGCTTGATCCGGGTGCGGCAGGCTTCACCGGCAGCCTGATCGTTGCCGAATTTTCATCGTGGCGGGCAGCGCAGGAATGGGCCGAGGCCGACCCTTATGTTGCCACCGGCGTGTTCGGGAAAATTTCCGTGCAACCGTTCAGAAAGGTATTGCCGACATAAATGCGCGCTCCGGCAGCAGCCATTTCCGGTCGCATATTGTCCCCGCCCAGCCCGCCGGAAAATCACGATGGTGCGACCGTATGATATATTATGCACCGCGAGATTTGCCGGGGCTTGAAATACGCGCCGCAAACCTACAGGTGTGTACACAGGACGAAATCCGATTAACCTAATCTACTTGAAGAGGATTGAACATGATGAAATATGAAAAATTTGCGGTACTGGCCATCCTGGGCGCGCTGGCGATCAATCCCGCCTTTGCCGAAGACAAGTCTGCAGCTCTGGTGAACGGCGTTTCCATCCCGCAATCGCGCGTCGACATGCGCGTCAAGGCCGCCACCGCACAAGGCCAGCCGGACAGTCCGGATATGCGCAAGGCGATCCGCGAAGACCTGATCAATATTGAATTATTGGCCCAGGAAGCTGCAAAACTCGGGTTGAACAAAGATACCGACGTGATCCAGCAAATCGAACTGGCCAAGCAACAGGTGCTGGCTGGCGCGTACGTGCAGGACTACACCAAGAAACACCCGATCGGCGAAGATCAGCTCAAACAGGAATACGACAAGCTGAAAACCAAGATGGGCGACAAGGAATACAACGCCCGCCACATCCTGGTGGAAACCGAAGCCGAAGCCAAAGACATCATTGCGCAACTGGGCAAGAAGGCCAAATTCGAGAAGCTTGCCGAGAAATCCAAGGACACCGGCTCCGCCCAACGTGGCGGCGAATTGGGCTGGGCAGTGCCGAGCACTTACGTTCCGGAATTTTCCAATGCGATGCTCAACCTGAAAAAGGGCGAATACACCAAGCAGCCGGTGCAGTCGCAATTCGGCTGGCATGTTATCAGGCTGGACGATATGCGCGACATGAAGGCACCGCCGTTTGAAAACGTCAAACCGCAACTGCAACAACGCATGCAGCAGCAATCCATCCAAAAGGCAATTGGCGACCTACGCGCCAAGGCCAAGATCGAATAGATCTGACCCGACCTCGCAAAAAGGCGGCCCAATGGCCGCCTTTTTTGTTGCCAGATATTCCTGCCCCTCGCCCCAACGGACCAACCTAAGCCGGACGAGCCGGAACCAAAATGTAGGTCGGGCTTAACCGGCGACTTGGCTACCATATTTTTGCGGCCTAGTCGTATGGCTATGCAAAGCCTGCCCGACATGGTGGGCGGCACCCGCAAGGGGTAGGCCGTGGGTTGTAAGGGGCTGAAGCCCCAACAACACACACAGCCCACCCTACGCTTTCGTTGCAAAATTCTTGTCATGTTTTGACATCATTTGACCGGTAAGAGACTAAAAACCTCAATTCAAGCCACAGAGAACACAGAGCACACAGAGAAATCGGCAGTGTTGCACATTTCCACGGCACACCAAAGAGGTGAATCAATTTCCGGGTTCAAGCACTTGCTTTTACTCTGTGATCTCTGTGTTCTCTGTGGCTAACAGAATTTTTGAGGATTAAAAATTCCCTGAAGGGTGCCGATAATCAATTCAAGGGTTGAAGAAACCGACGAAACTAAAGCGAGGTGTGCCATGATTGCTTTTACTGTATTGGGATTTGTGATCGAAAGCGGGAAATATCTCGATTTGCATCTTGATATCTTCGCCGAATCGCCGATAGACGCCATGGAAAAAGCACGAAGGCAGCATTCCAATCTGGTGGTGTCGAATATAAGCAGGGCATCCACGGGAAGCCTCATTGATTACTGATGATTCGGGAAAGGCGCACATGATTTCCCGGAGGCTCGGGAAAGCCGTGCGGTACCCAACCGGTAAGCTATTCGCCTCCATCGGTGCTATCGCCGCGCTGCTTCTGTCCACGCGGCTTCGTGGCCGCAAGCTTGCAAAGCCTCGTTCCCGGAGCCGTTAACAGCGTTAAACAACGGCGAACGCAACCGCCCAATAGCGCGCGAACTTCCCCAGCGCCATGAACAGCGCAGCCTGCCACCAGTTGAGGCGCAGCCAACCAGCAGCGACGCACAGCGCATCGCCAAGCAACGGAACCCAGGCCAGCAGCAACACGGGCGCGCCAAACTTCCGCAGCTTATCGACGTGCTTGGGCTGCATAGTTTGCGGCAACAGCCAGCCCATGCCGAAACTCACCATGCCGCCCAGGGTGTTGCCGATTGTTGCAACCGCGAGTGCGCTCCACTGCGTTTCAGGATAAGCCCTGAGCACGCCGAACAGCACAGCTTCCGAGCCACCGGGCAGCAAGGTGGCGGCGAAGAAGCTGGAAATGAACAGGCCCCACAGACTGAGTTCGCTGGTGAAATATTGGGTGAGAGTATTCAATGCTTTGCCCGACAAGCGCCCGCCCCTGCCTACCGAGGTTTTTTCTTCGGCGGCAGCAGATCGGTGATCGTCCCTTCTGCCAGTTCCGCAGCGAATCCTAGCGTTTCCGACAATGTGGGGTGCGGGTGGATGGTCAGGCCGATGTCTTCCATGTCCGCACCCATTTCCAGCGCGAGCACCGCCTCGGCGATCAGTTCGCCGGCGTTAACGCCGGCGATGCCCGCGCCGAGGATGCGGCGGGTCTGCGGGTCGAGCAACAGCTTGGTCGCCCCTTCCTCGCGCCCGATGGACAGCGCGCGCCCCGAAGCCGCCCAGGGAAAATTGGCTTTCTCGTATTCGATACCCTGTACCTTGGCCTGCGCCTCGGTCAACCCCATCCACGCGATTTCGGGGTCGGTGTAGGCCACCGACGGAATCGCCAGCGGCTCGAAGAACGCCTTGTGTCCGGCGATGGCTTCCGCCGCCACCTTGCCTTCGTGCACGGCCTTGTGCGCCAGCATCGGTTCGCCGACGATGTCGCCGATGGCAAAGATGTGCGGCACGTTGGTGCGCATCTGTTTGTCGACCTGAATAAAACCGCGCTCATTGACTGCGACACCGGCGGTCTCCGCCCCGACATCGCGACCGTTGGGGCGGCGGCCCACGGCCAACAGCACGCGGTCGTAAAGTTGCGCCTCGGGCGCCTGTTCGCCTTCGAAAAATACTTTCAGCCCGTTTTTTTGCGCTTCGATCTTGCCGACCCTGGTCTTCAGATAGATCGCTTCGTAGCATTTCTCGATGCGCTTGTGCAGCGGGCGCACCAGATCGCGATCCGCGCCGGGGATCAGGCCGTCGGCCAGTTCCACCACGCTGATCTTCGAGCCGAGCGCGTCATACACCGTGGCCATTTCCAGCCCGATAATGCCGCCGCCGACGATCAACATGCGCTGCGGCACATCCTGAAGTCGTAATGCGCCGGTGGAGTCGATGAGGCGCGGATCGTCATAGGGAAAGCCGGGGATGCTTACCGCGCTGGAACCAGCGGCGATGATCGCGTGATCGAAACTGATGGTCTTGCTGCCTTCGGCGGTTACAACGACCAAACTGCTGGGGGTGGCGAATTTCGCCTCGCCCTGCACCACCTGCACCTTGCGTTGCCGGGCCAGCCCTGCCAGCCCTTCGGCAAGCCTGGCGACGACGCTTTCTTTCCAGGCGCGAACCTTGTCGATGTCGATCTTCGGCTTGCCGAAGGCCACGCCGTGTTGCGCGACCTCTTCCGCTTCGTTGATGACCTTGGCGACATGCAGCAGCGCCTTGGACGGAATGCAACCGACGTTCAGGCACACGCCGCCCAGGCCGGCGTGGCGTTCCACCAGCACTACCTGCTTGCCAAGATCGGCGGCGCGGAACGCGGCAGTATAGCCGCCGGGGCCGGCGCCCAGCACCAGCACTTCGGCATGTAAATTTGCCGTGGTTGAATTCATGTTTTCCCTTTCCTCTGGCAAGATGCTGGAACCCGGTGTAGATACTCTGTTCGGAGCAAGTTTTTTCGCCTTATTTTTTCATTTGTTAGCGCCGATTGAATATTGACATAGGATGGGTAGCTGGTTCTTGAATCATCAACTATGGATAAGTGTACCAAATATGTGCGGGGAAATACGCAAGGATGGGGGCGGGCGCAGAGCAATCGCATCAAATCTCCCCCAAGCCAAGCAACGCTTCGCGGTATGAATCTGAAGATGCCGCGAGGATGCGCTTTGTTGGGATGCCCACTTTTCGCTTTGACTTATCGGTACGAAACAGATTGAGCGCCAAGCGATGAATGATGGCGAGATTGGCACCGGCATTCTTCATGCGGGCACGCACCTGGTCATCGTTCAAGGCAACGTCAAGACACCAATGAACGCGGTATCCTATTTCCCAGTGCGCACGCACCGCATCAGCCAAAACGGCCGCATCCGGCACGAAGTTGCCAATATAGAGCCGCCGTTCAAAACCGGTCATCCCGTCGATTGTGCGTTCTGTCTCAATCACACCAAACGTTCTTAAATCAGCCCATGCCCTGGTTCGGACAGGCAGTTCAGTTGGCCGAATGCCCGGCAGCGCCTGACATCAAGCCTGCCATGATCTTTCTCCTCGGACTCCGTATAAGTGTGGGGCGTATCTTTCCAATTCTCGGCAGCGCCTATCTCGAAGAATACTGCAATCGATTCCGCCAGTTTGGGCTGGTTGTCTTTGACCGCCAACACGTAATCCGCTTCTTTTTCGCGGATGGCTCGGGCAATGTTGCCGTGGGTGCCCTGAGGGAAACCAATATCAAAGCGATTCGAGTATTTTCTGCAACCGCTTTACCGATACTATCACCGGTGTCTTGAGTTCCTGCGCGAACAGCGACACGCGCAGCTCCTGCAACATCCAGGCAAACTCGTCCATGCGCGGGTCGTGCCTGCCCTGTTGAGCCTGGCGCAGCTTCTGCCATGCCTGCGACAACGGCTGCATCTGCGCCATGCACTGCGCGTCGCGCACCGGATTGGCGCGCAGTTTCTCGATGCGCAGGCCGATTGCTTTGAGGTAACGCGGCACATGCTGGAGGCGCTCGTAGGGCGTCTCGGCGATGAAGCGCTTGTGCAGCAGCCATTCCAGTTGCGCGCGCACATCCTGAGCTGCCTGGGGGTGGGCCTTGAGTTGCGGCAGGTTCTTCTGCACCGTCTGGTATTCGCTGAGCACATTGCCAACCAGCCGCGCGATTTCCTGCGCGACCAGAAGCAGGCGATTTTTTGCCTCCTTGCCGCGAGCGGCGAATTCCGCCTCGTTTTCCGGCAGCGGATCGTTCAGGCAGCAGCGCTCGAAGGTCATCTCCAGTATCTGCCGCTGCAACTCCTGCTGGGTTCCGAACGGCAAGAACAGCATGCCCAAGCGTTGCGCGTCGGGCAGGTTTTTCTCGAGATATTTGACCTGCTCTTTCAGCAACAGCATGAACAGGCGGCGCAGCCCGCCGCGGTGCGCGGCTTGCGCGGCATCGCGCGTATCGAAGGCGCGCACCGCCACCGCGTCGCCATCGTCCACCAGCGCGTTGAACAGCGTGACATCCTGTCCGGCGCGTTTCACCAGGCTTGTCTCGGCGAACGCGCCGAAACCCCATGAGGTATAACGCTGCGCCGCCGCGGCTTCTTGTTTCTCTCCAGCCGCGCCCCCCGTCGCCGCAGCCTTGGCAGACATAGCGCGCGGCGCAAACTCGCCATGCAACTGCGCGAAGTTGCGCGACATGCCCAATTGCCGCCCGTGCTCGTCGAGCAAGCGGAAATTCATCAGCAGGTGCGGCGGCAGTTGTTCGAGGCGGAACGCATCGAGCGGCACATCGAGCTGCTTCTGCTCGCGAATGTAGCGCGCCAGCGCCTGCAACAGCGGCGTGTTCGACGGTTGTACCTCGCGGCAGAACGCCGCCGCGAATTCAGGCACCGGCACCAGGTGGCGGCGCAGCCGCTGCGGCAGCGTCTTGACGAGCTGCGCCGTCTTTTCCGCGAGCAGACCGGGCACCAGCCACTCGCAGCGTGCCGCACTCACCTGATTGATCAGCGCCAGCGGCACGGCAAGCGTAACGCCATCGTCGTTCTTGCCGGGGGAAAAGTGGTAGCCCAGCGCGAAGCCGACGTTGTCGATGCGCAACTGCGGCGGGAACTGGTCGGTGGTGATGCCCGCCGCCTCGTGGCGCATCAGGTCATCCTTCTTCAGGTACAGCAGCTGCGCATTGCCGCGCTCCGCCTCCTTGCGCCAGTGCTCGAAAGCCGCGCCGTTGTGGATGCCCGCAGGGATGCGGCTGTCATAAAAGGCGAAAATCAGCTCGTCGTCTACCAGCACGTCTGGGCGGCGCGCCTTGTGCTCCAGCGCCTCGATGTCGGCGATCAGTTTCCGGTTGTGCGCGAAGAACGGCGCTTGCGTATTGAATTCGCCGCCGACCAGCGCCTGGCGGATGAATACTTCGCGCGACTCGGAGGGGTTCATCGGGCCGAAATGCACGCGCTTTTTCGGGTTGAGGACAAGCCCGAAAAGCGTGCTGCGCTCAAAGGCTGAGACTTGCGCCGCTTTTTTCTCCCAGTGCGGGTCGTAATAATGCCGCTTGATAAGATGTGCGCCCGTTTCTTCCAGCCATTCCGGCTCGATGCGCGCCACGCAGCGCGCATACAGGCGGTGTGTCTCGACGAGTTCGCCAGCCATCACCCACTTCGCGCCCTTCTTCGCCAGCACCGAATTGGGCGCGATAAAAAACTTGATGCCGCGCGCACCGAGGTATTCGTTGCCCTCCACGCTCCTCATGCCGATATTGCCGAGCAGACCGCACAGCAGCGCCTTATGCATCTGTTCGTAGGTCGCGGGCTGCCCAGAAGAAATTTTTTCGTTCTCGCGCATCCCCATCTCCGCGACCTGCGCGTGCAACTGCTGGTGCAGCTCGCGCCATTCGCGCAGGCGTAACGGGGACAGGAAATTTTTCCGGCATTCCTCGGCCAGCAGGCGGTTGGATTTTTTGTGCGCCACCGCCTGCTCGAACCATGCCCACAGCTTCAGGTAAGCCAGGAAGTCGGAGCGCTCGTCGGCAAAGCATTTGTGCGCGGCATCCGCGGCCTCCTGCCGGTCAAGCGGGCGTTCGCGCGGGTCCTGCACCGATAGCGCGCTGGCGATAACGAGGATTTCCGTCAGGCAGTGGTACTGCCTTCCGGCCAGGAGCAGGCGCGCAATCTTCGGGTCGAGCGGCAGCTTGGCGAGTTCATGCCCGAGACCGGTGAGGCGCTGCGCCTCATCAATTGCGCCGAGTTCGGCGAGCAACTGGTAGCCATCGGCGATCATGCGCGGAGTGGGCGGCTCCAGAAAAGGGAATTCGGCGATTTCGCCAAGCTCCAGCGCGCTCATGCGCAGGATCACGGTCGCCAGCGACACGCGGAAAATCTCCGGGTCGGTATATTCGGCGCGCTGCAAGAAATCCGCCTCGTCGTACAGCCGGATGCACACGCCGCTCATCACCCGACCGCAACGCCCGGCGCGCTGGCTGGCGGCGGCGCGCGAAATTTTCTCGATATGCAACTGCTCGACCTTCTGGCGGATGCTGTAGCGGTTCACCCGCGCCAGCCCGCAGTCGATCACGTAGCCGATGTTCGGCACGGTCAGCGAGGTCTCCGCGACATTGGTCGCCAGCACCACGCGACGCTGCCCGCCGGTCTTGAACACCCGATCCTGCTCCGCCGCCGACAGCCGCGCAAACAGCGGCAGCACTTCAATGCCTCTTGGATGGTGCTTGCGCAACGCCTCCGCCGTATCGCGTATTTCGCGCTCGCCGGGCAGGAACACCAGCACATCACCCCTTAAACCGCCTGCCGCCAGTTCGTCCAGCGCGCTACTCACCGCCTGCGGCACGTCCTGCGCCTCACCTTCATCGCTGACCTGCAACGGGCGATAGCGCACTTCGATAGGGTAGCTACGTCCCGACACTTCAATTACCTGCGCATCGAAATGCTTGGCGAAGCGATCCGCATCGAGCGTGGCCGAGGTGATGATGAGCTTGAGGTCGGGGCGGCGCGGCAATAACTGCTTCAGGTAGCCGAGCAGGAAGTCGATATTGAGCGAACGCTCGTGTGCCTCGTCGACGATCAGCGTGTCGTAATTCTTCAGCAGCGGGTCACCGTGAATTTCCGCGAGCAGAATGCCGTCGGTCATCAGTTTGATGCTGGTATCGGGCGACACCTTGTCGTGGAAGCGCACCTTGTAGCCGACCGCGCCGCCGAGTTCGGTCTTCAGCTCGAACGCGACGCGTGACGCCACCGAGCGCGCCGCCACGCGGCGCGGCTGAGTGTGGCCGATGCAACCCCGGATGCCGCGCCCCAACGCCAGGCAGATTTTCGGCAACTGGGTGGTCTTGCCCGAGCCGGTCTCGCCGCAAACGATGACTACCTGATTGCCTTCGATCGCGCGCGCCACATCTTCGCGCTTGCCAGTTACCGGCAAATCTGCGGGAAATTCGAGCGCGGCAAGCGAATCGAGCCGCGCCTTGCGACGCAAGGCGCTTTTGGACAAGGCGATGTGGGCGGTCAAGTGATACTCCATAAAAGACAAGGGACTCGATCGATCGAGTCCCTCATCCGAACTCCGCCCCCCGTACCGGAGATCGGAGCTGTCATTCGCTATGCTATACCTGCGCTTACTTCACAAACATGATAACGAGCGCGACAAGGACAACTACGACAGCGATAGGCAGCATTGTTTCAGCCATGATATGAACCTTCGGGTGATTGATAACGGGACGCGCACAATATCAACTGTATATGTTGGTGTCAACGAGCAGCGCGTCAGGTTAAAGAACCGGCAAACCCGGCATATCGGCCGAGCGACAAGACGGGTTCTGCCGGGCGACTATCCCGGTATTTGCAGTGGTAGAATTCCGCCATGCTCAACGAACGCGCACAAACCCTGCTCAAGACTCTGGTGGAACGCTACATCAGCGACGGCCAGCCGGTCGGTTCGCGCGCGCTGCAACAATACTCCGGGCTGGAAATCAGTTCGGCGACCATCCGCAACGTGATGGTCGATCTGGAAGAGATCGGCCTGGTCAGCAGCCCGCACACCTCGGCGGGGCGCATCCCGACCGGCTTGGCTTACCGGCTGTTCATCGACACCATGCTGGTGGCCAAACCTCTGGACAACTCGTATGTGCAGCGCATGGAAAGCAAGTTGCAGCCGGACAACCCGTCGCGCCTGATCGCGCAAGCCTCCAGCATCCTTTCCGAACTGACGCAGTTCGCCGGTGTGGTCGCCACGGCCAAACGCAGCGCAGCCGCCGTGCGCCAGATCGAGTTCCTGCGGCTCGGAGAAAAACGCGTGTTGCTGATCATCGTGATGCCGGACGGCGAGGTGGAAAACCGCGTGCTGCTGATGGAAAAGGACTACCCGCAGTCGCAGCTCACCGAGGCGGGCAACTTCCTCACGCGGAATTACGGCGGTTGCAGCTTCTCGCAGATCCGCGAGAAACTGCGCGGCGAACTGCGCGAATTGCATCAGGATATGAGCGCGCTAATGGCGGCGGCGCTCGCCGCTGGCGACGAGGCGATGGCGAAAAAAGCCGAGGACTACGTCATCAGCGGCGAACGCAACCTGCTGCATGTGCAGGATCTGTCCGCGGACATGAACCGCCTGCGCGGCCTGTTCGGCCTGTTCGAGCAGAAAACCGAATTGCTGCAACTGATGGAAGCGGGGCGCAGGGGACAGGGCATTCACATTTTCGTCGGCGGCGAATCCGGCCTCGCTTCCCTGGACGAGTGCAGCGTCATCGCCGCGCCCTATTCCGTCGGCAGCCAGGTGGTCGGCACGCTCGCCGTGGTCGGCCCGAAACGCATGGATTACCAGCGCGTTATCCCCATCGTGGACATCACCGCCAAGCTGCTGGGCAACGCGCTGTCGCAGACATGAAAGCGAAGATCAACCCGCAAATTACACGGATTACGCCGATTACAAACCTCATCTGCGTTAATCTGTGTAATCTGCGGATAAACATGTTTTTATAACTATGGCCTACCAAATCGAACCCGCTTACACCCACGGCACCCCGGAAAAAACCGGTATCCTGCTAATCAACCTCGGCACGCCGGATGCGCCCACCGCACCGGCGGTGCGCGCCTACCTGAAGGAATTCCTCGGCGACCCGCGCGTGGTGGAAATACCGCGCGCCCTCTGGTGGCTGATCCTCAACGGCATCATCCTCAACACGCGCCCGAAGAAATCCGCCGCGAAATACGCCAGTATCTGGCTGCCGGAAGGCTCGCCGCTGCGCGTCTATACCGAGAAGCAGACCACATTGCTGCAAGGCTATCTGGGCCAGCGCAGCAGAACGCCGTTCGTGGTGGATTACGCGATGCGCTACGGCAACCCCTCGATACCTGCCGTGCTGCGCAAGCTCAGGCAGCAGAACTGCCAGCGCATCCTGGTCGTGCCAATGTACCCGCAATATGCCGCCAGCACCACCGCCACGGTGTGCGATATCGTGTTCGGCGAGTTGCAGCGGAGGCGCAACATGCCGGCGCTACGCACCATCCGGAATTTCCACGACCACCCCGGCTACATCAAGTCGCTGGCGAACAACATCAGCGACTACTGGATGAAAAACGGCAGGCCGGAAAAACTGTTGATGAGCTTCCACGGCCTGCCGCGCTATACGCTGGACAAGGGCGACCCTTACCACTGCGAATGCCACAAGACCGGCCGCCTGCTGGCGCGGGAACTCGGCCTGAAAGACGGGCAATATGCCGTCAGCTTCCAGTCGCGCTTCGGCAGGGCGGAATGGCTCCAGCCTTACACCGCCGCCACGCTCAAGGAACTGGGCGCGCAGAAACTCAAACGCCTCGACGTGGTCTGCCCCGGTTTCGTCGCCGACTGCCTGGAGACGCTGGAAGAAATCGCGCAGGAAGGCAAGGAGGAATTCCAGCACGCGGGAGGCGGCGAATACCACTACATTCCCTGCCTCAACGACCGCAACGACTGGATGCACGCGCTGACTGACCTGGTGCTGGACAACCTGCATGGCTGGCTTGACGTGCCGGATGCGGCCGAACTGGAACAAGGGCGGCTGCGCGCGCTGGCGCTGGGAGCAAAGCAGTAGCAGGTTCAAAGCGGGATCAAAGCGGCTCCAGTTTGGCGTATTCCAGCGCCAGCCACTTGCTGCCCGCACGCTTGAAATTCACCTGCACGCGCCCGTCCGCGCCGCTACCTTCCACGCCGGTAATGACTCCCTCGCCGAATTTCTGGTGGAACACGCGCTGGCCGATGCGCCAGGGCGAGCTGCGCGCGGGCGGCGCTCCGCCACCGAAGGAGGGTGCGGCGGCGGAAGGCGCAGCAGGCAAGTACGAATCGAAACTCTTGCGCACCGCAAACCTCGGCGTTAGCCAGTGCAACAAGCCCTCGGGCAGCTCGCGCAGGAAGCTCGATGCCATGCCGTAGTGCGTCTGCCCATGCAACATGCGGCTCTGCGCGAAAGTGAGATACAGTCGGCGTCGCGCGCGCGTGATCGCCACGTACATCAGGCGGCGCTCTTCGTCCAGTTCGCCGCCGTCGATGCTGTTCTGGTGCGGGAACAGCCCTTCTTCCAGGCCGGTGATAAACACCGTGTGGAATTCCAACCCCTTGGCGGAATGCACGGTCATCAGGTGCAATGCGTCGTCCTGGTCGCCCGCCTGGTGCTCGCCCGCCTCCAGCGACGCGTGCGCGAGAAACGCGGTCAGGCTGTCGTCCTCTGCCTCGTGCACGAACAGCGTCGCCGCGTTGAACAGCTCGTTGAGATTCTCCAGCCGTTCCTCGGCTTCGCGTTTTTTCGCGCCGGTCTCGTTCCGGTAGTGCGCGACCAGGCCGCTGTGCTCCAGCACATGGTCGATGATTTCGGGTAGCGGCAGTTCGCGCGTCGCGCTGCGCAGCGATTCGATCAGCGCAACGAAAGCCGTGATTTTGCCGCCCATTCGCGCCGCCGCGTCGAATAACGTGGTCGAATTCATCTTTGCCGCTTCCTGCAACTGCTCAATGCTGCGCGCGCCGATGCCGCGCGTCGGGAAATTGATGATGCGCAAGAGCGCGTTGTCGTCGTCGGTGTTCTGCATCAGGCGCAAATAGGCCAGCGCATGTTTGATCTCCTGCCGCTCATAGAAGCGCAGCCCGCCATAAACGCGATACGACAGCCCGGCGGAAACCAGCGCGTGTTCCAGCACGCGCGATTGCGCGTTGGAGCGGTACAGCAGCGCGATTTCCCTGAGATTGATGCCTTCGGAATGCAACTGTCTGACTTCGTCGACGATGAACGCCGCCTCGTCCACATCGGTTCCCGCCTCGTATACGCGCAACTGCTCGCCGCCGCTCTCCGCCGTCCACAGGTTCTTGCCGAGGCGGCTGCGGTTATGCTGGATCAGCGCATTCGCCGCGTCGAGGATGTTGCCGTGCGAGCGGTAGTTCTGCTCCAGCTTGATGACGTTTTCGATGTGGAAGTCGCGCAGCAATTCCTGCATGTTGCCGACGGTCGCGCCGCGAAACGCATAGATCGACTGGTCGTCGTCCCCAACAGCAAAAAGCGCCGCAGGCGCGGCGTTTGCCCCCTCTCCCCCAGCCCCTCCCCCGCGAAGGGGGGAGGGGTGCAGCGGGAGAGGGTTGGGGAGAGGGCGCTTTTCGCCTACCCCCGCCAACAGCTTCAACCAACGGTATTGCAGCGGATTGGTGTCCTGAAACTCGTCCACCAAAATGTGCCTGAAGCGCTCCTGGTAGTGTTCGCGCAGTTGTGCGTTGCGTTGCAGCAGCTCGTAGCAGCGCAGCAGCAGCTCGGAAAAATCCACCACGCCCTCGCGCTGGCATTGCGCGTCGTACTCGGCGAAGACTTCCACCTTGCGCCGCGTGTATGGGTCGTAGGCATCCACCTCGCTGGCGCGCAGCCCCTGCTCCTTGCTGGAGCTGATGAAGTTCTGCATCTCGCGCGGCGGATACTTTTCGTCGTCCACGTTCATCGCCTTCATCAGGCGCTTGATCGCGGACAACTGGTCGCCGGAATCGAGGATTTGGAAGGCCTGCGGCAGATTCGCCTCGCGGTGATGCGCGCGCAACATGCGGTTGCACAGCCCGTGGAAGGTGCCGATCCACATACCGCGCGTGTTGATCGGCAGCATCGCCGACAGGCGCGTCACCATCTCCTTCGCCGCCTTGTTGGTGAACGTCACCGCGAGGATACCGTGCGGGCTGACTGCACCGCTGCTGACGAGATACGCGATGCGCGTGGTCAGCACGCGCGTCTTGCCGCTGCCCGCCCCGGCGAGGATCAGCGCGGACTGGTGCGGCAGGGTGACGGCCTGGCGTTGTTCTGGATTGAGGCCGGCAAGCAGGGAAGAATTCATCGGCGGATTATCCCACAGGAGGCGCACCCGCACTTTGGGTTTGCCGGGAAGCGACGGCGCTTTTTTTCGAAGGCTTGCCGGGGCAGCGGACGGCTGAGCTGGCTTCGGATGAGTAGGGATGAAGCAATGCGACAGCCTTGTTGCAAAAAACTTATAAATTAATGACCAGGTGCGTGCCCGCATGAAGAATGCCGGTGCCAATCTCGCCATCATCCGTCGCTTGGCGCTCAATCTGTTTCGTACCGATAAGTCAAAGCGAAAAGTGGGCATCCCAACAAAGCGCATCCTCGCGGCATCTTCAGATTCATACCGCGAAGCGTTGCTTTGGCTTGGAGGAGATTTGATGCGATTGCCCTGACATTGGCCCTTTGGGCCCCTTTGGCCCCTTTAATCCGTGATAAAATTCTACGAATTAACCAACCCCCACGAAATCATGTCGCCGCAACAACGCTACCTCGAATTGTTGAAAAATGCGGTACTCGATGAGCTGTACCTCGAAAACGAGGTACGGTTTATGTACATTTTTGCCACGCTTGCTGTTGGCAAGCCAATCGATCAGGATGTGCTTCGCAACATCGCCTTCCGCATACCGGATTTGGTAAATCGCGTTCGCGTGGCCCGCCAGGAAGGAAGGCCTTGGTGGAATGTTGACCTGGTCGATGGCCAAGGGAACCGGAAGGTTCTGGATTTACGCAATTTCTGCGAGTTTTCCCACACCATGATCGGCCGTAAGCGACTGAATAATATTGAATATTGTCTAGATTGTGTCCGGGAAGACGCCATTCATGGCGATATTGCCGAGACTGGGGTCTGGCGGGGTGGAGCCTCCATTTTCATGAAGGGCTACCTGGAGATATGGGATATGACCGACCGGCAACTCTGGGTCGCCGACAGTTTCGAAGGCCTTCCCGTCCCCACGCTACCGCAGGATCAGGGTTGGGATTTCAGCGCGGGCAAGGTACCGATTTTGGCGATCAGTTTAGAAGAGGTTCAGGACAATTTCCGTCGCTATGGCTTGCTTGATGAACGGGTGCGTTTCCTGAAGGGGTGGTTCCGAGATACCCTGCCGACCGCTCCGATCGAAAAGCTGGCGGTTTTGCGGCTTGACGGCGACTTGTACGAGTCGACCATGGATGCCCTGAATGCCCTTTACCACAAGGTAGTGCCAGGAGGGTTCATCATCGTCGACGATTATGGCGACTTTGAGCCGTGTCGGCGGGCGATACACGAATTTCGCGATCAGCATGGCATCGCTGACCAAATCGAAACAATCGACTGGGCGGGATCTTTCTGGCGAAAGACCCGCTGATTTCTATTGATCCGGCCAGTTGAAGCTTGAAGTGTTGGAAAACGCCATGAAATTCAGCATCACGCTCCAGCCGGACAATCACACCTTGACCGCCGAAGTCGGTGAAACCATCCTCGAAGCTGCGACGAAGCATGGCCTCCAGTTGCCGCGTGGTTGCGGCGATGGGGCATGCGGTTTGTGCAAGGGCAATGTGCTGCAAGGCACGGTCGATCACGGCAAGTCGACGGAGATCGCATTGAGTGCGGAGGAAAGGGCGGCGGGCAAGGTTTTGTTCTGTTGCGCCAAACCCACATCCGATCTGGTCATCGAACGCCGCGAAATGAGCAGCAGTTGGGATATGTCTGATTGGGATGCTCAGGCGTACTGAACCTGGTTGAGAGACTCCGGCTGGACTGGGGTCACTGAGCTTCGGCAACGCGGTGGTCTGATTGGATGAGTCCCTCAAAGAGTAAAACTGCGAACCGCCTGATGGGCAATCTTGCCTCCCCCTTTGGAAAAGGGGGGAACCCACCACTTTCAAATGTACTGCGAAAAGGCCTTTTTCTTGAACAAGCCGCGCAATTCCACGATAATGCGCGGCCTTTACCGAACAGGTAATTCCACGTTTGATTTCCGGGTGTTCCGAATGAAAAAACCGATCGACAACGGTGCGGATGTAAAGCATTCCGCCCATTTTTGCCGCCGCATGGCGCTGCTGTTGCTATGCCCCCTGGCCATTGCGGGCTGCGACATCCAGGCGCTCAAGCCGCCTGTCTTCGATATGACGCCCCTCAACCGGGACGGCAGTGTAAACGATGGCAAGGACTATGCCGGAAACCCCTGGTCATGCGTGCAGGACAACATATCCGGACTGGTCTGGGAAGTGAAGAAAACCGGGCCGGGCCTGCACGACATCAAAAATACCTACAGCTGGTACGACCCGAACCCGGAAAGCAACGGCGGCTTCGCCGGCAAGGCCAATGGCGGAACCTGCGCCGGCAGCGATTGCGACACCCAGTCCTACGTCAAGGCGGTCAATGCCGAGAAACTCTGCGGCTTCGACGACTGGTATCTGCCCAGCCGTTTCGAACTGGGCACCATCATCGATTCAGGGGTTTTCTTCCCCGGCCCCACCATCCCCAAGGCATATTTCCCCGAGCCGCATTCGGGAATGTACTGGAGCGATACGACATTCAGGACGCGGCGCGCCGCCGCCTGGGCGTGGCGGCTGGACTACGGCAGCGAATATGTCGATGAAAAAAGTCTGGGGCTCAATGTCAGGCTGATTCACGCCACCCCGCAGAAACCCGGCGTGCCGGCAAAGCGACCGGCGGACAAGTAGATCCGGCGCTGCCATGGCAGCGCGGAATGACCGCCGCGCTTATCTGAGCGACAGGATGAATTGCACCAGCGTTTTGATGTCTTCGCCGTCCAGCTTCGCGTAGGCCGGCATGGCGACCTTGCCCCACACGCCGCCTTTGCTGCCGTTCCTGATGATACCGGCCAGCCTTTCCGGCGCGCCTGCCTGGCCGCCGTATTTCCTGCCGATGTCCCGCAGCGACGGCCCCGGTTTCGGTTTGCCCGGAACCGGCTTGTCCATCGCATGACAATTGAAGCAGCCCCTCTTGATGGCCAATGCCCGGAACGCCGCCTCATCCACCGCCGCACCGGCCTGCCCGGCGAGCGCCGACGTGGTTGCAAGTGCGGCAATGATCGGCCACTTTGCTTTCACCATATTTCTCCCGAAGATGATTTCCCCGCGCATTATCCTAGAAAAAGTCAGCCACAGAGAACACCGAGTTCACAGAGTAATAACAAACGGTAATAGCGGGAACACTTTCACATTTTTGGGGAGGGCATAAAATGCGGGCAAGCCATTTCGTTCTCTGTGGCCTGAACCAAGGTTTATCTTCGGCGTTTGGATAGAAATATGGACTGGAGTTTGAAAAACTGGCGCAGGCGGCATGTCCTGCGCCGCTCTCAATTGCCGGATGAGGCGTGGCGTGCAGCCGTTACCGGGCTCGCCGTGCTGCGCGGGCTGCCGGAAGACGAACTGGAACGCCTGCGCGAGCTCGCCACGCTGTTCCTCGACGAAAAACAGGTTGTCGCTGCCGGCGGGTTCGTGCTGGACGACGACACGCGGATCAAGATTGCCGCCCAGGCCTGCCTGCCGATACTCAATCTCGGGCTGGATTATTACGCGGGCTGGACTTCGGTGATCGTCTACGCTGGCGAATTCGTGCCGGAACACGAATTCATGGACGAGGACGGCGTGGTGCATGTGGTGCACGACGCCATGCTGGGCGAATCCTGGGAACGCGGGCCGGTGGTGCTGTCCGGCACCGATGCCGTGCACTGCGGCGAGCACGACGGCGTCAACGTGGTGATTCACGAATTCGCGCACAAGCTGGACATGCTGAACGGCGCGATGAACGGCTTTCCGCCGTTGCATCCCGGAATGTCTGCCGAGCGGTGGGCGCATGACTTTACTGCGGCCTTTGCCGATTTCTGCGACAAGGAGAGAGCGGGCGAAGAAATGGCAATCGACCCCTACGGCGCGGAAAGTCCCGCCGAGTTTTTCGCCGTGGCCAGCGAGGCGTTTTTCGAAACGCCGCATGTTCTGCGGCAGGAATATCCCGAGGTGTACCGGCAACTGGCGGATTTTTACCGCCAGGATCCGGCGGCGCGCAAAAATGCGGAGGATGGTTGGATGTAACGCTTGTGCCGGTGGTCGGAGCGGCACCGTATTTTTAAGCGCGCGGCGGCGCTTCGCAGCCGGTTCAGCAGGTGATTTCTTCCGCCAGCGCAGCGAGCTGTTCGGCTTGATGCTCGGCCATCAGTGCGCCGGTCAGCTCGCCGATGTCGCCGTCCATGATCGCGTCCATTTTGTATAGCGTGAGGTTGATGCGGTGGTCGGTAACGCGCCCCTGCGGGAAGTTGTAGGTGCGGATGCGTTCGGAGCGGTCGCCGCTGCCGACCAGGCTCTTGCGCGTCGCGGCGATTTTGGCGTTCTGTTCGCGCACCTGCGCGTCCATGATGCGCGCCGCCAGCACGAGCATCGCCTGCGCCTTGTTCTGGTGTTGCGAGCGCCCATCCTGGCACTCGACCACCACGCCGGTCGGCAGATGGGTGATGCGCACCGCCGAATCGGTCTTATTGATGTGCTGGCCGCCCGCACCGCTGGCGCGAAACGTGTCGATGCGCAGGTCGGCGGGGTTCAGCACCACGTCGTTTACCTCGTCCGCTTCCGGCATCACCGCGACGGTGCATGCCGAGGTATGCACGCGGCCCTGCGTTTCGGTGGTGGGTACGCGCTGCACGCGGTGCGCGCCGGACTCGAACTTGAGCACCGAATACGCGCCCCGCCCGGCGATGCGCGCGATGATTTCCTTGTAGCCGCCCATTTCGCCGGGGCTTTCCGAGATGACCTCCACCTGCCAGCGCTTGCGCTCGGCGAAGCGCGCATACATGCGGAACAGTTCGCCTGCGAACAGCGCCGCCTCGTCGCCGCCGGTGCCGGCGCGCACTTCGAGGAACACGTTGCGCTCGTCGTTGGGATCCTTGGGCAGCAGTTGCACCTCAAGATCGCGGTCGAGCTGCGCGAGGCGCTCCTCGCCCTGCTCGATCTCGGCCTGCGCGAACTCCTTCATCTCGGGATCGGCGGCCATCTCTTGCGCGGTCGCGATGTCGGCCTGGCAGGTTCTGTAGGCATGGTACAGCGATACCACCGGCTCCAGCTCGGCGCGCTCGCGGCTGAGCTTGCGGAACGTATCCATGTCCTTGGTGGCTTCTTCGGTGCTCAGCAGCTGATCGACTTCATGCAGGCGCTCGCTCAGTTGAGCGAGCCTTGCGGCGATGTTGGGTTTCATGCGGGATCCGTTAAGGGTAATGCCGACCTGACAAACTGATTGGAATCATTCGTCGGGATGCAGGTGATACAGGCGATGGATAATATCGAGGAACGCCTCGCGGTCATCGCCATGCACCTGGTTCAGTGCGTGGGTCGGTGCGTGCAGGAATTTGTTGGTCAGGCCGCTGCTCATCACTTCCAGCACCTTTTCCGGGCTCTCGCCCTTGGCCAGCAGGCGCAGGGCCTTTTCCATCTCGTGGCGGCGGTTGCGCTCGGCGTGGTCGCGCAAGGCGCGGATGGTCGGCACCACTTCGCGCGATTCCATCCAGTGGATGAAATCGTTCACGCCAGAATCGATGATGACCTCCGCCTCCTTGACCGCATTCTGGCGCGCGTCGAGGCCGTCCTTCACCACTTCGGCGAGGTCGTCCACGGTGTAGAGGAACACGTCGTCCAGCTCCGCGACTTCCGCCTCCACGTCGCGCGGCACGGCCAGATCGACGATGAACAGCGGGCGGTGCTTGCGCGCCTTGAGCGCGCGCTCCACCATGCCCTTGCCGAGGATGGGCAGCGGGCTGGCGGTGCAACTGATGATGATGTCGTGATGCGCGAGCTGCTCCGGCAATTCGTTCAGCGTGATCGCGTGGCCGTTGATGCGCCGCGCCAGCACGTGGGCGCGCTCCAGCGTGCGGTTGGCGACGGTGATGCGCTTGGGCGAACGCGCCGCGAAATGCACCGCGTTGAGTTCGATCATTTCGCCCGCGCCGATGAACAGCACGTTCTGCTCGGCGATGCTCGGGAAGATGCGCTCGGACAGCCGCACCGCCGCTGCGGCCATCGACACCAGATTCGCGCCGATCTCGGTCTGGGTGCGCACGTCCTTGGCGACCGAGAAGGTGCGCTGGAACAGCTTGTGCAGCAGGAAGCCCAGCGTGCCGGCCTCTTCGGCCTGGCGAACCGCCTGCTTCATCTGCCCGAGGATCTGCGGCTCGCCCAGCACCATCGAGTCCAGCCCGCTGGCGACGCGGAACGAATGCTTCACCGCCTGTTCGCGCGGCAACATGTAGAGGTAGGGATCGATGTCCTTGCGCGGCAGATGATGGTATCGCGCCAGCCAGTCGATGGCCTGGTCGGGTTGCGCGGCATTGCAATACAGCTCGGTGCGGTTGCAGGTGGACAGGATCGCGGCCTCCTTGGCCGCGCCGTTCTGCACCAGGTCGTGCAGCGCGCCCTCCATCCCGTCGGCGTTGAACGCGACCTGTTCGCGCACGTCGAGCGGCGCGGTCTGATGGTTAATGCCAAAGGCGAACAACTGCATGGTATATAACGGGTAACCGGGCTAAATGAAGTGGCGGATTATAGTCGCAACAGCGGGACAATACCAAACGCTGCGGCGCGACCGCAAGGCCGGTGCGCGCTACCGGCTTGCGGGGGGCGGCGCGGATGAGTCCTCTTCGGGCAGGTTCAGGCGCCCCAGCACCTGCCAGGCCAGCCCGCGGCAGATGTTGTTCAGCACCGACGGCAGGTCGGGCGGCACCTGGTCTTCCAGCAGCAGCTTGCTGGCGCTCACCGCATACACCGGGTCGAGCAGGCGCGGGCGGTAGTCCTGCATCATTTCGTCCAGCGTGCGTTCCGCCGCCATCTGCTGCCACGGGTTGGTCGGCCATTGCGACGGGATGCCGAGCGCCCTCGGGAAGGCGTCGAGGTCGTTGCGCACCGTGCGGATATCCTCGTGTGACTCGCGGAAGGGCAGCAGCACCAGGCCCGACATCTCATAGAATTTCTTGTCCATTGCCGGACGGTTGCCGCCGCCGTCGATCACCCCCATCCAGTTCGGCCTGGATTCCAGTCTGGCGACGATTTCCTTCAGCTTTTCCGGCGACCGCCCGTCGAGAGGGGTGTAGCGCCGTATGCCGCGCGACAGCGGCTCGCGCGCGGTATCGGTGAGCACGGCGATCGAGCGCCTGCCGAGCAACCCAAGGCCGTGGCACAGCATGTGCGTAATGCTGGTCTTGCCGGTGCCGCCCTTGTTGCCGATCACGCAAATCAGCCTTTCCATGTCTTTAACTCCGTCAACTCAGAACAGGGCAAATTGTGCCCTGGGCATAGGGTAGCGAAATTCGCCATGCCTGTCAGCATTTCCTGTCGCCGCCGAACAGCGGTAATGTTGTGGGTGCCCGAAACCTGAGGCACACTGAAAGTGACCGTTGCCTTGCCGTCCAGTTGGGTAGTGAAGACGGTCGTTTCCACTTCGCTGCCGGATCGGCAATCGAGCAACTTGCCCTTCGGCCGCAAAGCATCATGATGATCGTGCCCGCCCGTTCCGGCTATCACATCGACGCTGAATTTCACCTGCACGCCAATTTGGGGGAGCTCGGTTTGCTTGTCGGTCACCAGCGCATAGACTGCTCTTGAAGTGTCGGCATAGACATTTGTCGTGCCGGATGGCTCCACGTCTGCCAAGGGGTTTGGGAGAGTGATGGTGTTGGCTGACTACCCCGTCAATTACCTCCGCCCATCCGCCGCATCACATACTTGAGGTCGAAGTAGAGCACCAGCGCGGCGAGCTTGTCGAGCTGTGCGGGGACTGCGGATTTTTTCTTGACCAGTTCTTCGTCGCCTTTTTCCAGCCCTTCATATTGTTGCACCAGCAGCGCGAGCATCTTGCCGACTTGGCCGTTGCCGGCTGACCCTTGTTTACGGTAAACGTCTGCGGCAGTCTTGAAATGGCTGTCAAGCTGGGCGGCAAACGCCGGCTCGATCAGTTGCTTGGCTATCCAGGTATGCATGTGTTCCTGGATGCGCTCCAGCGTCACGGCGGGATCGAAGGGGTCGGGAATGGCAATGGTGGGGACGGCAGCATTACGAGCAACAAAATCATTTTGATACAAGGCCTGAATCTGTTTGTCAATATCGCTCCCCGAGATTGGCCCTTCCCCAGAAAAGCCGTTACGCCCATCTCTTAACCCTTTGAATTGCACCATACCCAAGCCAGTCAAACTTTGACTGACAAAGCCAAACTCTTGCTGGGTCTCTCCGGGGCGAATGCCAGCATCAGACTCAATACGATTCCAACTTATACGTGAGGCTCCGTTTTTGTTTGTGGAGATAAAGCCCTCCCAGTTGGCGGGTGTGGTCAAGGCAAGTTTATTCGCCTCAAAAACAGCAGCTACTTGCTCCAGTGTTGCTGATTGAGTATTAGTGGGCAAATCCTGGCTGCCCACAACCTTGTTAAACAAATCAAAGCGGACAGTACGTAATAGTTGACGGCTTTGCGCACCACTGCTGACCGAATAACTGTAATTCACCGCACCCGTTCCATCCAAGCGAAGCTTGGTATAAATGGCGGGGTCGATCTTGGTGGCCGGAAAAAATGTCGCACGCGCCAAAACCTTGTTACCGTTCTCTAATTCGTCGTCGGTGTAAATCAATGTATAGTTGCCCGTCGTCTGGTCAAGGAAAATACCCTCGCCTGGTTCCAACGCAGAAGCAACGCCGAACGGAAATAACAACATACAAATAGTAATACCGCGAGCAAAAAGGGTAATCATTGGTCTACTCCTAATTTGACTGTGTCAATAAATGCCAAATACTGCCGATAACCCGGTCATCTTCTTTCATGAGGGCGATGTCATGGCTATCGACGACGAACTGGAGCGCTACCTTGAACGGTTGGCTGGGGTGTTGGGCCA